>Ga0207640_10000023_pt1 | contig 160979 bp, 141 predicted proteins | sample KBSCornC42_FD_184300 | JGI IMG/M metagenome (GOLD analysis project Ga0207640, IMG submission 184300) | Corn rhizosphere microbial communities from Kellogg Biological Station, Michigan, USA - KBS Corn C4-2 (SPAdes) (version 2) | ecosystem: Host-associated > Plants > Roots > Rhizosphere > Soil ... | reverse complement strand
GCAGATTTCTCGATGGTATGCAGCGAGAATGATGTGTCGGGCTTTCAGCCCTTTCATGTTCTGCCATCATGAACCTGGGCCTCCGGCCCAGGCTGGTATGTTGTCGGGCCTTTGGCCCTTGGAAGGGTACTGCACAGCGATACGCAATTTGCTCTAAAGCCCCTTCACCCCACTGGCTTTTTCGTGGGGCTGAAGCCCCACGCTAATCCCCAAAGGCAACCACAAAGACTTTTCAGCAGCCTCTAAAGCCCCCATTCAAAATAGTCGGGTTGCGGCATCCTTCGACTACGCTCAGGACAGGCTCTGAAGCCGTGCCCTTAACAAAGCAGGACTTAATCAGAGTCTCCTTAGCGCATTTTCCCTAAACTGTAGTTCGGTGCGACCCGAAGCGAAGCGCGGATTCCCCTTCGGGAATGACAAACAAAAAAGAATGGCAACAAATCCCACTGCGGAGGGTGAGGTCGCGAGGACTATATCTTCACCTTCAAGGAAAATGCGCGCGCGCCGGTTAGTTGCATCGGCACAAGGGCGACACGCTATGATGGTGAGAGTGATGAAAACGGGCCGCCGCTGCCCGGATTTTCTTCCGCGCCGTCCCCGTCGTCTAGCCCGGCCCAGGACACCGCCCTTTCACGGCGATAACACGGGTTCGAATCCCGTCGGGGACGCCAAATTAGGGAAGGTCTGATTAAGTCCGCGTAGATTCCCTCAGGGGCTAAAGCCCTATTGAATTGAGGGACGTTACGGCGTGGCTGAAGCCACGCCCTTTCAAAACGAAGACTTAATCAGAGGTTCCTGAGACAAGACCTCCACGACGACCTTCCTTTCGGTTCTCATCCGATAGCGCGCCGATGCGACATTGCTCATTGTCGTCTCAGCGGCTGGGAGCGTTGTCCGTGCTATCGAAGCGGAAGGCCGCGGCCTGAAAGTCGCCGCGCAGGTTAACGTCTACGCCATGCGACATCCAGTAGCTTCCGCTCGCTACCTCGGGGGAATCTTTTGTCAGCGTGCCGGAGATTGGAGTGACCCGATAGTTTGCCTGAGGATCCAGTCCTCGCAGATAGACTCGCGGGAAGGGATAGCCCATCTGGCTGGAGTGTAAGAACGCAAAGAACACTGCCTGCTTTTTATCCAATGCCACCGATTCCGTCACGGACACTTCGCTTCCGTCTCGCGGAGAAATCAATCGGTAGAGCGATCCATGCTGCACCGTCTCGCGGATGCCTTTATAGGCAGCAATCAACTGTTTGGCGGTCTCGAAATCGTCGGAGGTCCAATGATTCAAATTCGCACCGACGCCGAGGCCTCCCTGCATGGATGAAAGAAAGCGGTAGGTCAGCGACGTGGTCCGCTGATTCATCCAACCGGGAGAGTCCGTGACCCACGCCATCATCACTCCCGGTGTATATGCGTAGGTAAATCCATCCTGAATCTGCAGGCGGTCGAATGGATCTGTATTGTCCGACGGCCATACCTCATCGGTCAGGCCGAGGATTCCAAGGTCCACGCGCCCGCCGCCGCCGGAGCAGGATTCGATCTCGACCTGCGGATGTTTCGCACGGAGTTCATGCAGGATGCTGTACAGATTGCGCACGTAGTCCACATACACGGCCTTCTGCTGATCCGGAGCGACGGCAGGCCATCCCGGTTCCGACCAGTTGCGGTTGTAGTCCCACTTCAAAAAAGCGATCTGGTTGTGGCTCAGCAAATCATCCAGAAAGTTGAAGACGTAATCGCGGACATCTTTACGCGCCAGATTGAGCACGAGTTGATTGCGCTGTTCACTGCGCGGACGCCCGGTGAAGTTCAACACCCAGTCGGGATGCTTTCGGTAGAGGTCGCTGTCGGGATTCACCATCTCCGGCTCGACCCACAATCCGAAGTCCATGCCGAGCGAATGGACTTTATCGATCAGCGGTTTGAGGCCGTGAGGAAATTTCTGCGGGTTCACATACCAGTCGCCGAGACCTGCGTGGTCGTCCTTGCGCTGCCCGAACCAACCGTCATCCATGACAAAGCGTTCGACTCCAATCGACGCGGCCTTTTCTGCCAGCGTCTCCTGCCCGGACTCGTTGACGCTGAATCCGGTCGCCTCCCAGGAGTTGTAGAGGACGGGCCGAGGCCGTGGATGCGGCGCCTGCGGAAGGATCCTGGTCAGCTCAAACCGATGCAGCAGCCGGGAAGCTCCGCCAATTCCCCGGTGCGAATAGCCTCCGTAGAATACCGGCGTCTCCAACTGTCCGCCGGGTTCGAGCAGATAGGAGAAGTCGAACGGATTGAAACCGCCCGTGACGCGAACCTGCCGTAGCTGGTCCTGCTCGACGGTAATGCGCCATGAGCCGCTCCAGGCCAGTGCGCCGAACCATACATCGCCGGTGTCTTCATCGGGATGGTCTCCGCGCTCGATGGCGAACCACGGATTGTTCTGGTGTCCGGTGGAGCCTCGCTTGCTCTCGAGCACGGTCTCGCCCGGGCGAATCGCCTGCTGCTGAAGCTGCCACTCGGCCCCCCATCGTCCGGCCAGGTAGCGGAGAGAGTAGTCTGTTCCGCGCGGCAGGTTCCATGTTGCCGCGGCGGCATCTTCAATCGTGACCGGAGTCTGCGTCTTGTTGAGGATGGTTGCCGACCGGCCCACGATCCCGGTTTCGTGGTCTACCGTGTAGTGAAGCTCGACAAAGAGATCGCGTTCGATGTCTTTCAGGGTGATCGTCAACTGATCGCCTTTGATGGTGTGAGAGACGTAGTGCAGCACCAGGTCACGATTTCCATCGGGATAGCTGACCTTCAAGGCAGGTTCAGGGTAGAGTCCTCCACCCCAGCCTGCGTACTCGTTGGGAGTCGTGGTTGTCGAAGAATCGAACGAAGCCAGCTCCGGCTCCGCGTGCGCCGAAGGGAACCTGTCGTTGCTGCTGATTTGCCTGCCCCAGTAAAGGGGCTGAAGTTCGTTCACATTGTTGACGCCGAAAGCATAGGTGACTCCGCCTGCATCGATGCGAAACACCCGGCTTGCTTGATCGAAATGTATATCGCCCGGTCCCTGGGCTTTGAGCAAGCACGCATGTGCGCCAACGATGGCAATGAGTGCAATTTGGAGCAGGCGACTCCGGAGACGTGTCATGGGATTCTCTCTTTCGTGCGATCAGGTTTCAATTCAACGATGTCGATTTTCGCCGGGTGAGTTAGACGGCTTCTTCCCGAGCGGCTAACAGGGTGAACTCGACGGTTTGGGTGCCCAGGCGAGGATGCCTGGCAGTCAGACGGACGGTTCCCGCAGTTTCCTTGGCACGAATCCATACGGCGCCGGTTCCCCCGATGAGCGCGAATGGATTGTCGCCGATGAGTTGTGCGGGGCCTTCGAGCGCGAAGACGATCGGGTCGTTGGCGTAGGTGCGGATGGCGTCGAACTGGTCCGTGACGCGGAGTACGACGCGGGTGGTGTCTGCGCCGTCCGCTTTGAGAGTGCGGTCGTCCGGCAGCAGGGAGAATTTTCTATCGTCACCCAGACCCGAGAGCGACTTCGAGATTACCTGTTTGCCTCCGATGAAGCCGTCGATGCGGAGATCTCCCCAGGGAAATTCGAGCTGTCTCCAGTCGATCTTTCTCATGTTGAGGACAAACGGAGGATAGGTGAGGTGGTCGAACTCGGTTCGATCAGGATCGAGTTCGGCGACCAGCTTCCACGGGTTGCTCTCCAGGCTGCGCTCGCGGATGTAGAACTTGAGATGATCGCAGTTGGAGCAGACGACCGCGCTGGAGAAGCCGACCGACTCGTCGCTGCGGGCCCAGTGGAAGGCCGGTTCGAGCACGATCTCTTCGGCTGGGTCGCACTGGGACTTGTAGAAGCCCGCAGCGGGCTTGTTCTCACGGAAGATGTCGGTGACGCCGTGGTAGCAGATGCGGTCGCCGGCGCCGAAGTTCGAGTGCGTGTTGTAGTCGAAGGCGCACCAGCCGATGCCGCCTGCATACTGCGGATCGGACGCGAGTTGATTGTGGATGCGAGCGTGACGCAGCGTGTGCTCGCGCTGACGCTCGTCGTCGTCGGTTGTCTTGGTTGGGTAGGTGTGGCCTACGAACTCGGTGTTGAGGTAGAGAGGGTGGTTCGGCTTCCTGAGGGGGAAGCCGAAGTCGTTGATGGTGAAGACGTCTTCCAGAAGCTCGGATTGCGCAAAGTTGCGAATGCCTCCCGTCTGGCGGGTAGTGTCGAGTGCATGGGCGAGAGCATTGGTACGGGTGTAAAAATCGTGGTCGTCGCGCGACTCGTTGATGCGGACGCCCCAGAGGATGATGGAGGGATGGTTCCAGTCGCGGCGAATCATGCGGCCGACGTTATCGATGGAGGTCTGCTTCCAGGGCTCCGGGCCGATGTGCTGCCAACCGGGAATCTCTTCGAGGACGAGCAGCCCCATCTCGTCGCAGGCATCGAGAAAATGGCGAGACTGCGGATAGTGTGACGTGCGGACGATGTTGCAGTGCAGCCTCTTGCGCAGTATCTCCGCGTCCTTGCGCTGGACACGAGCGGGCATGGCCTGGCCGACAAACGGGAAGGTCTGGTGACGGTCAAGCCCACGAAGCTTGACGATCTTGCCGTTGAGCGAGAAGCCGTGATCGGTGAAGGTTGCTTCGCGGAAGCCGAACCGGCGGGCGTCTTCGTCTGTTGCTCTACCGTCGCTGAGCAGGCGGACATGCACCGTATAAAGATGCGGGTGCTGGATGTCCCATAGGTTGATGGCGCCGAGGTTGGTAAGGGTGACGGTATTGCGCGCGGGATCGGAAGTTGTCTGCGTGCCGGCGTGGACGGGGGCAGAGGTGTCGGGGTCCAGGGCTGCATTCGGATCGGCAGAGTCGGGTAGCTTTGCCGGGCCGCTGCCCCTGGCGACGACTCGATCGCCATCGCGGAGCTCGACTTCAAGCGTGAGGTGTGCCCCGCCGGCCTGGCCGGCAAGGAAGCAATCTACATCCACTGAGGGGTTGCCGCTCAGGACATTTTGGGGGCGAACAAAGATGTTGTCGATATAGGTTGGCGGGACGATGCGGAGGGAGACCTCACGATAGATACCCCCAAACGTGAGGTAGTCGATCTCGTGGCCGAAGGGCGGGATGTCGGCGCGCTCGGTCGAGTCAACCTGCACGACGAGGACGTTTTCCGCGTTCTCATGGAGGTGCTTTGTGAGTTCAAAGGAAAACGGGGTGAAGCCGCCTTTGTATTCGCCGAGAGGGACCCCGTTGATCCAGACAGTGGATGCGGTCATGACGCCTTCGAAGTCAACGAAGACGCGATTGCCCTTTGCGGCGGCAGGAGAGCGGAAGCGCCGTCGATAAGTTGAGACGAACTCGTAGTTCTTGTCATCGAAGCTATGCCAGGGCAGGCTCACGTTGGTGTGAGGGATCACGACGGATTTGAACGAAGCGTCGTTGAAGGCGGCGAGGTGTGCGCCTTCAACCTTCGACGGATGGTAGCGCCACTTGCGATTGATGGGCAGAATGGTTCTGGCCTGACGGCCGCTTTCAGCAAATGCAGTTGTAGCAGGAAGCGTGGACGCAGCGATGAGCGTTCCGGTGGCCTTGATGAAGTCGCGCCTTAGCATGAAGTCTCTCCGAGTTGGGATCGTGCAAGATGTTGTTGATGGTGTAGTGAGAAGGGTTGGGAGAACTGCCTGGAGGAATCTCGATTTCAACCGGTGGCCAGCGCAAGCAACTGCCTGAGGTCCATTGCCGAGTTCGACTCCGCCCCCCGGGGCAAAGACGGAGCGATTGCGAGGGCCTGGTTGTGGGCTTCAAACCATACAAGAAAAGACGACTGCTCCGCCCCTTGCAGCCTTTGCTGATTGATCCAATGGTAGTAGGCGGCCATGTCCGCATCGACGAGGGAACCCGCGGGGTCCAGCTCGGGGGCCGGGCTGATGCCGGAGAGCAATTCGTTCATCGGTCTCTGCCTTTGCCTGGGGGCGAACCGCACGAGGAGGGTCAGCGGCTGGGCCCGCCGCAGAGCCTCGCGGGTGGTCCACTGGGCAAAGGTTGTGCTGAAGATCTGGGTTCCGGAGCCTTCGGTGAATAGCCTGACCTGGAAGCGGTCGAGCACCGCGTCGCCGTCTTTGTCCATACCGAGGTTGGTGGGCAACAGACGCGCCAGGTCAGAACGCAGCTTCTCAGGTCCCATGCCGGGGTGGGCAATCTCGGTCTGCATGAACTTGAGCAGGTTGGCGCGCAGAGGCTCGAGCGCCTTGTAGCTGACGCTGGTGAGTGCCGGGCTCTGCCGGACGGATTCTCCGCCATCGATATACCAGTGACCGTATGGAACAGGATGCGATTTCGCTCGCGCTTCTACGTGGGCAAGCAGCAGATCCAGTCCGTTATCCGGCTTGACCTGTCCGAAGAAGGTTCCGTGCGGACGCAGATTGCGAAACAAGACGGCGTCGGAAGACGAGACGCCTTGCCCGATGACTGCAATGCCGAGCCTGCGCACGGGAAGCGGCTCGACGGTGTACGCAGACTGGAGGCGATCTCCATAGTCGATCGCTGCCTTGCGAAAAGCGTCGAGCTGCCGGGTGGACCAAAGATATGCCGATTCCTGTTCGATAAATTGAGCGGGGTGATTGACCCAATCGAGACGCTGCAGCGCAGAGGAGAGCGACAGGAGGGAGAACGCACGGAACCAGTCAGCTAACTGCGTGTCTGAAAGAGAGTGAAGGCTGTTGAGCTCCCGGTCGATGTCCGCGCGCTCCGCAGGGAACTTGAAATCGTATTCGATGAGTTCGCGCAACAGCCCAGGCAGAAAACTGAGAGGCAGTTGCCGAAAAGCTGCGAGGCCGGCTACTGCCCGCTTCCTTGCCTGAGGAGGATACCGGGCGAACTGGTCGGCTTGGAGATCGTGTGGCAGCATAGGCTAAAGTAGTTCCTTAATCGGCTTGCCTTGCGACTGTTTTGCGGAGAAACCCATGATGGCCCCAATACTGGGAACCAGGTCGATGGACTGCACCGGGTTTTCATACACGACGCCGGGGCGCACGCCTGCGCCGACCGCCATCATCCAGGTGGTGCGCGAAGCGGGGTCTCCTGTGCGATGGTGCTGAAATCCGTTGCCGCCGGCGTCCTGGTCGGCGTCGCGTCCAAAATCCGGCAGGATGAGCAGCGTCGTATTACCGGCATATTCCGGCTCGTCCTGGACGGCCTTCCAGAGTTCGGCGCAGAGCCGGTCTGTGCGGCGGATCGCGTCAACATAAAGCGAAAATGCGCCGGAGTGCGCAACGTCAATATCGTGCATGGTGATCCACAGAAGACTTGGGGACTCCTCCCGCATCAGCCGCCGGGCAATATAGACAGAAAGCTCGTCAGGACTTGAAAGCGTCCCGGCATGAGTTCTGAAGTCATCGACTGAGAGCTTGAGGATCGACTCCAGTTGGCGCAGCTCCAATTCACCGCCTCCAAGCTGCGGCGTGTAGAGAGGAGCTTCGTAGTTGTCCTGAAGCAGGTGTTGGTAGGCCACGCCGGATCCCGAGGTGGCCGCGCTCAAAAGATGCTTCGGCAAGATGACCTGGGCACCGAACCCCGGGCCATAGGAACGGGAGTCGCTTTCGCCGATCCGGTTGAATCCGTTGCTGGGCGCGATGACCCATGCGTCCGAAACCGGACGCCGGAGGTCTTTGCGAAAGTACTCGAAGACGGTGGGGTGTTCCGGCGGGACCGCGGAAAAGTTATTGAGGGTCTCGTATACGCCGGTCGCCAGGCTCGCGGTTGCGACGTAGTGCCCGAGAATGCCGTGGTTGGTGACCTGAGTGAAGAAACTCGACTGCGGGGCGAGTTCGCCGAGCAGGTGGGGGATATTGACCTGGCCCTCCAGCGAGAAGGTTTCCTGATCGCGGGCGCCGCCCCCAAACGTGATGACGATGATTTTCCGCTTCTTTACGAGAGGTGATGCATGGACAAAAGGGCTGGCGCCCATCAGCCCGGTCCCGAGGGCCATCGCCGCCGCCTCGCGCAGGAAATCACGCCTGGTGCGCCCGAGATGGCGAGCAGCCTCCTGTGCCCCCATCTGTGGAACCTGCGGCGTAGAGGCACTGCGAAACGATTGCCCCATCTGATCTCCTGTCAGCCATTTTTGCGAGTCTGCATCGTGCCAGGCTCAATCATGATTGATTCACCGATATGGGTGAACTTACGAAATCAAGGTTTTGAGGATTGGGAACCCTTGGAGGAATAAACAAACTGCTGAACCTCTGCCCTCTCCTTGTCGACGTCGGCCAGGTGCTGCGCCCTGAGCTTCTGGTAAGCGGCAAACTCTGACTGCGCGCGGTCTTTTTGTCCGAGGTGAACATAATCCGTTCCCAGACGGTAGTGGGCCTCCGGGATATTGGGATCCAGTTCAAGCGCGCGAACATACTCAGGAATCGATCTCGCAAACTGACGCTGATCCGCATAGAGATTTCCTAATTGCATGTGTGCTTCGGGGATCGAGCCGTTGAGTGCGATCGACTTCTGGAGCAGGGATTCCACCTGGCGAAGATCCAGACCGGAGCCCTCGGACCGCTTTCCTTTCCACAGACTCATCGCGTAATAGTACTGCGCCAGCGCATTGCCGGGTTCGAGCGTGGCGTAACGCTGGAACCTTTGGATGACCTCATCCGCCTGCTTTGGAGAACTGTCATAGGCTTTGGACAGAAACAGGTAGCATCGCGGTTCAGAGGGGTCTAAGTCGGCGGCGGTGAGCAATGCCTTCACCGCGTCCTCATAGAGACCGCGAGCGTAGAGCGATATGCCCAGTCCAATCATGATGCGCGGGGAGTTCGGGTAACGCTGGGCCGCGGCACGAAAGACTTCGATGGCGGGCTCGTAGGTGCGGTGCAGGAGAAGCTCGCTTCCCCAGTCGAACAGGTTTTCCTCGCTGGGGTCGGCGTGAGCGGCTGTCTCAAACTCGTTGGCCGCCGCCACGAATTTTCCGTCTTTCTCTTCAATCTGGCCCAGCAGGTTGTGGAGTTCCCCTGTGTTGTTCTTTTCGAGAAGGGTGTGGACAAGCCGGCGCGCGTCGTCGAGCTTCCCGGTGAGGAGGTCTGCCATCGCGAGATCGTATCCATTGTCGTAGGAGGAGGGATCGATTTGCTGCGCGCGTTCGAGCAGTGGACGCGCCTCCGCAGTCTTCCCGGATTTGATGTAGAACTCTCCCAGATTGTGGTTGGTTGTGTAGTCATGGGGGGCCAGGGCGAGCGCCTTGCGGAGCTGTTCTCCTGCCGCTTCGGCATTTCCTGAACGGGAGAGACTGGCCGCCAGATTGGTTCTCGCGGCCGCATTGGCAGGCTTCAGGCGAACTGCTGCTTCAAGGTGCGGGATAGCTTTTGCATCTTGAGACATCGAAGCATAGACCATGCCAAGTAGTTCCTGGGCCTCGAAGTTATTGGGCACATGAGGCAGCAGATCCTCGATCTGGGCTGCCGCCTCCGCGAACTGCCCCGCGTTGTACTGTGCTACCGCAGATTGAAATTGAAGGTCGAGTTTCCGCTGCGGGCCGTCTTCGGCTGAAGCGGAGATTGCCCAGGCGAATACCAAACAGAGTATTGCTCCTCGGCACCAGGCCCTCCTGCTCACAAACCGCCTCCACGCTCTTCGCACCGGCAAAACCTTCTACAAAAGACTTACCCCGGAAAGGCGCCCGCACGGTAGCACCTTTCCGGGGTCATTTCATCCTATCTTAGTAAAACAGCTTGAGCGCGAACTGGATCTGCCGCGGATCGTAAGGAGCATCGCGCGTGGACCCAATCTCGCCGAAGTTGGCGTTGGTGAAGTTGGTGGAACCGGAGATCGCGACAACACCGTTGCCTCCGAAGCCCGGTGAATTGAAGTTCGGGTGGTTGAGGATATTGAAGAACTCCGTGCGGAACTGGGCGGAGAACCGGTCGTTGATCTGGATGGCCTTGAACAACGAGAAGTCCAGCCGATGGAACCCGGGGCCTCTCGTGGTTGGTCCAGCGAAGCCCAGAACCGCGCTGCCGGTATAAGGAATGCAGCCGGCGGGCGAGTTTGAAATTGGCCCGCTTGCTCCAAGCTGGCAGGGCTGCTGGAATGCCTTGGCGTTTCCAAACCAGTTCAGCTTCCCGTGCGCGTCGGTGTGGAGACCGAGGTTTTGACTCTGCCCCGCTACACGAACAGCGCGGCAGCCTGTTCCGGCAGTAGTTCCTGTCGGACAACTGAGACTGACCGGCTGGCCGCCCTGGAGTGTGACGATCCAATTTGTCGACCATCCTCCAACGAGGAGATTGGTGGCTTTATTGGCTGTTCCAAGGAAGTGCTTATTCCGGCCAAACGGAAGTTCGTATCCGCCGCTGAAGTGGACGACCTGGCGGATGTCGAAGTTGGCAAGCCCCCAATCGAACATGGGGCCAAGGCCAGGCACGGACGCCGCACGGAGGCCGCTTACGCTTCCGCCATTGAGCAGGTCACCTGCATCCGACAACGTCTTGGAGTACGTGTAAGCAAGAAGGAAGGTCAGCCCGTTCGAGTACTCCTGCTCAAGTTTCGTCTGGAGGCCGTTATAGTTGCTTTGGCCTACCGTTGCCTGATAACTCCCTCCTGAGAAATCGGGGAAAGGTTTGGTTCCCCCGGCTCCTGGATTTGTGAAATTGGTGGTGCTGGAGCCGGCAGGCAAGATTGCGGTCACGTTGTTTGCGCCGAGACCTTGCTGCAGGTTCTTTGCCTGAGTAAAGACATAGGCCGCCTGGATGGACATGGAATGCGTCAGCGCGTATTGCACCGTAAAGTTTGCGCTGAGAGTTCGCGGCGTTTGATAGTCAAACTGGAGACCCTGCAGCCCCAGCCCCTGAGCATTCACAGCGGTAGGCGTAAATTGCACGCAGGAAAGGCCTGCACCGATGGTCGCGGTTGAGCCAGGACCCGCGGTGGAGCAGCCGGCCCATGGAGTGTTGTAGCTGATTGGCGCAACATCGGATAGGCCGTTGGGGCTGCCATTAGGCACCGCAGGCGAGTAGCTGAAGTTGAAGACAAAGGGATAATTCTCTCCGATATTCGGGCCATATCCCTGGTTCTCAAAGGAGTTGTAGAAAAACCCGAATCCACCTCGCGTAACAAGTTTGGGAGTGACCTGGTATGCGAACCCGAAACGTGGCGCGAAGTTGGTCTTCTGGGTTTGCAGCAATCCCTGACCGTATTTGTCAGTCTGCTCCAACTTGATTCCATCTTTCGCCAACAGGGTGACGAAGCTGGTCGACAGACTTCGGTTGTCCTTTCCAGACGCTGGAATGAGGAAGGTTGGCACTCCGTTTGGCGGGCCCGATGGCGCAAAGTTTGCCTGACCGCCGTTGGTCTCTCTGATCGGTCCAAAGTAATCCCAGCGCACACCCAGATTGAGGGTCAGCTTTGAGTTGACCTTCCAGTCGTCCTGCACGTACGAGGCGAAATAAATCCTTGCATCGTAGGTCTTGTTGACATTGGAGGCGTTGATCGAGTCAGAGCCGCCGGAGTAGTCCACTCCATTTGCCACAGTTGACTGCGCTGGAGTGAGCAGGAGTTGTGCACGCCCCGTGCCGCCGTTATTCTTTTGCGGAATATCCGTATACTGACCGTTGAAATCAAAGTTGCCGCGGGAATAGCCCGGCTGCAACGTTGAAAACTTGACGTGCTGCGATTCGATTCCACCCTTGAAGCTGTGCGATCTCCATATTTTGGTAAAGTCGTCGGTGATCTGAAGCGTCTGGCTGATTTCGTCGGAGGGCAGGAAGGCATTGCTACCAAGCGTTGACAGTCCACCGACGGAAATGGAGGGAAGGCCGCCGTTTTCAGGGAACTGCGGAATACCCTTGATGCCATACTGGTCCGGAATGCCGTTCGTGTCTCCTACAGGTCCGAAGCGAGTGGTGTGGAGGTGGTTGAATCCGACACGTAACACGTTGATCGTCGTCGGGGTGAAGACGTGCGTGTATCCAAAGGCAGATTGATTCGACTTGGCAGTCTGTAGACCCTGCTGGAACCCGCCGCCGTCCGCGATGCCTCCGAAGATTCCGGGAATATATTGCGGATCATCAACATAGCTGAAGCGGAAGAAGACCTGGTCCTCCTGAGTAGGATTGACATCGACGCGAACATCGAAGGCGTTGCGATGCTCGAACAGGTGGGGACTTGATGCAAAGTTCGACGAGAAGGAACTGTTTGTAGGCGCCGGATAAAGACTGAGCAGCTTCAGCGCGACGGGATCCAACCGTCCCTTGGGCAGTTGATTCAGGCCGCAGGCAGCGAGGGTAAAGGTCGTCGTGCTGGCCGGGCAGGTGCCAAATGGATCGCGAACATAGCCGGATTGTACTGCCGTGATTCCAGACACCGGATCCACGCTACCTGCCGTCACCAGACGGGTTGTTGCAGGATCGAGGACCGTGCCTTTCGGAATCGCCCGCCCGAGGCTATCGGTCTGAGGGGAAGCACTGGCCTGCGAAGTGATCATGTCGGAGAGGTTCTGGAACCCGCTGTTCACTTCGGCCAGGGTTGGTACGGTGCCGGTAGCAACGGTGCCCTGAACGCGGCGAAGACCTTCATAGTCGCCAAAGAAGAAAGCCTTGTCCCGGATGATCGGCCCGCCAATGGAAGCGCCAAACTGATTTTGGCGCAATATGCCCTTTTTGATCCCGGCATTGTTCTCAAACCAGTCGGCGGCGTCGAGCTTGTCGTTACGGAAGAACTCCCATGCTGCGCCGTGCAGGCTGTTGGTTCCGGACTTGATGGTTGCGTTGAGGACCGCGCCAGCGGAGCGACCCAGCTCCGCGCTGAAGTCTGCGGTCTGAACCTTGAACTCCTGAATCGCGTCGACCGGCGGAAGGACGATGAAGTTCGTGCCGTTGAGGAAGTCCACGGCGTTGGAGTTGTTGTCGATGCCGTCGAGCAGGTAGTTGTTCTGGGAAGGCCGCAGGCCATTTGCCGAAAAAGCTCCCGAGGCGGCGTTGCCGCGCGTATCTGCCTGAGGCGTCTGCGTGCCGGCCCCTAACTGCGCCAGGAAGGTAAAGTTGCGGCCATTGAGGGGGAGGTTATTGACGCTCCTCTCGGTCATCACCTGGCCCACGGAGGCCCCGTCCGTCTGGAGGGTGGGAGGCGCCGTGGTCACTTCAACGGTCTGCGTTGCTTCGCCCACCGTCAGTTTGATGTTGACCTGCAAGCGTTGTGCGACGTTGACCGTAATGTTCTGCTGGGTAGTCTTTGAAAAACCTTTTGCACTGACCGTAACGGAGTAGTGACCAATCCTGATGGGAGAGAACGTATAGATTCCACCGGCGTTCGTCGTGGTCTGGAGGCTCAGCCCCACGTCCGTATTCAGGAGAGTCACCTGCGCGTCGGGCACGACGGCGCCGGTTGAATCCGCAACGGTTCCGGTGATTGAACCTTCATCTACCTGGGCCGCCGCATATTCCGTTGAGAACAGGGAAAAACACAAGCATACAAGAACGATAGAACCACATTTCATGAGTCCATTCAGGGCGCTGCGAACGGAAGTCATCCGAGTATCCTCCAGATAAATTGTCTTGTTACTGATCTTGTTTTATTTCTAGCCCGTGTGTGCCAGGAAGCGAGCCTGGCCCGACTGTACTGCAAGCGGTTTCAGCACGATGAAAGCGGTTACTGGGTAGCGATGAAGACATTAGTACATGCGGATTGCGATGTCAACCAAAAATTCGACTCCGGCCTCAATCAAACGATTGAAGCTGCTTTGAAGAGCGGAAGCTCGTCAGGACAAGGTACGCCGCCCCGAAACAGCAGGCGCCGAAGCAGTGCCTGGGACGGATGATATTCTGCGGGCATTCGTGGACTATTTGAAGATATGTCAACACAAAATGAGAAGAAGGCATCCCTTTCCCGACGGTCACTGCTCAAAGGCATGAGTTTTGCTCCCCTTTTGCTTCGCCCCGCGCCTCTTTTCGGGTCTTCATTCTGGTCCGGAGCGTCCGAGGCCGCATCGAAGCGGCTCCCCTCCCTTCCGTTCGCCGACGTGCGCTACAAGCCTCACTATCCGGATGAGTCTCCGCTGGCGGATGTCCTTCGCCTGGTGAGTCCGGGCTCGGATGAGTACATCACCGAAAGGTACGCCTTCGAGATCGATGCCCTCCTCAAGGGCCTGGGCCGGTCCATTGAGAAGTCGTCTCACGATTTCCCGGATTTGCTGAAGTTGCTTTCTACCGGCTTCCAGGGTTCATCGTTGAGGCCCATCCAGGAAACTCCGCTCCGTTCGGGATATGGGATTGACGTGACGCAGAGGCGGTATGGCTCCGCTTTGCCTGCCACGCGCGAGCAATTTCTGAAGGAGTTCGGTGAATGGCTGGGGCCAGTCTCGCGGATCGAGACGGCGGAGTTCGACATTTACGGGATCGATGAGGTTGCCACCTCGCCATTGACTTTACGGCTGGAGATTCGATACGACATCGTCGCCGCCCTTCGGGATACTCGACGAGAGGAACGGGTCGGGTCGTGGCGAACGGAATGGTCTCGCGACGGATCGGGGCAATGGAAGGCACAGAAGTGGGAGGCGGGCGACGAGACACTCAGCGTCGGCCGCGAAACTGCATTTCTCGACGTGACACCTCAGGCCCTGGGCGGCGCTGATTCCTACAGGAGCCAGATGCTTCGCGGAGTCGATCATTGGCGAACGGTTCTGGACGGCGCGTGCGGTATCGACCTTTATGGCAACAACGGCGTGGCGGCCGGCGACTATAACAACGATGGGTTCGATGATTTCTATGTCTGCCAACCGGCGGGATTGCCGAATCGGCTGTACCGCAACCGGGGCGACGGGACCTTTGAAGACGTCACGGCAAAGGCCGGAGTTGGGGCATTGGACGGCACTGCCTGCGCGTTGTTTGCGGATTTCGAGAACAGGGGACTTCAGGACCTTCTGGTCGTATGCGGGAGCGGGCCGCTGCTGTACGTCAACCGGGGAGATGGAACTTTCTCGCTCAGGACCGATGCCTTCAAATTTTCCGGCGCGCCGCAGGGGACCTTCACCCACGCGGCAGTAGCGGACTACGACGGCGATGGACGCCTCGACATCTTCTTCTGCACGTATATGTACTACCTGGGGCTCAACCAGTATCACTATCCTGCGCCCTACTACGATGCACGCAATGGCCCGCCGAACTGTTTGTTGCACAACGAAGGCAATGGGCGATTCGTAGAAAAGACCGGGCCAGCCGGGCTGGACGTGGAAAATAACCGATATAGTTTTGCCTGCGCCTGGGGAGCTTCGAAGCCCGGCGGCCTGCCCGATCTTTGCATTGCGAATGACTTTGGAAGTTCACAACTGTACCGCAACAACGGCGATGGGACCTTCGCGGTTGCGTCAAAGGAGTCCCACATCGAGGATGTGGGCGCCGGGATGAGCGCATGCTGGTCTGACTTCAATAACGATGGCCACCAGGACATTTACATCACGAGCATGTGGGAGGCCGCGGGCCAAAGGGTCTCTGAGCAGCCACAGTTTCATCAGGCAGCGCCGGAGCGCATTCGCGCACTCTATCAGCGTCATGCGCGGGGAAATGCTCTCTACCGCAACCAGGGAGACGGTACGTTTCAAAACATTGGCCAAAAGGCCAGCGTGGCAATGGGCCGCTGGTCCTGGTCCGCGGACTTCTGGGACTTCGACCAGGATGGCTATCCCGATCTCTACGTGACGAACGGCTACATCTCGGCGGTAGACCGGAACGACATCGCGAGTTTTTTCTGGCGGCAGGTGGTGGCGAAGTCGCCCGAGGGCGATACGGCCTCGACGGCTTACGAGCATGGCTGGAATGCCATCAATGAGTTGATCCGATCCGACCACTCCTGGAACGCTTACGAAAGAAATGTGATGTTTGCGAACAACCGCGACGGCACCTTCTCCGAGGTCTCCGGAGTGGTGGGACTGGATTTTCTTGAGGACAGCCGATCCTTTGCTTTGGCTGACATTGACCATGACGGACGCCTTGAGGTCATTCTGAAGAGCCGCAATGCTCCCCAGTTGCGCATGCTGCACAATGCGATGAAGGACCTGGGCGGCTCGGTTGCGTTCCGTCTGCGAGGGCACCAGAGCAACCGCGATGCGATTGGGGCCGCGATCACGGTCGAATCGGAGACCTTGCGCCAGACGAAGTATCTCCAGGCGGGCTCGGGGTTTCTTGCGCAGCATTCCAAGGAAGTCTTCTTTGGAGTGGGAAGGTCCGAGGGCACTTTGCGCGCGACGGTCCGCTGGCCAAGCGGACTCACACAACAGTTTGATGCCCTGCCGGTGAATCATCGCATCGAGATTGAAGAAGGCAACCATTCGTTCGCGGCCACGGCCTTTGTCGCAACGCCCCGCGCCTACACGCAGGCGGAGCCATCGCCCGCGCTGGAGCCTTTGCCGTCCCAGGTGGAGACCTGGCTGATCGCTCCCCTGAAAGCGCCGGAGTTTTCGTTGCCCGATCTCGCCGGAAACACGCGGGGACTCCGGGAGTTCCGGAACGGCTTTGTCCTGCTGAGTTTCTGGGCGACGACGGCGCCGCAGTGCCGAGAGCAACTGTTGCGTTTCCAGCAGCACCGAGCTGCGTTTGCGTCCGATTCGGTGGAGATTGTTGCGGTGAACATCGACGACGCAACCGATACGAGCGCCGCGCGATCGATAGCCGTGGAGCAACGGCTATCCTTTCCCGTTCTCTTTGCGACGCCGGAGGTTGCCGGCATCTACAACATCATCTATCGATACCTGTTCGACCGCCGCAGGGACCTCGCAATTCCAACGTCTTTCCTGTTGAACAGGGAGGGTTTGATCGTCAAGGTCTACCAGGGACCCGTCGATCCTGAGCGTGTTCTGGAGGATGTGAGGGCAGCTCCGGTAACAGCCGCCGAACGGATAGAGCGTGCCCTTCCGTTCAAGGGGACGCTCTATCAGGGATCATTTCAACGCAACGATTTCACATACGGTGTTGCGCTTTTCCAACATGGGTATCTCGACGAGGCGGCGGAATCGTTCCAGCAGGTCGTTGTCTCCAAACCCGACGACCCCGAAGCATATTACAACCTGGGCACGCTCAACCTGCGCAGGAACGATTTTCAACAGGCGCGTTCCTATCTGGAACAGACGCTGAAGCTCCGTCCCAACTATCCCGAAGCATGGAACAACCTGGGGATGATGTCGGCGCAGGAAGGCAATGCCGAGCAAGCTGTCAAAGATTTTCAGCAGGCGCTACGGTTGCGGCCCGATTATGAAATTGCCTTATTGAACCTTGGAAATGTGTACCGCCGTCAGCAGTCCTTTGCAAAGGCAGAGGAGTGCTTGAGTCGCGCATTTGCAATACGAGCGGACGATCCTGAAGTGAACTACAGTCTGGGGATGCTTTATGCTCAGCAAAACCAACTACAGCGTGCCGAGGGTTATTTGCAGAAGGCAGTCGAGCTCAAGCCGGCGTATCCTGAAGCCCGCAATAACCTCGGCATTGTTTTCGTGCGATTGCAAGACTATGAGCAGGCCGAAGAGCAGTTCAAGGCAGGTATGCGGCTTGTGCCGGATAATGATCAGGCGTATCTCAATCTCGCCCGCCTTTACGCAATACGCCATGACACGGAACGAGCAAAGGCGGTATTGGAGGACCTGCTTCGCGTACATCCCCGGAACCAGGCAGCCAGACAATTACTCGATGCATTGAAATAACCGCCGGGGACACCCTGGAACGCGCGTCACAAGTTCAGCAACCATGCTCCACATCAGAGATAAGACGAGGATGATCATGACGCCGTCACGGGTGGCCTGCATGTCCACTTTATTGATTGTCTCCTTGATCTCCGTTGCCGTCCCGGCCCAGCAATCCTCAGCAAAGGGGCCGGCAAGCCTGCAACAGGAGGAGGCCCTGCTCCATGAAGGCCGCCTTGCAGAAGCAAAGGCGATGACGATCGAGGAACTTCAGCGGAACCCAGGCAGCATAGAAGGTTACAACCTGCTGGGCATGATTGAAAGCGGCCAACAGGACTACACCAATGCCATCGATGCGTTTCATCGAGCATTGCAGCTTGCGCCCAACTCGACCAGGACCCACAACAATCTGGGCGACGCCTATATGGCGGCAAAAGATTTCGATCAGGCAGAGAAGGAGTTTCGGACGGTTCTGCGGCTCGACCCTGGGAACCGGGATGCGCACTACAATCTTGGCCTCCTGCTCATGACCAGGGGAAAACCGGCCGAAGGGGCGAGACATTTTGAGCAGGTGCATCCCGCAACCGCTGAAACGCGCCTCAATCTGATACGGGCCTACTTGCAAAGCAAACAGACGGCGGAGGCACTTCGGCTGGCGGCGCAGTTGTCAGCAGAGAACAAAAGCGATGTCCAACTGCATTTCTCTCTGGGAGTTCTGCTGGCTTCCGAGAGGCAGTACAAGGCTGCGGAGCTTGAATTGGAAAAGGCCGATTCCCTGCGGCCCGGAACGTTCGAGATACTTTTCAATCTCGGGCAGGTTGAGCTTCAAAACGGCGAACACGCGAACGCAGAAGTTGCGCTGTCGCGCGCGCTCAAATTGAAACCGGATTCCGCGGAGACCGAGTACCTGCTTGCGCAGGTTTACCAAGATGAATCGCGACCGCTGGATGCGCTGGATATTCTGGTCAGGGCAAACAAGCAGTCGCCGAATCATCCGGACATCCTCTACCTGATGGCCCGGATCAGCATGTCGCAGGGATATTACGAAGATGCGATACCGCTGCTCCAAAAGGGCTTGCAGATTGCGCCGGACCGGTCCGATCTGCGCTCGGCCCTGGGAGAGGGTTATCTCAAATCCGGCGAGAACGAAAAGGCGGTTGAAGAGTTCACGAAGCTCATCCAGGTTCAACCCTCGGTGCGTGCCTATTCCTTGCTGGGTCTTTCTCACACGTATCTGGGAAGATTCGACGAGGCGAAACAGGACTTTCACGATGGACTCAAACTTGACCCCAACGATACGTTCTGTCTGTTTCAGCTAGGCCGCATCGCAAAGCTCCAGGGAGACTCCACTGCCGCTGAAACTACGTTTCGGAAGATACTCCGTTCCAGCCCGGACTATCCCGGTGCGCTGCTGGAGCTGGCGAACCTTCGCATGGAAAACGAGAGGTTTTCAGAAGCCGTGGAACTGTTGAGGAGATATGTCAAGGTAAGGAGTGACTCGTCGACCGGATACTACAAGCTGGCAATGGCGGAGCAGCATCTGCACGAGACGGCTGCTGCGGAACGCGATCTGGCACGGTTTCAGACTCTTTCTCGAAATGCTCCGGCCGCTTCTCACCCCTACGATCATCTCCTCGATTATGTAGACAGCCGTTCGAGGCTGACGCCCACCGCGCGAGTACAGCAAGATGTCGCCACACTGACCGAGCAACTCAAGCTTCATCCCGATCAGCCGGCAATTCTTTACGCGCTCGCTGAAGCGTATCTGAAATCCGGCAGAGTGCAGGAGGCCAGAGAAACGATCGCGCAGCTCGACAAGGAACGTGCGGGAGACTCTCGATCGCTGACGGGTATCGGCGTCTTGCTGGCCCGCTACGGCTTATACGACGATGCCATCCAGCGCTTCCAGGCGGCGTTACGAGCAGAGCCCGGTTCGGACGACGCAAACTTCGATCTTGCGGATGCGTACTTTCGCAAGGGACGCTATTCCGATGCGCTGGATGCCGCGATGCAGGTTTCGAGCGAAGGCCGGAAAGGCGACTCCTATCTTGCCCTGCTTGGAGACATCTATGCTCACCAGGGGAACAGCGCACGCGCAGAGGAGATCTACCGAAGCGCCATCGACCGCAACCCCGACAACGACCAGGATTATCTTGCTCTGGCGCTGCTTGAGCTTCGCGAGGGCAACGTCGCGGCAGCGAAACAGACGCTCCTGAAAGGACAGGCTCGTGTCCCGGGATCGGGAAAGCTGATCTGGGGATTGGGACTGGCTTCCGCGCTGGAAGGCGATACGACGCACGCTGCCGAGCAGTTGCAACGCGCCGTCGAGATGATGCCGGAGTGGCCGGGAAGCTACTCCACGCTAGGGGTCTTTTACTATCTGACCGGGCAGTTCGCTCAAGCCAGAGACGTGTTGGACCGGTTCAAGAACAGCAGCGCGCGGGGCGGTCTGGACATCAACCGGATTGAGCAGGCGCTCGCGCAAGCTCCGGCGACTACTCCGACTGCGGATGAACCATTGTCGAATGCCAAGCGAGCACAGCTACTCCAACTGGCGCTCTTTCTCGCCGACAAGACGTTGTGAGAGATCGCCGCAGGTATGCCGGCGGCTCTTTCGCGCGATGAAATCGCATCGATATAATCACTGCCATCTATGATCTTTCCGCGACGTCGCTTCATTGGGTCTTCCCTCTTCGTACTGGGCGGTGCATTAACGGACGCGCTCACCACTCCTCTGTGGAAATGGAAACACCCTCTGACCGTTGAGGCAGCAGTATCGAGTTCGACGACGTCCGCGGTCCAGTTTGTGGATGTGGCGCAGCAAGCCGGGCTCAATCTTCCTAATGTATGGGGCGGCATTCGACACAAGCGATCGATCATCGAGACGAAAGGAAGCGGGGTCGCCTTCTTCGACTATGACAACGACGGGTGGCTGGACATCTACCTGACGAACGGGAATCGACTCGATACGACGTGGCCACCCGGCAAAGCGCCGATTTCACATCTCTATAAGAACAATCGAGACGGCACATTCACCGACGTTACAGAAGGATCGGGTCTGGGCATTACCGGCTGGCAGACGGGCGTCTGCGTGGGCGATTACGACAACGATGGATGGGACGACCTTTTCTGCTGTTTCCTGGGACATAACAGGCTCTTTCACAACAATGGAAACGGCACCTTTACCGATGTGACTCGCAAGGCGGGACTCTATCAGGAGAAGGGGCGGTGGGGAGCAGGCTGTACGTTTCTCGACTACGACCGCGACGGCCATCTCGATCTGTTCGTCTGCAACTACATCAAGCTGGACCCGGACAAGATACCCTCCGCCAGCGAGACGCACTACTGTCAGTGGAAGGGCATCCCGATTATGTGTGGGCCACGCGGCCTGCCGGGCGAAACCAACATTTTGTATCACAACAATGGAGACGGAACGTTCACCGATGTGTCCGAGCAGTCGGGAATTTTGAAACCCGGTCCTCGCTATTCCATCACCGCCGTCTCGTATGACTTTGACAACGACGGGTGGCCGGATATTTACATCGCCGTGGACTCGGAGGCGAGCATTCTCTTCAAGAACAATCACAACGGCACCTTCACCGATATTGCCGTGATGGCCGGCTGCGCCTACAACGACGACGGACATGAGCAGGCCGGCATGGGCGTCGCCGTGGCCGACTACGATTGCGACGGATGGTTCGACATCTTCAAGACGAACTTTGTGGATGACACCTGCAACCTGTACCACAACAACGGCGACGGCACCTTCACCGACGTCACCTCTCCTTCAGGAATCGGCGTCAACAATCGTTATGTTGCGTGGGGCTGCGGCTTCATCGACTATGACAACGATGGCTGGAAGGACATCGTTCAGGTCAACGGACATGTTTACCCGGAGGTCGATCAATATAACTTCGGCGAAACGTTCAAGAACCCTCGGCTTGTCTACAAGAACCTCGGCAATGGCACCTTCAAGGACGTCTCCGCGGAGATGGGGCCGGGCATCAGCGAGCGATTTTCCAGCCGCGGCGCGGCCTTCGGCGACTTCAACAACAACGGAAACATGGATGTGCTGGTGCTGAACCTGAATGATCTGCCATCGCTGCTTCGCAATGACGGAGGCAACCAACAAAACTGGATCAAGATCAAGCTGCTGGGGATCAGGTGCAATCGCACCGCGATCGGGGCGCGAGTCAGGGTGTGCACGGGAAAGCACGTCCAGATGGACGAGGTGCACAGCGGTACCAGCGTGATGTCGCAGAACGATCTACGGCTTCACTTCGGCATCGGCGAGAACGATGTCGTGGATTGGATTGAGGTGAAGTGGCCGACGACGCAGAAGGTGGAACGGTTCGCAAAGGTCAAAGCAAACCAGATACTCACGATTCGTGAAGGCGCTGGAATCGTTGCGTCCTACAAGCCGAAAGCAAACTAGTGTGGTGAGTCGAAAGTTCTTAGCATAAATTGGAATCGCAAACCGCAGGTCCTTCGACTCCGTTTGGCGTAAAAACCGCCAAACTCCGCTCAGCATGACAGCTTGAATGATGTTGTGAACTTCAGGGACAGGACACTAGTGTGGTGAGTCGTTAATTCGGTGAAGTATAGGACGGGCTTTCAGCCCTCGGATTTTGCGGCAAACATTACCTGGGGCTGCGCCCCAGGCTGGCATAGAACGGGCCTTTGGCCCTTGTAAAACGAAACGAACGAATGACTCAGCACACTAGCGTGGGACAGAATCTTCACTGGGCTTGCTGGCCGGAGGCGTTCCCGGCTGTGCGAACAGAAACTGCTTTATCTCGCGCCTCTGGTGTTCGGTCGCTTCTGCCTGCTGTTGTTTGATCCGGTCGTGAAGCGCGAATTCCTGTCTGGCTTTTTCCGGTTGACCGGTCCGGTCGTACGCCATTCCCAGCCGATAATGGGCGTCGGCCAACTCGGGATTCGCATCAATCGCTTTGCTATAGAGGCTGATCGAAGTGTCGAAGTCGCGGTCGGAGGCTGCGAGTATTCCGAGCTGGAGGTAAGCCTCGCTGCATTTGGGATCGATCACGACAGCTTTCTTCAGCAGAGATGTGGCCTGTTCCACGGCTTGATTGTCCGGCGGCTGCTTCTGACTCTTCAGGATGGACATCGCATACAAGTAGTTGGCCACCGAGCTTCCAGGCTGTTGCTGCACGAAGCGCGCCAGCTTTGGTTCAACGCACGGCAGAGCGTTGGGTGCAGCCATCTGGATCTTCCCCATGAACAGGTACGGGTTGGGGTCTGCCGGGTTCAGGTCGGAAGCGGCGCAAAGGCGCAGCGCCGCCTCGTCGTAGCGTGCTCCGGCAAAGAGCGCCGTGCCGAGCGCGGTCTGCATTCTGCCGGACTTTGGATAGGCGCCAACCCCTTTGCGAAAGACCTCCTGTGCCTGCCAGACAGCACGATGGAGCAGCAGCTCGGAACCCCACTCGAAATAGTTCTGCTCGCTTGGGCTCAGTTTGGCCGCAGCCTCGTATTCGTGAACGGCCGACAGGGGATCGCCCGCCTGCTCGTCCAGCTCGCCCATCAACCTGTGCAGCTCGGCATTCGGGTGCTTTGCTAATAACCCGCGAATGCTCTGGCGGGCCTTGGCGAGATCACAGCCTCCCTTGTATGCCAACCCCAGGTCATACTGATTCGCTTCGTTTGCCGGCTCACTTCGGTAGGCCCTCTCCAACAGCGGGATGGCCTCGTTGTAGCGTTTGGCGCGAAGATAGAGTTCCCCGAGTCTATGGTTCGCATCAAAATTGTCCGGCGCGCTGGAGAGTGTCTTGCGCAACTTGACCTCTGCTGCCTTTTCACGACTCGCATCGACCGAAGTCATGGCAGCATCGTTGTCCGTGCTTTCCGGCTTGAGCGTAAGCGTTTCACTTGCGAGAGACTCACTGGTACGCAAGGCCGAATCCGATCCATGACCGCCGACAGCGGTCCAATCCGTAACGCCCGCAATAGTAAAGTTAGGTTGATCGGAGAATTCCATCGTCTGCGCGGAAGGGGCAGTCAAGCTGGAAGTCTGGAGAGTCAGATCGATCTTCTCTTTGCCGTTCTCCGGTACAACGATGAACATCGTGCTGCTACGCAATCCTGATTTCTCGGCGTGGAGTCGATAGCTGCCGGTCGAGAGAGATGAAAACGCGAAGACTCCCGCCGTATCGGTCTTTGTCTCCACGGCGTGCGGAGATCCCTCCTTCTCGATGCTGACCACAGCTTCGCTCGCCGGCTTTCCATCCGGGCTGAGAACCGTGCCCTTGAGTGTCGCGCTGTCTCTGTATTGCGAAGACGCCGATTGCGCGACTCCCGCCGGAAACAGCAAAATCAGCAGCGTCACAGCGGCGGTCAATTCGCCGCGAAGCCTTCGGCGGGTCCTGGCTCTTGCGGTACGCAATTTGTAGGAGTTGAGCATGACGGTTGCAATCGTAATCAGGAACGGAACATCGGAAGATTCGGTCTTCATGTCCCTGAACGCAACTATAACTCTGTTTGCGGCACGCTGAAGAGGCTGCGGAAAAAGTGGGCCCGGCAGCGATTGCGGAAAAGCCCGGGGCTAAAGCCCCATGAATTTGTTGGCTTTTTCGCAGGGCTGAAGCCCTGCGCTCCCACCGAAAGGCGCAAAGCGGGCATTTTTCCGCAGCCTGTGAAGTCGCGCCTCTTCAAAACAAGGACTTATTCAGAGCTTCCTTAGAACCTGTCCAAGAACTATCCATGAACCGCAAGAACATATTCAATACGGGTTCCCTCAGGGGCTAAAGTCCGGACAAATTTGGGCTGTTTGCGGCATGGCTGAAGCCATACCCTTTCAAAACATAGCGTCCCACAAGGGTTTCTGGACAGGTTCTTAGGAAAAGGCCGCACAGAACGACCGGTGCGCGACTTCTGAACGTGACGCGGCTTACGTAACGACCTTTTCCATAGCGGCGAGGGCTTGTTTCATCACGGTCTGCGCGCCAATCTTCATGGCCGCGATGTTGTTAGTGCAGAACAGCAGATCCACCCCCTGCGACACGTAGAACTCGAAGTCCTCGGGCGCGGAGCCGACGGCGACCAGCTTGCCGTGGCTCTTCGCAATGCGGATGGCTTTGCCTGCGGCGGCGTAGACCTTGCTGTGTCCGGTCTGGCCGGGGACGTCGAGGCTGGCGGAGAGATCGGCCGGGCCTATGAAAATATCGACACCGGGAACGGAGCAGATCTCTTCAGCTTTTTCCAGGGCCTCGGCTGTTTCAATCTGCGCCATCAGGCACAACTCGCCGTTCAGGCGCTGCTGTGCGGCGGAGATGCCTCCGTTGACTCCGTAGTCGAGCGCGCGGGAGACGCTGAAGAATCCGCGCTCGCCCATGGGACGGAAGCGCGCGTAGCGTACCAGCTCTTCCAGGTCTTTGGCGGAGTTGGCCATGGGCAGATCGATGATGTCGGGCCCGCATTCGGCGGCCTTCAGCACGTTTTCGCGGCGCGCGTCGGGGATGCGGACCATCGTCACCATGCCGAGGCCGGAGGCGATGCGGCACAGGTCGGCCGCTTCGGCAAAGGTGATGAAGCCGTGCTCCATCTCGATCCATGCTGCACGGTAGCCCATGCGGGCGGCGACCTCGATGAAGATGGGATCGTAGGAATACGCTGCTGCTCCGAGAATCGGGCCTGAGTTCTGCGCTTCCACTGCTTTCAATAAGCGGTTCATAGTGTCCTTCCAGCCGGTCACGTCTAAAACGTGCCGGTCAATCTTCCTGCGGCCTTTTCTGTAACAGCTTCGGCGAGGGCCGTCTCTCGCCGATGATTGAGCCAACCCCACAATGTCAGCTCGCGCGAGCCGTCGCCCGGAAGGACGAGACTCGCGACGTAGCCTGCGACGAAGAGCACGACGTGTCCGATGACGCCGATCATGTAGCTGTTGAGCGGGTAGTTCCATCGGCCCAGGTTTACGACGCTGCCATGATCGAGCGTGAGCGTTGCCCACGCCGTGACCAGCAAGCTCAACACAATGCCTACCCAGGCGCCGCGCGGGTTTGCACGCGGGCAGAGAAATGCCAGCAGAAACAGCCCCGCCAGTCCGCCGGCGACGATGCTGGTGATGGTGAAGTAGAGCGAGAGCGCCGTGCCCTTTGAGCCTGCAAGCTCCACCGCGAAGATGATCGTGAACACACCGAAGACGGCAACCATCGCTTTGCCTATGCGCAGCGCCTTCGCGTCGGTCGCGTCGGGACGCAGCCTGCGGAAGAAGTCCTCGACGCCGACGACGGCGATGCAGTTGAGATCGGACGCCATGGACGACATGGCCGCGCCGAAAAGCGCAGCAAGAAATAGCCCTGTAAACACTGGCGATACGTGTGTGCTCAGGAAGTAGGGGAAGATCTGATCGGCTTTCTTGAGGCCTGCTGGAAGTGCTTCGCCCGAGAGCCTGTAGAACGCCCACAGCAGCGTGCCGATGAGCATAAACAGCGCCCATACGGGCACGCACAACAGTGCGCCCAGGCCAACGCCGCGCAGGGCCTCGCGGTCCGTTCGGGCGATGAGATACCGTTGCACCAGCGTCTGGTCGGCCGTGTACTTTTGCAAATAAAAGAAGAAGCCATAGAGGCACAACACCAGCACCGTGGGCTTCGAGAGCGACAGGGACATGCTGCCCAGGCTGAATTTGTGGTTCGCCGCGGCGAGCGCAATGGCGGCGCGTGCTCCGCCGGGCGTCAGCATCCATAGATAGGCAAGCACGATGAAGATGCCCAGCCACAGCACGATTCCCTGCACTACGTCGGTCCAGACGACCGCCTGCATTCCGCCGATGAGCGTGTAGAGAATGGTCGCGGTGCCGACGACGCAGATGATGGCGTAGACGCTCCAGCCCGTCATGCTGCCTACCGTCAGCCCCAGTAGATAGAGCACAACGCCCATCTTCGAGAAGTGCCCCGCGGCAAACGCGAGCGAGGAGTACACGCGCGCTCCGGTGCCGAACCGCTTGCCGAAGTACTCATACGCGCTCATGCCGACGGCGTGGCGAAAAAACGGAATGATGATTGCACCCGCGACGGCGAGCACGCCCAGCACCATGAACCCCGGCACGAGCAGCGACCAGTTGCCCGCATACGACGCACCGGGATAGGCGATAACCGTGACCGCCGTGATGATGGTCGCAAACATCGACATGCCCATTGCCCAGCCCGGTACGGAGCGGCTGGCGACGAAGTAGGTGTCGGTCGAGGTCTGACGGCGCGCGAAAAAGATGCCGATGCTGACCAGCACGGCTACATACGCCGCGACGATCGAGAGTTCGATGGCAAGAGCGTGATTCATCGCCGCACCTCGGCCTGCGCGGCGGCGATGCGGCCTCGGGCCATCCTGAGCGCCATGCGCAGCGCGGACTCCATGTTGCGCGCATCGGCTTTATTCTGGCCCGCGATGTCGAACGCGGTGCCGTGATCGACCGAGGTGCGGATGATGGGGATGCCCAGCGAGATATTGACCGTCTGCTCGAAGTCGATGAGCTTCATGGGGATGTGTCCCTGGTCGTGGTACATGGCGACGACCAGGTCGTACTTGCCGCGCACGCCGTCGAGAAACGTTGTGTCGGGTGCGGTGGGGCCGACGCAGAGGATGCCCTTCGCCTTCGCCGCCTCAATCGCGGGGCGGATGGTCTCTTCGTCCTCGCGCCCGAAGAGGCCGTGCTCGCCGGCGTGCGGATTGAGTCCGCAGACCGCAATGCGCGGCTGCTCGCGCCCCATCCAGCGCATGGCTTCGTGACCGAGTTCGATGGTGCGGATGATGCGCTCGCGCGTTAGCTCGGTGGCGCGGCGCAACGAGATGTGCGTGCTGACGTGGACGACGGAGAGCTTTTCGTTCGAGAGCAACATGCACGGATCTTCGGCGCCGCACAGCTCGGCGATGTATTCGGTGTGGCCGCTGAACGGCCTGCCGGACATCGAGACGGCTTCTTTATTGAGCGGTGCAGTCACCATGGCGTCGGTCTCGCCGCGGAGACACATCTCGGTTGCGGCGCGCACGTACTCGACGGCGGCCGCGCCGCACTCCGCTGACAGCCTGCCCGCTTCGACTATGTGCCCACCGAGCGCGCCGGGATCGACGACTTCGACTCGATGGAGTATCTCTTCGAGGCCGCATCGCTTTGCCTCCGCTGCAAGGAGTGCCTTGTCGCCGACGATCGTCCACTCGGCCTGCGCGTAGAGCGCGGGGTCGCGGAGCCCCTTGAGGCAGATCTCCGGACCGACGCCTGCGGGGTCTCCCATCGTGATTGCGATTCTCGGCTTCCTCTCGCTCACCGGCACGACCTTTCGCCTGCAACAGAGACCGGCCCCTGCAGGTACTCGACGCAGTGCGTGAAGGCGTCCGCTTCGCCAAACGCGCCGGACTTTGTAATGACTCTCATCCCCTCGACCATGCCGCCGCGCGCCACCGAGATGGGAATGCCCGGCATGACTTCACTTCTGACCTCAAGCGTATGCGCACCGGCTGCCCGTAGAAACGCAGTTGCCGTGTCGCCGCCCGTCAGGACAAGGCCACGGAATGCCCTCAACGGCGCGGCGGCGGCAAGTGCGGCCATCTGCGTGCGCCCGATTCCGCTGCGCGGAATATGCAGCAGAGCGTTACGGCGTTTGCGGACAGCTTCGCTCAGATCGGCGGCGGAGAGCGCGTCCAGCGAGCACTCGTACAGCGAGCCATTTTCCTTCAACTTCCTAACCTGATCGAGCGTTGCGTCGTGGTCTGAGCCAACGCCGAACAGCACCGGCCCTTCGGCCGCCGGCAGTTCGTCAACCTGCACAACGGATGCACCGGCAGAGGCCCGCGCAATCGCTGCCGCCAAGCCTGCGGAGCCGACCCACAGCACGCGCTGTTCAAACGCCGGACCGAGCGCAACCACTGCGTCGAGATCGTCGTCCGTCTCAGCATCGAAGCAGACGCACCGGGCCCCGCGTGCGGCGGCCTGTTGCATACGAGCGAGCAGCGATTCTGTGTCGGCCAGATCATGCGTAGCAACCGTAACGACCGGCAGCGGAGCGAGTGCGCGGGCAAGCTGAATCTGCTCGCCGGAAGGCAGCGCGACCGCGCCCTGCTGTACTCTGCGGTTCAGCACGGGCAGCGCAGGCGCGACGAAGATAAACTCGCTCGCCATCGCCTCCGCTGCCGCGCGTACTTCAGCCGCAACATGGCCGCGCAGCGCGGAGTCGATCTTCTTGAACGTGAATTGATATTGCCCTCTTGCCGCGCGCAAGACATCGCTGACACGGAACCGCGCTTCTTCCTCGGAGACCGAGCGCGAATCGGTGTTGACGGCAACGACCGGAGCGGGCTCGAATGGCGACTGCCGCCAATCGATCGCCACCTTCGACGGCACTCCACGCGCCGCGAAATGAACAGCGGCGTCGCAACTTCCGGTAAGATCGTCCGCGACGATGAAGCATCGAGGACTGTGTGCTGTGTCCTGGGGCATGGAGAAACTCTTCAGAGATAGTCTCCTCGTAAATGAAAATTGTCAATTACAATTTCCTATATTTTCCAGATATACCCGTCCGGCCACGTCGCGGATGCGCTGCACCAACTACTGATACAAAAAGAGATGGCGGACAGCACCTGGAGCTAAAATTGGCAATCATCGTAATTATTGAAAACTACGCCGGGCGAGAATAGAATTGGCTTCGCAAGCGTTCGCCCGGCGACCGCTGCGCCGGAGAAACCCAAGCCCATGCCGCCCTCGACAACCCGCCGCCGCCGTCCCAAGGCCAAGAACACCGACGAACCGGAGAAGTCTTCCTCCGACCAATATCTTTCGCGAGCTGTCGGACGCGCTCTCAACGTGCTGGAATGTTTTCCGGACGCCTTTTCCGCCTACTCGCTCAAGGAGATCTCGCAGCGGACGGACATGCCTGAGTCGTCCCTGTTTCGTCTGCTGGTCACGCTTGAATCTCGCGGCTACCTCGAGCAGAACGCAGACGGCTCCTACAAACTGGCGCAGCGCGTGCTGCACGGCCAGTTGCGCCAGCGGGCCAATGCCATCCGCGACCTCGTGCATCCGCACCTGGTCGAGTTGGCCCGACAGTTCAACGAGACCACCAGCCTTTCGTTCCTCTTCGAGGACCACATCGCGGTGCTCGACAGCATCGAGAGCTTCCACGACATCCGCGCGATCAACAAGGTCGGACGCATCTTGCCGCCGTATGCCAGCTCGATGGGCAAGGCGATTACCGCGTTTCAGGACCGCGCCGTGATTGACCGGCTGGTCGAGGTCTACGGGTTGTTTCGACGAACCGAGAAGACCATCACCGACCATGGTTCCATCTTCACGGAGTTCGAGCAGGTGCGCCAGACCGGCTATGCCTTCGACCGCGGCGAAGCCACCGAGGGCGGCATCTGCATTGGCGCGCCTATCTTTTCGCACGGCTCGCGGGTGGAGGCCGCGGTCAGCATCTCCGTGCCGCTGATTCGCATGGACGAGACGCGCCAGAGGAAACTGATCGCTGAACTGCTGGGCGCGACGAAGAAGATGGCGCTCGCGCTGAAGGAAAGCGTCTGAGGAAGATGTGGTTCAGTCCGCGAAGGTGCACTCAGAGATTAAGGAGTTGCTGAAGAAATGTGTCCGGCAGCATGTGCTGAAAGACCCGGGCTGAAGAGTCTGTATGAGAACAAGGAAATGATGTGCCAGGCTTTCAAGAGGCTGCGGAAAAAGTCCATCCGGCAGCTTGTGCGGAACGGCCCGGGGCTAAAGCCCCTTGATTTTACTGGGATTTTCGCAGGGCTGAAGCCCTGCGCTCCCACCGAAAAGCGCAGATGGCGAGTTTTCCGCAGCCTGTGAAGTCGCATCCCTTCAAAACGAAGACTTACAGAGGTTCCCTAACTGCCGCCTGAGAGAAATATGGACTACCGCATACTGCAACACACTGACCTTTCCGTTTCGAGACTCTGCTTCGGCACCATGACGTTTGGCGCGCAGACCGGCCAGCAAGACGCCTGCAGCATGGTGGACCGCTGCCTGGAGGCAGGCATCAACTTCTTCGACACGGCAAACATCTATCAGACAGGCACCGCCGAAACTATTCTGGGCGAGGCGCTCGGGCAGCGACGTTCCAACATCGTCCTGGCAACGAAGGTTCGCGGCAAGATGGGAGATGGGCCGGAGCAGAGCGGTCTTTCCAAACGCGCGATCATGCTGGCGCTCGAAGAGAGCCTCCGCCGTTTGCGCACCGATTACGTTGATCTGTATTACTTCCATCAGCCGGACTACGACGTGCCCGTCGAAGAAAGCATGGAGGCGATGGAGAGGCTGGTCGAGCAGGGCAAGGTCCGGTATCCGGCGGTGTCGAATTACGCGAGCTGGCAGGTGGTGCAGATGCTCTCGCTGGCAGAGAAGAAACGCTATCGTCCCGCCGTGGTTGCACAGCAGATGTACAACCTGCTGGCACGCGGTATCGAGCAGGAGTTTCTGCCCATGGCCAGGAAGATGGGCGTCTCCGTAGTGGCGTACAACCCGCTCGCCGGCGGACTGCTGACCGGCAAGCACACGCGCGACTCGATTGCGGCGGGCACGCGCTTTGACCAGAACAAGATGTACCAGGACCGCTACTGGCACCCGCAGGATTTCGACGCGCTCGACCGGTTGAAGCTGGTGGCCGCCGATGAGAAGCGGTCGATGGTCAGCCTGGCGCTGAACTGGATGCTGCACCACACCGGAATTGACAGCGTCATCCTTGGAGCGTCGCGGCTGGAGCAGCTCAATCAGACGCTTGCCGCCGCCGAAGAAGGCCCGCTCTCGCCGGACGCCGTGACGCACTGCGACGAGGTGTGGCGCGAACTGCGCGGACCCGCGCCGCAGTACAATCGCTGAAGTTTCCCGCGCGGATTTTCACCGTCTGGATGCGATACAATGGTGATGCACGCTGTCGAGCGAGCCGCGGAGAGGTGGCAGAGCCCGGTTGAATGCACCTGACTCGAAATCAGACATAGTCGCAAGGCTATCGGGGGTTCGAATCCCTCCCTCTCCGCCACAACCTTCCTTCAAATCCCAAATCAATTCCCTGCCCCGCGTCTTCCCCAGCTAAACCTTCGTCCGAGGATGCCTTTGACGATCAGGTGGTCCGTGGCTGCCGTTGGCCCTACTCCGACGCCGAAGTTGATCTCCCACTTCGGCGAGACGTTCAGGTCGGTGACGGCGAATATCTGCTGCTGCTGGTCGTGCAGCGAGTAGGGACGGCCCAGGCGGCCATAGTCGGCGTAGTACTCGATGCCTGCGTTGACGACCTTGGTGAAGTCGTACCCTACCTTGACGCCGGGAGCGAAGTCCATCCCTTCCGCTATACCGGGGCCGTGCCACGTGCGTTCGAGCGCGGGGTTGACGGCGAAGTACCAGCGGCCGAGCGTCTTGTCGATGATGGGGCGAATCTCCCACGTCCACGTGTCGGGCGAGTAGACGGCACGCTGATAGCCGATCTCCATCGAGAGGCTTGCGCCGACGGGCCAGTGCCATGAGTCCGGCACACGCACGCGCGGACGAATGTGGTCGCCGACCCACTGCACGCCGTGGCCGTTCTGCTCGCTGGTGAAGATGTAGAACCCGACCTCGGACCATTTGGTGATGCCCTGCGTGATCTCGATGGTCTCGTGCTCCTGATGGTTGGTCGGGTAGACGCCATCGATGGTGTACCGCTGGCCCTTGGGCGTGAAGTTCGAGTGCAGCTCGACCATCGTCGTCTTCGGCGCAACGGTGTCGGAGCCGTAGACCTGAATCTCATAGTTGCCCTGCGCAAACGCACCGGCCGCGCAGACGAGCCAGATCAGGCACGCCAAAGCCATCGTCTTGCCGGTTCGAGCACGGGAGGCAGGCGCCTGGTTGATTTGAGGAGAATGCATCTCACTGAACATAGACGTGGCAACTATAATCTCGGACGCAGATGAACCGCGCCATACAGATCGCCCGCTACTGGTTTGCACCCGAAGAGGGCCCGCAGGACATGTATGTCGCACGATGGATCTTTCTGCGGGCGCTTGGGCTGATTTATTTTTCGGCCTTCTACTCGCTGGTATTTCAAATTCGCGGGCTCATCGGGTCGGGGGGAATCCTGCCTGCGTCCGAGTACCTGGCCTTGGTTGCGCGCAGTCTGGGACCGCTGCGCTACTGGTTCGCACCGACGCTGCTGTGGTTTTCGAGCAGCTCGCACATGCTGATGGCGCTCTGCTGGGTCGGCCTTGCGGCGGCGCTTGCGGTTGTGCTGAACATCTGGCCGCGCGCGATGCTCGCGGTCTGCTTCGTCTGCTTTCTTTCCTTCGTCGCGGCGGCGGGAGACTTCTCGGGCTATCAGTCCGACGGCATGTTACTCGAAGCAGGATTCATCGCTCTGTTCTTCGCGCCGGGCGGAGTTCTTCCCGGCTGGGGTCTCGCTTCGCTCGCACCGCGCGCCAGCCTGTTTCTGTTACAGTGGGAGTGGTTCCGCATCTACTTCGAGTCGGGCGTGGTGAAGCTCGCCAGCGGCGACCCCCAGTGGCGACACCTGACCGCGATGGACCAGTACTACCAGAACGGCCCGCTGCCCACGTGGATTGGCTGGTATGTGCAGCACCTGCCGCACTGGTTTCATGCTTCGACGGTGGTGGCAACGTTCGCGCTCGAACTCGTCATCGTGTGGATGCTGTTTCTGCCCCGCAAATGGCGCATTGCATGTTTCCTGATCGCAACGCCGTGGCAGATTGTTGTGATCCTCACAGCAAATTACACCTTCCTGAACTACATCGTGCTGGTGATGGGCTTTCTGCTGCTCGACGACCGCTTCCTCATGCGCTTCGTGCCGGCGCGATGGCGAACCGGCTTGCAAACTGCTGATGCACCCACACCGGATGCGGAGACCGCCGCTGCCGATCCACAGCCTGAGGGTCTGCGTGAATGGCTGTCACATCATTTGCACGCCTTGCGTCTTGCGGTCATCGCCGTCATGCTGAGTTGGGTCTTCTACGACACCACCGTGCCCCTGTTGCAGATGGCGTGGCGCTCGATTCCCTTGCCGGTACTCCCGGTCACCATACTTGATCCGTTTCGCATTGCCAATCAGTACGGCCTCTTTGCTGTGATGACACCAAACCGATACGAGATTGAGTTTCAGGGATCGAACGACGGTGTGACGTGGACTGCATATCAATTCCTCTACAAGCCGCAGGATGTGAAGCAGCCGCCGGGTATCTACGCGCCCTATCAGCCGCGCTTCGACTGGAACCTCTGGTTCGCGTCGCTCGGCACGTGGACGCAGTATCCCATCGTGCCGCGCACGGAAGAGGCGCTGCTGAACAATGATCCTGACGTGCTTCAGCTCTTCGCGGGCAATCCGTTCCCAGACAAGCCGCCGCAGATGGTGCGCGCGGTTTTGTGGCAATACTGGTTCAGCACGATGGAGGAGAAGCGCACGGAGGGCATCTGGTGGCATCGCAGGCTGCTCGGCACCTACGCGCCTACGCTCGCCAAAGACCCAGAAGGCAGGATCGGCATTGTGATGGAGCCGATGATTCGAACACCTGAGCCATAATGGTGTTGCCCGGAAACGCGCATCCAATCTGGTAGCCGATCTATGCCGCCATCCATCAACAGCCGCGCACGCGCACTACGCACCGGGAAGGCGTGTGTCGTTGGCGCGGGGCCGAATGGTCTGGCGGCAGCCATCGCGCTGGCACAGGCAGGCATGGAGGTTGCGGTCTTCGAGGCAGAGTCGCAGCCCGGCGGCGCGGCGCGCACGATGGAGCTGACTCTTCCCAGCTTCTACCATGACTTCGGCTCTGCCGTGCATCCCATGGCCGCCGGCTCACCTTTCTTCACTTCCCTTCCTTTGCAGGACCACGGGCTTGAGTGGATTCATTCGCCTGCGCCGCTCGCGCACCCTCTCGATGACGGCACGGCAGTCCTGCTCGAACGCAGCTTCGACGATGCGCAAACAGAGCTGCGCGAAGACGGGGCCGCGTGGCGCAGCTTGATGGAGCCATTTGCGTCGCGCTGGGCTGAGTTTGCCGATGACATTTTGCGACCTCTGCCTTCGTGGCCGCGCCGTCCATCGCTGCTCGCACGGTTTGCCGTCGATGCTCTGGCTTCGGCGTCTACTGTGGCGCGTCGGCGCTTTCATGCAGGGCGCACGCGCGCGCTTTTCAGCGGTCTCTCCGCGCACTCGGTCCTGCGACTTGATCAATCGCTCAGCGCGTCGTTCGGCATCGTCCTTGGAGCGGCCGCTCACGCTGTGGGATGGCCCATTCCGCGTGGAGGCTCGCAGGCCATCACCAACGCGCTGATCAGTTATCTGACCACTCTCGGCGGGCGCATTCACACCTCTATGCGCATCGAGCGTCTGGAGCAGCTTCCTCCCTGCGATGTCACGATGTGCGACCTTACGCCGCGCCAGTTGCTCCGGATAGCGGGCGGCAAACTCACCGAGAGCTATCGGAAAAGACTGCGTCGGTATCGCTACGGCCCCGGCGTCTTCAAGGTGGACTATGCGCTCTCGCAGGCGATTCCGTGGAAGGCCGCCGAGTGCCTGCGGGCCGCGACCGTTCACCTCGGCGGAACGATGGAGGAGATCGCCGCTTCGGAGGCCGCCGTGTCCGAGGGGAAGATTAGCGAGCGCCCGTTCATCATCCTCGCCCAGCCCACGATCTTCGACCCGACGCGCGCGCCTGAAGGCAAACACATTGCATGGGCCTACTGCCACGTGCCGAACAGCTCCACGGTAACTTGCATCGATGCGTTCGAGATGCAGATTGAACGCTTCGCTCCTGGCTTCCGCGACTGCGTTCTTGCGCGCCGCGTCTTCACACCGGCTGATCTTGAAGCGATGGACGCGAACCTCGTGGGCGGAGATGTGAGCGGCGGAGCCACAGACCTGCGTCAGCTTCTCTTCCGGCCAACAGGGCTGCTGTATCGGACTTCCGCAAGCAACCTGTATCTGTGCTCGTCATCTACGCCGCCGGGCGGAGGCGTGCATGGCATGTGCGGATACAACGCCGCGCAGACTGCACTTCGTCGGTTGAAGTAGGTTTACTTCACGCCTGTCGCTACATGCCGGTACACGGGCGCGAAGCCTAGCTCGCGCGCGTAGCCCAGTATGCGCTCGAAGTCGAGGCTGATCGTCGCGCCAGCCTTCTGCGTCACTTCATCTTCAATCGGCAAGTCGAAGTCGTCCGCACCGTAGTTCAGGCCCTCAAGCGCCTGCTGGTTCTGCGTCAGCACGGAGGTGCGGATGCGCGGGATGTTGTCGAGATAAATCCGGCTCAGCGCGAGGTGCCGCAGGTACTCCGCCGTCGTGATCTCGATGCCGCCCATCTGGGTGAAGTAGGGCTTATAGGTCCAGCAGAGAAAGCTCGCGAGTCCGCCGGTTTCGTCCTGAAACTGCCGCGTGCGTTCCAGATGCTCCAGCCGCTCGTCGAGCGTCTCGTCGAAGCCGATGACCATCGTCGCCGTCGTCTTCAGGCCCGCATCGATGATGGCGCGCTGCGCGGCGAAGTACTCGCGCACGGTGTACTTGAACTTTGAATGACGGCGGCGAAAGTCCTCGGTCAGGATCTCCGAGCCGCCGCCTGTAATCCAGCGCACGCCCGCTGCTTTCAACCGCGACGCAGCTTCGGCGTAGTTCAGCTTCGCGTGGTCGGCAAGATACATGAACTCCGCGATGGTCAGGGCGTAGAACTCCAGCCGCTGGCCGTAGCGCGCACGGATGGCAGCAAATAGCTCGCAGTAGTAATCGAGCGGCAAATGCGGATTGAAGCCGCCATTGAACGCTGCTAAATCCCCACCCAGCGCGAGCAGTTCGTCGAGCTTGCCAAAGACCTCTTCGTGGCTCAGCACATAGCCGCCCTCCTGCCCAGGCAGCCGATAAAACGCGCAGTAGTCGCACTGGGCCACGCATACATTGGTGTAGTTCACGATGCGCATCACCATGTACGTGCAGGATCCGGGCGCGTGAAACCGCCTGCGAACCGCAGAGGCCAGTGAGCGCAGCTCCGCGTCCGAGGCGTTCAGCCAAAGCCAACGCGCCTCTTCCTGGCCGATGCGCACGCCCTCGGCGAGTTTGGCCGCAATCGCGGAATAGGAGGCCGCGGGCGAACTGGTAATAGAACCCATGCCACCAGTTTAGAGCAGTTGGGCGGGCAGGCCGTGTCTCGGCGAAGAACTCGATGCTCGCTCGCTTCGAGCAAACTTCACTCATTGCCAAATTAAAGTTCCCATCCAGAAACTATTTCCCCACTGCATCGTCAACGGTGTATAACTTTTTTCGCCAGCAAAGGAGCTTTGCCCCATGCCCACTCTCATGCGCTTCGCCGCGTCGGCGCTCGCCATCGCTGCTGCCGTGCCGCTTGCCCAGGCCCAGAATGTGCCCGCACATCAGACCAAAACGCCGCCCGTCACCTGGGTCGATAAGGACACCGGCCACCGCGTCTGGCGGCTCTCGACCGAGCCCAACTCCGGCGGCTTCTACTTCAACGTCAATGCCTACACGCCGGACGAGAAGCAGATGGTCTACACCGCTCCCGATGGCATCCACGTGCTCGACCTGGCCACGCGCAAGACGAAGCTGCTGGTGCCCAATCCGCCGCGCTCCTCAACCGCGACCGACCAGCGCGGGTTTCGACTGGGCAACGCTCATGCGCTCGTCGTCGGCCACAAGACGAACAGCGTCTTCTTCACCAAGACCGACCCGGAGACGCGCGTCACCTCTGTCTATAAGGCCGACACGAACTCCGGGGCCGTGCGCAAGCTGATTGACCTGCCGCCGCACATGAACATCGTCAGCGTCAACGCGGATGAGACGCTCGCTGCCGGCACTTACATCGAGGGCGATGCCACCGGCAAAGAGTACGGCTCGAACCTTCCCGCGACGGCCGGCAAGCGCACCGACAACCGTGTGGCCAACGCGAATCAAGGCCCGCACTACCAGCCGGAGAGCAAGGGTCTGATGATGGAGCGCCGCCTCGCCGCGCATCTGCCGCTCGTGCTCTTCACCATTCGGCTTGAACCCGGCCCCAACGGCGAAAAGCCCGGCGCGGTGAAGATACTGCTGCACTCGACCGACTGGGTCAACCATCTGCTCTTCTCGCCCACCGATCCCACGCTGCTGATGTACTGTCACGAAGGCCCGTGGCAGAAGGTCGATCGCATCTGGATGATCCACACCGACGGCACGCACAACACGCTCATCCACAAGCGCACCATGTATATGGAGATTGCCGGTCACGAGTTCTGGGGACTTGACGGCAAGACGATCTGGTACGACTGGCAGTATCCCAAGGGCGAAGACTTCTTCCTCGCTGGCTACAATCTCGAAACCGGAAAGCGCACCGCGTATCACATGCAGCGCAATGAGTGGTCGATTCATTTCAACCTCACCAAAGATCTCGACCTCTTCTGCGGTGACGGCGGCGACCCCGGCCAGGTGGCTCATGCGAAGGACGGCGAGTGGATCGAGCTCTTTCATCCGCAGATGATCACCGGCGACTCCGGCGCGCTGAACGATCCGTCGTTCTGGCAGGCGGGCGTCTTCCATGCCGAACACCTCGTCAACATGTCGCACCACTACTACCGCGAAGAACCGAACGTGCGCTTCTCGCCCGACAAGAGCATGGTCATCTTCACCAGCAATATGTTCGGCCCCAGCTACGTTTTCGGCGCTGAAGTGCAGAAGGCCGCGAATCCGCCTGCTGCCGAGGTCGTCTCGACTCCGGACCTGGCGCGCGAGTACAACCCCGTCAACCCGCCCAACAGCAAGACGCCCATGCCGCGTCGCTAGCCAGTCGGCCCATCACGGCGGAGACTCCGCGCAACCGAGTCTCCGCCCCAACTTTTACCTGCCCCAGGAGTCGCTTCATGGCCAGTCTGCCCGTTCGGTTTTCTCTCACGCTTGTCCTCGCATCCTTGTCGGTCACAGCACTCGCGCAGCGCAACAACACCAAGCCCTCCGAGACAGGCCCGGTTCCGCCGAAGACATGGGTCGATAAGGACACCGGCCATCGCGTGTGGCGTGTCTCCGACGAGCCCAACTCCGGCGCGTTCTACTTCAACGTCAACGCCTACACGCCGGACGGCAAGCAGATGGTCTACAACTCGCCCGAGGGCATTCGCGTGCTCGACCTCGCCACTATGAAGACGCGCATGTTGGTCCCGGCTCCGCCGCCGCCCGCCACGCCGGATGCATCGCCGATGGCGCGCTTCTTCCGCGGCCCTCACGCGATCGTCGTCGGCCACAAGACGGACAGCGTGTTCTATACGCAGATGGATCCCGTCACCCACAAGAATGCGCTCTACAAAGCCGACACCAACACGGGTGCGATTCGCAAGCTGATCGACCTTCCCGGCCGCCTCGGCATCTCCAGCATCAACGCCGACGAGACGCTCGGCGCAGGCACCTACAACGAAGCCGACGTTCCCGGCGGCGATCCCAACGCGCCGAACGCCTTCGTCACCACAGCGCGCCCCTTCGTGCCGCGTGCCAATGCCAACGCGCAACGCGGCCAGCGCGATCTCGGCGGAGCACACGTGCAGGCTAACGATAAGGGACAGATGATGGAGCGCCGTCTTGCCGCGCGCATTCCGCTGGTGCTGTTCACCATTCGGCTTGAACCTGGACCCAACGGCGAAAAGCCGGGAACCATCACGCCTCTGCTGCACTCGACCGACTGGATTAACCACCTGCTCTTTTCGCCCACCGACCCCACGCTGCTGATGTACTGCCACGAGGGCATGTGGCAGAAGGTCGATCGCATCTGGATGATCCACACCGACGGCACACACAACACGCTCATTCACAAGCGCACCATGTATATGGAGATCGCAGGCCACGAGTTCTGGGGGCTCGACGGCAAGACCATCTGGTACGACTGGCAGTATCCCAAGGGCGAAGACTTCTTCCTCGCCAGCTACAACCTCGAAACCGGCAAACGGACCGCGTATCACATGCAGCGCAACGAGTGGTCGATTCACTTCAACCTCACGCGCGATCTCAGCCTCTTCTGCGGAGATGGCGGCGACTCCGGCCAGGTGGCCCGCGCCACCGACGGCGAGTGGATCGAACTCTTTCATCCGCAGATGATCACCGGCGACTCCGGCGCGCTGAACGATCCCAGCTTCTGGCAGCCCGGCGTCTTCCACGCCGAACACCTCGTCAACATGGCGCACCAGAACTACCACGCCGAACCCAACCCGCGCTTCTCTCCCGACAAAAAACTCGTCTTCTTCACCAGCAATATGTTCGGCCCCAGCTACGTCTTCGCGGTTGAAGTGGCCAAGGCTGTGAATCCGGCCGACGTAGAATCCACACCGGAGTTGGGCATCAAGTACAACCCGATCATGCCTACGCCAACCACCACCGAAAAATAACTGCGACTCACCAGCCCTTTTTGCATTTCCATTCCGCAGCGCAGTGAAGGAATCTGCTTTCAATTCGCCACGCAATCATAAGGAAGTCCATGCGACGCCACCTTCTTTCGATAGCCTCCGCCCTGTTTCTCCTGGCCTCCACGCTTCACGCCGCTCCTTCAGGCCCGCGTCAGATTCAGCAGTTCACCACGGGCTGGCGCTTCCTCCAGGCCGACGCTCCCGGAGCCGAGCAGCCGGCCTTCGACGATGCCTCCTGGCAAACCGTCGCACTGCCGCACGACTGGGCCATCGCAGGCCCGGTTAATCCGGATAATCCCAGCGGGCAGGGCGGAGGGTTCTTTCCTGCGGGCATCGGCTGGTATCACAAGACCTTCGCCTTCAACCCGAAGCCTGACCGCCACACTTTCATCATCTTCGACGGCGTGATGGCAAATAGCGATGTCTACTGCAACGGCGCGTTACTCGGACACCATCCCTACGGCTACACCAGCTTCTTCTACGACCTCACACCGCATCTGCATGCGGGCACAAACACCATCGCCGTTCGTGTCGATGACTCGCAACAACCTGCTTCGCGCTGGTATCCCGGAGCAGGCATCAACCGGCAAGTCCGCCTCGTCACTGTCTCCGACATTCACATCGTTCCGTGGGGCACCTTCGTCACTACGCCGCAGGTCTCTGCTTCGAGCGCAACCATCCACGTCGCCAGCAGCGTCGTCAACCAATCGAAGAGTGCAGAGCACGTCTCGCTCGCCATCACGCTGATCGCGCCCAATGGCCACGCCGTGAAGACCTTCACCTCCCCTGCGGAGACAATCGAACCGAACCAGACAACCACCCTCGACGCCGAAACCGAGATCTCCCATCCCGACCGCTGGGACCTCGGCCACGGTTCGCTCTACGCCGTCAAAGCAACGCTGCTGCGCAACGGCAAGTCTGCCGACAACGAAGACGTTCCCTTCGGGATTCGCGCCTTCCACTTCGACGCCGACAAAGGCTTCTTCCTGAATGGCGTGCATCACAAGATCTACGGCGTCGCCCTCCACACCGACGCGGGCGCGCTCGGCACCGCCGTTCCGCTTGCCGCGTGGCGACGCCGCCTCACGGCTCTGCGCGCGCTTGGCGTCAACGCCATCCGCACGGCGCACAATCCGCCTGCGCCGGAGTTCCTCGATCTCGCCGACCGCATGGGCTTCCTCGTCATGGACGAGATGTTCGACTGCTGGACCGTCGGCAAAAATCCCTACGACTACCATCTCTACTTCCGCGACTGGTATCTGCGCGACACCGCCGCGACCGTACAGCGCGACCGCAACCATCCGAGCATCATCCTCTGGTCGGCAGGCAACGAGATTCACGATACGCCGCATCCGGACATCGCCATCCCCATCCTCAAATCGCTCGTCGCAACGTTCCACAAATACGACCCCACGCGCCCGGTCACGCAGGCCCTCTTCCGCCCCAACGTCTCGCACGACTACGACGACGGCCTCGCTGATCTGCTCGACGTCGTTGGCCAGAACTACCGCGAGCAGGAGATCCTCAAAGCCCATGCTGACAAACCCACGCGCAAGATCATCGGCACGGAAAACACGCACGACCGCAACCAGTGGGTCGCCATGCGCGACCATCCCGAGTACTCCGGACAATTTCTCTGGAGCGGCATCGACTACCTTGGTGAAGCTCACCGCTGGCCCTCGATCGGCGCAGGCAGTGGTCTGCTGCTGACCACCGCACTGCCGCGCGCCCGCGCCTTCGAGCGCCAGTCCTGGTGGAGCACCGTACCGATGGTCCGCATCGTGCGCCGCGTCGAGGCCGCTCGCCGCGCACCCACCGACCCCGGCTACGCCTCGCCCAACTCGAATAATCAACAGGTCACGGCGAAGACGCCACTCGATCCCACCACACGCTTCGGCCAGCCGCTCCTGCTCGACTGGACACCCAAAGACCAGTCGCCGCACACCGAGCACGTCGAGGTCTACACCAACGCCGCCGAGGTCGAACTCTTTCTCAACGGAAAATCGCTCGGCACACAAAAGCTTCACGCAGACGCCAGCCCCATCACCTATGATGTACCGTTCGCTCCCGGCACGCTCAAAGCTCTCGCGCGCACGAACGGCAAGGTCGTCGCCGAAGATGAATTGCGCACAGCACGCAAACCCGCACACCTCGTGCTCTCCACTGGACTCGCTGCCGCGCACCTGACGAACACGCCCACGCACGAGGCCGCTCCAACGCTCACGCCGAACTGGAACGACGTTGCCTACCTCACCGCGACGCTTGAAGACGCCAACGGCACCGTCATCCCTGACAGTGAGACGCGCGTCCACTTTGCCATCTCCGGCCCAGCGCAGATCATCGCCGTCGGCAACGGCAACCTGCTCGACCACGATCCCTTCCACGCGACGGATCGCAAGCTCTACGAAGGCAACGCTGTGGCCATCATCCGCGCCACCGCACCATCAGGCAAGATTGCCGTCACTGCAACCGTAGAGGGTCTGCCACCCGCCACTGTCACGCTGGAAACAACACCACCAAAGCCACAAGCCGTTCATCGCAGCTTTTGAGACCGCAATCGGTGATTAACCCCGGCTCGGCACTTTGCCCAGAATCTCGCGCGCAATCACCATGCGCTGAATCTCGCTCGTGCCTTCGCCAATCGGACACAGCCTGACGTCGCGATAAAACTTCTCCGCCGGATAGTCTTTGATAAAGCCGTAACCGCCGTGAATCTGCACACCCGCATCGCAGATCCGGCACGCGGCCTCGCTGGCATACAGCTTCGCCATCGCCGACTCGCGCGTCACGCGCATCCCTGCGTCTTTCATCTTGGCCGCGCGCATCGTCAGCAGCCACGCGGCATCCAGTTCAGTCGCCATGTCGGCAAATTTAAACTGAATCGCCTGGAACTCGCTGATGGCCTTGCCGAACTGCTTCCGCTGCTGCGCATAGTCAACCGCAGCATCGAGCGCGCCGCGCGCCATTCCCAGGCTCAGCGCGGCAATCGAAATCCTGCCGCCATCAAGCACGCACATCGCATCTTTGAAGCCCTCGCCCTCTTTGCCAACAAGATTTTCCGCCGGCACCTCGCAATCCTCAAAGATCAGCTCTGCGGTATCGCTTGCGCGCAGGCCCAGCTTGTTCTCTTTCTTGCCGGGACGAAAACCCTTCGTTCCCTTCTCCACCAGAAACGCCGAGACGCCGCCGTGCGTTCCCTTCGCCTTGTTCGTCAGCGCCAGCACCAGCGCGCAGTTCGCATACGTGCCATTGGTGATGAACGTCTTCGAGCCATTGAGCACCCATCTGTCTCCGCGCCGCACAGCAGTCGTGCGCATTCCGCCGGCATCCGAACCTGACCCCGGCTCCGTCAGACCCCACGCGCCCAGCCACTCGCCGCTCGCCAGCTTCGTCACCCAACGTTTCCGCTGTTCGTCGTTGCCCGCCAGCATGATGTGATTTGTGCACAGCGAGTTGTGCGAAGCGACAATGATGCCAATGCTGCCATCCACGCGCGAGAGTTCCTCGACCGCAAGCACGTACTCGACATAGCCCATGCCCGCGCCGCCCAGCGACTCGGGAAAGATCACGCCCATCAGCCCCATCGCGCCGAGCTTCTTCACCACCTCATGCGGAAACTCGCTCTTCTCGTCCCACTCGGCGACGTGCGGCTTGATCTCGCGCTCGGCAAAGGCCCGCACCTCCCGCCGCAACTGCTCCTGCTCCTGGGTCAACCCGAACATCTTCCCTCCATAACGAAAACTAATATATCCATTACGAAGATGCATAGTCCAGATCGCCCTCCGCGGGCAATCCCCCAACCGGGCTAAATCCCGTCCAACGCCTGCTCCAGGTCGGCGACGATGTCCTCGACATCTTCGATCCCCACCGAGATGCGCATCAGGCCATCGGTAATGCCCAGCTTCGCGCGACCTTCCGCGCCCACGGCTGCATGGGTCATCGTCGCTGGATGGCACACCAGCGTCTCGACCCCGCCCAGCGACTCGGCCAGGAATGCCAGCCGCAGCGACTTCGCAAACCGGTTCGCGTTCTCAAGCGACCCTAACTCAATCGAGATCATCGACCCGAAGCCGTGCTGCTGCCGCACAGCAAGCTCATGCTGCGGATGCGACGCGAGCCCCGGATAGAACACCGCATGCACCTTCGGATGGCTCTCCAGAAACCGCGCCACTACGCGGCCGTTCGCGTCGTGCTGCTTCATCCTGACGGCCAGCGTCTTGACGCCGCGCAGCAGCAGATAGCTCTCAAACGGCGACAGGATGCCGCCCGTACATTTCTGCACGAACCGGAAACGCTCCGCCTGCTCGGGCTTCGTGCAGATCAAAACGCCGCCGAGCCCATCGCTGTGCCCGTTCAGAAATTTCGTCGTCGAGTGCATCACGATGTCCGCACCGAGCGCGATGGGCTGCTGCAGATAGGGCGACAGGAACGTGTTATCGACGCTCAGTTCCACGCTGCGCGCATGACAAATCCTCGCCACAGCGGCAATGTCGGTGATGGCCATCATCGGGTTCGTCGGCGTCTCGATGTGGACCAGCTTCGTCTCGGGCCGAATCGCTGCCGCCACATTCTCCGCCACGCTCGAATCGACGTAGGTAAATGTCAGCCCAAAGTTCGCCAGCACCTGATCGAAGACGCGCGCCGTGCCGCCGTACACATTGTCGGAGCAAACGACATGGTCGCCCGACTTCATCATCGTGCACAGCGCCGTAATCGCGGCCATGCCGCTGCCGAACGCATGTGCGCTTGTGCCGCCTTCGAGCGAGCACAGGCTCTCTTCCAGCGCGTCGCGCGTGGGGTTCGTCAGCCGCGCGTATTCGTGCCCCTTGTGCTTGCCTATCTCCTGCTGCTGATAGGTCGAGGTCAGAAAGATCGGCACGTTCACCGCGCCGGTCAGTCCCTCAGGCTCCTGCCCATCATGAATCGCCCGCGTCGCAAATCCTCGCTTCATCTCTGCCATCGCCTCAATCCTTTAATCAAACAAGCCCTTCGACAGATACCGCTCAGCCGAGTCCGGAATCACCGTCACCACGCGCTTGCCCGCACCCAAGTCGCGCGCCACATCCACGGCCGCGCATACCATCGCGCCCGCGCTTGAACCGGCAAACACGCCTGTCTCCGTCGCCAGCCGCTTCACCATCGCAAAAGCCGGATCATCCCTCACCATCATCACGCGATCGCACACGGAGCGGTCAAACGTCGCGGGAATAAACGATACGCCAATCCCTTCCACACAATGCTTCCCCGGTTCGCCACCCTCGAGCACGCTGCCCTGTGGTTCCACTGCAACCGTCAGGATGTCCGCACACTTCTTCTTCAAAAACCGAGCCACACCGGTAAACGTCCCAGCCGAACCCACTCCCGAGACCCACGCATCCACGCGGCCCTGCATCTGCTCCCAGATTTCAACAGCCGTTGTCTGCTCGTGATAGTCGGGGTTGGCGGGATTCTCAAACTGCAATGCCGCGAACGCCCCCGGCGTCTCGCGCTCGAACTGCAACGCGCGCTTGATCGCACCGGCCATGCCTTCGGCCTCGGGCGTGCGGACGACCGTTGCGCCCAACCCGCGCATCAGCTTGCACTTCTCTTCGGCAAACTGCTCGGGCACATAGAGCACGACCTTGTAGCCGCGATTGACGCCAATCAACGCCAGTCCCACGCCGGTATTTCCTGCCGTTGCTTCAACAATCGTCGAACCGGGCCGCAGCACGCCACGCCGCTCCGCATCGAGCACAATCCCCATCGCCGCGCGGTCCTTGATGCTTCCGCCCGGATTCAGATATTCGAGCTTGGCCCATATCTCCGCGCCGCCCTCCGGCTCCAGCCGCAACAGACGCACCATCGGCGTCTGGCCCACCAGATCAATGATCGACTCCGCCACACGCATCATCAGTTGCCGGACCCCGCACTCGCGCCGCCGCCCGCCCTCATCACCCGCGGAAAATACCCCGTCCGCGTCCTCACCGACAGTTTGCCGAAGCCTTTCGCCCTCGCATCGACATGCACCTCCCGATAGCCGCCCAGCTCCGGCGACTTCGTCGAGTGGTAGGAGATCGTGTACTGCGTGCGGATGTCCTGCGCCACCTGCGCCGCAATCGCATCCACCTCATTCACCGACTTCGGAAAATACGCCACGCCGCCCGTCTGCTCCGACAGAGCCTCCAGCACGCTGCGCGCATGACGCGCCTCGCGCTTGTCGATGTCCTGCCCGAAGAGCAGGCCGACGCAATAGATCACCGGGCCATCGAGGTCCTGAATCCTGCGAATCGTCTGCTCCAGCGTCGCGCTCGATGCATTATCCTCGCCGTCGGTGACGACCAGCAGCACCTGCTTGGGATGCTTCGCGTTCTTCGCCAGATAATCCGCCGAAGCCACCAGCGCATCGTACAGCGCGGTCCCGCCGCTCGACTTCACATAAGACAGACCATCCTTCAATTTGTCGATCTCGCTGGTGAAGTCCTGGTCAATGTACGGCTGCCAGGAAAAGTCCACCAGAAACTCTTCGTCCTGTGGATTGGAGAGCTTCACAAAATCGAGCGAAGCCTTGTCCACCGCGAGGCGCTTGTCGTACATCGAACCCGAGCTGTCGATCAGCAGGCCAATCGACACCGGCAGGTCCTCGTGCCGAAACGAGAGGATCGTCTGCGGCACGCCGTCTTCGTACACATGAAATGCATCTTTCGTCAGCGTCTGGATCGAACGCCCGCTGCCATCGAGCACCGTTGCGTTCAGCCGCACCTCGTAGGCGTCCTCGTGCAGCGTATAACGGCCGTGCCGCTTCTCGATCTCGCCCAGGTTGGATGCAGATGCTGCGCCAGCCGTCCCCGTTACCGGAGCGTCCTTGTCCGGCGAAGCGACTGGGTCGCGGTCTACGGTCAATGAAGGCTGCTGTGCGGATGGCTGTTGCGCGCCGGACGCGGGCGTCTGCCGCGCCCATCCGCCCACCGTTCCGGCCAACAGCAACACCAGGCCCGCCGCGAACACGCGCGGCCAAACTCGTCTACTCCGTCGGTGCATAGTACCCCTGGCGATTGTGTACCGTCAGGGGAGGAAGCCCCGGCGGCGGCACCAGCCGTATCTTCAATTTACGCCAGTTGCCGTCCTTCCTCATGTCCGACGGCGTATACCCGAGGATGTACTCGTTGCGCAGCTCCGCGCTGATGCGTGCCGCAATGTCGCCCAGGTCATTGATGTCCAGCACGCGAAACATCCGCCCGCCCGTCATGTCGCAGATGTCCGACAGCAGCACCGGCCCCATCTGCTCTTCGGTGGTCGGCGCGTACTGGTCGAAGATGCCGATGGAATAAATCTGCACATCGCTCTCGCGCACCTCGCGGCGCAGCTCGCCTTCGGTGTAGCGGCTGCGATTGTCGCCGCCGTCCGAGATAATCAAGAGCGCCTTGCGGTCGTACTTCGCCTGCCGCAGCTTGTCCACGCCCAGATACACCGCGTCAATGAGCGCGGTGCGGTTCTCCGGCTTCAGCATCACCATGCGCGCGTCGATGTCGTCCACGTCCGAGGTGTAGTCCACAATGACCGCCGGGCGGTCGTTGAAGCCGACGACGAAAAACTCGTCCTTCGGGTTCGACGTGCGCAGGAATGCATCCAACGCCTTGCGCGCGCGCTGAAACTTCGACGACATGCTCCCGCTCAGGTCGAAGACGACCCCAATCGACACCGGCGCATCCTCGGTCGAAAAGTTCTTAATCACCTGCCCTACGTTGTTGTCGAAGATCTGAAAGTTGTCCTTGTCCAGCCCTGTCACCAGCCTGTTCATCGGGTCGGTCACGGTCGCCGGCACCAGCACCAGGTTCACGTCCACGCGAATGCGCGCGTCCCGCCGCGAGGTCGCATAGCGTGCGGCGTTCTCCGCGCCTTCAATGACCGGCTTCGCCGCCTCAGGTGTTTTCGGCGGAGGCGGCGGCGCTGGCGTATGCACCTCATCGAGCGGGTTTTCCTGCGCCCGGCAGACCGCGCCGCCCACCCACAGCCCCGTACCCACCAGGGCCGCGACCAGCCACCTCGTCAGCCAACGCTCTCCACGCTTCCCGATTCGCATAAAGGGGCCTTCACACCTTCCCTGCAAAGCAACCAGCCGGCCGCAACCACCGCAACCCAACTTTGCCCGGCGCAACCATCGCCTGGCCGTCCCGCACGCGCCGGATGCCCCAACATCATAGACGGCACGGATAAGTTTTTTGTCATCCAAATGTCTCCCGGCTCTATCTTCCTCGTTAAGATGCGGATACCTCGCCCCGCGGAAACCCCGGTACAATCAATCCATACCCACATTTCTGGAGAGAAAACCAAAGCAATGGCCCGCATCTACCCCTTCCGCGCCCTCCGCTACGACCCCGCCCGCGTCAACATGGAGGATGTCGTCACCCAGCCCTACGACAAGATCACCCCGGCCATGCAGCAGCGTTACTACGAGGCCAGCCCCTACAACCTCATCCGCGTCATCCTCGGCAAGCACGAGCCCAACGACACCGAGCAGTCCAATTGCTACACCCGCGCCGCCGAGAACCTCAACGCCTGGCGCAAAGACGGCATCCTGAAAGAAGAGTCCGAAGCTGCCCTCTACGGCTACTCCCAGACCTACACCGTCCCCCACACCAGCGAAGTGCGCGAGCGCCGCGGCTTCATCGCCCTCGGCCACCTCTACGACTACGCCGACAAGGTCGTCTATCGCCACGAGCAGACCTTCCCCAAACACAAGTCCGACCGCATGAGCCTCTTCAAGGCCACGCGCGCCTACTGTGAGCAGATCTACATGCTCTACTCGGACCCGGCGTTCACCGCCGAAAAACTCATCTTCGGTTCAGACGGCAAAAGCGCGGACTCAGGCTCCCCTGCCGACCTCGTCATTACCGACGAGTACAACGTCGTCCACCGCGTCTGGAAGCTCACCGACCCGCGCCTCATCAACCTCATCGTCACCGCCATGGCCGACAAGAAGCTCATCATTGCCGACGGCCACCACCGCTACGAGACCTCCGTCGCCTACGCCAAGGAGCGCAGCGCGCAGCTCAAGCTCTCGCTCAACCAGCCCTGGGAGCCGCTCAAGGAAGACGGCGAGATCAGCCCCAGCCACCTGCCCGTCCCGGCCTTTCCCGAAGCGGCCATGATGATGACCTTCGTCAACATGGAGGCACCCGGCATCACCATCCTGCCCACGCACCGCGTCGTCCACGGCCTCGAAAACTTCAGCGCCGAAGACTTCACCAGGCGCGCCAGCGAGTTCTTCGACATCAAGCAACTCGACAAGCCCGACGTCTCGATCCTCAGCGGCATCCAAGGCACGGCCTTCATCGCCGCAACGCGCAACGCAAACTACCTCTTCACCGCGAAGCCCGAAGCCGTCGCGGAAGCACTTAGCGGAATCCCCGCGCGCCAGGCGCAGCTCGACGTCGTACAGCTCCATTCACTGGTGCTCGACCGCATCCTCGGACTCAGCCAGGAGACCATCACTAAACTCGGCAACGTCCGCTACCTGCGCGAGGTCTCCGAGTCGCTCGGCGAAGTCCACAGCGGACAGGCCGACGTGGCCTTCCTCATCAAACCCATCACGCTCGACCAGCTCAAGGATGTCTCCTACGCCAACGAGGTCATGCCGCAGAAGTCCACCGACTTCTACCCCAAACTCCTCAGCGGCCTGGCCATCTACGCGCTCGACTAGAGCATTTTTAGTTCAAGTGGTTACAAAACTTCGGGTGCCCCATCCTTTGTGCGTCTTTTGCACAAAGGGTGGGAGACCACAACTCTCCGACTCGACTGTCACAACGAGACCGAAACCGCTCTAACACAGCAGCAAACACCGCCTGAACAGTTTTGGCTTTGCCAGGAAAAGGGTACGGCTTCGGCTGCACCCTTTTCCTACTTCATCTTCAAAAGCCTTTGAAACTGCTAAAATAGAGGTCTGTGACCCCTCCCGCGACAACTGAAATTCCCGGTGTTTCCAGCATCCCAGCCGAAGCCTCCGCGCGCCCTAAGGTCGGCTTCGTCTCGCTTGGCTGCCCCAAGAACCTTGTGGACTCCGAGGTGATGATGGGCCTCGTCCACCACGCCGGGGCCGAGCTTACGCCCTCAGCCGACGACGCCGAGATTATCGTCGTCAACACGTGCAGCTTCATCGACTCGGCCAAGCAGGAGTCGGTCAACACCATCCTCGAGATGGTCCAGCACAAGCAGCAGAACGGCGGCAAGGCGCAGCGGCTCATCGTCGCCGGCTGTCTGGTCGAACGCTACCGTGACGAGATTCGCAAGAACATCCCCGAAGTCGATGCCGTCGTCGGAACGGGCGAACTCGAATCCATCCTCGCTGCAGCGGGCCTCGCGCCCAGCGGCCACGCGAACAACTCCCCGTTCAACATCCTGCCGCAGTCGCTCGTCAGCCGCGCGCCCTCGGCAGTCGCCAAACACTCAAACCCCGCCGCAGAGCCACCTGCGAATGCAGCCTCAAACGATCGGGTGCCCCATCCATCGCAGTCTCACCGCGATGGGTGGGAGAGCACCACCCCCAGCCGTCCCGAAGGCGAGGCACGCGAGCGTGCAGGCCGCTTCTCCCGCGCCGCATGGGACGGAGCCACCGCCGCGCTCCCCGAATACCTCTACTCCGACACGACGCCGCGCATCCTCTCCACCCCGCGCGCCTCGGCCTACATCAAGATCGCAGAAGGCTGCGACCACCCCTGCGGCTTCTGCATCATCCCGCAGCTACGCGGCAAGTTCCGCTCGCGCCGCATGTCGTCCATCATTGCGGAGGCCGAAAACCTCATCGCGCAGGGCGTCCGCGAGATCACCCTCATCGGCCAGGACACCACCTGCTACGGCGAAGACTTAGGCATCAACGATGGTCTGGCGCAACTATTAGAAGCCCTCGCCACCCTGCCCGGTCTGCGCTGGCTGCGCTTCCTCTACGCCTATCCCAACAAAGTCACCACGCGCCTGCTCGAAACCATCGTGCGCCACGACAACCTCGCCAAGTACCTCGACGTGCCTCTCCAACACGCCAGCCCCTCGGTGCTCAAGCGCATGAAGCGCGGAGGCACGCCCGAGCACTTCCTCAAGCTCATCGAAAAGGCCCGCGCCATCGTCCCAGGCATCGTCCTGCGCACTACGTTCATCGTCGGCTTCCCCGGCGAGACCGAAGCCGACTACAAGCAGCTTGAAGACTTCATCTCCACCGCAAAGATCGACTGGCTCGGCGTCTTCACCTACTCCGACGAAGAGGGTGCCGCAGCCTTCAACCTGCCCGCCGACATCAAAGTCCCCAAGCGCACCATCCAGTCGCGCCGCAACAAGCTGATGAAGCTCCAGCAAAAGATCAGCGCGCGCGCCAAAGCCGAGTGGGTAGGCCGCACGGTAGACCTGCTCGTCGAAGGCGAGTCCGAAGAGACCGACCTGCTCTGGGAAGGCCGCACGATGCTCCACGCCCCCGAGATCGACGGCAAGGTCTTCATCAACGACTTCGGCCCCCACGAAACCCTCGTCCCCGGCACCTTCTACCGCGCCGAAATCACCGAGGCCCACGACTACGACGTCGTCGCCCGTATCCTCGAATAAATCTGCCGCACTCTACCGTCGCCTCAAACGCCCGCCGTCTCGCCCCATGCATCCATCTGGTCGATCCATTGGCTGGACTGGCACCAACTCGTCTCCATCTCCGGAACGCTCAGCAGTCCATGACCATGCTTGCAGATCAACTCCGTACCGTTCCATTCCAGAAGGTTGTGCGACGGGCGGCCCACACGCGCCGGATTCGCCAGCAGACGAAGGCAATGCTTGCACCGCTGCTCCTGGTCCCAGAAGACCCAGCGCAGGCCGACAAGCATACAGATAACGAAAACGAGCGTCTGAAGCAGTTCCGCGACAAAAGGAAACGGCGCACGAAGGGGCCAGCAGATCACCACGCTCGCCATGAACGCAAGCAGCGGCGCGAGCGATGTCTTCGCTGCAAAGAAGACCTGACGCTTGATCCAGCACATCATCCTGCTCGCGGAGCTTTGTTCGATGTGCCTGCGCGAGGCAGCGGTGAACGTGACGAAGACCAGCGGCGCCTCCAGAAGGAATCGCTCAAACTGTGCGCTCACGTTACCCATGAGCCCATGCCAACTGCCGCTGAGCGCCAACGCAACCAGCGTGAAGAACAGCAAAATACCGAGCAGCGGAACGAGGCAGACGATCGCGGTGCCGCTGAAGCTGCGCCTCCAGCTCTCGGTGCGGAGCCAGAGAGCGTCGCACGTCAGGCCAATGGAAAGATCAGCGGTGACGCGGACGGTCGAGACGCGACGCCTGCCGCTCGGATGATGCATGTGCCAAAGCTCGGCCTCCCACGCGCGCGACCACTCTTCGCGCTCCGGGCGAGGCACCAGCGATTCAACCATCCGCAACAGAGTGCGGTCGAAGCGCGGCAGGGGCGAAGGAAGCCGATGGCTCATGCACGTTTCTCCGGAACAAGTCGCGCAAGCAGAGGATACCTCTCGGTCGCGGCCAGCGCGGCCGCCCTGCCTGCGCGCGTGACTTCGTAGTATCTGCGCGCCGGGCGCAGATTTGCCGCCGCTTCTTTCTCCGGCTCCCATTTCGATTCGACAAGCCCGTCACGCTCCAGCCGCCGCAGGGCAGGATAGACAGTCCCGCTCGGCAGACCAGTCACCTCCATCACGTCGAAGCCGAAGCAATGGCCGAGGCTCAGCGCCTTCAGGATCAGGGCCGCGCTGTGGGAGAGACGAGGGTTGCTCATAAGCTATGTAGTATGCTATCACAGACGGAGAAGAGTAGTACGCTACATAGGGGTGCCGATGCTCGAACTCAAACACGTCTCCAAACACTACCGCAGCATTCCCGCCGTCGAAGACGTCAGCTTCACTCTGAACGAAGGCGAGGTACTCGGCTATCTGGGCCCGAACGGCTCCGGAAAATCGACTACCGTGAAGATGATCATCGGCATGATTCAACCCACTCGCGGCAAAGTCTTCTTCGCGGGACGAAACATCCATGACGACCTGGCATCCTACCGCGCGCAGCTTGGATACGTGCCCGAAGAGGCCCAGGTCTACAACCATCTTTCAGGGCTGGAGTATCTCCAGCTCATCGGTCGTCTGCGCGGAATGCAGGAGAGGCTCATCAACCGCAAGGCGCATGAGCTCTTGCAGCTCATGTCGCTGGAGCACGCGCAGTACTCTGCGCTCTCGGACTACTCGAAAGGGATGAAGCAGCGTGTCTTGATTGCGGCTGCGCTTCTGCACGACCCGAAGCTGATCGTCTTCGACGAGCCGCTCTCAGGGCTTGACGCGATCTCAGCGCGGCTGTTCAAAGACCTGATGGAGTTGCTGGCACGCGAGGGAAAGGCCATCTTGTACATCTCGCATGTGCTCGAAGTCGTGGAGCGTGTATGCGACCGCGTGATCGTGCTGTCCAAAGGCAAGGTCGTGGCCGATGCCGCGCCGGACGAGCTGACCAGGCTCATGGAGCTGCCGACGCTCGAAAGCGTCTTCGCGCAGCTCGTGCAGCAAACCAACACCCAGCAGGTAGCGCGGGAGATGGTGGACGTGATGAAGGTGCATCATGGATAAGAGCATCCGCATCACCCTCATGCTGGTTGTGCACTTCTTCCGCCGCTTCTTCGACAACGACACCCTGCAGGCAGAAGGAGACACGCTCACAACCGTCATCCGCGCCATTTCGTTTGTAGCCGCGCCGGGCCTGATCGTCTCTTTCTTTTTGCAGAACCAGTATTGGCGAAGTTCTTTATGGGGCACGATTACGGACCAGTATTTCTTCGTCCTGATCTCGTTTGTCGTCATGGGTACAGTAGCGATCTTCGAGTGGGAGATGCTGTTTCCCGACCGGCTCGATTTTCAGGTCCTTACTCCACTGTCGTTGAAGCCTGCACAATTACTGGCGGCGAAGACGCTTGCCTTGATCGCATTTCTGACGCTCTTTCTGGTCTCCTGCAATCTCTTTGGAGCATTGATTTTTCCGGCGATCCGCAACGGCGGCTTTTTCCGGCAGCTCTATCCTCATCTGGTCGCGGTGCTGCTGGCTGGAGCGTTTGCCGCATTCTTCTTTCTTGCGCTGGGCGGCGTGCTGCTTTGTGTCCTTGGCGCCGCACGATTTCGCATTGTTTCGCCCATCGTTCAAATGTTGTCCGTCATGGGTCTGGTGCTGCTGATGCTGCACTATGCAAGATACGGCGACTCCATGCAGGTGCTGCTGTCAGAGCCGCTGGGCATGGCAAAGTGGATGCCGCCAATCTGGTTTCTGGGCATCTACGAACAGTTGCTCCACGGAGCAGCGGCGCCGGCGTTCGCGCGCGAAATGGCGAGCTATGCGCTTCAAGGCACATCTATCGCAGCGGCTCTCACCGTGTTGACCTATCCTCTGGCGTGGGCGCGAATGCGCAAGATGGCCTTTGAGGGTGCGCCGCGCCGACAGGGCCAGCCGTCACCCTGGCTCGCGCGTCTCGTTCACACCATCATCCGGCGTCCGGAGCAACGCGCCGCATTTCACTTCATCGGGCAGACCATCGCCCGCAACAATCGCTATCAGGTCTATCTGGCCATGTATTGCGGAACCGGACTGGCGCTGGCGATAGCGTGTGCCGTCACGCTCCGCGCACACGATGGCACTCTCCAGCCGATGCTCTCGGACAAGGGTCTCCATGCCATGATGCCTCTGCTCTTGTTCTGGGTCATCGCAGGCTTGCGGACAGCGTTTGCATTTCCACTGAATCTTCCAGCGCGGTGGGCCTTTCGCATGACAGGCGTCAATATTGCGGAGTGTGCGTCCGCAGCGCGCCGCTGGGTGCTTCTCTGCGCTATCGGCGTAACGTGCTGCATCCTCGCGCTGTTGCGTGTCGCAGGATGGGACATGCGACGACTCCTGGTGCAGGCAGTATGCGGGCTTTGCCTTTGCGTCTTCCTGACGGACGGATTCTTCGCCTTTCAGCAGAAAGTGCCGTTCAACCAGCCGCGTATGCCGGGCAAGACCAGCCTTCCGCTGATGCTGACGCTCTACCTCGGCGTCTTTCCGCCCTTCATCTTCGGCGTGATCTATATGGAGACGCAGATAGAAAAGAATCTGGCGAAGCTTCTCCTGCTCGGTGCCCTGACCGCGGCCATTCACACGGCTCTGGTCATGGCCCGCGGTACCTCCGTGGAAGTGGAAGAAGAGATGGAAGGATACGAAGGCGAGTTTCAACTGCTCAATCTTAGCTGGAGATAGCAATGTGAGAGACCCATGTCATGCGGACACGGGCCTCTCACGTAGGCATCAGAAGTGGAACCCGACCTGCGCCGTCAACGCACGCGGCGTCACGTAGTGCGTGCCGCTGAACGTTGAAAGAAAGTTGTAGAGCGCATACTTGTTCGTCAGGTTCACCGCGGTCAGACGCAGGCTCCACTTGTATTTGTCTCCGCCAAACAGGTTGTCTTCGCCGAGAGAAAGATCGAACAGGTTCCTCGGCTGAATCCTCGGCGGGTTCCGGTCGTCATTCTCCGTATTCGGCGCGGGAATCTTCACCAGGTTTGAGGTCAATGCCGCCGCCGGACACAGTCCCGGCAGCGCACTCACCGGTGTAGCGCGAACGCCGTTGCACACCAGTCCCGCCTGAAACTGCTGGTCCGCCGTCATTCCGCTCAGGTCAATCGCCGGTGTCCCATCGGGCATCGTCGCGGTACCGCAGCTTGTATTCGGCTCTCCGCTTGCGTTGTAGCAGGGCACCGCACCGGCAACCTGGCCGCTGTCGAACCGCCAGTTGAAGCCCATCCACGGCCCATGCTTGAACGGCAACTGATACTGCATATGCGTGGACTGGTTGAACCGCTCATCGTGGTCGATGCGGAAAGGATAACCGCTCGCGCCCACCGTTGCACCCGCGCCGCCCACCTGTGGGGGGAAGAACCTCGCCGCCACCGAGCTCATCACCACGAATGCCGAGAAGTTGTGAAAATTCGGCACATCCGCTCGCAACGCAAAGCCCGGTATCTTCGAGTTGTGCCAGTCGATCGGGAACGTGATCGGCGTATTGCCCAACACGCTGAAGTCGAACGCATTGCGCGTGTACTTCCAGATGTATTCGCCGCTCACAACGAAGTGCTTGCCAAACGACTGTTGCAGGCCCGCATGAAACTCATTGCGGTAGCCCGGGTCCAGCGTGCCCGTCGAGTTGTCCGTGCATGACAGCAGCGGATTCAGCACAGCGTTCAAACATCCCGTGCTTGAAAGCACCAGGTTCTCGTTGAACGGCGTCTCCAGCGTGCGCGCATACGAAACGCGCAGCACCGTATTCGTCGGCCTCACCGTGTACGCCACGCCTATGCGAGGCTCGACCTGCCGCGCAACCGTCAGCCCGTTATAGAGGTCGCCGCGCACACCCAGGTTGAACAGCCAGTCTCCGGCCTTGATCTGGTCCTGGGCATACAGTGCAATCTCCTTGATGTCTGTGTGTCCGAAGAAGCTGTAGAGCCCGCCGCCGCGCGTCAGGTCATACGGCAGAAGCACCGGAAGAAACCCCGCATTCGGTGCGAGACCGGCGGCTCCGCACTGTGACGGATCGGTAAAGCCCGCCACGCCCGCACCCGAAGCGTCCACACACGGCGCGTTGAACGCCGCCGAGATCAGGCCAAGATCGTCGTGCTCGCGCAGCAGCGTGTGCTCGAACACCCCGCCTACCTTCAACGTGTGGATGCCGCTCACATACGATAGGTCAGTATGAAATCCAAAGTTGGTCAACGTCCGGTCCTGCCCGATCGACTGCTGTTGAATCGGCCCCAGGTCCGCCAGCGGGTTCGCACTCGGATAGTAGTGGTACGCATCCCGGCGAATATACGGGCCGAAGTTGAACACAGAACTGTCGCTGATGATATGCGTATACTCGGGCGCAATATTGAATGTTTCGATCTGCGATCTCTGGTCCGTGTTGCCGACGTTCGCAAACACCGGGCTGCTCCCGGCCCCGCCGCTCACGACATTCTGCACGTTCAGATTGTCATACGAGTTCGGCGTCTGGAACCACGACCGCGTGAAACCGAGGTTAAGATGCAACGAGTCGGCATCGCTCAACTGCCGGTCGATGCGGTCGAAGAAGTTCTCCTCGTTACCCTTGTCGTGAAACACGGCGAACTCAGGCGGGTCCAGAAAGCGTCCCGTATTCAGTCCATCGATCTCGACGAAGTTGCCCCACTTTTCGCCGCCATAACTCAGATCGAAGCCCGCCGTTGACGAGCCGAACGTCCCATACGAAGCCGTCACGCTGCCCGTAGGATGGATTACGCCCTGCCCTGAGCGCGTCGTCACCTCAATCACCAGGCTGGTCTTGTCTCCAAACTCCGCCGGCGGCGCGCCCGAGATCACCTGGATCGACTGGATCGAATTCGTCGGAATCTGGTTCGAGAAGACCTTGCTCTGCTGGTCCGTCACCGGCTGACCGTCAATCGAGAACGAGTTCGATGCGTGGTCGCCCATGCCGTGAAACAGCCCATTCGAATCGGCCGACACGCCCGGAGACGCCAGCGTCACCAGCGAGCTCACCGACGACGACTGACTCTCCAGCGGCAGCTTCCTGAACATCGCCCGGTCGAGGTCCGTGTGGAAGGTCGAGTCGCTCTCGGTCAGCGGACTGCCCGTCACCGTGATTTCAGTCGAGGCCGTGCCCAGCTGCAACGCCACATTCACCGTCAGCGGCACGCTCGAGCGCACCTCCACGTCCTGCGCGACAGACGAGAATCCCGTCGCGGAGATCGACATGCGGTATGGATTGAACGGTACGTTCGTGAATTGATAGTGGCCCGAGCCGTCCGACACGGACGTCCGCTCGTAGCCACTGACCACGTTCCTGATGGTCACGCTCGCGCCCGGCAAAATCGCCCCGGTCGGATCGGTGATCGTGCCGGCGACCGTGCCCGCATTGCCCGCGGACTGCGCCGCAAACACCGGCGCTCCGCAGAACAACATTAAAATCGTCGCAATAATACGCGCACCATACGAGCGCGCAAATGAGTGCACAGATGTGTGCATACATGCCCCCTTTGGGTTTCAAAGCCTGTTGATGTTCCGTGGGTCTACGGACCTGCGGATCTACGCGAAGATTGCGTTAACAGGAGGGGGCCGGGTGAACAGCGCAAACGTCAGAGTCTTCCCGTGCCGGACAGGCAGAATCAGTGACTCAACCTGAGACTCGACGTGCGTAATCTGAAGTACGACTGGCGGTGCCGCCGCCTGAACCGCAACATGCGCCGACGCGCAAAGCGCGCAATCGGCATGGTACGTGCGGTCCGCGTGGCTGTGCGCCGCCTGGACAGTTCCCAGAAAAACGACCAGGACGATACACAGAAACGCCAGCAGTAGCCGCCGCGCGCTCCGTGAACCCGATCTTGGTCCTGTTCCTGCCATCCTTCTACTGTAACCTACTGCTTGATCGGCCTCCACGAAACCCTCGTCCCCGGCACCTTCTACCGCGCCGAGATCACCGAGTCCCACGACTACGACGTCGTCGCCCGCATCATCGAGTAGAGAGCCCTGGCGGTTGCTCTCGCTTGAACACAGCACGTTGATCGGGACTCACCCCAAACGCAAAGGTGCCCTATTTAATGAGCGTTACATAGAACGCATTGTTTCCGGAACGAAGATCTTTTCCGTAGGAAAACGCAAAACCTCTTCCCAACAGGCGCAGCTTTGCTTGCATTCCGGCGTCCCAGAGCCACTTATGCGAACCGAGCGCCGCAGAAGAGCCGGAAATCTTACCGATGTCAAGAAATGGTCCCAGCGCCAGCTTCACCAATCCATTCCCATACACGTTTTTGTCCGTCTCCCAGGAGGCGAGAAAGTAGTCTCGGCCTAAAGGGGCGCTGCCCTTGCGTCCGTCGCGCGTGCCGATGTGTGCGCGCATCGGCAGATCATTGTCCCGTTCAAGTCCCAGCATAAAGAGCTCGTCGAAGGGTACTGGCCCGAAGGTTTTGCCGGCTCGAAATCGTTGCTGCGTTTCAAAATCATCTCCCTTTGCCCGCGGAAACCACTTCCAGCCCAGGGAACCCGTTAGTTTCTCAAAGGTTTCCTGACGGCGAGACCACAACCGCGCGGCTTGAAGCGAGGCGTCTGCGTCCAGGGTGAATCGGCGCTCAGGCACACGCCACAGCGTGCCCGTCACTTGCGCTTGTTGCTTGAGTTCGAAGCCCTCGGCCAGCAAGTCCGGCGTGAGAACCGTTCCAGGTACAACGCTGCGGAAGTCACGATGGGAAGCCTCCACACCGGCCGACCAGCGCAATCGGTCACTGGCATACGAGGCAAGGTCAAAAGCCAGCGCCTCACGACGCAGGTTAAGACTTCCCAGCGTTGGAGCCGGCCCCGTAAACGAATTCCTCAATGCCCAGTTTTCGTTCCGGAGATCGGTAACAACCTCATAGCGATATTTGGCGCCGTGCTCGAAGGGGCCGGAGATCTGCGCGAATATGCGCCGCTTCTGTGCGTCCCAGCGGAACTGAGACACGACATTGATCGCTTCACGATGCAGGTTGTAGTACTCGGGCTCGACGCTCTGAAACGGAAGTCCACGAAGAACCTGGAACAATTCTTCCCCCTTGCTGTCGCCGAACCCATTGCGCTCCCGGCCGCGGAACACAAGATCGAACTTCCCATCGTCGCGTGCACGGAGATCGAAATGGTATTGCGGGAATATTCCCAACCCACGGACGCGAGCCTCCGTGTCCAGAAACTCCGGCAATAGAAGCGTGCTGGCAGGCGACATCGCAAACGCCCGGTCAAGCAGTGCGGGCGAAACGCGAGGCACAGGGTCCTCCCGCACTTCCATAATCCTGGGCTTCCCCACGCGGTTCCAGTACTTCAGCGACGCTTCAGGATTCTCTTCAAGGAAATAGATCGTTCCCAGAAAGTCGTTTGCGTATGCATCGTTTGGCGCGAGCTTGATCGCCTGTCGCAAACGATGGGCGGCTTCGGAATATCGCTTTTGCCTGAAGGCCAGTCCCGCAAGTTCGGTTGGAAACCTTGGATCGGCTGGAGCCAGTCGAGATCCTGCCTGAAACGCCCTCTCCGCCTCCGGCGAACGATCGAGTCGCGCCAGCGCGGTCCCATAGTAAAAATCCATGTCGGCTGAGCGCGACTGCATCGGCCCCAACAGACGAACAATCTCTTCCCAGTGTTGCCCGGCTGCGAGTTTCTGAATCTCTTGTGTTGAAGGCAGGTCAACTGGACGAGTCTGGGCGGTCAGGCTCAGACAACCGCAGAAGAGACCAATCCATATCGTCCATTGCAGCGTCTTCCGGCAGCCTCTCCTGCGACTGTCTATGGCTTGCATCAGTGCGAGCTCGTCTCGGGAACGGCGAGGAGCGTCCAGTCTTCGGTTGCCTTCCATTCCCGTTCGAATCTGGATTGGTCCTCTTTGAGGAGTTTGCGCTGTGCGGGATCGTTCAGCAGCACGAGCTTGTGCTCCTCGTCCACACCCACCACCACTACATAGTGAAGCTCGGAACTCGAAACCGGCTTCAGCGCCGCGATCAACGGGCGGCCTTTTCCAAGGTGGCGCTTCAGGTCTGCCCATTCTCCCCGAAATGCGAACGTGCGATAACCGTTTTGCTGAAAGTACCGCTCCATATCGGAGGTATAGATTCCGTGCGCCGAATCCACGTGCAGAGCGCGCAGGATATACATGGGCTCCGCAAACGTGCTCACGGGCTGCCCCTGTTGCTGCTCCCAGTACTGCATGACCATCGCGATGCTCGCGGCGCCGCAGCCTTCCTTCTCCTGCTTCACGAACGGAACGTCAAGCCACATGCCACGAGGTTCGGCTGCAACGAGAACGCCACGCAACAAGAGCATCAGAAGAACAGCTCTGATGAAGAAGATGCTGCGTGGCATTCGGATCGTTCTCAGCGCACTGCGACGATGACAAGAAGGAGAGCGGCGATGCATACCAGGATAATCAACAAGTCATGGTCGTCGATCCTGCCGGCCGCGAAGTCCGCCTGCGCCTTGCTCGCGCGGGACGCAAGTTCCGCCAGGTCATCATCACTGAGGCTGGCAACCGCCTTCCTGACCTGCTCCGGATTTTGATGAGCCGATTCCAATGCCTGCTGCGCCTTCTCAGAGGAAAAGAAGCGATTTAGCGTGTCCAGATTCTGCTGCCTTCCCCGCGACGCATCCACCACTGCTTTTTGGAGCTCAGTGGGGCTCACCAGGTGTTCGGGAGACTGCGCTACGAGGCTTTGTGGAATGACAAAGACCGTAACCAGGGCAGTTGTCATCAGCCCTCGAACAAACAGCCTTGAATGTGTGCGCATTATTTTTCAACCCTCCAGGGGAGATTTGGGGTTAACTCCGCCCAGTATACGTTCGCCAGACCGTTGAGCCAAATCTTGAAATCAGAAGAACCGACCATCGATGGCCCTCATCGACCAGCGCCGTGAATCCGCTTGTCCATCGAGCACAACAGGTCTCAAGTGAGACAAGTCCGCAAAATCGAAATTCCACACCTCGCAATCTCAATGACTTGCGGGAACCGACTTGTATTAGCCGAACCGTTATCTGGTCGCGTATCACACCCGCAACCCCTTCGCACTGAAAGACCATAGACGCGGCATAGAATAGGGAAAACAGGACAAGCACCATGACCACCCCGAAAGCCCTCTTCTGCCCCACCTGCCACAAGGTCGTCCTCGCCACCGACGAGAACTTCCCCTTCTGCTCAGACCGCTGCCGCCTGCTCGACCTCGGCAAATGGGCCTCAGGCGGCTACAAGGTCTCCACCCCCATTCAGGACCCCGACCTGCTCGAAGAACTGGCCCGCTCGCCCAGACGGAACCCCTCCGAGGACGACGAATAGAAGCCAGGGTCCTGGCGAGGATAACTCCCCTGTTTTCAGGACTTCGATCTGGAAGTCCTGGCCTAAGTCCTTTAGAACATGGATTTTGAGTACTTAAGTGGGGGAGGGGGGCCTGACCCGCTACACTAAGACCGCATGCCCAACTCAACCCGGCAAATCCGCCCCCCCGCCGAAAAGAAGACCCTCTGGGCCTGGACCGTCGGCACCTTCTTCGGAGCGGGCCTTCTCAAGCCCGGCCCCGGAACGTATGGCTCGGCCGCCGGTCTGGTGATCTGGCTCACCCTCGCCCAGACGCTTCACCCAGCGCACCTTACCCGCGCCACCATCATCGCAGCCATCATCGTCACGCTGATCGGAATCCCTGCCGCGACCATCGTCGCCCGCGAGTCCGGCCTCGAAGACCCCGGCCACGTCGTGATCGACGAGGTCGCCGGCCAGCTCGTCGCCCTTGCGATATGCCCGCCCGACTGGGCGCACGCCATCATCGCCTTCCTGCTCTTCCGCCTCTTCGACATCCTCAAGCCCCCGCCCATCGGCCAGATCGAGCGGCTCCCCGAAGGCACCGGGATCATGCTCGACGACATCGGCGCGGGCCTCTACGCGCTCGCTGTCTTCTCGCTCATCCATCTCCGCTACTGAGCCATTTGCGCTCGACCGCACGGCGCGTCTAGGCTGAATTCAGCCATGACGACGCTCCGCTCCTTGCTCCACCACGACACTCCCCAGCCCGGCTTCCCTCATATCGAGAGCGTCTCTCCGCTTGCTGCCATGCCCGGCGGACAGATAGACATCCACGGCACGCTGCTCGATCCCCATTCCTCGCGCGTCCCCACCGCCGCCATCGGGGACACGCCCACCCCCGTCACCCTCAGCCGCCCCACCCGTGCGACCGTCTCGATACCGGAAGGCACCATCTCCGGCGATCTCGTGCTGCATCGCAACAGCCGAGCCAGTAACCCGGTTGAAGTCCGCATCGCGGTGCCCATGGCTGAAAACCTTCATCCGGTTGCCAACCCTGCGGTCGATGCCGACGGCAACGTCTATGCCACGCTCTCCGGCGCTCGCGGCCAGGCAACGCCCGTCTCCATCTTCAAAATTCAGCGCGACTTCCAGGTCACGCCGTTCGTGCGCGACGTGATGAACGCCACCGGACTCGCCTTCGGACCGGACGGCTTTCTCTACGCCAGCTCGCGCGCCGAGGGCACCGTCTACCGCATCTCCGAAACGGGAGCGATTTCGACCTACGCCGAAGGCCTGGGCATCGCCACCGGCATCGCCTTCGACCCGGAAGGCAATCTCTACGTGGGCGACCGCTCCGGCACGATCTTCAAGATTGGCTCCGGCACCGACGGCAAGAGCGGCGAGATCTTTGTCTTCGCTACGCTCGAACCCTCGATCGCCGCCTATCATCTCGCCTTCAACAGCGCGGGCACGCTCTTCGTCACCGGGCCTACGACGAGCAGCAATCAGGCGGTTCATACCATCGGCCGCGACGGCGACACCACTGTCTTCTATCAGGGGCTGGGCCGTGCGCAGGGTCTGGCCTTCGACGTGGACGACAACCTCTACGTGGCAGCAAGCCTGCACGGCCAGCGCGGCATCATCCGCATCACTCCGGAACGGGAAGCGTCAGTGGCTGTCTCCGGGAACAACCTCGTCGGCCTGGCATTTCTGGAAGACGGCAACGCCGTGCTGGCTACGCGGGACGCTCTCTACCACGTCGCGCTCGACATCGAAGGACGCAGGCTCGTCTAACGAAACGCGTCGAAGCCCAGCGCATCCCGCCCCGTCTGCAGCGAGCGCACGTCCACGACGGCCCTGGCCTGCTGAATCTGCCGCTCCACAGCGTTGGCCGCCTCGACCTGCCTGGCCTGATGCAGATACTTCGCATATAACTCCAGCGAAGCCACATACGTTGGATGGTTTCCTCCAAGGTGTGCATTGACGGCGGCCAATCCTGTCTGCATTTCATGTCCGGCATCGACCATCTCGCCCGACTTCCAGTAGGCAAGCCCCAGGAAAAACTGGCCGACGCCTATCGGAAAATCGCCCGCCGGCAGCTTCGCCGTAGCCTCCTCCACGGCAGCTTTCAATACCTGCACGCCATGCGAATAATCCTTCAGCGCGCAAAGCGACATACCCAGCGCATATTGCGACGCAACCCTGTCTGTCTCATCGGCCGCCGGATTCGCCTTGAATTCGGCCACTGCCTTCTCGGCCCAATCGCGCGCGTCGTTGTATTTGTGCTGCTTCAGAGCAAGCGCCGCGAGCGTGTTCCAGCTTTTGGCAAGCTGCAACGGGGCACCCAGCTTTTCGCGCAACGCGAGCGCCTCATGCTCCTCCTTTTGGGCCTCGCGAAACTTTCCCAGCGCCGTGTGGATTACACCAAGCGAGTTGAGGGCCGTAGCCAATTCACCATCATCTCCTGCAACACGGCGAAACAAGGAGACGGAGTGAGCCAGCGCCGCCTCCGACAAGCTGAACGCTGCCGTGTCCTCATACAAAAGCCCAAGGTTCCAATAGAGTCTGGCGAGCTGCACGTCGGGAGCATGTGCTGCCTCTGCCTGTTGCACAGAGGCTTCCTCCTTTGCGATCATCTGCTTGAACTGCTGCTGGATGGAAATGCTGCCGTTGCTCGCAGCATCGGACGCCGCTCCGGCAGCATCGTTTCGCGGCGAAATCTGTTGACCGAAGCCGGCGCATGACATGGCCAGCACAATCGTGAATACAAGAACGATACGAGTCATCATCTCAACCCTCCGATTTCTGCTCAGCGCAACGATTCCTGAAGATACGAAGCCGCGTGCGCGCCGTTGCACGCGATCTCCATCACTCCTGTATGTCGGGAAAATTCCAGTTCGTCAGAGGTACAAGCGCAGGATGCCCGGTGCCACGCGGAAGGCATCTCTTCCGGAGCGCATTTCTCGCATCTGCCTATACAACGCGGGGCCGACAGAAATCGTTAACATGCCCGAAAAAATTGACGCCTCGTTCTGCGCTTCATTCGCCCGTTAGACAGCGAAGATCGCCACCGGTTAGGCGCGGAACCAAATTTTGCCGGACATCGGTCTTTGGCCCTTTACCATGAGCACCAACGTCAGTCTCGCTCCAGCACGGATGCGAAGAAGCCATCGCACCCATGCATACCCGGCAGTGTTCGCAGGGCCCCGCCACGCATGGTCGATCCCGGCTGCACGCCGGCGAGCAACACCCCCTGCTCGCTTAGTTGATGCATCAGCCCCTCAACGGGCACCCTGTGCAAACCGCTGACGCCAACCACCGCTTCAACCACCTGCTCGCACTCCTCCGGCTCCAGTGAACATGTGGAATACACAAGCCTTCCACCCGGGGCGAGCCTTCCGAGCGCGCCCGCAAGGATTGTCTGCTGCCGCGCTGCCTGCCGCGCGAGGTCTTCCGGCTTCAGACGATGGCGAATCTCCGGATTCCGCGCCAGCGTTCCCGTGCCGCTGCATGGCACGTCGCACAAAATCAGGTCGAACTCTCCCTCGATGCCGCGGGCGTTCACTGCGTCGGAGATGGAGCATACGATCCGCTCAGCATAGGCATGACGCTTCAGCCGTGTTTCCATCGCAGCGAGCCTTTTTGCGCTGACATCGCTGGCCACGATCGCGGCCTCGTTCAGACGGCGCGCCAGGACCAGCGTCTTGCCGCCGGGAGCCGCACAGCAGTCCCAGACACGCTTTGCGTTCGGCATAGCTGCCACTGTCAGTTCAGCAACAAGACGCGAGCCGTCGTCGATCTGCGGGAGATCGCCGCCGCTCTCGGCAAACATGCCGCCATCGGCCGGCTCCTGCTGGCCTGCTTCGCAGATTTTCAGTGCAGCTTCGCGCCCATACACGGAGGACCAGCGTTCTACCATCCACGCAGGATGCCCCAGCCTCTCCGCGAAGCCCGCCACCGATTCGTGGATGGGAATGCCTGGCTGCTTCGCTGGCCGCCCCGCATCTCGACTTTGAGATGCGGGTTTAGTCAGTTTGCGGAGCACGGCATTCACCATGCCCGTGGCGTGAGGATGCCCCGCGACACGACACAGCTCGACGCTCTCGCTGAGCGCCGCATGCGCCGGAATGCGGTCCAGATGCAGCAACTGAAACGCGCCCATGCGCAGCGCAATCGCCACCGGCTCGGCTAGTCGCTGTTCAGGACGTTGCAAGAACCCGCGCAGGCGCGCGTCGAGCGCAATCTGCCAGCGCAGCACGCCCATCACGAGCGCTGTAGCCAGGTTGCGATCTTCAGGCGAAAGCGCCGCTACATGGAGCGAGTGCAGCAGCTCATCGCTATGCCCTCGGCCTGCGCCGACCGCAGTGAGAATTTCAAACGCTGCCAACCGCGACGGCGAAACTGTGCGTGGAACACTTCTGTTATTCACGGCCTAACCGCTCGCCGCTCTTGATCTGATGGCCGCGCAGAAATTCAGCCGCGCCCATCCTGCGCTTGCCTTCCATCTGCACCTCGTCGAGCGCAATCATGGTTCTGCCGCCGCAGCCCGCCAGCAGCACGTCATCCTCGACGATAAGCATTCCTTCGTCCAGATCGGAAGAACGTTCGGCCAGATGCATCCGGTGCACGATCAGCTTTTTTCCGCGCAGCATGGTGTGCGCACCTGGCCAGGGTTGAAATCCCCGCCAGCGGTCGTAGAGCTGCTTTGCGGTGCGAGAGAAATCGATGCGGCCATCCTCGCGCGTCAGGATGGGCGCGAGCGTTGCGAGCGAGTGGTCCTGCGGCTGCGGCCAGATGGAGCCATCCCCCAGCCCACGCAGCGTTTCGACCATCAACTGAGCGCCCGCTGCGGCCAGGCATTCGTAGACATCAACTGCTGTCTCTTCAAGCCCTACAGGGACAACCTGCGCGAGCAAGAGATCGCCGGTGTCGAGACCCGCGTCGAGCCGCATTGTGGTCACGCCCGTCACCACTTCGCCGTTCGCCACCGCCCACTGGATGGGCGCGGCCCCGCGATACTTTGGCAAGAGCGAGCCGTGCAGATTGATGCAGCCCAATCGCGGCAGCTTCAGCATCCATTCAGGAATGATGCGGCCATACGCGACAACCAGAATCGCGTCGGGACGGACTGCCTCCAGCTCGGCGCGAAACTCAGGATTGTTTTTGATCTTCTCCGGCTGCACCACGCGGATGCCGTGTTCGATGGCTACTCGCTTCACAGGAGGAGCCTGTAGCACTTGATCGCGGCCGACGGCGCGGTCAGGCTGCGTGACCACCAGATGAACCTCGTGCCCGGCGGCGATGACCGCTTCGAGCGTGGGCACCGCAAACTGCGGCGTCCCGCAGAAGACGAGCTTCACCACTCACCGTTCTTCTGCATTTTTTTAATCTTGCGAATGGTCAGGTCCCGCTTCAGGCGGCTGAGCCGGTCGATGAACAGGATGCCGTCCAGATGGTCGATCTCATGCTGCATGGCCCGCGCCAGCAGCTCGGTGCCTTCCATCTCGAACCACTCGCCCTTGACGTTCTGCGCCCGCACCTTCACCCACGCGGCGCGCGAGACTTTGTCCCGAATCTCCGGCAGGCTCAGGCAGCCCTCTTCCTCTACCTGCTTGCCCTTGCGTTCCACAATCTCCGGGTTGATGAGCACGACCTTCTCGTCGGGATTTTTCTTGAAGCTGCAATCGATGACGGTGAGCCGCTGCGAGAGGCCAATCTGCGGGGCGGCGAGTCCGATGCCCTGCGCGGCGTACATCGACTCGAACATCTCCTCGACGAGCTGTTTGAGCTTCGCGTCGAAGGCCGTAACCGGCGCGCCGGGCTTCAGGAGTACCGGGTCCGGCCATTTTACGACTGCGTGAATCTTTGCCGTCTCGTTCATGTCAGTACGCTCGAATCTGCTCGCAGTAACCGTTGAAGTTGCGCTGCATCTCGCGGAGCGAGTCGCCGCCGAACTTGTCGATCGCCAGACGAGCCACCGTCAGGGCAACCATCGCTTCGGCCGCCACGCCCGCCGCCGGGACCACGCACACGTCGCTGCGCTCGTAGGCGGCCTTCACCGGCTCGCGCGTCTCGAAGCTCACGCTCGCCAGCGGACGCCGCAGGGTCGAGATGGGCTTCAGGTAGCCGCGCACGACAACATCTTCGCCGTTCGAGATGCCGCCTTCAAGGCCACCGGCATTATTGTGCTCGCGAGAAAACTTTGTAAAGGCGTGGCCTTCGTAGCCGATGGCGTCGTGTACGGTAGAGCCTACGGACTCGGCTGCCGTCACACCTCGACCAATCTCAACTGCCTTGACGGCCTGAAGGCTCATCACGGCCTGGGCCAGCAGCCCGTCCATGCGCTCGTCCCAGTTGACGTGCGTGCCCACACCGGGAGGCAGCCCATGCACGACCACTTCAAAGACGCCGCCGACGGTGTCGCCTGTGCGCAACACTGCGTCCACCTCGGCCTTCATTGCGGCTTCGCTCTCGGGATCGACGCAGTTCAGCAAGACTTCCTCCTTGCTCTGGAGGGCTGCGATCTCGTCCCACGTCGCAGGGCGGGAAAGCTCTGCCTTGCCCACGCGAATCACGTGACTGGCGACTTCGACGCCCAGCGCGCGGAGCAGGAGCTTTGCCAGTGCGCCTGCGGCCACACGCGCCGCGCTCTCTCGCGCGCTGGCGCGTTCCAGCACGTAGCGCGCGTCGCGGAAGTCGTACTTCAGGCTGCCGGCAAGGTCTGCGTGGCCGGGGCGCGGCGACGCGACGGCTTTGTGCTTCTCCGGGTCGCCTGCCTCGACGGGCAGAATCTCCGTCCAGTTTTTCCAGTCGTTGTTGGCTAGCGTCATGGCAATCGGCGAGCCGATGGTTTTGCCGTGCCGCACGCCGCTCAGAATGTGCGCCGTATCGCGCTCGATGCGCATACGCCCGCCGCGCCCGTAGCCCTTTTGCCTGCGCCACAGCTCACGATTGATAAATTCCTGATCGACGGTAACGCCCGCCGGCATACCGCTGACCAGGGCCACAAGACCCTCGCCGTGGCTCTCTCCCGCCGTTGAAAATCGCAACATTGATCTCACTCAGAACTGAGTTAAATTGTAACAACTCGGACAAATCCAGCTTGTTTCGCGCGGCCTATTCGTCCTTCAGATATGCGCGGCTGTTAAGGACCGGTCGGTCGAGGCTGCGCACCCAGTCGGTCACTTCACCCGGACCCTTGCCGCTGGCCACCGACGCCGCAAATTCGTTACGCATGGCTTGCATCTTTGCTTCGAGGTCGTCGAGCGCGCTGAGTAGCAGGGCCTCGGGCGTCATGGGCAGTTTGGGTGAGCCAAACTCGTACTTTCCGTGGTGGCTCAGAATCATGTGCTCGACCAGTACGCGGAGCTTTTCGGGAAACGGCACAATCGACTGCACCTTTTCGCGCAACATGCCGTGCGCGATGCTGATGTGGCCGATGACCTGGCCTTCGAGCGTATAGTTGAAGCTCGACTTCCAGCTCAGTTCGCGGATCTTGCCGATGTCGTGGAGGATTGCGCCCGTCACGAGCAGGTCGGGATCGACCTCCGGATAAAATGGCGCGGTCGCGCGGCATACACGCACCAGCGTCAGCACATGTTCGAGCAGCCCGCCCAGCCACGCATGATGGAGGCGCATGGCGGCCGGCGCGGCCTTGTAGGCAGCCGCAATCTCTTCATCGTCGAGAAATGCGAATACCAGCCGCTTCAAGTCTTCGTTGGCAAACGCCGAGACATACCCGCGCAGCTCCGTCCACATCTCTTCAACGTCGAAGCGAGTTGAAGGCTGAAAGTCCGCCTTGTCGATCTCATTCTCGGCAGCGAGGCGCAACTTCTGCACCGTCATCTGAAATTTGCCTTTGTACTTTCCGATTCTGCCCTGAGCTTTGACATAGCAGCCGTCGGAGCAGGTCGCGGCGGTCTCAGCGAAGTCGTCCCACATGGTTCCCGCCAACATACCAGTCTTGTCGGCCAGGGTGAGCGAAAGATACTGTCCGCCCTGCTGCTTTTCGCGCACCTGAATGGACGACAGTACAAAGTACGAGGTGACGACCTCGTTGTCGAACCGGGCAGCATGTTCAATAAAAAAATCTTTCATTCCAATCAGCATACCCCGCGGGAAAATAAAGACGCGAGAGCAGCGATGCCCTCGCGTCCAGGTGGATTGCAGCGACTTAGTTCGGCGTCGAAGACGGGGCGGTTGCCGGAGGAGCCGGCTGGGGCTGGCTGCCCGCGCCCGGCGTTCCCTCAAGCGGGGTGCCGCGGCCCGGAACTTTGGCCGGGGTTTCGACGGGCGGCGGAGGCGGAGGCGCCGGAGCCTGTTGCTGCATACGCTCCTTCTTCGCGCCTTTCACCTTCTTCTTCTTTTTCTTCTTCACCGTGTCGCCGTTCAAGCCAAGCGGCGCGGCCTGATGCTGCTGCGTGGCCTGCTCCTGTGTGGTCTCCGGAGCGGGGGTTTCGGCAGCCTTTTCCTGCTTCTTGAGCGCCCTGGCCCTGGCCTTCTCCGCCTCGACCTCTTTCTCACGATCGCTGAAGCGCGTCTTGCGGCGCACGGTCGTATGAGGATTCAGCGGGTTATCGTCCACGTTCGCATCCGTAATTGGAGCAATCACTGTTCCCGGGGCAACCTCCGTCGTCATATCACCAGACGTCCCGGACGCAGACGCAGCGCCCAGCCCCTGGTCGCTTCCAGTTGAGGTCTCGAGCGGTCCGGCCGGCAGCGGGTTGCGTGGCGCCTGACCAAACCGGATCTTCTCTCTCTTGATCCTGATCTTCTTCGGCTTCTTGCCGTTCTTCGTGTTGACCACCGTCGCGCCAGTCGCGGCCGGTGTCGATTCCGCAACCGGCTTCACCGCAGGGCTGGCGGCGGAGGCCCGCCCGCCGCGCTCAAACCGCTTCTTCTCCTCCACCACTTTCTTCTTCTTGGGTACAGGCGCCGTATACGCCGTATAGACGGGTTGCGTCTCGCGTGGGCTCGCTCCTGTATCCACATACCCGTTCTTGATTTCGATATAGGCGTCTTCGCGCAGCTTGGTCAGGTAAGCGCGCAACGCGGGTTGCATCTGCTGCATGTACATCGCTTCCTGTATCTGGGGCTCGATGTCCTTGAGCGGCGGAATCCCGGCCTTCTGATGGTCCGTCACCTTCAGGATCACGAAGCCCTGGCGTGTCCGGATGGGCGCCGTCACCCCGCCCACAGGCAGGTCGAACGTCTGGTCTTCAAGCACCTTGGCCAGGGCGCCGCGCTTATACACGCCAAGGTCGCCGCCCTGGGAGCCCGTGGGGTCGCCCGAGTACTGCTTGGCGAGGTCTTCAAATTTGTCGCCCGCCTTGATCTTCGCCGAGACTTCATCTGCCCTGGCTTTTGCCTGGGCAATCTGGGCGTCGGTTGCGCCCTCCGGCGTGACGATCAGAATCTCGCTCAACCGCACCTGCTCCGGCTGGGCAAACTCCTGCTTGTGCGCTTCGTAGTAGGCCTGTTCCTGCCGCGGCGACATCTGGAGCTTGCTGCCCACCTCGTCACGCACGACCTGCTGCGTGATGATGTTGTTGCGAATGCTCGCCTTGAAGTCCTCAAACGAGACGCCCTGCGACTGGGCGGCTTTTTCGAGGTCCTCCATCGTGTCCATGTGGTTCTGCTTGCGAATCTCGTCGAGACGGCGAATGACCTCCGCGTCCGCGTCGATGCCCATCTGCTTGCCACGCGAGAGCAGCAGTTGCTGGTCGATCATGTCGCGCAGCAGGTTCTTCTGCCGGTCGGCAATCTCCGTCGAAGATGCATTCGACTGCTGTTCTTCCTGGGCGAGCTGTTGCTCGCTGCGCTCCAGATCGCTGCGCGTAATGATGCGGTCATTCACGCGGGCGATGATGTCTTCCACGACTGTGCCATGGGGCGTAATCGCCGCCGGGGTGGGCAGGGTGGCCGGCTGGACCGGCGCGGTCAACGGGCTCTGATAGCGCGGCGCCTGGGCCGGCGACATCGCCGGCAGTGCGAGCACGCCAAGCCCGCATACCAGGGCAAACTGCGAAATTCTCAAGGTCATTTTCACTCGTATCTCAGCCAGCATCCGCGATTCGCTCTTGCCATCGCGCCGACACACATCCCTGGCTGTTTTAGACTTTCTGCAGCGATGGACGGTATCCGTACCCATTCTAACCGCCCAGGCCAGAACAAGCGAATCCCCCTTTTGCCTACTGCCTTCGCTTACCTGCCGATGCTATACTCCGTCCTAAAGTAGGACGTGTCCGCTCAAGCGCCGCCGTGCGCAGGTCCTGCTTTTTCGAGGTAATTCAAGCCAATGCATCCCCGTACCCGCCGCGCACTTTTTTCCGCCGCCGTTTTCCTCGCCACCTGCGCCCTGCTTGGCTCGTTCATCAATCGCAACGTGGCTGCCCAGTCTGCAAACGACGAGTCCACCCTGCGCGACGACCTCCACGACTTCACCAACGTCTACTCGCTGGTCGAGCAGAACTATGCCGAAAAGCTGACGGGCGACAAAGTCGATAAGGCCGTTTACGACGGAGCCATCCCGGGCATGCTCCACGTACTGGATCCCCACTCCAACTTCTACGATCCCAAGGCCTTCGCCCAGATGCGCGAAGACCAGCACGGCAAGTACTACGGGGTCGGCATGTCCATCCAGCCTCAGCCTGACCCTACAGCAAAGAACGGCCTGAAGATTGTCGTCATGGCGCCGTTTGAGGGCACGCCGTCCTACCGCGCTGGCATCCGGCCGGGCGACGTCATTGTGGCCATCGACGGCAAATCCACGGCAGGCATGGATTCGGTCGCCGTCGCTTCGCTGCTCAAAGGCCCCAAAGGCACGCATGTCTCCGTCACCATGCTGCGCGAAGGCTCGCCCAAGCCGCTCGTCTTCGACCTGACCCGCGACGAGATCCCACGCTACTCGGTTGACCTGGCCTTCATGATCCGGCCCGGCATCGGCTACATCCACATCACCAACTTCATGGAGACCACCAGCCGCGAGGTAGGCGATGCACTCGACAAGTTCGGCGACATTCACGGACTCGTGCTGGACTTGCGCGGCAACCCCGGCGGCCTGCTGAACGAGGCCGTCAACACTGCCGACAAGTTCTTGCAGAAGGGCCAGATCGTCGTCTCGCAGCGCGGCCGCGCCTTCCCTGATCAGGTCTACCGCGTGAGCCACGGCGAAGAAGGGCAGCACTTCCCCATCGTCGTGCTGGTGAACCGCAACACGGCATCCGCCGCCGAGATCGTCTCGGGCGCGCTGCAGGACCACGACCGCGCCCTGATCGTCGGCGAGACCACCTTCGGCAAGGGCTTGGTGCAGACGGTCTTCCAGACCTCCGACAACACGGGCCTTGCGCTGACCACCTACCACTACTACACGCCGTCAGGCCGCCTGATCCAGCGCAACTACGACCACGTCTCCCTCTACGATTACTACTATGTGCGCGACGACGTGCCCAAGAACAATGCTGACCGCGAAGTGAAGCTGACCGACTCCGGCCGCACCGTCTACGGCGGCGGCGGCATCACGCCAGACGAGAAGATCGCCGACATCAAGGCCACGCCCTTCCAGGACAACCTGCTCCAGCACTACATCTTCTTCAACTTCACCAGGAGCTATCTCGCCAACCGCACCATCGTCCGCGACTTCACCGTCGATGACGCGGTCATGCAGCAGTTCAAGGACTTCCTCAAGTCGCAGCAGATCGACTATACCGACGCCGACATCAAGAACAACCTTGACTGGATCAAGACCAGCATCAAGGCTGAACTCTTCACCTCGCAGTTTGGCCAGCTTGAAGGATTAAAGATTCGCGCCGAGTGGGACCCGCAGATCGCCAAGGCGCTCACCTTCCTGCCCGAGGCACAGGCGCTCGCAGACCGCTCCACGAAGATGGAGCAGAAGACAACTGCCAGCGTCGTCCAGTAAGAGCGACAATCAAACTCAAAACGGCGCCGAGGCTCTATCGCCCGGCGCCGTTTTTCTGTTCTCAAAATCGCTGGAGCGGGAGACCGGGATCGAACCGGCGACATTCAGCTTGGGAAGCTGACGTTCTGCCACTGAACTACTCCCGCTTCGTTCGTAATTATAATCGACGACCGCGCAGATTGATGTGCCGTCTCAAGGCTAGGGTCAGTCATTGCGCCAGTCGTGCGATTCACATACGTTGCGCTCTTGCGCGCTCTGCACACAAGCGCGTAAACAAGCTCGCTGAGATCGACCGGCGTCGTCTTCTGCACCCAGAAAGCGCATAAAGAACGGGACGCCGAAGCGTCCCGTCTGCATTAGGTTTGCGCACAAACTATGCGACAACTTCGATGCCCATGGAGCGCGCCGTGCCGCGAATGGTCTTGGCCGCAGCCTCAACTGTGGCTGCGTTCATGTCCGGCATCTTCTGTTTGGCGATCTCGAGGACCTGCTTCTCCGTGACCTTGCCCTTCTTCTCCTTGTTCGGAGTGCCCGAGCCCTTCTCGATGCCTGCGGCTTTCAAGAGCAGCACCGGAGCCGGAGGGGTCTTGGTGATGAACGAGAAGGTACGGTCTGCGTAGACGCTGATGACCACCGGGACGGTGAGCCCGGCCAGCGCGGGGTCCTTGCCCGTGCGATCGTTGAACTGCTTGCAGAACTCCATGATGTTGACCTGGGCCTGACCGAGCGCGGGGCCGACGGGGGGAGCAGGCGTGGCCTTGCCGGCCATAATCTGAAGTTTGACGTATCCGGTAATCTTCTTCGGTGCCATTCGGGTAAATCCTCTTTACGCTTCCAGCGGCGCGCTCTTGGCCCGCCTGCTTAATTTGATGTTGCTAAACCTTGTGCTCTCCGGCCAAAGCCAGAGGAGCTATTCCACAACCTTGTCCACCTTCGAGAACTCGATCTCGACAGGAGTGGAGCGTCCGAAGATGCTGACCATCACCTTGAGAGTCTGCTTGTCTTCGTTGATCTCGTCGACCGCGCCGGTGAAGTTGGCGAACGGCCCTTCGTTGATGCGAACCTGCTCGCCCTTGTCGAACTTGACCTTGAGGGTGGGCTTGTCCTTCGAGACGTCGGAACGGAAGAGGATCGAGCTGACTTCCTGCTCGGAGAGCGCGACAGGATTGTCGCCAGTGCCGAGGAAGCCCGTCACGCGCGGCGTGTTCTTGATGACGTGCCACAGGTCGTTATCGAGGTCCATCTCGACCAGAACGTAGCCCGGCAGGAAGACACGCTCGATGGTGTACTTCTTGCCGTTGCGCAGCTCGGTGACCGGCTCGGTCGGGATCATGATGCGACCAATTTTGTTCTGGAGGCCAAAGGCCGCGATGCGGCTCTCGAGTGACTCGCGCACCTTGCGCTCAAACCCCGAGTAGGCGTGGATGATGTACCACTTGAAGCTTTCGTTGACCGGCGGAGCCAGTTGCTCGCCCGGCTGCTCACCGGCAGCGTTCGACGCCTCGGCCTTCAGCTCTTCCGGATTCCGCTCTTCTGCCGCCATGATTGTTCCTTCTTTGCGCATCGTCTACTTCTTCCTACCAAATTTCTCGAACCGGGAATCAATGTCCCGAGAGGGCGTGAAGCAGCCGCTCGATCAGGTTGCCGAATACGCTGTCCACCACCCAGAAGAACGCCGCAAACAGAAACACAGTGACGAGGACCACGACGGTGGTCGATTGGACCTCGGGCCATCCCGGCCACCACACCTTGCGCATCTCACTGCGGGTTTCGCGGAGAAACGCCATCAGCCGCGCGGGCTGCTCCTTCAACTGCTGCAATCCCGTGCCGGGTTCGTTCGGTGCTGTCATCGTCTTGGCCATAGTACTGCCTCAAACCTTCATGCTGCTTACAAATCTTGTCGTGCCGTCACACCCGAAAAGCCGGACATGATGGCGGGGGAGCTCGGATTCGAACCGAGAAGTTCGGTTTTGGAGACCGACAGTTTAACCGTTGAGCTTACTCCCCCAAGGAGCTTTTAGCTCTTAGCTTCTAGCCTTTAGCTAATGGCTAAAAGCTAACGGCTAGAGGCTGCTCTTACTTCGTCTCTTTGTGGGCCGTGTGCTTGCGGCAGGTGTTGCAGAACTTCGAGAACTCCAGGCGACCGGTGGTGGTCTTCTTGTTCTTGGTGGTCGAGTAGTTCCGGTTCTTGCACTCCGGGCACTGCAGTGTGATGATCTCGCGCATTCGTCCAATCTCCTTCTAACGTGGCCAGCCACTTCGGCTGGCAAGCAGCCTTGCCGGTTTGCCTTCCCACCGACACGCCGCGACGCAGGGCTAACGGCCCCCGCTTGCCGAATCCTGAATTGTGCAACGGAAAGATGAGCGGTCAGGCCACGCTCGTCCTTCTCTATTATCCACGAAATCTATCGTTTCGCAAAGGTTCGAATAGCACGAATCGCAACTTTTCACGCCTCCGCGAAAATACAGGAAAATCACTGATTTCCTGGCCGGTTTCACTTGACGGTTGAGGGCCGAAGGCCTGTTTCATGCCAGCCTGGGGTGGAACCCCAGGTAACCGATTCAGAAAAGATCGAAGGGCTGAAGGTCCGGCTCATAGATTTTCCTGTACGGCCTCTGCGTCTGCCCTAAACGAAGCCGAATGACGTTGTGGGGCACACAATCAAGAGTCAGGCGTTTCAGCTCTTGAGGTCCGACTTCGATCACTGATGCAATTTTTCAAGCACCCTCTGGAGGCCCTTCGGCAAACCGCTCAGCGGCACAACCCGCGCAAAATCCTCATGCGACCATTCAGGATTATCTGGCTCGTCGGCCTGCCTGATCGATCTCTTCGTGTTACCTGGTCTCATAATGCGGTTTTTCCCTCTTCGGGAGGGTTGACAACAATCTTCCGATCCCATGATCGGTAATTCCAGGGCTGAGTCTCTTCTAATGTGGTTATCTTTACCTTAAAGTTTAGGCTGGATTTTGCCCACACATCGAACTTCCCGGAGCCTTCCCGCGGAATAAAAATCCACGGCTTAACCGCCCAGTTGTCGAGTGCCCCGTTGAAGTGACCGTCGCGCTTTACTGCGGTCTTTATGCCTTCCCAATGGTTGCTCCATGCCTGCAATCGAGATTTTAGATCTGGAACATTCGTAGCGAAAGAAATCTCGCACAGATAGATGATGCGCTCCTCGAAACTTAGCACAACGGCGTCACAGTACCAGTGCGACCCCTTGGTTAGACCCCCGTTGCCCTCGGAAAGCTGAATGCAGAATTCTGTGTTGATAAACGTAGCGCGATTTGCCCTGAGGTACTCGTTCACTACTCCCTGGTAATAGTCCATCTCAGTCTCCGTAAACATCAAAACGGCGAGCCGAAGCCCGCCGCCTGATATTACTGCATCGTCCGAAGGATACGCGCGGAGCGCGCCTCCCGCCGTCCGCGTAGGACTACTTGATGATCTCCGAGATGGTTCCAGCGCCGACGGTCCTGCCGCCTTCGCGGATGGCGAAGCGCAGGCCCTTCTCCATCGCCACCGGCGTGTGCAGCGTGATCTCCAACTGGATGTTGTCGCCAGGCATCACCATCTCCGTGCCCTCCGGCAGCTTCGCCGAGCCCGTCACGTCCGTCGTGCGGAAGTAGAACTGCGGACGGTAGCCGTTGAAGAACGGCGTGTGACGGCCGCCTTCTTCCTTCGACAGCACGTACACCTCGCCCTTGAACACCGTGTGCGGCGTGATCGACGCAGGCTTCGCCAGCACCATGCCGCGCTCCACGTCTTCCTTCGCCGTGCCGCGCAACAGCAGGCCCGCGTTGTCGCCGGCCAGACCTTCGTCCAACTGCTTCTTGAACATTTCCACGCCCGTCACCACCGTGTTCTGCGTCTCGCGGAAGCCGACGATCTGCACCGCCTCGCCCACCTTCACCTTGCCGCGCTCGATACGACCGGTCACTACCGTGCCGCGGCCCGAGATCGAGAAGATGTCCTCGATCGGCATCAGGAACGGCTGGTCCACCGCGCGGTCTGGCTGCGGCACGTTCTTGTCCACCGCCTCCATCAGCTCGTCGATCTTCGCCTCCCACTGCGCTTCGCCGTTCAAGGCGCCCAGCGCACTGCCGCGAACCACCGGCACGTCGTCGCCGGGGAAGTCGTACTTCGACAACAGCTCGCGCACTTCCATCTCGACCAGGTCCACCAGCTCCTGGTCCTCGACCGCGTCGCACTTGTTCAGGAAGACCACGATGTACGGCACGCCAACCTGACGCGCCAAAAGCACGTGCTCCTTGGTCTGGGGCATCGGGCCGTCGGTGGCCGCAACGACGAGGATCGCGCCGTCCATCTGCGCCGCGCCCGTGATCATGTTCTTGATGTAGTCCGCGTGGCCGGGGCAATCGACGTGCGCGTAGTGGCGGTTCGGCGTCTCGTACTCGACGTGCGAGGTCGCAATCGTGATACCGCGCTCGCGCTCCTCGGGTGCATTGTCGATCGTGTCGAACGAACGGAACGTGTTCTTCGGGTTGTGCTTCGACAGCACCTTCGTGATCGCCGCCGTCAGCGTCGTCTTGCCGTGATCGATGTGTCCGATCGTTCCAATGTTCACGTGCGGCTTCGACCGGTCAAATTTTTCCTTCGCCATGACTCTCTCCGTCTCCTGTGTTGGCCGGCGCATGAACCGGCGTTGTATTCAAATCAAATTCGTAAAGCTAAATTCGGGGGATCAATAGTACGCATACAACTTGAAGAACTTCTGCCTCAATTCGGGCGCGACCTTTTCCAGCTTGGCGAGGTAGAACTCGCGGATCTGGCCCTGGTCGCCGTTGGGGAGGCGGTTGTATTCGCCGGCCGTTGCCGCACCCAGCAAGCCCTTGCGAAGAACGTCCTCGAAGTCGCGGACGCGCAGTTTCGCCTGGTCCACCGACTTCAAAAAACGCGCCACCTGTCCGGAAGCAAATGAAGACTCGACAGCCGCCTTCACCGTAGCGAACGTCTCGGGGTCGGCAATCGGAAGTACAGCCTGTTCATACATCGCGTTTTACAATCTCCTGCGCGCGGCCGGGCCGGACGTCTTCAAATCTCTGGAGCGGGAGACGGGAATCGAACCCGCGACCAACAGCTTGGAAGGCTGTGACTCTACCACTGAGTTACTCCCGCCCTCATTAGCTTTTAGCTTCTGGCTTTTAGCTCTCTTCCCGAAGCGTCGAAATTCTTTGCATGCGTCCAAGAATTCCCGCCTGTTGCAATCTGAGCTAAGAGCTAATAGCCAGAAGCTAAAAGCTGAATTTCTGGAGCTGATGATGGGGCTTGAACCCATGACCTCTCCCTTACCAAGGGAGTGCTCTACCACTGAGCTACATCAGCTTGCCTGTTACAACCTAACTCAACAATCCTACCGCGAACCCGCCCCTACCGCGAACGCATCCGTCCCAGCACAACGCGGAAGGCAAAAAATCCGAGCAGTATCAATGTCACCTGCTGAATCTTTCCCGGCTCAATTGTCCGCCAGGCGCCAAACGCCAACAGGGCCATCACCGCCAGCGCAATCCACATCCGTCCACTGCCGGCAGGGCCAAAGTCCACAACATTCACCAGTCCTGCCATCCCTTCAACACTACCGAAAACTGATGGTGCACAGGGGAGGATTCGAACCTCCGTAGCGCGTTGCGCGGCAGATTTACAGTCTGCTGCCATTAACCACTCGGCCACCTGTGCACATACTGCCAAACCGTTCCGCGCGCAGCCTCGACACCATTCATCGCGCCCGCGCAAACCAGCGGGGCAAAAAGCTCTGAAGGAGTCTCCGGAGGTCTGTTTGCCAGAACGGCCCAACAGTACAACCAAAACTTTCCTGCCGTCTGGAACTGGAGCTGGCGAAGGGACTTGAACCCCCGACCCTCTGATTACAAATCAGATGCTCTACCAGCTGAGCTACGCCAGCCCAAACAGCCTCTTCTATCTTACTAGAACCGCCCCCTGTAAGCCCCGATCGCAGAACGCGCACCAGTGCCCGCGCAGAGTGCGCCGCACTCGTAACTTTAGCATAGCCAGAGTGCTCAATCAACATTTCGCCGGTGTCTGAGCGCATACCCGCATCCAGTTCTGCGCGCAGCAAATCAAACTTTTCCGCCCATCATTTCCTCGGCCACACCGTACACTGTGTAGAACCTGTGAGGATGCGTAGACGAACCCGTTATTCGCTGCTGGTGGCGCTGGCGCTCATCGGCGCGCTCGTCGTCGCCGTGCTGCTGCGCAAGGCCGCGCCGCCCGAGGTGGCCCGGCTGCTCCCTGAGTCCGATGCAATTATCTACGCCAACCTGCGCCCCTTGCGTCTGGCCACACACTTCGAGCGCACTAAAATTCACCACAGCCCTGAGTACCAGCACTTCATCGACGCCACCGGGATCGACCCCGAACGCGACCTCGACGCCGTCGCTTTTGCGCTGCACCGCATGGACGACCCCAACGGCCCTAACGGCCCCGTCGGCTACTCGGAGGTGTTCGAGGGCCGCTTCGATGGCACACGCCTTGCCCATTACCTCGCCACGCTCGCCACGTCGCAGGAGACCTACGACGGCCGCACCATCTACACCATCCCGGTCGGCGAAGGCAAAGACATGCGCCCGCTCCGCGTGGTGCAGCTCGGCTACGACACCATCGCCGCCTCGAATATGCCCACGACCGAGCAGATTCACTCGATCCTCGACCGGCACCGCGCCGCTGCCTCGCCCTTCTCCGGCTCGTCGCTGCTCTCGGCCCGCTACCGCGACGTGCCTCTGCTTTCAAGCGCCTGGGCCATCGGCCACATCGGCCTGCCCTTCTCCGACCGCGGCTACATCAGCATCTTCGGCCTCAGGCTGCCGCTCTCCGAAGACACGACCTTCGTCGCCAGCCTGCGCTATGTTGGCGTGCTGCGCCTGCGTGTCGAGGAGTTCGCCCCCACCGAAGCTGACGCCGCCCGCACCGCCCAGACGCTCAATACGCTGCTCAACCTCTTCCGCTCCATCCAGAAACCCCAGCCCGCAGACGCCAACGACGCGGCGCTGCTCGAATTGACCAACTCGATTAAGATCGTGCAGGACGAAGACCGCGCGGTACTCACCGCAAATGTCCCGCTCGAACTATTCAAGCAACTCACCGCCGCTCCGCCCAGCCCACAGCCGTAGCAAACAAAAAGTTCGATTCGAGGAGATAAGGTTTATGTCAGAACGTATCCGCTTTGCAGTTCGAGCCATCCTCTTCACTGCGATCGCATCGTCCTTGCCAGCCACGCTCGTCGCGCAATCCGGCAAGACAGTCACTGGCCAGGCCGCCTTTCACGACTTCACCCAGGAGCATCCCGGCGCTCGCTGGCAGATCACCGTCGCCGATCTGCCCGCGCCCAAAGAAGATGAGGCCGTCGATAACGGCGCCAGCATGGTACCGCGCCCCGCCAACGCATGGCCCCAGGCTCCCAAAGGCTTCAAGGTCGAGCTCTACGCACAGGGCTTCACCGAGCCGCGCCTCATCCGCACCGCACCCAACGGCGACCTCTTCCTCGCCGACAGCCGCGCCGGCGAGGTCAAAGTCCTGCGCGGCGTCACCGCAGACGGCAAGGCCAAAACCGTCTCCGTCTACGCGAGCGGGCTAGACCACCCCTTCGGCATCAACTTCTACCCCAACGGCCAGCACCCCAAGTGGGTCTACATCGCCAACACCACCTCGCTCGTCCGCTTCCCCTACAAAGACGGCAATCTCAAGGCCACGACTGCGCCCCAGACCATCGTGCCCGTGCTGCCCGGCTACGCGCAGCTTCGCGGAGGCGGCCACTGGACGCGCGACGTCGTCTTCTCGAAGGACGGCCAGCGCATGTTCATCTCAGTCGGCTCTGCCTCGAACGTCGATAACCCCGACACCCATCCGCGCGAGTTCCACCGCGCCGACGTGCTTGAATACACGCCCGAAGGGAAGTTCATCAAGGTCTACGCCTACGGCATCCGCAACTGCGTGGGCGAGGCCATCAACCCCACCACCGGCCAGCTCTGGTGCTCCACAAACGAGCGCGACAACCTGGGCAACAACCTCGTGCCCGACTACATCACCCACATCGAAGAGGACGGCTTCTACGGATGGCCCTGGTTCTATATCGGCGGCCACCAGGACCCGCGCCTGCCCGGTACCCATCCTGAGCTGAAGTCCAAGGTCATCACGCCCGACGTGCTCGTGCAACCTCACTTCGCCTCACTCGAAATGACCTTCTACGAAGCGAGCCAGTTCCCAACCGAATACAAAGGCGACGCCTTCGCAGCCGAGCACGGATCGTGGAACCGCAATCGCCGCTCGGGCTACGAGGTCATCCGCGTACCCATGAAGAACGGCCACGCCACCGGCGAGTACGAAGACTTCCTCACCGGCTTCGTGCGGCCTGATGGCAAAGTCTGGGGACGCCCCGTAGGCGTAGCCGTAGCCAACGACGGCTCGCTCTTCGTCACCGACGACGGCACCAACAGCGTCTGGCACGTCATCTACACCGGCAAATAACGGCGCCATCAAATACCGGCAACGATAGATACGAATTCACCAAAACAAAGGGCGCATCCGATGAGGACGCGCCCTTATTGTGTAAATGGCTTGAATTAATATTTCGGCATCGTCGGGTCGATCTTCTCGGCCCACGCCAGAATGCCTCCGGTGAGGTTCGAGACGTTCGTGAAGCCTGCGGCCTTGAGGGCGACGGCGGCCTTCTGGCTGCGTGCTCCCGAGCGGCAGTGGACGATAACCTCGTCGTTCTTGTGCACGGCGATCTCGCTGAGGCGCGACTCGATGGTGCCCAGCGGGATGAGCGGGGCGCCGAGGTTGGCGATCTGGTACTCGTGCGGCTCGCGCACGTCGAGTACGAAGACGTTCTCCTTCGCGTCGAGCTTTCTCTTGAGCGCCTCGACCGAGATCTGCGGGATGCCATCGACGACCGCGGCATCGGCCACGGCCTTGTCGCGGGCGACTTCAAGTGGCCCAACCGAGGTGGGCTTCTCGATGCCGCAGAACTGGTCGTAGTCGATCAGCTCGGTCACGGTGGGGTGCGTGCCGCAGACCGGGCAGTCGGGGTTCTTGCGCAGCTTGAGCTGGCGGAAGTTCATGCCCAGCGCATCGACCAGCAGCAGACGCCCGACGAGCGGCTCGCCGATGCCGAGGATGAGCTTGATGGTCTCGGTGGCCTGGATGATGCCGAGCAGGCCGGGCAGGATGCCGAGTACGCCGCCTTCAGCGCACGAGGGAACGAGACCGGGCGGTGGCGGCTCCGGATAGAGGCAGCGGTAGCACGGGCCGAGCGGCGCGCCGAAGACGCTGGCCTGGCCCTCGAAGCGATAGATCGAGGCGTAGGCGTTGGGCTTGCCGAGCAGGACGCAGGCGTCGTTGACCAGATAGCGCGTCTGGAAGTTGTCCGTGCCATCGGCGATGACGTCGTAGTCCTTGAGGATGTCGAGCGCGTTGGCGCTCGTCAGCATCGTGTTGTGCTTGACGACGTTCAGGTTCGGATTCAGGTTCTTGAGCATCAGCTCGGCGGAGTCTACCTTCAGCTTGCCGACGGTGGCCTCGGAGTGGATGATCTGGCGTTGCAGGTTGCTCTTATCGACCACGTCAAAGTCGATGAGGCCGAGCGTGCCGACTCCCGCCGCAGCCAGATAGAGCGCCAGCGGCGCGCCGAGTCCGCCGGTGCCGACGCAGAGGACCTTGGCGGCCTTCAGTTTGCGCTGACCCTCCATGCCGACCTCGGGCAGGATGAGGTGGCGGGAGTAGCGGGCGATCTCGTCGTTCGTGAGCTTGGGTAGTTCTACGGTTTCTTCGATTGCGGTGGGCATTCGAGCTTCCTCGGAGTGTTTGCTTAATTCTAGATGCTTTTCAGGGAAAAATGGCTCATGGGGCCGGTTCTTGGACGCCCTTGCAAGCCCTTCTCCTTAGCCGCTAATTTGTTGAGGAAAAAGGAGATTTCTCCGCTTCGCAGCGGAATGGAAATGCAAGAAAAGTTGGGACTGCAAATGGTCGCGCGAGATCAACGACAACAACAGGCGGAGCCGCCCGCGATGGAGGGGATGATCGTGAGTTCATCGGAGTCCTTGACGGCAGCGGACTCTTTATCTGCGAGGTAGCGGATGTCGTCGTCGTTCAGGTAGACGTTGACGAAGGAGCGGAGCTTGCCCTCGGCGGTGAAGAGGTGCTGCTTCAGGTCGGGATACTTTTGCGTGAGACCGTCGAAGACTGCGCTGACCGTCGCGCCCGGAATCGTGACGGTTTCGAGTCCGCCCGTATAGGTGCGCAACGGCGTTGGGATGTGGATGTTCATGCCTTGCCTTTCTGATTACGCGCCGCTTGCAACGGCAGCGGCCATGTCGATCTGAATTGCTTCATCTTCAAACTTCTTCGTGTCCTCGTCCGTGCCGGTCAGCAGGAAGGAGTTGGTGATAGCGGCCTTGCCCTTTTCGACGGCGGTGATGACGTAGGAGCAGCCGATCCAGTGCGCCTCGGCGAAATCAGTCGCGGACCACTGTGCCGGATGGTCAGGGTGCGAGTGGTAGAAGCCCACGATGTCGAGGCCCAGGCCGCGCGCCTGACGCTGAATTTTGACCAGTTCCTGCGGCGCGATGTTGTAACGGTTGTGCGCTGAATCTGTGCGCGTGTTGCCGGCGCGGACGATCTGCCGAACGTGATTGATCGCCTGAATGCCTGCGCTTTCGCCCGCGACATTCTTGCCAAGTAGCACGCCGCAGCACTCGTGAGGATACGTCTCTTCGCCGTGCGCGCGCAGGGCTTCGTAGTTGGCGTGGTCAATGCGCAGCATCTACTCCTGCTCCTCCTGCCAGAATCGTTCGCTCATATACTTTTCCGCCGAGTCGCAGAGAATCGTCACAATCACCGCCTCGCGTCCGGCGGCGGCCTCGTGTTCAGCCACCTCAAGCGATGTAGCCACCGCAGCAGCGGCGGAGATGCCCACGAGCAATCCCTGATTGCGGGCGAGGCTCTTGACCATCTTGTAGGAGGTCTCGGTGGCCATCTCGATGTTCTCATCGGCGAGCGCGGCATCGTAGATGCGCGGCACAATCGCAGTGGGCATGTGCTTCAAGCCCTCAAGTCCGTTGAAAGGCGAGTCGGGCTGCATCGAAATGCAGCGAATCTTCGGGTTCAGCTCGCGCAGTCGCCGCGTCGTGCCCATGAAGGTGCCGCTCGTGCCAAGGCCAGCCACGAAGTGCGTAATCTGCCCCTCGGTCTGCTCCCAGATTTCGTTGGCGGTGGTACGGTAGTGTGCGCGCCAGTTCTCATCGTTCGAGTACTGGTCGGCATAGTAATAACGATCACCCTCGGCAGCAGCTAAAGCGCGAGCCTTGCGGATAGCGCCATCCGAGCCGTCCGCCGGATCCGTCCAGAGAATCTGCGCACCATAGGCAGCGAGATACCGCTTGCGCTCCGGCGAAACATTGGACGGCATGCAAAGCGTCACAGGAAAACCGAGCGCCGCGCCCAGCATGGCATAAGCAATGCCCGTATTTCCGCTCGTGGCATCGAGCAGCCCGCGCGTCTTGCTGATCAGTCCACGCTTCTGCGCATCGAGCACAATCGCCGAGGCGGCGCGGTCCTTGACCGAGCCCCCGGGATTGGCCCACTCCGCTTTCCCGAGAATCTGGATGCCAGGCAGGTGCGCGGTCAGCCGCTCCAGACGGACGAGCGGCGTATTGCCGATGCGTTCGAGGATGGTCGTGCCAAGCGGTTTGACGGTCGTCATCATGCAGTTTCCGTTTGCAGCAGTGCGGCCTGTTAAGGGCACGGCTTCAGCCGTGCCGCAGGGCTTGAAGATAGCGAGGGGCTTCAGCCCCTGAGGGTCGCCGGATTCAATCCGCCCCATCCGTCCGGCAGCACCGGATTGATGGTGTCGAGCGGATGTGCGACAGTTGTTAACAAGTCTAACGTATGGCGCTTATGGCAAAAAAGTCTTCTCATCGCACATTCAACGACGTCCTCTCCCTGCTTGGCGGTCAACGATTCGATGTTGCACCCGCACAGGAGGGTGCAAAGCGCGTCCCGAACGCCTTTCAGGTACGCAAATACGGCTGCGCGGCCGAGATTGCCGCCGCTCCCGATGGTACAGTCCTGCTGCTGGTCCGGCCGGGCTGGGTGCTGGGCGGCGAAATCTCGCGCCTGCTCGACCGGGGCTATCAGAAGTTTTTCAAGTCGAGCAAGCTGGAGATTCCCGCAACTGCAGACCACCTGCGCGCGCTCCACAACTTCAGCGAAGAGTTGAACGAAGCCGCCGGCGCGACGACGTTGTACAACGAAGCCCTGGGCACAACCAGCGACATCTACAACTACGACCGCGTCAAGGGTCGGGCGTAAGACTCAACACCGATCTGCACCGATAACACCGATCGAGCCGGGCTGTCAGCGTTTACGATTTTGCTCGCGCTGAAGCTCGCGATAGGCATCACTTTTGCCGATGCCGCGCTCGCGGGCCACTCGCTTGAGCGCATCTTTCTCTGACATATTTTCCGATTGCATGAGCGTGGCTACGTCCTGCACGATGCTTCGCTTTTGCTGCGTCGCCCCATTTTCCTCCGGCGCAAGCAGAAGAACCATCTCACCGCGAATCACGGGTCGGGCGGCGAGTGAAGCAGACACCTCGCCAACCGGGCCACGCAAAAATTCCTCATGCAGTTTGGTGAGTTCGCGCGCAATGACGACATGCTGCGCTGCGCCAAAGACGGCTTCAATGTCGGTGAGCGTCTCGGCAATGCGGTGCGGTGCTTCGTAAAAGATATGCGTCGCGCCCATGCGCATGAGCGATTCGAGCGCGGTCTTTCTCTGCCCTGCCTTCGCCGGAAGAAAGCCATGAAAGGTGAACGTTTCCGCCGCAAGTCCGCTGGCGACCAGCGCACTGATAGCGGCGTTGGCCCCCGGAATGGGATAGACCGTGACGCCTTCAGCGATGGCCGCTGCGACAATCTGCGCCCCGGGGTCAGCGATGCCCGGCGTGCCCGCATCGCTCACGACGGCGATGCGCGCGCCCTGCTTCAGTTGTGCAATCAACTCTTCGGCGCGCGGCCCCTCGTTGTGCAGATGATAGCTGACCGTGGGGGTCTCAATGCCAAAGTGGTTGAGCAGCTTCTGCGTCTGCCGCGTGTCCTCGCACGCAATGCGATCCACGCTGCGAAGCACGCGCAACGCCCGCAAGGTGATGTCTTCAAGGTTGCCAATCGGCGTAGCCACCAGATAGAGGCCCGGGGCGAGCGGCTCGCTTTGAACAGAGCCCGCCATCACTCCTGCGCCCGAATCCTGCGGCGCTGGTTAAGCATTCCCATCGAGTGGGCGAGATTCTGCGGAGTAATGATCCCGACGATGCGGTCGCCTTCGAGTACCGGAACCATCTGCGCGCCCTGGCCGCCCATGATGCGGCGCAGCGTCTTCACCAGTGAGTCGTCGGGCTTGGCAGTCTGAAAGGAGCGCGTCATCACGCCCTGAATGTAGCCGTTGCCTTCAGCGTGCAGCGCCTCAACGATACCCTGCCGCGAGACCGCGCCCACCAGGTTCGCGCCGCGCACCACAGGAAAGACATCCTGCAGCGAATGGACCGAACGCTGGAGCGCGTCTTCGAGCGTGTCCGAGGCGGAAAGCGTAGCAAACTGCGTCAGCATCACGTCGCGCATCCGCACCGTGTCCACGTCCGACTGAAGCAGCAAACCCTGGTCTTCCAGATGCGCGCCGATCATCACAAAGGCGCCAAGCATCACCAGCCACATATTCGGAATCAGCACGCCTGCAATGACCATCGCGATGGCAATCGCCTGACCCAGTCCCGCCGAAGCGCGCATCCCTTTGATAGCTCCGTGCGACTTGGCAAACTCTCCGCGAAAGACGCGCCCGCCATCGAGCGGCGAAGCAGGCAACAGATTCACCGCGCCTAGCAGCAGATTCATCCACACCGAAGCGCGCATCAGATACGCAGGCGTAATCCAGGGCTTTTCCAGCAGATTGATCTGAGGCGAAATAATCAGCACCAACGCAGCCAGCAGCAACCCGAAGACGAAGTTGGCAATAGGACCAACCACAGCCATGCGCTTCTGCATCTCCGGCGTCGAAGAACGCTCAACCGCGTCAGGCGTGGCGTAGGTGAACAAGCCACCGGTGGGCAGAAGCAGAATGCTACGCAGCTCCAGTCCATGCCACGCCGCGGCGACCGCGCGCGCAACCTCGCGGACGATCACAGCACCCAGCAGAATCAGCCACAGCACAAAGCCCCGTCCGCCTGTTGACCCGAAAGCCGATGCATAGCTGAAGGCCAGTACAAGCAAAAGCAGAAAGAAGGTGTGGATGCGCACCTCCACGCCGAGGAACCTGCCAACCGGAAATGACCACCCGCGCATGGCTCCATTGTATGCGTTCGCCGCCCTGCCATCGCTTACCATGACAGAATGCGCGTTGTTGCAGGCACATTCCGGTCGAGGCAACTGATTGCCCCGCGCGGAATAGGAACCCGACCGACCAGCGACCGGCTGCGTGAAACGCTGTTCAATATCCTTGCTCCGCGCGTCGCCGACTCCCGCTTCGTAGACCTCTACGCCGGCACCGGAGCGGTCGGAATCGAGGCCCTGAGCCGCGGTGCGGAGCACGTCTGGTTTGCCGAGAAGGCCGCTCCGGCAGCGGTAGCGATGCGCACGAATCTTTCGGCCTTGAAGATTACCACCGGCTTCACGCTGGAGACGCGCGGAGTTGCCGCCCTGCTTGCGAAGCTCACAGGGCCCGTCGATCTGGTCTTCCTGGACCCGCCCTATGAGGCCGAGGCGGAGTACGTCTCAACACTCAACTTTTTCGGCAGCGCACAAGGCCGTCAGTTGCTCGCCCCGAACGCTCTGGTCATCGCCGAGCACAGCAGCCGAAAGCATCTCGAAGTGCGTTATGGCACGCTCGTGCAGACACGGCTGGTCCGGCAGGGCGATGCCGCGCTCAGCTTCTTCGAGCCGGAAAGCAACGCATAGGCAGCCGAGACATCCTCTTCGACAGTCCGCACCTTTCACCGGCGCAACCGCATGTGCCGCGACCCGCAGACCTCGTACACTAGTCGAAGCGATGCCCTTCGAGACCCCCAACACCGGGCCACTCACTCCGTCATCGGAGAGTCCCAGCGGCTTCGCTCCACTGCAAATCCCACTGTTCCGCGACCGCTGGATCGCCAGCACCATCTCGTCGATCGGCACCTGGATGCAGGACACCGCCGGCACCTGGCTGATGACGGCCCTCACTCGCTCACCGCTGCTCATCGCCCTCATGCAGACAGCGGCCAGCCTCCCCGTGCTCTTCCTCGGCCTGCTCGCCGGGGCAACAGCCGACATCTTCGACCGCCGCAAACTGCTCATCTTCTGGCAGGCGTGGATGCTCGGCTCGGTCGGCATCCTCGCCGTGCTGACCTTCCTCGGCCACGTCTCACCCTGGACGCTGCTCTCGCTCACCTTCCTGCTCAACATCGGCTCGGCCATGAACAATCCAGCGTGGCAGGCCATCATTCCCGAGCTTGTGCCGCGCGAGCTGATCCCCGACTCGGTTTCGCTCAACTCCGCCAGCAACAATCTCGCCCGCGCCGTCGGCCCCGCGCTCGGCGGCCTGATGGTCGCGGCCTTCAAGCGCACCGACACCGGCGCAGCCTCCGTCTTTCTCCTCAACGCCATCTCCTTCGCCGCCGTCATCTGGGTGCTGGTCAACTGGAAACGCATCCCGCTGTTCAAATCCACGCTGCCGTCCGAGCGTATCGCCGCCTCCATCCGCTCCGGCCTGCGCTATGTGCGCTATGCGCCGGACCTGCGCGCCTCGCTCGTCCGCACCTTCACCTTCGCTTTCTTCCTTTCGGCGGTCTGGGCGCTGCTGGCCGTCGTCGCCAGTCACGTTTTGCATCAGGGAGCGCTTGGCTACGGCATCCTGAACGGTTCGCTCGGTCTGGGCGCGCTTGCAGGCGCAACCGCACTTCCCCGGGTCCGCCGCCGCTTCTCCGCCGACCGCATCATCGCCGCCGCCACGCTGTACAACGTGCTTACGCTGCTTGCGCTCGCCTACGTCCACTCACCAGCGCTCATCATCGTCACGCTCATCGTCTCCGGTTTTGCCTGGACCAGCACCCTCTCCACGCTCAATACCTCCGTGCAACTCGCAGTCCCCGCCTGGGTGCAGGCCCGCGCGCTCGGCACCTACCTGATGACCTTTCAGGGAGGCATGGCGCTCGGTTCCGTGCTCTGGGGCGCGCTTGCCGACCGCACCTCGACACCCATCTCGCTCACCGTCGCCGCCTGCGGCCTGGTTGTGACACTGCCTTTCGTCAGCCGCTTCCACATCCTGCAAGGCCCCATCCCCGACCACACGCCGTTCCAGTCCGGCCGCCCCGCCCCGCAACTGCTCACCGACGCCGAACCCACCGATGGCCCCGTCCGCATCTCCGTCGAATACCGCATCCGGCCAGAGGACTACGCAGAGTTCAACCGCGCCATCCATCAACTCCGCGGCGTCCGTCTCCGCGACGGCGCCATCCGCTGGGGCATCTACCGCGACGCGATCGACCCCAGGCGATTCAACGAGACCTTTCTCATGGAGTCCTGGCTCGACTACCTCCGCTCGCGCGAGCGCATCACTGCTGCCGACGAGGCCATCCGCGCTCGCGTCCGCGCGCTCCACCAGGGCAGCGAACCGCCGGCCGTGTCTTACCAGATCTACGCCAAAGAAATCACCGCACCCTCTGCCACTGCTTAAGGAAGCTCTATAAGGCGTTCTGCCAGCCTGCCTGCCTGTCGGCAGAAAATCGTCTGGAGAATCTCAACTCGGCCTCTACGACAGATATGTAAACACCCGTATACATTCTTCCAAAACACTGTGCTGGAAATTGCAGTGCCAAATTTCTCTTCCCCCGCTCTTCGCAATCTCTTGCGCTCCAGGTCTCTGCGAACAATTCCAAACCCCGGCCATAGTCTGCTAACCAACGCAACTGCAAAACTTACATGAATTATCGCCCCCTCTGTGCATTGGCGACAGCATTAACAACGACCTCTTCCAGTTCGTCGGATTGACTACCCTGGCCAACGGCAAGTACACGTTCGAGCACGATGACGGCTTCCTGCTCTACCTCAACAACGCCCTGATCGTGAACGAGAGCGGGCCAACTTCCGCTGAGACCACGACGCTCTGCGTAGGCACCGGCCTTACGGGCTGCAACTATACCCTTGCTAGCGCCGGCACCTATAGCTTCCAACTGGACTATGCCGAGGTCTTTGGTCCTCCGGCAGTGCTTGAGACGAGCCTGCCCCTCACCTCCACCCCGGAGCCCAGCAGCATCCTGCTGTTTGGCACTGGCCTGTTCGGAGTTGCGGGAGTCATTCGCCGCCGTCTCTCGATCCAGCGTCAGCGTTCCTGATTTACCCGGCCCCCCACAGAATCTCCTGGGGCTGGCTTTGCCCGAGCACGGACACCCTTCCGTGTTCGGGCCTTTTTTCTCCGCCTCGAACCTCACCGCCAAAAGCTTCAGCGGTACCAAGCCCATCGCCGACAACGCAACCTCCACAGGCAAGGCCAACAGCCGCCGCGTCGAGTTCGTCAAAACCACCTGAGACCGCAGGCGCGGCTAATCCGCCGCGCCGAACGCCAGGTCGATCAACGTCTTCTCTTCAATCTCGTGCGCCTTGGCCGAACCGGTTGCGGGAGTCGCATTCGCGCTGCGCTTCACGCTCAGCACAGCACGGTCGCCCGCGATGATTCGCAGTAGCGGCATCACGTAGGAATGAGCGCCCATATTGGCCGGCTCCTCCTGCACCCAGACAATCTCCTCCGCCCCCGGATGCTGGTCGAGCGCAGCCTGAAGCTCCGCCTCGGGCCACGGATAAAGCTGCTCCAGGAAGATGATGCCCACGTCCGTGATCTTGCGCTTCGCCCGCTCCATGCGCAGGTTGTGGCCAATCTTGCCGCTGGCGACCAGCAGGCGTCGCGGGTCCGTCACCGTCGAATCGGCGAGCACATTCTGGAACATCGGCAGCGCGAAGTCAGCAACCGTCGAGGAAGCGTCCGGATGCCGCAACATGCTCTTTGGCGTAAACACCACCAGCGGCTTGCGCCAGTGCCGCATCGCCTGTCTGCGCAGCAGGTGGAAGTACTGCGCCGCGGTCGAAGGCTGGCAGATCTGCATATTGTCGCTCGCCGCCAGTTGCAGGTAGCGTTCGATGCGTGCGCTCGAGTGCTCCGGCCCCTGCCCCTCGTAGCCATGCGGCAAGAGCATCACCAGGCCCGAGAGCAGGTTCCACTTCGCCTCGCTCGCCGCGATGAACTGGTCGATGATGATCTGCGCGCCGTTGGCGAAGTCGCCGAACTGCGCCTCCCACAGCACCAGCGTCTCCGGATAGTCGCGCGAGTAGCCATACTCGAAGCCCAGCACGCCCGCCTCCGAGAGCAGCGAGTTGTATACGTCATAGCGCCCCTGCGTGGGGCTCAGGTGTTCAAGCGGCGTGTACTTCACCTCGGTCTCCGTGTCGATCAGCACCGAGTGCCGCTGATTGAACGTCCCGCGCTGCGAGTCCTGCCCGGTCAGCCGCACCGGCGTGCCCGCCTTCAGCAGCGACGCAAACGCAATCTGCTCTGCCGCGCCATAGTCGAACGGCCGCGTGCCCGCACCCATCTCCATCCGCTGCTCCAGCAGCTTCTTCACCTTCGGGTGAATGTGAAACATCTCCGGGTAAGCCGCGATCTGCTCTGCAAGTTCACGCACCACACCGGCAGAAAGCCCCGTGACGATGTTCTCGTCCGCAGGCTTCAACTCGCCGCCGTAGTAGCTGTCCCAGTAGGAAGGAAGCTGCGCCAGCTTCGTCTTCTTGCCCGCTTTGCTCGCGGCCTTCTGGTCGTCGAGAAACCCCTGCTGCACCTCGTGCACCTCACCCGCAGGATCGACACCAATCCGCTTCGCATAAATCTGATACAGCGGCGGATGGTCTTTGATCGCCGCGTACCGGCGCGGCTGCGTGACTGTCGGATCATCCACCTCGCTGTGCCCGTGCCTGCGATAGCCGATGAGATCAACAACAATGTCCGACAGAAACCGTTCGCGGTACTCCGCCGCAATCGCGGCCACACGAACCACGGCGTCGGGGTCCTCCGCATTGACGTGAAAGATGGGAATCGGCAGCCGTTTGGCAACGTCCGACGAGAAGCGCGTCGAGTTCGACTCCTCCGGCAGCGCCGTAAATCCAAGCAGGTTGTTCACAATGACGTGAATGGTGCCGCCCACGTTGTAACCGTGCAGCGTCGCCATGTTCAGCGTCTCAGCCACGATGCCCTGCCCCGCAAACGCCGCGTCGCCGTGGATAATCAGCGGCAGCACCGCCTTCATCCCATCTTTGCCGATGCGCACCTGCTTAGCGCGCGTGCGGCCCAGAATCACCGGATCAATCGCCTCCAGGTGGCTCGGGTTCGACGCCAGATGCAGCGAAATGACCTTCCCGCCCGGTGTGCGGTACTCCCCCGTCGCGCCGACGTGGTACTTCACGTCGCCGCCGCCCATCGTGCTGCGCGGATCGACATCCTCAAACCGCGTGAAGATCTCCGACGCCTTCCGGCCAATCGTGTTGACCATCACGTTCAACCGCCCGCGATGGCTCATCGCAATCATCGCGCGCGTCACGCCCAGGTCGCCGCTCGTGGCGAAGACGCGATCGAGAAACGGAATCAGCACCGTCAGACCTTCGAGCGAAAACCGCTTCGTCCCCAGATACCGCGACTGAATGACCTGCTCGAAGAGGTCGGCGCGAATGAGTTCCGTAAGGATGCGCGCCTGGTTCTGCTTTGGCGGAAGCCGCTCCATGCGCTCTTCAATCCACTGCCGCCGTTCCGCATCGAGCAGGTGCATGAACTCGACCGCAATCGTGCCGCAATAGTAGCCGCGCGCCTCGCGGGCATACTCGCCCTCCGGCACCGCAGCAGGAAACGGCTCGGGCGGAAGATACTGCCCCAACGGGTCGAGCGATGCCTGCAGGTAGCCCCAGCGGCGAAAGATGTCAAAAACGAATTCACGCTCCGGCTCAAACGCCGGGGCCAGTGGGGTAAGGTCCCCTGCCTTGGTGGCCATTCCAGTCCTCGCTTCAGATGGTTGCGCGAATGTTCGCGTACCTCTTTATGCTAGACCTTTTGATGCGGCCTCACATGAAGTGAAGTTCATCTGTGCCTATAAAGTTGCACTCTGGAGCCAGGGCTGAAACTCTTCTTCGCCGAAGCCAAGCTCTTCGCTGCGCGTCAGCTTGCCTGAAGCCACCGCAAGCATTTCGCTGAATATCCGCGCGCCCGCCTGCTGCACGGTCTCTTCCCCATCCAGAATCGTGCCGCAGTTGATGTCCATGTCGTCTCTCATGCGGTTGAACAGCGGCGTGTTCGACGCGACCTTCAACGACGGCGTCGGCTTGCAGCCGAATACCGAACCGCGACCCGTCGTAAAGCACAGCAGGTTCGCCCCGCTCGCCACCTGCCCGGTCGCCGACACAGGATCGAAGCCCGGCGAGTCCATAAACACCAGCCCCTTCTCTCGAATCGGTTCCGCGTAGAGGTACACCCCGTTCAGGTTCGTCGTCCCACCCTTCGAGACCGCGCCAAGCGATTTTTCGATAATCGTCGTCAGCCCGCCTGTCTTGTTGCCGGGCTGCGGATTGTTGTCGATCGACCCCTTGTGCCGCGCCGTGTACTCCTCCCACCAGTGAATGCGATCAATCAATCGCTCAGCAATTTCCGGACGTGACGAGCGGCGCGTCAGCAGGTGCTCCGCTCCATAGATCTCCGGCGTCTCCGAGAGCACCGCCGTGCCGCCGTTGCGCACCAGCATATCCACCGCTGCGCCCAGCGCAGGGTTGGCGCTGATGCCCGAGTACGCATCCGACCCGCCGCACTGGAGCCCCAGGACCAGCTTCGAGGCAGAGACCTTCGTTCGCCGGACACGATCTGCCTCTTCGAGCATCTCCGTCACCGTGGCAATCCCCTTGCGAATCGAAGCGACCGTGCCGCCGTCCTCCTGAATCGCGCTCGTGCGCAACGCAGTGGCCGGACCGGTAAGGGCGATCAAGTGGTCAATCTGGTTGGTCTCGCAACCAAGCCCGAGCAGCAGAACGGCAGCAAAGTTGGGATGCGTGGCGTATCCGGCAAAGACCCGGCGCAGCAGGTCGGCTGGCTCGCCGTGCTCGGCCATGCCGCAGCCTGTGCCATGCGTGATGGCGACGACACCGTCCACATTCGGATAACGCCGCATCACCTCCGGAGTGAAGTGTGCGGCAATGCGCCGGGCCACTGTCGCCGAACAGTTGACCGTAGTGAGGATGCCAACATAGTTGCGCGTCCCAACCCGGCCATCAGGCCGGACGATGCCTTCAAAGGTTGCCGTCCCCACTCGATTCACGAACTCAGTCGAATGCGCATCGACTCCGATGGCGTAATCCCGCTCAAAGCTGCCTGCCGCCAGATTGTGCGTGTGGACATGATCTCCCGCAACAATCGGACGAGTCGCAAATCCGATGATTTGGTTGAACTTACGTACAGGCTGCCCAAGTTCAATGGCGTGGACGGCCACCTTGTGACCGGCCGGAATGTCCTCCCGGACAATCATGTGCAGCTCAGGATGGCTGTATCCGGCTGCAACCGGCTGTAGCGCAATGGCAACGTCGTCCAGGTCTCCGAACCTGAGTATCTGCGGAATCGACTGCCCCGAGTCTCTCTCCGCATCGATTTGGTGGAGCGCATCAAACATACAGAATAATTGGTACAACCACACTGTACCCTAAAAGAGCGCTTCGTGAGTTGGGTGGCTGCAATCCTGCCCGCAAGGCGGAATAGAAATCGACCCTAAACTCTGTCTTACTTAAGGGCATGGCTTCAGCCGTGCCGTAAGTGTTGCGCAAACCATGCGGCTTCACAGGCTGCGGAAAAGTGCGCGCTTTGTGCTTTTCGGTGGGAGCGCAGGGCTTTAGCCCTGCGAAAGTGCCAACAAATTCAAGGGGCTTTAGCCCCGGGCCTTTCTGCACATGCTGCCGGATGGGATTTTTCCGCAGCCTGTTCAGCCGCTGCGGTACTCATTCCGTTCCGCCGATGCACTTCTCGACCACCCTCGCGCAATGGTGGAAAATCCTGCCGAAGCAACGTTTGCGACGACGCACTATAGTGGCAGATATGGTCGTCGATGCGCTCAGGATACTGATTCTGCTTACTATGCTGGGCTGGCCGACGGTTCCTGCCTGGGCGCAGGCGAAATCAGCACCCGAAGCAGCAGATGCTTCGGCCGCTGCTGAGAAACCGTTGCCCGACATCCCTACCCTGATGCGCGAGGTCGAAGCGCACCAGAAGGCATCGGAGGCGATCCGGAAGGACTATCTCTTCCGTGCGCTCGTCACCCAACAGGAGTCGGACGGGCATGGCGGCGTCAAAAAGACCACAACCGAAGAGTACGACGTCTTCTGGGTGCAGGGCGTTCCCGTCTCCCGCTTGATGAGGAAAAACGGCAAGGACCTGAGCCAAAAGGCAATCCAGAAGGAAAACGAAGAGATCGACAAGCGCGTGGCCAAGGCGAAAAAGAAGATCGAAAAAGCCGTACGCGAGGGCAAATCGACTGACGCAGCCGGCAATGAGGTGATTACCGTATCGCGTCTGCTCGCTCTGCTCCGCTTTACCAACCCCCGCCGCGTCAAGCTGAACGGACGCGACACCATCGAGATGGACTACGCAGGCGACCCGAACGCGAAGCCGCAAGACAGGGCCGAAAGCGTCTTTCGAGACCTGGCAGGTACGGCATGGGTAGACGAACAGGACCATGTGCTCGTAAAAGCCGAAGGCCGCGTCGTGGACGACTTCAAAATTGGCGCAGGGCTCGTGGCGAGCATCCGCAAGGGTGCCAGCTTCGAGATGGAGCAGACTCAAGTGAATGGAGAGGTGTGGTTGCCGTCGCTCATCACCGCACAGGGTTCGGCGCGGTTCTACCTGCTCTTCCACTTCAACGGATCGGTACGCGAGGCAGACTCAGGCTATCGAAAGTTCAAGGCGACTTCGACCATCCTTCCGGGCATGGGAGTACCAGTCACACAGTAGTGACTGTGGGACAGGCATACATTGGCTCCGGCAGGAGAGTTAAGCACGCAAAGGGATAGCGTGGGCCATCCCTTGCGTCAAACCTGGGTAATGCTGTGCCGCTAGATAGAGCTTAGAGGGGCTGGACGTCGGACGCCTGCCAACCTTTGGGTCCCTTCACAACGTTGAACTGCACTGCCTGGCCTTCCTGAAGGCTCTTGAAACCGTTGGAGTTGATGGCGGAGTAGTGCACAAACACATCCTCACCGTTCTGCCGGCTGATAAAGCCAAACCCCTTGGCATCGTTGAACCACTTAACTGTTCCCTGTTCCATGTTCGTTATTTCCTTATGTTGCTGATGAATTTGCCGCTAGATCCAAATCGGGGTTCGTACAAAGTCTTGCAGAAAACCAATCTGTTTCAAACGATGTGTGAAGGTTAGCACAGAAAGCAAATTTTTTTATGGAAAACGCGGAATAAGTTAAATTTGCACAATTCCTGGTGCAACCGGGGCGGAAAATGCTGCTTTTTCGAGGTTTACTGGCGCCCGGCCAGCAGGTGGGAACGGACAATTCGCTCGGCACGGTCAAGCACCTCTTCGAGTGTAAGGGCTGTCGAGTCAAGGACAACGGCGTCCGAGGCCGGCCGAAGCGGCGATTCCGCTCGGTTGCGGTCGCGGTAGTCGCGATCCTTCATCTCGCGGACGATGGCCTCCCTGATCTGCCGCTTTCGCTCAACCGCGGCCGGGTCCGGAACCTCCGCATCATCTCTCATCGTAGAGGTCTGGCAGTAGCGGCGATTGCCCCGCACCTCGGGCGCCGCGTCGAGAAATATCTTGACCTCCGCATCGGGAAAGACGACCGTGCCGATGTCGCGGCCTTCCATCACCACGCCGCCTTCAGCACCGAGAGCGCGCTGCTGCTGGACCATCCACCTGCGCAGATTGTGATGAACGGAGACCCGGGATGCGGCGGCGGTGACATCCGGCTCGCGGATGCGATGCGAGACATCGACGCCATCGAGCAACACTCGGTTGCCCTCCAACTGCGGCTCGAGCGTAATCCGCGTGTGCGTGGCCAGATCAAGCAGCGGAGCCTCTTCATCGAAGGCGAGGTCGTTTTCAATCGCCTTCAGCGCAAGCGCGCGATACATGGCCCCGGTTTCGAGATTGAGGTAGCCGAACCGCCGCGCCAGATGCGCCGCCAGCGTGCTCTTGCCCGCGCCCGCTGGCCCGTCGATGGCGATAATAGGCCGCTCGCGGCAGACCGGGCAACTTGGACGTAGCTCGGCCTCAGGCTGCGTGCTGCCCGGCTGGCCCGGCGCTTCGGAGTAGGAGGTAGGCTTCATTCTGCGGCATCACCTTTGTCTGGTTTGAATTTACGCGCCGGAGGGCGTTTGCCGAAGGGCTTTTTGTTGCCCTTGAACTTGTCGAATGCTCCGGACGGCTTTGCTGCCGCCTTGCCGTAAGGCTTCTTGCCCGCGAACTTTTTCGGCCCCGTGCTGCGGTCGCCCACCGCTTTGACAAAACGCTTCGGCTTGCCGCTACGATCCGCAAAGGGTCTTCCGCCAAGTGGCTTCTTCGTGAATTCGCCGCGCTGCTTGCCCTTGTGCTCCACGGCTCCTTCTTCAGCGCGCGGAGGGCGGTTCGACGAGAAAGGACGCGGCTTGCGCGGAGCATCAAACTTGCGGAAGGGCGGCGCGCCGCGTTGCTCTCTGCGGTCGTCGCCGCGTTGACTCTCGTATTGACCTCGACCGCTTCGTTCCTTTTCATCGAAGCGCGGCTTGCGATCAAAACGCGGCTTGTCGTCGAAGCTGCGGCGAGGAGGGAGCCCCTCAGTGCGGCCCTCGAACGACTTGCGCTCGAAGCCTTCGCGGTCGCGGTCGAAGCGTCTGGGCTTCGCGAAGCCTCCAGACGGACGCGAGTCCCCTCGGTCGCGGCGGAAGGCGGGACGGTCCTCATCACGGCGAGGCTTGTCGCCGAATGGCTTGCGCCCCAACGACGGCTTGCGCTCACGATCGGAGGGCTTGCGCTCACGATCGAAGGGCTTGCGCTCACGATCGGAGGGCTTACGCTCACGATCGAAGGGCTTGCGCTCAAAGGACGGCTTGCGGTCAAAGGGCTTGCGTTCACGGAAGGGACGCTTGCCCTCCCGGTCGAAACCCTGCTGTTTACGCGGGGTTCCCTCGCGCGGCGTAGCTGCCGACTCGCTGGCCGTGGCCGTCTCCTGCTCACGCCGCATGGCATAGTACGACTTCGGACGACGGACACTTTCTTCCCTGTTGCCCTCGCGCGAGTCGTCCCGCCTGCGCGGTCGCTTCTCCTCATTCCAAGGCTTGGTGAAATTACCGGCATCCCGCTTGAACGGACGCCGTGCACGTTCGTCATCGCCGCGTCCCGGTCGAGCGGCGTATCCAGTGCCTACCTTACGCGGTTTGGGGATGAACTTCCTGATGCGCGGCGCTTCCGTGCCTTCTACCGTGCTCCGAGCGTCGCCCTCGGCTGCAACCTCAATCGTCTCCGCCGCCTCTTCCACCGGGAGCGGCTCCGCGGCAAACGCCGGAGCCTCGCCTGCAAGGTGGAGGATCGTGCGGCCCTCGATGGCCATCGTCTCCAGTTGGCGCGCCGACACCAGCGCGTGAATCACATCGCGTGTGCGCGAGCGCGCGGCCAGCGGCGAAAGAAAGACCTCAATCTCTTCCTCGGTAGCGACAAGCGCCTGCCCAAGATAGAGCGAGATCAGCGCCGAGAGCGCCGTCGGCTGGCCCGCGTTGGCCCCGGCCTTAATCTGTTTGGTGAAGCGCGTAGCGATCAGCTCCCACTGCGTCGGCGCGCCATCGGGCTGCGGAATGGGCACGACGCGCAGATGCTGCCAGAGTTCGGTCAGCGCGCGGAGAACGGCAGCCTCCGTCACCTCCTTGCCCAGCAACGTGACCAGATCATAGGCCGTCAGCGTCACTTTTTCCGCGAGCAGGTTGTACGTCGCCAGCGCGAGCGGCGAGACCTTGCCTGCCCCGCTGGTGGCCGGCGGCTGCTTCCACGCCTTGTCGCCGCGCAACGTGAAGATGTAAGCAAATGCCGTGGTCGAGACGATGAAGTCCGGCGTCTCGCTGCCCGCGCCCGTAGGGTTGCCCAGCAGATACAGCGGAACCGCCGCGCCGTCAGCAATCAGCCGGGTAAGCAGGCTGCGTGCCTCTTCGGATTCGGCAGGCGAGGGCGCTGCATTCGCCGCGCCGAGCGTCGCCTCCACCAGCGAAGGCGCGGGCACCGGAAGCTGCGCGGCGCGCGGCGTGTAGAGGACCAGCCCGGAGGCATGGAGCCAGTCGCGCAGCATATTAATGGTCAGGATTGGTTGGGCATCCTGATGCCAGTGCGCGAGACGTGCGGCGGAGAGTTGGTCCGCGGTGGGAGTGCTTAAGTTACTCAAGGTGTTGCCTTCCTGCTGGGGCGCGTGACGCACACACCAACTCTCCGTGGCCTGGGCCGGGGAGTAACGATGTTTCTTCTTTTGAGAGCAATCGGCGCAACGCTCGAACACGCGCGGCAATTCATTCGCTCTCACAAGGATACCGCATCGCAGACGCGAGTCTTCTCTTCACGCGCTTCGTAGAGGAAGGGCGACATAACTGATTGATGAAGAGGAGCTTACTCGAAAGATCGAGCAATCAGGGCAAGGCGGAGCAACAGGAGCGCAGACCTGCACATCACACTGGATAAAAATCGGGTGCATCGCGGTTGATGCAAGCGATATGCTTCAAATGGAGGAACAAAACGCACAATGAAATATCTCCCCATACTCCCTATCCTGTTTTTATCCATATCTCTCCAGGCGCAAACGGCGCCCGCCCCCGGCACAGCAAGCGCGGCAACAAGCGCGGCAACAAGCGCGGCAGCAAACGCCAGCGCCGCTACGCAACCATCAGGCCAGACTGCCGCATCCGCAGCCGAAGCCACGAATGTCTCAGCAGAACTGACCAAAAATCTTGACACCCGGCATGCGCAAGTAGGCGATGAGGTGCTTGCCAGAACCACCCAGACCGCAACACTCTCCAATGGCACAAAACTTCCACGCGGCACAAAACTGATAGGTAAAGTCACGGAGGTTCACGCGCGCTCCAAGGCCGACAAGAGCGCGCATCTCGCCTTTGAATTGGACCACGCCGTGTTGCGCCATGGCCAGGAAGTGCCCATCCACGCGATGCTCACGTCGGTAACTGCCTCCTCTCTCGCAGCCGGAGCGGAAGACGATCTTTCGATACCACCGGCTAGTGGTGGCATCGCGGGTGGAGGCAGAGCATCCGGCGGCGGTCTTCTTGGCGGTGCCGGCGGCGCAGTAGGCGGAGTTGCCGGCGGCATTGGTCACACGGCTGGCAATCTCGGCGGCGCTGTTGAGTCCGGCGCAAGCTCGGTTGCGAATGAAACGCACGCAGCGGGCGGCGCTGTCGCCAACGTTGGAGCATCGGGCAGCTTGAATCACGTTCCCATCGCAAACCTGCCGGGCGTAACGCTCTCAAGCTCCGCAGACGCAAGCAGTTCCGGATCGCTCGATGCGTCGAACAGGAACATCGACCTCGAAAGCGGAACAAAGATGACGATGAACGTCGCGGCAGGCCAACAGTAGCCGTAAAGCACGTTGCGCGGAACACAGGGACCACGGACCTTCGCGATGCACACGGATGAAAAATCCGTGCGCATCCGCGAAGGTCCGTGGTCGCTCTATATTCGCTGAAATGCCCGTTGAATATCCTTGTGCGAGTAGCGCAACGCGATAGGCCGCCCATGCGGACAACTAGTCGGATGCTCGGTTTTGCCGAGTTCCGCAAGCAGCCAGTCAATCTTCGCCGGCTCCAGGGGCATATTCACCTTAATGGCCGCATGGCAGGCAATCGAGGCAGCAATGCGGCGTCCGCGCGTCTCCGCGTTCTCCGTCTGCTGCTCGCGGTCGGGCACGCCCAGCACCTCTTCCAACATGCGCTCCATCTCGCGGCCCTCAAGTCCCACCGGCGCGGCCTTGATGGCGATCGTCCGCGGGCCAAACGGCTCGGCCTCAAATCCGTTCTGCTCCAGCTCATCGGCCAAGCGCGCAAAGGCCACCATCTGCGCGGGAAGAAGATCGACCAGCACAGGCATCAGCAGACGCTGGCGCTGTACCTTCTCCACCTCACGCTCGCGCAGGATCTTTTCAAACAGCACGCGCTCGTGCGCCACATGCTGGTCCACAATCCAGAGCCCTTCATCGTTCACGGCAAGAATGAACGAGTCGCGCAACTGCCCCAGCGGCTTCAACGTAGCCAGCGCATTCAGGGTCTCGTTTTCATTCGGCGGCGGAGCCTCATCGTAGCCGACAGGAATCTGCGCCTCGGGAAAGCTGAGGCGGCCCGGCGGCTCAGCAACCATCGGCGGAGCCAGGTTGAATGACTCAGCATCGTCAAGCGAAGGCGCGCCCTCCGACTGCGGCAGGTTCGGCTCAAACACCGGCTGCGCAGGACCATCCGGCAGCGGGCTTACATCGAGCGTCAGCGATGCGCTCGCGTGGGGCGAGTTGTGCAGTGCCGCTGCAAAACTCGCCACCGGGCGAGCCTGCATCAACGTCGTGCGCACCGTGTCGCGCACAAAGTCGTGTACGAAGGAAGACTGGCGAAAGCGCACCTCCGTCTTCGCCGGATGCACGTTCACGTCAATCTCCTGCGGCGGCATCTCGATAAAGAGCAGCACCACCGGAAACGACGTAGGAGGAATAATGTTGCGATACGCCTCGGTGAGCGCATGAAGGATGAGCTTGTCGCGGATGAGCCGTCGGTTCACGAAGATATAGACCGAGTTGCGATTGAGCTTCTGTAGTTCCGGCTTCGAGACAAAGCCCGTGATGCGAATATAGCCAGGGTCAGGCGGCGCGTAGTCTTCCTCGCGCTTCCACGGCGGCGGCTCCGGCAGCCCCGCGCGGGTAAAGTCCATCTCCGCCGTCGTCGCCAGCATCAGCCCGCTGGTCTCTTTACCGAATATCTGAAACAGCCGGTCGGAAGCTGTGGCCACGGCCGGCGCAACCAGCAGCGCCTGCGCCGCACTGTGCAGCTCAAAGTGCTTCGCCGGATGTGCGAGCGCATAGTGCGTCACCAGCGCCGCAATGTGCGCCAACTCCGTCTGCTCCGACCGCAGAAATTTCCTGCGTGCCGGTGTATTGAAGAACAGGTCGCGCACCGCAATCGTCGTACCTACAGGCAGACCGGCGTCCTCAACGCGGACAATGTTGCCGCCTGCAATCTCGACCAGCGTGCCTGAAGGCTCTTCGGCCACGCGCGTCTCAAGCTGAAGCCGCGAGACGCTGGCGATGCTGGGCAGCGCCTCGCCGCGAAACCCGAGCGTGGCAATCGAGAGCAGATCGTCCGAGGTGCGGAGCTTCGAGGTCGCGTGTCGCTCGAAGGCCAGCAGCGCGTCGTCCCGCACCATGCCGTGGCCGTTGTCGGCAATGCGGATGAGCTTGCGGCCACCGCCTTCGATCTCGATGCGGATGCGGGTTGCCCCGGCGTCGAGCGAGTTCTCAAGCAGCTCCTTGACGACCGACGCCGGGCGCTCGACCACCTCCCCGGCGGCAATCTGGTTGGCCACCACATCGGACAAAACTCGGATGCGACCCATGGGGTCGATTGTAGCCGCTGCGCCAGTCCTCCGGCAGACATTGGCCAGACCTCTTGCGGCTCATGTAGACTGCCCTCGTCCGTTGAAGCTGGATTTCAATGGAAATTTGTAAAAGATGTTGGACCGGAGGGACGAGATGGCGCTGGACGATGCAAATCGCAGAGAGTTCCTGAAGATGGGCGGGGCTGCCCTGGCAGCAGCCTCGTGGAGTGCTCGCAGCTACGCGAGCATCGTTGGAGCGAATGACCGCGTCAAGGTCGGAGTGGTTGGATGCGGCGACCGGATGAAGAGCGCGCTGATTCCGGCGATGCTGCAGCACGCTAAAGAACTGAACTTCGAGTTCGTCGCCGTCTCCGACATCTGGAACCGGCGGCGCGAGGAAGGCGCGGCCTACGTCCAGAAGCTCAGCGGCAGCGCGGTCGATCCGGTGCGCAACAACGACGAACTCTACGCGCGCAAGGACGTTGATGCCGTGCTGGTTGCAACGGCAGACTTTCAGCACGCGCTACACGGCGTCGAGGCCGTCAACGCAGGGCGCGACGCTTATGTCGAGAAGCCCACGGCGCACACCATGGAAGACGCTCGAGCGTTTCGTGCAGCAGTCCACAAGACCGGCAGGATCGTGCAGGTGGGCACGCAGCGGCGCAGCACACCCAGCTACCAGAAGGCTTACGAATATATTCAGTCAGGCAAGTTCGGCGACATCGTGATGGTGGAGATGACGTGGAACGTGAACCAGCCGGGGCGGTGGCGGCGGCCCGATGTCGTGCCTCTGCTCAAGGAAGAGGACACGGACTGGAAGCGGTATCTGATGAACCGTCCCGACGCGCCGTTCGATGCGCGGAAGTACCTGGAGTTCAGGCTGTTCTGGCCGTACTCGTCGGGCATTCCCGACCAGTGGCTCGTCCACCAGATCGACACGGTGCACTGGTTCACGGGGCTGCCGCACCCGCGCAGCGTGGTGGCCAACGGCGGAATCTATCTATGGAAGGACGGGCGTCAGAACTGGGACACGATGACGGCGGTCTTCGATTACGGTCCACTCGACGATCTCTCGAAGGGCTTCCAGGTGCAGTACACGTCGCGGTTCACCAACTCGGCCGGCGGTGTGAAGGAGCTGTACTACTCGAACGGCGGAATGCTGGATATGTCGAAGCAGACGGTCACGTCTACCGGCGGTCTTTCAGCGCGGTCGGCTGCGGAGATGAAGATGCAGCCGAACCTCCTGGAGAGCTTCTCTCTGAGCGAGAAGGTAGAGGCAGTTTCGACTGATGCCAACACCAGCGTCCACGGCGATCCCGAGACCTCGGCCAACATGCGCAACTGGATGGAATGCGTCCGCTCGCGCAAGACGCCGAATGCGAGCATCGAGGCGGGTTACAGCCACTCGATTGCGCTGTGCATGAACATTGCTGCGATCCAGACGGGCGAGAAGGTCACGTTCGACGACAAGACGCAGCAGGTGCTGGCAGGAGGCAAGGTGTATGCGTAGTGTGCTGATCTGCTGTCTGGTCGCGGGCTTCGGGTTGAGCAGCAGCCTGGTTGCCCGTGCTGCCACTGGAGTCCGCGTCACGCCTGATGAAGCGCACCGGCGCGTCGATGTCACCATCGACGGGCAGCCGTTCACTTCGTTCGTGTGGCCGACGTCGCTCAAGAAGCCTGTGCTCTATCCGCTGGTCTCGTCCGACGGGGTCACGGTGACTCGTGGGTATCCGCTCGAACCGCGTCCGGGCGAGCGGACGGACCATCCGCATCACGCGGGCGTGTGGTTCAACTACGGCAATGTGAACGGGTTCGACTTCTGGAACAACTCGGAGGCGAGTCCAGAGGCGCGGCGCGACAAGATGGGGACGATCCACTTGCAGAAGATCGTCTCGACGAAGAGCGGCGCGGACCGGGGCGAGTTGGTCACGCGGTCGGTGTGGACTGCGGGCAATGGGAAGGACCTGCTCGACGAGACGACGCACTACGTCTTCTCGCGGCGGGGCGACGAGCGCGTCATCGACCGCATCACGACGCTGACTGCGCTCGACCGCGTCGTCTTCCACGACGACAAGGAGGGCGTGCTCGGGATTCGCGTGGCTCACTTCCTGGAGTCTCCGACCGAGAAGGGCGGGACGTTCACGGACGCTGACGGGCACCCGACCAAGGTGTCGTCGAGCGTCCCGGGGGCGACCGGCGTCTACCTGACCAGCGAGGGCGTGAAGGGCGATGCGGTGTGGTCCACGCGCGGGCGGTGGTGTCTGCTGACCGGGCACACGGGCGACCATGTGGAGACGGTGGCGATTCTGGACCACACGGGAAACCCGGGGTACCCGACCTACTGGCACGCGCGCGGGTACGGTTTGTTCGCTGCGAACCCGCTGGGGCAGAGCATCTTCGATCCGAAGGCCCCGGCGTTCAACTTCACGCTGGAGAAGGGACAGACGGCGACCTTCCGGTATCGGGTGGTCGTGCTTCCCCGGGCGGCGACGGCGGCGGAGATGAACCGGGAGGCGGATGCGTTCAACGGGGAGTACCGGTAGGTACCCCCCTCCCCCATTAAAGTACTCAAAATCCTTCAAACAAAGGACTTAGGTTCGGACTTCCCTCCGCACCTCAAACAGAAAAAGCCCCGGTTTCTCCGGGCTTTTTTTGCTGCCTATTTTTATTATAGCTGGCGGTGAAAACTAAACCGCCAAAGTGTTGGCTATTCTGTTCAGGTTGTCCGGAGGAACGATTTGATGGGGAAGACCGCTGTAGGGCCTCTGCTTCTGTTGCTGCTCCTTCCGCCGGTGGCTCTGGCCGGCAGGCCTGGCACAAACAAGACCGCGCAGGTGGATGCGATGCTTGCGGGGCTGGCTGGCGACCATGCGCCGGGTCTGGCCGTGCTGGTCCGGCGAGACAACCGGACGGTCTTCGAGCGTGGATACGGCGTGACTGATTTGAAGGGACGGATGCCGATCGACGCGCGGACCGACTTCCGGCTGGCCTCGTGCACCAAGCAGTTCACCGCGATGGCCGTGATGCTTCTGGTGCACGACGGCAAACTGCGCTACGACGAGCCGCTGACCGAGATCTTTCCCGATTTTCCCGCTTATGGAAAGAGCATCACGATTCGGAACCTGCTGAACCACACGTCCGGCCTGCCTGACTATGAAGCGTTGATGGACAAGGCTTCGGCAGGCGGCCCGCCGCGCTGGACTCCTGACCATCAGATTCACGACGCGGAGGTGTTGGAGCTGCTGGAGGCCGAAGACCACGGCAACTTCGCGCCGGGAACGAAGTGGTCTTACAGCAATTCGGGCTACGTGATGCTGGGCCTGATTGTGGCGAAGGCTTCGGGCGAGCCGTTTGGCGACTTCCTGCGCGAGCGCATCTTCAGGCCGCTGGGGATGCGCCACACGCTTGCATTCATCAACGGCCAGAGCGAAGTTCCGCATCGCGCTTACGGGCATTCCAAGGACGGCGCGGCGTTTGAGCAGACGGACCAGAGCGCGACCTCGGCGACGCTGGGTGACGGCGGCGTGTATTCGAACCTCGAAGACCTTGCCCGGTGGGACAAGGCTCTGGCAGGCCACACACTGCTGAGCGCGGCGGCGATGCAGGCGGCGCTCGCGCCGTTCCGGTTGCCGGATGGCTCGCTGCCGGTGTGGGCGGGCGACCCGGGCGACACCGATCCGCAGGCGGGCAAGCCGGTCGCCTACGGCTTCGGCTGGTTTCTTGACCCGTACAACGGGCACCGGCGCATGTGGCACTATGGCGATACGGTTGGATTCAAGACAGCGATTGAGCGATTCACCGGAGACAGGTTGACTGTTATTGTGTTGTGCAATCGCTCCGATCTGGATGCGGCGGCGGTGGCAATCCGGGTAGCCGATGTGTATTTGAAGGGCGGGCGTTAGAGAAGTTTGATTAAGTTCGAGAAGGTTCCCTCGGGGGCTAAAGCCCCATTGCATTGAGGGACTGATGGCGTGGCTGAAGCCATGCCCTTTCAAAACGAAGACTTCATCAGAGGCTCCCGAGGCGAAACGCGGATTCCCTTCGGGAATTACAACAAAAAGGGAATGACAACAAAAAAGTGGGCGCTGCCTCGGGGATGAGGAGGTCGCTGGGACTATGCCTCCAGGAAAACAGCGATCAGGGTTATGGCAAGAGGGCTTTCGTAGAGTGGCTCGGTTGATTTGCCGGCGCAGGCCCGCTTCGGCCCATATATACTGGCGACTCAACTCAGGAGACGCCATGCTGAAAACTATCGGCTCGATCATCCTTGTTGCGATTGTTGCCATTCTGATCATCGCAGCCACCAAGCCCAGCACGTTTGTGGTCCAGCGCGCGACATCGATCAACGCCTCACCCGACAAGGTCGCCGCGCTCGTCAACGACTTCCACAACTGGGATAAGTGGTCGCCGTGGGCGAAGCTCGATCCGGCGATGAAGGTGACTTACGCCGGCGCGCCGAGCGGCGTTGGCGCGATGTACGAGTGGAAGGGCGACAGCAAGGTCGGCGAGGGCCAGATGGAGATCTCCTCCGTGACGCCGACCAAGACCACCATCAAGCTCGACTTCATCAAACCCTTCGCCAGCCACAACACCGCCAACTTTCTGATCGAGCCCGAGGGCACGGGAACGCGCGTGACCTGGGTGATGGACGGCCCCCTGGAGTTTTTTCCCGGCAAGCTGATGAGCGTCTTCACGACGATGGACAAGATGGTTGGCCCGGACTTTGAGAAGGGGCTTGCCAGTCTGAAGACCGAGGCGGAGCAGGCCCAGCAGCAGGCCCCGGCCGCGCCGTCGCAGCCGTTGGTCCCGGCGCAGACGCAACCTTAAGCTGCTCGAAGCTGCTCTGCGATGCGCTATGGACGCCCATCTCCTGTATGCCTTCCGCATGAAGGTTCTGGTGATCGACATTAGCCTCAGGGGTACTCCTAGATGAGCGTTCCCAAATTGGGATCTCGCATTAGCATCTCTATCACCGCGCTGGCGATCTGTTGGTTTGTGACCTCCGCTGTTGTCGGACTATACGCCCATGATCCAGGCGCTTTTCTCGCGTGCCTATTCTGGAGTCTTCCACAATTTGGAGCGGCGTGGGTCTTGGTGGTTCTGCCCGTTGTTGCGATGGGTCAATATATCCTCAGAATTCATGTAATCGTAGTGATTGTTGTGGGGGCGATCTCAGGCATTTTGATAACTCTGCTTCCAGTCGCCATTGTTTGGGTGTTTTCGCGTGGAACCATGCATTTCAAGTGGGACTGGGAATATTTCCAGGGATGGCCATCTTTCGGTGCGGCAATCGGCGCTTGTGGTATGACCCTCTATCGATCGCTGCTCTCAAGAGCAACGCCAAAAAACTGACTAAACCTTGTATCCTTTCCGCATGAAAGTTCTGGTGATCGACATTGGCGGTACGCATGTGAAGGTGGCTTCGACCGACCATCGTGCCCCGGTCAAGATCGTCTCCGGCCCTGAGATGACGGCTGAGAAGATGGTTCGGCAGGTGCTCGACGCGACGAAAGACTGGCAGTACGATGCCATCTCCATTGGCTATCCCGGGCCGGTGGAGCATGACCGCCCCCTCGCCGAGCCGCACAACCTGTCCCCGGGCTGGATCAGCTATCCGTACAAGAAGGCCTTCGGCAAGCCGGTCTGCTTCGTCAACGACGCGGCCATGCAGGCGCTTGGCGGCTACAGGGGCGGCCACATGCTCTTCATCGGTCTCGGCACCGGCATGGGTTCGGCCGTGATCTTTCAGGGCACGGTCGTGCCGCTCGAACTGGCGCACCTGCCCTACAAAAAGGGTCGCACCTATGAAGAGTACGTCGGCGAAGAAGGCATGAAGCGGCGCGGGAAAAAACGCTGGCGGGCATCCGTGCTCGACATCGTTGACCGTCTTAAGGCGGCTCTCGTCTGCGACTATGTACTGCTCGGCGGAGGCAATGCCAAGCTGATGGATGAGCTTCCCGAACACGTCATCCGCGGCTCGAACGCCAACGCCATCGCAGGCGGCCTGAAACTGTGGGCGACTCCTGAACCGTCCGCGCGAGACGTGAAGGCCAAGCCGGTACAGCGCGTAAGCAAGTCGCGTTAGGGCATTTTCCGTATAGGCGTAGCCCGGCGCGGGACGATGCGAAACGCAGATTCCCTTCGGGAATGACAACAAAAAGGTGGCGACTGCCTTGGGGATGAGGAGGTCGCTTCAGGCGTGGGGGTTTTCGTGTGCCGCGCGCAGTAAGGCTTCCAGATCGAGCGGGTGGGTGTACATGGCGAGTTCGCCGTTCGCCTCGCGCGGCCACTGCTTCTCCGGGCGGTCCCAGTACAACTCGACGCCGTTGCCGTCCGGGTCGCGGAGATAGAGCGCCTCGCTGACGCCGTGGTCCGCCGCGCCTTCGAGCGGGATGCCGGCGTGCATCAGACGCTCCAGGGCATCGCCCAGCTCGGCCCGCGTGGGATAGACAATCGCCAGGTGATACAGCCCGGTGGTGCCGTGAGCCGGAGTGCTGCCGCCTCGGCTCTCCCATGTATTCAGGCCGATATGGTGGTGATAGCCGCCCGCCGAGAGAAACGCCGCCGAGTTACCCATCTTCTGGGTCACGTCAAAGCCAAGCACGCCGTGATAAAAGGCCAGCGCGCGGTCCAGGTCCGCTACCTTCAGGTGGACGTGGCCCATCCTGACGCTGTGGTGGATTGGCCGTTTGCTCATTGGGCTGACCGTCCTTCTATAAAATTCGGGCGCGCGGGCAAGCCTCCCGATGGCGCCGACTCTGCATCTTACTGTATATGGATCCAAATCCGAACGACGGACACCTGAATATCCTGCAGCACCTCCGGGAGCCGGACAGCTTTCTGGCTGTGGTGGTGATGGCGGGTGCGGCTCTGATTCTCATCATCGTCGCTGCCCTGATCGTGCTTGCAGTCACGGGCAGTGACCTTGTGCCGCGAGGCTATACTCGCGCCGCGGCCAGCATGCCGATTCTGTGGCTTTCGACTGCGTTGCGAGGTTAGTGATTCCGCAACGTCAGGATGCCGCTGCCCGGAGTCCTGACGGCAGCGATGAATTCCTGTGCCGAAACGGCCGCTGCGACGAAATTGCCTTGCGCCTCGTCGCACTTGCGCCGGAGTAGGAACCGCAGTTGCTCGTCGGTCTCGACACCTTCGGCCACGACCCGGATATTCAGTCCGTGCGACATCGCAATGATCGTCCTGACCACGGCGGCGGCGTTGGCGTCCGTTACTGACTTCTTCACGAAGCTCTGGTCGATCTTCAGCCGGTCCACCTGATATTGCAGCAGGTAGGAGAAGCTGGAAAATCCGGTGCCGAAGTCGTCGATGGAGATGCCGACGCCAAGCTCGCGGATCTGCTGGAGCTTGTCGAGGTTGCCGCAGGAGTTGACCATCAACATGCCTTCTGTGATCTCGATCTCCAGACTGCGCGCGGGCAAGCCGCTGGCCTTGAGCGCGTTCTCGATGATCTGGACCAGATTGCGCTGCTGGAGCTGGCGCGGCGAGAGGTTGACCGAGACGGTGAGGTCCATGCCCAGCTCGTCGATGAGCGCCTTGCCTTCGCGGCACGCGGTGACGAAGGCCCACGCGCCGATGGGCACAATCAGCCCGGTCTCCTCGGCCAGCGAGATGAACTGCTCCGGGGCCATCTTACCCAGCTTCGGGTGCGTCCAACGCAGGAGCGCCTCCATGCCGGTGACGGCGCCGGTGGTGAGCGAAACCTGCGGCTGATAGTGCATGTGCAGCTCGTTGTTGGCCAGCGCATGGCGCAGCGCGTGCTCCATCGAGAGCCGGTCCACCGACTCCTTCAGCATGTCGAGACTGAAGATCTGGTGCTGGTTGCGGCCGTTCTCCTTGGCCACATACATCGCGGAGTCGGCGCGTTTGAGCAGGTGTTTCGCGTCGGAGGCGAAGTCGGGGTAGATGCACACGCCGACGCTCGCCGTCACCTGCATCAGGTGTTGGTCGATCGAGATCTCGGGCGCCAGCTTGGCCACCAGGTTGGCCGCGCACTGCTCCACGTCGGCCAGACTGGTGATGTCGGGCATCACGACGACGAACTCGTCGCCGCCCATGCGCGCCACGATGTCCGTGCTTCGGACGGCGCGGCGCAGACGGTTGGCCGTCTCGACGAGCACGTGGTCGCCCGCCACGTGGCCCAGCGAATCGTTGATCCGTTTAAATTGGTCGAGGTCGATCATGAAGACGGCGACCTTGGTGCCGTAGCGCCGCGCCTGCTCCACGGCCTGCACCGTCTTGTCCTGCAAGAGGGCACGCCCGGCCAGGCCGGTCAACTGGTCGTGTGTCGCCAGATGCGTCACGTAGTCGAGCATCTGCTTGCGTTCGGTGATGTCGAATGCGATGCCGACGTAGCCGCTCACCGCCCCCTCCCCGGAGGTGACTGCGCGCATCGCCAGATTGATGGGCGTGCGCGCGCCGTCCCGGCGCACTAACGTCCACTCCTTCTCGTCCATCTCGCCGGCTGCGACTCCGGCGGTCAGCACGTGGAAGCCGTCGCCCGGCACGTCGCCGGCGCCAAGCTCGCTTCTGCGCGCTGCCAACTCTTTTTCATCGTGCAGCAGAGTCAGCGGCGATTTGCCTACCAGCTCGTCGCAGCTATAGCCGGAGAGCTTCTCCGCCGCCACGTTCATCGCCGTAATCAGGCCGCGCGTATCGGTAGCGATGATGCTGAACGGAGCATTCTGAAACACGGAATCGGTGAACTCCGCCAGTTGCTTGTACTGCTCACCTGCTGCCTTGGCCGCGCTGATGTCGCTGCACGTCAGGGCCAGTCCATCGCCGAGCTTGACCGCCTGCAACCGCAGCCACGATGCCTTGATGTTCGACTCCCGCACGGGAAGGTCTTGGCTCAGCGGCTCGCCCGTGTTGACGACGCGACAGTAGTTGGCAAAGAGCCTTCCCTGCCGGCTCACCTTCGTCACTTCGCACAGCGTTCTGCCCAGTATCCGCGAGCGCGGCAGCCCCACCAGCCGCTCGGTGTTTGCGTTTACATAGAAGAACCGGAAATCGACGATCTCACCAGCCTCGTTGCGAACTGCTTCAAACAGAGAGAAGGCATCCAGGTTCGCCTCTGCCGCCGCAAGAAACTGCGAATGCGCTTCGGAGGCTCCTCTGCGATCCACTGCGCGCGAATGCTCCTGCCACAACGTCCACAGGGCTACCGCGGTTCCCGTTGCCGCCAACACCGCAACGGCCATTCCTATCAGATACGTATCGGAGTGCAGCCGCCAGAACAACGCCAGCACAAGGCATACCGGCACGACGTACAATCCTGCCTTCCCAATCCAGGTCTTCGGCGGATGCAGCGTCAGCGCCCTCAAGAGATACCTCGAACTTCAGACACGGTCGTCACCATGTAAAACGTTTTGCCTCGCAGCTCTTTTCGACGGGCCGACGGAGAGACACACGCAACGCATGGTTGAAACTTACCAGTCGCAGTATGCTTTTGAAAGGTTTTTTTGCCCGGCAGGCTCACTATGGTTCACAGCGAGCAGACTGCTCGCCGCGCGATGGCGCTTCTTTGCACCCGCGCCGCCGTTCAGGCATCATCTGTAGTGTGCCTCTGCCCTTGAGCACGCAATGTTTACACCGAGGAAAGGTGTTGCCATGTCGCTGAAATCTCTCGTCCGTCCCATCCACGTCGCCGTCTTCGCGCTCGCCGCGCTGCTCATTGCACCAGCCACCCGCGCCTCCGCGCAGATGACGTCTCCCAGGGTCAACAAGCATCTCTACTCCGCCACCGCCGACGCCAAAGCAGACATCGCCGCGGCGCTCAAGCAGGCCGCGGCCGGGCACAAGCGCGTCATTCTCGCCTTCGGCGGCGACTGGTGCGGCGACTGCCAGGTGCTCGACATCTACATGCACCAGAGCCCCAACGCCGAGCTGCTCGCCAAACACTTCCTCCTCGTCCATATCGACATCGGACGCTACGATAAGAACACCGATCTCGCCGCGAAGTACAACATCCCGCTCAAAAAAGGCGTGCCCGCGCTCGCCGTGCTCGACTCGAAAGGCAAGCTGCTTTACTCGCAGAGGACCGGCGAGTTCGAGGACATGCGCGACATGAGTTCCACCTCCGTCACCGAGTTCCTCAACCGCTGGAAGGCCTGATTCTCCCGCGAGCGTACCGGTGCAAAAGCTCAAGCGTATTCCCGTGCTCGTCCACCGTGCGGTGTTCCGCGCGTTCCGGCACGACTGCTTCTATCTCTCCCAATCCACGGCTTACTCCGCGATTGTGACGCTCTTTCCCGCGCTCATCGCGGCGGCGGCCATTGTCAGCCTGCTTCCTTATACGGCGCCGCTGCGCTTCCAGCTTGCCGTCATCTTCGACCGCATCCTGCCGCCCGATGTCAGCCCGCTGCTACAGAGCTACTTCGTCACCTCGCCGCACAATCCCCGCTCGACGCACGCGCTCATCGCTGCGTTTATCGTCAGCGTCGCCGGAGCATCGAGCGTCATCTCCTCGCTGATGGAAGGCGTTCGCCGCGCCAACGGCCTGCCGCAGAACTGCTGGACGTTTCTCAAGCGCCGCTGGCGTTCGCTGGTGCTGGTGCCGCTTTCGCTGGTTCCCTTCGTGCTGGCCAGCATGCTGGTCGTCTTCGGGCACTTCATCACCCTGTGGCTGGCCCGTGAGATTATGCCTGCCGCGCGCCCTTCGCTCTTTCTGCTGGCTGACCTGGTACGCTGGGCGGTCGCGCTCGCTGCCAGCACCGGCATCGTAGCGATGATCTACCACATGGGCACACCCATGCGTCAACCCTGGAAGCGCGTCGTCCCGGGAGCCGTCCTCGCCACGCTCATGTGGTTCATCGCCACCATCGTCTTCGGTTGGTACGTTACCCGTTTCGCCAACTATTCGCAGGTCTACGGCCCGCTGGGTGCGGCCATTGCGCTGCTCTTCTGGCTCTACCTCATCTCCTTCAGCGTGTTCTTCGGGGCCGAGTTCAACGCCGAGTACGCCGCCCACTTTTTCCCCGATTTCGTCGCCAATTCAAGCGTTTCAACTCCCACAGACGCCTCCGCACGGGTAGAATGACCAACGACGGCAAAAAATCAAAGTCATATCCTGCGAGCCTCTCGCATCGTTCAATAGTTAAAAGGAACCCGGCAAGCGATACATGAATACCTCAAAGACCCCTGTCTCCACCGCAGCACCCTCTTCTGGAATGCACCGCGCCCGCCGCGCCAAGATCGTCGCCACGCTCGGCCCGGCCTCAAGCTCTGTTGAAGTCTTTCGCCAGCTCGTTCGCGCCGGGTTGGACGTCGCGCGCCTGAACTTCTCCCACGGCAGCCACGCGCAGAAGGCCGAGCTGATCCGCATGGTGCGGCAGGTCTCGCGCGAAGAGGGCAAGCCGATCTGCATCCTCGCCGACTTGCAGGGGCCGAAGATTCGCACCGGCAAGCTGAAGGGGCATAAGCCGGTGCAGCTCGTCGCAGGGAAGCTGCTCACCATTACGCCGCGCGAAATTGAAGGCACCGCGTCGCTGGTCGGCACAACCTTCAAGACGCTCGCCGAAAACCTGGAACCCGGCTCGCGCATCCTGCTCTCGGACGGCCTGATCGAGCTGCGCGTCAAGTCGGTTGACGGGAAAGACGTGACCTGCGAGATCATCAATGGCGGCCTGCTGGGTGAGAACAAGGGCATCAACCTGCCGGGCATTCCGGTCAAGGTTCCCTCGCTGACTGAGAAGGATGAGGAAGATCTTGTCTTCGCTGTCGGCCAGGGCGTCGATACCATCGCCGTCTCGTTCGTACGCACGGCTGACGACATTCGCCATGTGAAGAACCGGCTTGCCGCGCTTAAGTCAGACGCATGGATTATTGCCAAGCTCGAAAAGCCTCAGGCTGTCGAGCATCTTGATTCCATCCTCGAAGTGACCGACGCAATCATGGTGGCGCGCGGCGACCTCGGCGTGGAAGTGCCGCCCGAAAAAGTTCCGGCCATCCAGAAGACGATCATCCGCCGCGCGGCTGAGTATCGTAAGCCTGTCATCACGGCTACGCAGATGCTTGAGTCGATGATCGAGAACCCGCGACCCACGCGCGCCGAGGCATCTGACGTGGCGAATGCGATCTACGACGGTACTGACGCGGTCATGCTCTCGGCTGAGAGCGCGGCAGGCAAGTATCCGGTCGAGTCGGTTGCCATGATGGCTCGCATCGTGGCTGAGACTGAGGACCAGATTCGCATTGACCCGCGCCCGGCGCTCGGGCACTCGCGTAGCGTGCGGCTCTCGGTTGCGGAGACGATCTGCGAGTGTATGGCGCACGCCGCCGACGACCTGGACGTGGCTGCCATCGCCATCTTCACCGAGACGGGCAGCACGGCGCGCCTGCTCTCCAAATACCACCCGGATCCGCCGATTGTCGCGCTCTCGCCGTTCGAGTCGGTGGTCAACCGCTCCATGATGCTGTGGGGCACCTACCCCATCCTCTGCGGACGCTTCCGCGACACCGACACGCTGGTCAATATGGCGGAAGACCTGCTCGAAGCGCACGGGCACGTGCAGGAACGGCAGATCGTCGGCATCGTCGCAGGAACGCGGACCAAGTCGGGTGCTACCAACTTCATGCGCCTGCACATGGTCGGCGACCGCGACATCGACTCCAGGCCGCGCAAGAAGACGGCTGCCAAAAAGAAGAGGTAAGCGGGGCGCGCTGCTGGAGTCTTCTGCTTCGCTTTCGGCGCGGAGAGCGGGCAGGACGGTTTCGTCTTCTGTTGGTTTGCGGTCTGCGGGCGTGCCGGGCGATGGGCTGACGCCATGGTGGGCGGCGAGGTCGTAGAGGAGCGAGGCGAAGATGTCGCGGCGGAGCGGGTGGAAGCCTGGCGGCGGTGTGGTGGGTTCGGGTTGCTGGTCTACAGGCTCATCGGCGGGTGAGGGTTGGGATGACTCCTGTTTCTGATTCTGGCTGGATTGCTCTTCCTGCTTCTCCTGATTGCGCTGGTTGAGGTTGATGGTGGCGAGTTGGAGACCGTAGAGGAGCAGACCGGCACGGCGCGGGTCGATGTTGTTGACGGCGAGCGATGTGATGACGTTTCCGATGGCTTCCTGGATGGCGTCGCGGGTGGTGGGCTTGGGCAGCTCGACGGAGCCGCGGCGACCTTGAGCGGCTGCACCTGCGAGGAGCTTGTTCTGGTGGAAGTGGCAGAAGTACTCGTTGCGAAGAGCGTAGCTGCCGCAGCGGCGTCCGTCGGCGTGATGGTGGTGGCAGCGGAGGTGGTCGGGCGTCTCGTGGCGCGGTTCGGCGATCTCTTCAGGCATGGGTGCTCCCCCTGGTATTGAATAGGTAAAATACTTTGAACAAAGGGCTTAGTGAGGGGGTATCTCTGGGATACCCCCTCAGCGGTGGGGGTTAAATGAAGAAGGCCCGGCTTTTGGCCAGGCCTCTGGTTGTGGCTAACTTCTATTTTAATGGGTGGAGGGAAACTGGGCCGCCAGTTTTCGGAAGAATATTTTTGCGGTGGAAGCAGTTTGTTTCTGGATGGTTGCGGGTTTGAGGATGGGATTTTTTGCGGTATGCGGTCTTGACACGGATTTTTTTGGGGAGCCTGCGCGGCTCAAACTGGATACGATCCCACCCTTCGTAGGGTACGCACAGGATGGACACCCGCCCCATCGATTCCCTGAACGATTTCCACAATCCGGGTGCCGGGTGCCCCACGTCCGGATTCTCGGACGTGGGTTTATGCTGAGGGCATGACGCGGGGGCTGATTCGGAAACAACAAAGGGGCGATCTTCACTTTGTCACGTTCAGTTGCTACCAACGACGGCCCTATCTGACTTCCCCGGAATCCCGCTCCCTCTTTGAAGACGCCTTGGAGAAAATGCGCGTTCGTTATGGCTTCTATGTAGTGGGATATGTTGTAATGCCGGAACACGTCCATCTGCTCGTAAGCGAGCCTGAGACCGGCCTGCTTGCCGATGCCATGAAGGCGCTGAAACTATCGGTTGCGTTGCGCAGGCCGGAGCGGCCTTTCTGGTCGGCCCGCTACTACGACTTCAATGTCTTTACCGAGAAGAAACGGATTGAGAAATTGAAGTACATTCACCGGAACCCTGTCACTCGGGGTTTAGTGGGTGCGGCTGAGAACTGGGCTTGGTCGAGCTTTCTCCACTATGCCGACGGAGTTATCGGGACAGTGGAGATTGAATCGGAATGGACGGCTACGCGGAGGGATCGTGCCGCTGCGGAGGCCCACGTCCGAGAATCCGGACGTGGGGCACCCGGCACTATATAAGTTGTTCAGCAAAACAGTTTCCTGTTGCGATTGCTTCGAGCAGAAGACCGGCATCGCTGAGGTCATTTGGCGAGAGCCTCTGTTCGGAGCCGTCAATCTCATTGAAGATGTAAAAGCGTTTGCCGTGAAAGCGGATAAATTTCGATGACCGTATCCCGCCGTTCAGATGAATGAAGATATGTGCCCCGTGTTCATCGGATGCGAGATTTGTAAGATGCTCTACGTTGCGAATCAGAATGGTTTGCATGGATGAACTCCACTATGGGTTGTCCAGTGTGTCGCTGAGCGTGATGACCGCTCCGCCCTGCGTGTCTGTATCGACGTAAATGGCCACAACGGGCAGGCCATCCGGCATACGGAACGTGACACGCTCCAGGTCATACGGGGACAAGTGCTGAAAGATTTGTTTTGCAGTAACCGGTTCGTCCATAGCTTCCTCTCTTGTTTTTTTGAGTTATCCCGTACACTTGTACGATCAATGGAACTGAAATGCAATCCTTCGCTCGCTGATCGCCTTACGCGAAATACTCAGCGCGCACGAGTCATTAGCGAGGCGTGGTTTGCGACAGAGGGATATTGCCTCAACTGCGATTCTGAGCGGCTCAAAGCTACGACGGCGGGAACAATCGCACGGGATTTTGAGTGCCGCGTATGCGGGCAGCCTTATGAATTGAAATCGGCAGCAAAGGCACATACGCGCATCGTGCAGGATGGCGGATTTGATTCGATGATGCGGCGGATTCGCGCACAGGAAGCTCCCGCGCTCATGCTGATGCACTACTCGCCTGCGTGGTCGGTTCAAAGGCTTGTCGCAGTCCACCCAGTATTTCTGACGCAAGTGGTTGTGCGTAAACGGGCGAAGCCGCACATCCGTCCCGGGACGAAACAGGAGTACTGGATGTGCGACCTGGACCTACAAGGATTCCTTCCGATGGAAAGATTGTTGTCGTGGACAACGCGAAGGTGCGGCCGGAGGCTGAAGTTCGAAAGGCGTTTCGTGACTCGATGCGTTTTGCGGAAATTCCGCTGGCGAAGCGAGGATGGACAGGGTTGGTGCTTGCCGCAGTGCGGAAGATTGGCAAAATGGAGTTCACGCTCGAAGATGTCTATAAGTATGAGGAGACGATGCACGCGGCCTATCCGCAGAATTCTCATGTTCGCCCGAAGATTCGGCAACAGTTGCAGGTGTTGCGCGATTTGGGATATGTGGAGTTTTTGGAGCGCGGTGTGTATCGAGTGCTGCTCTAAGGCGTGATGGGGCGGGCTTTCAGCCCTTGGGCTTTTTTGTGGTACCGATACCTGGGGCTGCGCCCCAGGCTGGTATGGGTCGCGCCTTTGGTGCTTTTCGAGTTCGTCCGTCGAGGGACGATGCGGTAAGCCCATTCGTGCCGCGATACGGCTGGAGCATTTTTCCTGAAACTGTAGTTCGGTGCGACTCGATGCGAAACGCAGATTCCCTTCGGGAATGACAATAAATTAGAGCAGAGAAAGAGCGGGCGTACTCTATCGAGTACGCCCGATGTGAAAAGCAGATTCCTTCCCCTTCGACTTCGCTCAGGGTACGGAATGGAAATGTGGAAGAGGGCCGACTTACTCGGCGGCCATCTCTTCCTGTTCGCCTTCCATGCGCATCTGTTCGAGTTCGCGCTCTTCGGCTTCGATGGCTGCGGTGACTTCCTGCTGGACCTGGGCTGCCGCTTCTTCGATCTCCGGGGAGAGCTGGACGTTGCGGTAGTACTCCATGCCCGTGCCGGCGGGGATGAGGCGGCCTACGATGACGTTCTCCTTGAGGCCGCGCAGCGTGTCGATGGAGCCGTTGATGCTGGCTTCGGTGAGGACGCGGGTGGTCTCCTGGAAGCTGGCGGCCGAGATGAAGCTGTCGGTCGAGAGCGACGCCTTGGTGATGCCGAGCAGGAGCGAACGGCCGATGGCGGGCTTGCCGCCGTTCATCAACACGCGCTGGTTTTCGGCGTTGAAGCGGAAGCGGTCCGTCTGCTGGTCGACGAGGAAGTTGGTGTCGCCGACGTCCTCGATCTTGACCCAGCGGAGCATCTGACGAACGATGGTCTCGATGTGCTTGTCGGAGATGGCGACGCCCTGAAGGCGGTAGACCTCCTGGATCTCGTTGACGAGATACTGCTGGAGCGCGCGCTCGCCGAGCACTTCGAGGATGTCGTGCGGGTTGCGCGGGCCGTCGATGAGCGCGTCGCCGGCGCGGAGGCGTTCGCCTTCCTGCACGTTGACGTAGACGCCGCGCGGAACCGAGTACTCCTCTTCCTGGCCGTTGTCGGCGGTGACGTAGACCTTGCGCTGGCCCTTGGTGACTTCGCCGAAGCGGACGGCGCCGTCGATCTTCGAGATGATGGCCGGGTCGCGGGGCTTGCGGGCCTCGAAGAGCTCGACCACGCGGGGGAGACCGCCGGTGATGTCCTTGGTGCGGGTGGTCTCGCGCGGGATCTTGGCGAGGATGTCGCCGGGGAAGACCTCGTCGCCGTCGGCCACCATGAGGTGAGCCCGGCTGGGCATGAGGTAACGCTTGTTGCCGGAGGCGGACTTGACGATGATAGCGGGCTGGCGCTTCTCGTCGGGCGAGTCGGCGACGACAAGACGGCTGAGGCCGGTGACTTCATCGACTTCCTCGTTGAGGGTGACGCCTTCCTGCAGGTCCTTGAACTGGACGGTGCCGGCGATCTCGGTGAGCAGCGAGAAGGTGTAGGGGTCCCACTCGCCGAGGCGGTCGCCGAGCTTGACGGCGGCTCCGTCCTCGACTTTGAGCTTGGCGCCGTAGACGATGGCGTAACGCTCGCGCTCGCGGCCCTTCTCGTCCACGACGGCGATGGAGCCGTTGCGGTTCATGGCGACGAGGTCGCCCGACTTGGCGCGGACGGTGACGAGGTTGATGAAGCGCGCGGTGCCGGCGTTCTTGGCCTCGAGGTGCGAGGCGTCGGAGACGCGGCTGGCCGTGCCGCCGATGTGGAAGGTACGCATGGTGAGCTGCGTGCCGGGTTCGCCGATGGACTGCGCCGCGATGACGCCGACGGCTTCGCCCATCTCGACCAGCTTGCCGGAGCCGAGGTTGCGGCCGTAGCAGAGGATGCAGACGCCGCGCTTGGATTCGCAGGTGAGCACGGAGCGGATCTTGACGCGCTCGATGCCCGCGGCCTGAATGGCGCTGGCGAGGTCTTCGTCGATCTCCTGATTGACTTCGACGATGGTCTTGCCTTCGTAGTCCTTCAGTTTTTCAAGGCTGACGCGGCCGATGATGCGGTCGCGCAAGGGCTCGATGGTCTCGCCGGCCTCGATGATGGGCGTGACGTAGATGCCTTCGACGGTGCCGCAGTCGTGCTGGGAGATGATGACGTCCTGCGCCACGTCTACGAGACGGCGGGTGAGGTAGCCGGAGTCGGCGGTCTTGAGCGCGGTGTCGGCCAGGCCCTTGCGCGCGCCGTGCGTCGAGATGAAGTACTGCAGCACGGTGAGGCCCTCGCGGAAGTTCGCCGTGATGGGGGTCTCGATGATTTCGCCGCTCGGTTTAGCCATGAGCCCGCGCATGCCGGAGAGCTGGCGGATCTGCTGTTTCGAGCCGCGAGCGCCGGAGTCGGCCATGATGTAGATGGGGTTCATAGCGCCGTCTTTGTCGGCCTGCTTCATGTTGTTGAACATCTCGTCGGCGACGCGCTCGGTGACGGTGGACCACATCTGGATGACCTTGTTGTTGCGCTCGCCGTTGGTGATGGCGCCGTCGAGATACTGCTGCTGGACGTTGATGACCTGCTTCTCGGCATCGCGGACGACGGTGTACTTCGAGTCGGGGATGACCATGTCGTCGAGGCCCACCGAGAGACCGGAGCGCGTGGCGTAGCGGAAGCCGAGGTCCTTGATGCGGTCGAGCGTCTTGACCGTGGTCTCAAGGCCGAGGTTCAGGTAGCAGTAGTTGACGAGCTGGCCGATGCCCTTCTTTTTGAGCAGGCCGTTGACGTAGGGCATTCCTTCGGGCAGCGCATCGTTCAGGATGGCGCGGCCGACGGTGGTCGAGATGAACTGGTTGTGGAACTCGACCGGCTCGGTGTGGGTGAGGTCCTGGTCGTCGTAGGCCGTGGTCATGTCGAGCACTTTGCCGGTGTAGCGCAGACGGATGGGCGTCAGCGTCTCGACCTGCTTGGCTTCGAGCGCCATGAGGACTTCTTCGATGTTGGCGAAGACACGGCCTTCGCCCTTGGCGTTGACCTTTGCCTTGGTGAGGTAGTAGAGGCCAAGCACCATGTCCTGCGTGGGCACGGTGATGGGCTGGCCGCTGGCCGGCGAGAGGATGTTGTGCGAGGCGAGCATGAGCACGCTGGCTTCGATCTGCGCCTCGGGCGACAGAGGAATGTGGACGGCCATCTGGTCGCCGTCGAAGTCCGCGTTGAAGGCGGTGCAGACGAGCGGGTGAATCTTGATGGCCTTGCCTTCGACCAGCACAGGCTCGAACGCCTGGATGCCGAGACGGTGCAGCGTCGGGGCGCGGTTGAGCAGGACGGGGTGGTCCTTGATGACCTCTTCGAGGATGTCCCAGACGATGGACTCCTGCATCTCGACCATCTCTTTGGCCTGCTTGATGGTGGTGCAGTGGCCGGTCTGTTCGAGCCGGTGGTAGATGAAGGGCTTGAAGAGTTCGAGCGCCATCTTCTTGGGCAGGCCGCACTGGTGCAGGGCGAGTTCGGGGCCGACGACGATGACCGAACGCCCGGAGTAGTCCACGCGCTTGCCGAGCAGGTTCTGGCGGAAGCGGCCCTGCTTGCCCTTGAGTGTGTCGGAGAGCGACTTCAGCGGGCGGTTGTTCGCGCCGCGCAGCACGCGGCCACGGCGGCCGTTGTCGAACAGCGCGTCTACGGCTTCCTGCAACATGCGCTTCTCGTTGCGCACGATGACCTCGGGGGCGTGCAGGTCCATCAGCTTCTTGAGCCGGTTGTTGCGGTTGATGACGCGGCGGTAGAGATCGTTGAGGTCGGAAGTGGCGAAACGTCCGCCATCCAGCGGCACCAGCGGGCGCAGCTCTGGCGGGATGACCGGAATGACGTCGAGGATCATCCACTGCGGCAGGTTGTCGGACTTGCGGAAGGCCTCGACGATCTTGAGGCGCTTCGAGTACTTCAGCTTCTTCTGGAGCGAGTTTTCCTGCTTCATGCGCTCGCGCAGTTCTGTAGCAAGCTCGACGACATCGACGCGCTTGAGGAGTTCCTTGATGGCTTCGGCGCCCATCATGGCCTTGAAGCCGGTGGGGCGGTACTGCTGGTCGAGCTCGCGGAAGCGGTTCTCGTCCTTGATGACCTCGCGCTCCTTGACGGGCGCGTCGCCTGGATCGACGACGACGTAGGACTCGAAGTAGAGGACGGCTTCGAGTTCACGGAGCGAGATGTCGAGCAGGTGGCCGATGCGCGAGGGCAGGCCCTTGAAGAACCAGACGTGCGAGCAGGGCGAGGCGAGCTCGATGTGGCCGAGGCGCTCGCGGCGGACCTTCGAGAGTGTGACTTCGACGCCGCACTTGTCGCAGATGACGCCGCGATGCTTCATGCGCTTGTACTTGCCGCAGAGGCACTCCCAGTCGGTGATGGGTCCGAAGATGCGGGCGCAGAAGAGGCCGTCGCGCTCGGGCTTGAACGTGCGGTAGTTGATGGTCTCGGGCTTGGTGACTTCGCCATGCGACCAGCTTCGGATTTTTTCCGGGCTGGCGAGCTGGATTTTGATGGCGTCGAAGTCAACGACGGGGCCGGTCAGATCGAAGGGGCTGGAGCGAAACATATTGGGCGTCTCCGATGCAGCGGATTGGCTGCGGTTACGAAATCTTCTTTGCGATGACTTTCGGCGTATCGCGTTGCCGTTGGTTCTGGTGCTGGTGCCGGTCTTTCGATTGTGGTGTTGCCTGTATCTTGGGGCGCTTTCCCGAGACTTCGCCGAACTGGACGGGAGAGCATACCCCAGGGGCTAAAGCCCCGAAAATGTTGGCCCCCAGAGAGTGTCCGGGCTGAAGCCCGGACCTACCTAGAAGCAAAAACGTGATGCCCGGAGGAGCAAATTCTGAACCCTCCCCAGGGGCTAAGGCCCCAAAACTCTGGCTCCCAGAGAGTGTCCGGGCTGAAGCCCGAACCTACCTAGAAGCAAAAACGTGGAGTCAGGGGGCTAAAGCCCCCTGCTCCCACCGAATTAATCCGCTGCGGCGATGGAGGGCAGCGGTACTTTCTTCTGGTCGGCCTGCTTGATGAGTTCGACATCAAGGCAGAGCGACTGTAGCTCGCGGATAAGAACGTTGAACGACTCGGGCACACCCGGCTCGATAGCTGCTTCGCCCTTGACGATGGCCTCGTAGATCTTGGTGCGGCCGAAGACGTCGTCGGACTTGGCGGTGAGCAGCTCCTGCAGGATGTAGGCGGCGCCGTAGGCTTCGAGCGCCCAGACCTCCATCTCGCCGAAGCGCTGTCCGCCGAACTGGGCTTTACCACCAAGCGGCTGCTGGGTGATGAGCGAGTACGGCCCGATGGAGCGCGCGTGGATCTTGTCATCGACCAGGTGCGAGAGCTTGAGCATGTAGATGTAGCCGACGGTGGCGGGCTGCTCGAACTCTTCGCCCGTCATGCCGTCGTGCAACGGCGTCTTGCCCGAGCTGGGCAGGCCGGCGGACTTGAGCAGCGCCTTGATCTCGTTCTCGCGCGCGCCGTCGAAGACTGCGGTGCCGAACCAGATGCCGCGCTTCATGCCCGCGGCGACACGCAGGGTCTGCTCGTCGTCGAGGTCGAGCAACTGGTTGAGCGCGGCGGTGCCGCTGAAGCGCGCCTTGAACAGTTCGCGGACCTCGCTGGCCTTCTCCATATTGGCGGCGAGTTCGGCGATCTGCTTGCCAAGCTCGTGCGCGGCCCAGCCAAGGTGCGTTTCGAGGATCTGGCCGACGTTCATACGGGAAGGCACGCCGAGCGGGTTGAGGACGATCTCGACGGGGGTTCCGTCGGGAAGGTACGGCATGTCCTCTTCGGGCAGGATGCGCGCGATGACGCCCTTGTTGCCGTGGCGACCGGCCATCTTGTCGCCGACCGAGAGCTTGCGCTTCATGGCGATGTAGACCTTCACCATCTTGATGACGCCGGGCGCGAGTTCGTCGCCCTTGGACATCTTGCCGATCTTCTCGTTGGTGATCTTGCGCAGCACGTCGATCTGACGCGAGGTCATCTCTTCGATCTCGTCGATCTGCTCGTTGACGCGGGGATCCTTGTCGGCGTAGCGGATGCGCTTGAGGTTGCGCGTCGAGATGAGTTCGATGGTGTCGCGGTCGAGGATGTCTCCCTTCGAGAGCAGCTTCTTGTTGGTGCGCTCGTCGTGCAGGTCGGCGAGGACTTCCTTCGCTCCGAGGATGCCTTCGAGGCGCTTGAGGCGCTCGTCGGTGAGGATGCGGATCTCGTCGGCGAGGTTGCGCTCGAGCTTTTCGACCATCTCCTGCTCGATCTGCTTGGCGCGCTCGTCCTTCTCCTGCCCCTTGCGGGAGAAGATGCGGACGTCAACGACGGTGCCTTCGATGCCCGGAGGGCACGTGAGCGAGGCGTCGCGCACGTCGCCGGCCTTCTCGCCGAAGATGGCGCGGAGGAGCTTTTCTTCCGGGGTGAGCTGCGTCTCGCCCTTGGGCGTGACCTTGCCGACGAGGATGTCGTTGTGGCTGATCTTCGCGCCGATGCGGATGATGCCCGACTCGTCGAGATCGCGCAGCGCGTGTTCAGACACGTTCGGGATGTCGCGCGTGATCTCTTCCGGCCCCAGCTTCGTGTCGCGGGCCTCGATCTCGAACTCCTCGATGTGGATCGAGGTGTAGTAGTCCTCGCGGACCAGCTTTTCGGAGATGAGGATCGCGTCCTCGAAGTTGTAGCCGCGCCACGGCATGAAGGCGACGAGCACGTTGCGGCCGAGGCCGAGTTCGCCCTGCTCGGTGCATGGGCCGTCGGCGATGACCTGGCCCTTGAGGACGCGGTCGCCGTGGCGGACCACAGGCTTCTGGTTGATGCAGGTGTTCTGGTTCGACCGCTTGAACTTGGTGAGCTGGTAGATGTCGGAGCCGACCTCGCGCGAGAGCTGCGTGGGGTGGTGCTCGCCTTCGACGCGCACGATGATGCGCTCGGAGTCGACCGAGTCCACGATGCCGTTGCGCTTAGCGAGGATGACGGCGCCGGAGTCGCGCGCGGTGACGCCCTCCATGCCGGTGCCGACGAACGGGGCTTCCGAGACGAGCAGCGGCACGGACTGGCGCTGCATGTTCGCGCCCATCAGCGCGCGGTTCGCGTCGTCATGCTCAAGAAACGGAACGAGCGAGGCGGCGACCGAGACGAGCTGCTTCGGCGAGACGTCCACGTAGTCCACCTCGGCCTTGTTGACGAGGACGAAGTTGCCCTGGCGGCGGGCATCGACGACGTCCTGCACGATGTTCAGCTTCTCATCGAGTTCGATGTTGGCCTGCGCGATGGTGTGGCGGTCTTCCTCCCACGCGGAGAGGTAGAAGCTGTAGGGCGCAAGATCCATCGTGCGCTTCTTGTCTTTGCGCAGATGGTCGTTCATCTTGCGGGCCTCGCCACTCTCCATGTGGTCGCCCTGGCGCAGGCCGCTTTCGCCCGCGTTGACGACGGCGACGTAGTCGAGCACCTTGCCGTCCTTGACGCGGCGGTAGGGCGACTCGATGAAGCCGTACTCGTTGATGCGCGCAAAGCACGAGAGCGAGGAGATGAGGCCGATGTTCGGGCCTTCCGGCGTCTCGATGGGGCAGATGCGGCCGTAGTGCGTCGGGTGCACGTCGCGGACTTCAAAGCCGGCGCGCTCACGGGAAAGCCCGCCGGGCCCGAGGGCGGAGAGGCGGCGCTTGTGCGTGATTTCGCTGAGCGGGTTGGTCTGGTCCATGAACTGCGAGAGCTGCGAGGAGCCGAAGAACTCGCGGATGGCGGCCATGACCGGTTTGGCGTTGATGAGGTCGTGCGGCATGGCGGTCGCCATCTCCTGATAGACCGACATCTTCTCCTTGATGGCGCGCTCCATGCGGACGAGGCCGATGCGGAACTGGTTCTCCATCAGCTCGCCCACGGCGCGGACGCGACGGTTGCCGAGATGGTCGATGTCGTCCACCGTGCCGATGTTCTTGCGCAGCTTGAGCAGGTAGCGGATGGTGCCGTAGAAGTCCTCGGGCGTCAGCGTGCGCTTGTCGAGGCCGGTGGCATCCTGGTTCTCGTAGAGCTTGATGTTGAACTTGAGCCGGCCCACGCGCGAGAAGTCGTACTTGCGCGGGTCGAAGAACATGCCCTCGAAGAGCGCGGTCGCGGTGTCGAGCGTCGGCGGGTCGCCGGGACGCAGCTTGCGGTAGATCTCGATGAGCGCCTCTTCGGGCTTGTGGACCGAGTCGCGGCGCAGCGTGTTCGAGATGATGTTGCCCACGTCGTCGCGCTCGGGGAAGAAGACCTCGAAGCTGGCGACGCCGGACTCGAGAATCTTGTGCAGCTTGTCGGCGGTCAGCTCCTGATTGGCCTCGTAGAGCAGCTCGCCCGTGGTGAGGTCCACCACGTCGGCGGCGGACATGGCGCCGTCGAACTCCGAGGTCTCAACCCCAACCTCGACAATCTTGTGCGAGCGCAGCGCCTTGAGCGAGTGCGCGGAGATCTTGCGCGTCGCGGGAGCAAGCTCCTCGCCCTTGACCGTGATGGCAGCAGCGGGCCGCGTGCCCTGCAGATTGGTCGGCGTGCCTTCGGGCGCAACCTTCCAGGAGAGCTTGCCGCCCTTCACGTTGATCGTGTCAACCGTGTAGAAGGTCTTGAGGATCTCCTCGTCCGTGCGCAGGCCGAGCGCGCGCAGGAAGATGGTGCCGAGAAATTTGCGCTTGCGGTCGATGCGGACGTAGAGCGTGTTCTTCTGGTCGTACTCGAACTCGACCCACGAGCCGCGGTACGGGATGATCTTGCCGAGGAAGTAGGTGCGGTTGTTCGCCGTCTCGAAGAAGACGCCGGGCGAGCGGTGCAACTGCGAGACGATGACGCGCTCGGTGCCGTTGACGATGAAGGTGCCGTTCTGGCTCATCAGCGGAATGTCGCCGAAGAAGACCTCCTGCTCCTTCATGTCGCGCAGGGTCTTGACGCCGGTCTCGGGGTCCTTGTCGTAGATCTTGAGGCGGATCGTGACCTTGAGCGGGGCCGAGTAGGTCATGCCGCGCTCTTCGCACTCCGCCTGGTCGTACTTGAGTTGCAACCCGACAGGGTCGCCGCACTTGGTGCAGAAGTCAGGCGTGTTCTTGTTGTAGGTGCCGCAGAAGCTGCAAAGCACGTCGCCCGGATGGAACGGGTCGGTGATGACCATGTGGCCGCAGTTGACGCAGGCCGTGCGCAGGTGGTTCAGGCCCTTCAGGTAGCCGCACTTGCACTCCCAGTTGCCGATGGAGTAATCGACGAACTCGAGTTCGGAGACGTTGCGGAAATCGGTGATGGGGAAGACCGAGGTGAAGACCGACTGGAGGCCGTTGTCCTCGCGCTCCTGCGGCAGCTTGTCCATCTGCAGGAACCGCTCGTAGCTGCGGCGCTGGACCTCGATGAGGTTGGGGATCTGAATGGCGGTGGGGATCTTGGAAAAATCCAGGCGCGTGCGGACTGCGCGCGTTTCGCTGTTGTTGGACTGACCGGACATGCTCTCTCCTGAATGCTTGCCTTCGAGGCCTCTTGAAGCCGGGCTGCCCGCATCGAAGCACTCTGATGCCGTCCGCTGCCTGCTCATAAGGGGAGGGCTTTGGCCGGCCCTCCGATGTGGTCCTGATTGCGCATCTGTTGCATCTGTCGGTTCCGGCCGCCCTCGAAGCGGCTGTCCCCGTGCGCAGAATGTCTTGCCGTCCCGTACTTCACGGCGTGGATAAAACCCGTAAACTTTTGCTTCACTGCCGCCGTTCGACCTGCTATAAAGAACGCGTGCAGCGCGTACTGGTGCCTACTACAGGAACCGCCCTACCTGTAAACACGACAAGGCGCTCAAAGGGACAGCTTGCCCCGTGAGCGCAAAGATCGACTTGTGCACTGTTTCTGAAGTGATAGTGTTAATGCCTGCCGCCATTTGAGGTTCGCCTTACCTCAAAGTTGCCGCCCGCCTGAATCCTATTGCACTATGCGTGTCCGCCGCTCGAAACGCATAGCGGCCGGCTCCATAGCCTGTTAACCCAACAGGATGAGCCGGAGTACCGCCGTAAGTCTGCCCGAAATGTTAACGTCCGCCGACAAGCACGCCAAAGGCGGAACGAATCTTCTCTCAAGAATATCGCGTTCCGCCCCGGCGTGCAAGCCGACAGGTAACTACTTGACTTCGACCGTCGCCACGCCTTCGAACTTCTTGGCGATAGCAGCCGCGTCTTCCTTCGAGACGTTCTCCTTCAAGGGCTTCGGAGCGCCGTCCACCAGGTCCTTGGCTTCCTTCAGGCCAAGCGAGGTGACTTCGCGTACAGCCTTGATGGTGTTGATCTTATTCGCGCCCGCATCCTTCAGGATGACGGTGAACTCGGTCTTCTCCTCGACCGCCGCTGCCGCCGCGCCGCCGCCTGCCGCCGGGGCCGCCGCAACCGCTGCCGCTGCCGCCGAGACGCCGAGACGCTCTTCGAGCTTCTTGACCAGAGCCGAAGCCTCCAGGAGGCTCAAGCTAACGATTGAATCTTCCAACTGCTGGATGTCTGCCATGTTTCTTCTCCAATTCAAAACTAAACTTAGTACTGCAAAATCAGCTACTTATTGCTCGCCGAAGCCTACTGCGCTTCAGCCGCCCAACCTCTTCCGGGTTTCCGTTGCGCCCAGACAAGCGCACCCGGGGAGGTTGAACAAAACTTGTTTACGCCTCGGCCGCAGGCGCTTCTTCTGCCGCAGGTGCCGCTTCCGCCGCAGGCGCTGCTTCTTCTGCGGGTGCCGCTTCGGCCGCCGGAGCAGCCGCACCGGCAAACTTGCCCTTCTCGACGCCCTGATTGACCACAACCGCGAGATCGCGGCCCGTGGCGTTGATGACCGTCGCCAGGCGCTGCGCCGGAGCGTTGATGAGGAAGAGCAGCTTCGAGAAAAGCTCTTCCCTGCCCGGCATCGTCGCCAGGTCGCCAATCTCCTTGACGCCGATCACCTTGCCGTCGATGATGCCCAGCTTGAAGGTGAACTCGGAGTTGTCCTTGACCCAGTTCGAGAGCGCCTTGGCCAGCGCGACCGGGTCGCCCGAGGTGAACGCCACCGACGAGACGCCCTTGAGACCCTTGAGCGCCGCCTCGATCTGCGTGCCCTCGGCCGCGCGCTCGGCCAGCTTGTTCTTCAAAACGTGGTAGTGACCGCCCGCGCCGCGAATCGTCTTGCGCAGCTCGAAGTCCTTCGATGCGGTAAGCCCTGTAAATGTACCGATGATGGCCGAGGTCGAGCTTTCGAGCTCGCCCGCCAGCTTCTTCACCTTGTCCGACTTGGATGACCTGCTGAGTGCCATAAAAACCTAGCCTTTAGCTGCTATTGCTACGCTAGCTTTTAGCTTCTAGCCTTTAGCTTCTAGCTCATTTTGTGCCGCCCGGCCTCTTCTCGACCCGGGCGAAAAATCTTTGTCGTGCGGCCGTCCAGCTAATAGCTAAAGCTAGTAGCTAAAAGCTGCCTTACGCCTTGAAAGCCGATTCAAGCGCCGCGTGGTCGAGCTGGACCCCCGGGCCCATCGTCGAGCTGAGCGTGACGCCCTTGATGTACTTGCCCTTGGCCGCCGAAGGCTTCGCCTTCACCACGCTCGCAATGACCGTGCTGGCGTTATCGACGAGCTTCTGCGGATCGAACGAGAGCTTGCCGACCGGAACATGCACCAGCGCCGTCTTGTCGGTGCGGAACTCGACCTTACCGGCCTTGATCTCCTTGATCGCCGAGACCACATCGGTGGTCACGGTGCCGGTCTTCGGATTGGGCATCAGGCCCTTCGGTCCGAGCACCTTGCCCAGACGGCCCACCGACTTCATCATGTCGGGCGTAGCGATCAGAGCATCAAACGCCGTCCAGTTTTCTTTCTGAATCTTCTCGACCAACTCTTCGCCGCCGAAGAACTCAGCGCCAGCCGCCTGCGCGTCTTTGACCTTGTCGCCCGAGGCGATGACGGCCACAATCTTCGACTTGCCCAGGCCATGCGGCAGAACAACAGTGCCGCGCACCATCTGGTCGGCGTGCTTGGGATCGACACCCAAACGCAGCGTCAGATCGACGGTCTCGTCGAACTTTGCATATTTTGCTTTCTGGAGCAGCGGAACCGCATCCGCCAGAGCGTAAGGACGGGGCTCAACGAGCGCGCGAGCCTTCGCCAAATTCTTGGAAATCTTCCGTGCCATCTTCCCTCATCTCCCACCCCACTCGGATCACTTCCCGGGGCGTGGTCATCGACTGCGCTCAACGGCAGGTTGAGACGCTCTTTCAAGTATGCCGGAAATGCCCTGATTCTGCAAGATATGTCTTGAAATTTATTGGCGGTCGCCGAGAACCACTGTTATTCTCGCCCCATGCCCAAAGGCCTGTACGTCGAGTTGCCGATGCGAACCGAGATGGAACGGCTCTGGCAGTTGACACAGGATCCGGCGCTTCACCAGCGTTGGGATCTGCGCTTTTCGATCATTCGGTATCTACCGAAGCCCAATGAAAATGCACCGCAGCAGTTTCTCTACGAAACCCGCATAGGTTTCGGGCTCGCAATCGCCGGAGAAGGCGAATCCACCGGTACACGCTCGGGAACAACGGGCGAACGCACCTCCGCTCTACGCTTCTGGTCTGCCGATGCTAAGTCCTTGATTCGCACGGGATCGGGCTACTGGAAATACATTCCAACCGGGGACAGTACCATTCGGTTTTTCACCTGGTATGACTATCAAACGCGCTTCGGCCTGGTTGGCGAGTTGTTAGACGCCGCCCTCTTTCGACCGATCATGGGATGGGCAACCGCGTGGAGCTTCGATCGTCTGCGGTTATGGATCGAGGAGGACATAGCGCCGGAGGTCGTTCTTCGCTCATCGATCATCTATGCCGTCTGCCGCGGTCTGGTTGCGTTTGTCTGGATATGGCATGGACTGGTTCCCAAACTTTTATTTCTTGATCGAGTGGAGTTGGCGATGTTATCCGACGCCGGTATCGCCGCACACTGGTTGCCTCTCATTGGCGCGGCCGAAATTATCTTTGGGTTGCTCGGTTTATTGACATGGCGATGGCGCGGTTATTTCGCGCTCACCGGCATTGCAATGATCGGCGCGCTGGCCGTAGTGGCGTTGCGCTCTCCGGCACAACTTGCAGCGGCCTTCAATCCGGTCACGCTCAATCTCGGAGTACTGGGACTTTGCATATCCGGAGGACTCGCCCACTTCAGCTCTGCATTTGCCGGGCGATGCCTGCGGAAGCCTACAACTGCACCATCAGAACAACAGGGAAAGACAAGCGATGCCGTCCATCTATGAACTTGCTCTCGGAGAGGACTTCAAACGTCTCCATCCGATGGTTCAGCGCCGGTTTTCACTTTCGAGCGAGTCTGGGGTCGCCGCGATCGGCAGAGGTGTGATGGAAGAGGTCTGGCATGGGCGGGCCTACACACTCCCCTTTCTGTATCTCGGGTCATGGCGAAGCATTATGTTTCCGGAACAGGGACGCTGCATACCTTTTTCAATTCGCAACTTCGCCTATTGTGATGCGTTAGGGCGCGAGACCGTGACATGGATTCGCACCTTCGAGACAGCCGGACGTTCGGTAGCGCAGCGCAGGTTCGATGCTTACATGATCTATAGCCAGCAGCGCGGCCGAATCGTTGATTATCTGGGCACACATCAGCATCTGGCCGTCGACATCGACATCTCAGTTGCCGCTAACGGCGGCATCGCCATCCTCTCCGGGGAACAACGATTTTATGAAGGCCCACTCGGGTTTCGCTTTCCGCTATTGCTCTCCGGCATAGCTCAGGTTTCGGAATGGTTCGATGAGTCATCCGGGCAGTTTCGCATTGAGGTCAGCGTTAGAAACCGGACGTGGGGGCCCTTGTTTGGGTATCACGGAGCGTTCGATGTGGAGTGGTTGCCTGTGACCACGGTTCCAGTCGAGTTGCTACCAAAACGGGTTGAAACCCGCGAGTAGCCCCCTCAAAAATCAACATCTCGTTCCACACGCAGAGCATCATTCGCCGCACAGAAACGCATCAGGTCCTCGTCGCTCATCGGCGTCTGGGGCCGGAAGTGGAGAGAGAGCGGCATCTCTGCGAGGTTGAAGTTGCTTGCGTGCGGATTCAGCTGCGGTAAAAGGATGCGTCGGGCCTTCAGCCCTCAGGATATTGGGCGCATCGAAACCTGGGGCTGCGCCCCAGGCTGGTATGGAACGCGCCTTCGGCGTTTATTGTGCGGCTGCAAACTGTCCGCGCAAACCGGTGCACGCAACGCAACTGTCCAGATCGGATCTACCTGCCCCACAGCCGATGCGGCAGCAGGTAGGTGAACCCGAAGAAGCCTTCCCACCGGGTCGATGTCCCGGTCAAGCCGCGATTGAATCCTGCATCGACCACCAGATTTTTACGCACCGGGTACGACAGCGCCCAGAGATTCCCGACCGCGTTACTGCCCGCAAGCGGCTGGCTGAAGTGCCATAGCTCCCCCGCAATCGTGAACGCGCCCACCGGATGCGAGACCGACAGCGTTTGTCCAAACTGCGCGCGCCGCAGCTTGCCGTCGACCTGCTCGTTGGCAAGGCCGTTCAGGTCGAAGTGGAAGCCCCGAATATCGTCGCTTACCAGAACTGCCGCGCTCTGCTGAAACGATCCGATATCGAGGTCCGGCGACGATCCGGAGTACACTCGCCCGATATAGCTCAGCGAGACCGTCGGCCGCCGTCCCGCCCCCTTCAGCACCACCCCTTGCACGCCGCCAAGAACGTCCCCCGGCTGAACATCGCGCGTGCCTCCGCTGCCGCCCGTGTCGCTCACTGCAAACGGCTCACTCAGCAGGAGCAGTTGCAGCCGCGACGAGACGGCAAGTTTCGTCACCTGGTTGACGCTGAACTGGCCCTCCACCTCGGGCGACCCGGAGGCGTAAAGGCCGCCATTCTCAAACTGGAGATAGCCGACCGGCGTGAGCGTGGCCGGTGTCGAAACTGTGGGCCTCGCCGGGTTCGCCTCGGGAGTTGAGTCGGCAGCAGTCTGAGATCGACCAGTGCACAGCAGAACAAAGAGGCACAATAAAACGCACACCGCTCTGCTCCTTGTGACTTTTGAAAGGGGAAGCGGCATCTCTGCGAGGTTGAGGTTCACCGGGTCAGTGTACGCAATCGACACGACGAACATTCAGGGATGCGAGAAGGATGGGTCGGGCCCTCAGAGACTGGGTGAGAACTCGCCTGAGTCGAGGAAAGCGTACCTCAGGGGCTAAAGTCCCAACGGAAAATGAGGCACTTACGGCACGGGTAAACCCGTGCCCTTAATCAATACGCCCGAATTGAGGGGTTCTCACCCAGTCTCTTCAGCCCTCGGATTTTAGGGGGATCGATACCTGGGGCTTTGCCCCAGGCTGGTATGGGACGCGCCGTTGGCGCTTAGATTTTTGGCTCTTCAGGTTTCTTCGGGTCTTTACAGGCTCGGTTCGCCCGCCGATCGTCTGGTCGTTGGGCTGTTCAAAACTTTCGCTTGACTTCCCGCCAAACCCGCCCTAATCTCAATTTCATTGAGGCGAACAAATGGCGAAAATGAAATCGAAGCATCCCCTCCCCGACGCCCCTTCGCTCTTTCCCATCCTGCCTGCGCGGCCCACCGGCATTGCCCGCCTCGCCGCCGATGCGGCGCACGCCGACGACGGCCACCTCATCGACTTCCGCGCGCTCGAAGTCCGAAGCATTCTGAACCGCACCGTCTCGCGGCGTGGCCTGCCTTTTACCTACAGCATCAACCCCTATCGCGGTTGCGAGTTCGGCTGCCGCTACTGCTACGCCCGCTACACCCACGAGTTTATGGAGCTCCGCGACCCGGCCTCGTTCGAACGCATCATCTTTCTGAAACAGAACGCCGCCTGGTTGCTCAAACAGGAGCTCCGCCACATCGACCCGGCCGAGGAGATCGCGCTCGGCTCGGCCACCGACCCCTACCAGCCCATCGAACGACGCGCCTGCATTACGCGCAGCCTGCTTGAAGTCTTCGCCGCGCGCTCAGGGTACCGGCTTGGCATTGTCACTAAATCGACGCTCATCGCGCGCGACCTCGACCTGCTGTGCGATGTAGCCAAACGCAACTCACTCACCGTCCACATCACCATTACCACGCAGGATGCAGTTCTCGCCCGCAAGCTCGAACCGCGCGCGCCTCGTCCTGACCTGCGCTTCGAGACCGTCAAGAAGCTAAGCGCCGCTGGCCTGCGCGTGGGCGTGCTCTGCTGCCCCATCCTGCCCGGCATCACCGATTCGGAAGAGGCGCTGGACGGCATGGCCAGCCGCTCCGCCGAGGCTGGCGCGCATTTTTTCGCCGCCAACCCGCTCTTCCTCAAACCGTGCTCGCGTCCTACCTACCTGAGCTTCGTTCGCGAGCATTTCCCTGCGCTGGTCAGCGACTACGACAAACGCTACGGCCACGCCGACTTCGTTTCCCCCGCGTATCGCAACGAGATCGCCACCCGCGTTCAGCGCGTCTGCCGCCGCTACGATCTCGGGCGTCGCTCCGTGGGCGAGATGATGACCCGCATCCCTCCCCAGCCCGCCGCTACGCTACCCTTTCGCGCTCAGATCGAGCAGCAACCTATACGCTACGCAGGTTGAAGCGGGTGTGTGAGAACGGACCGGGCGTTCAGAGGCTGCGGCAAGAGTGCGGCCTGAGGTACAGGCAAAAGGCCCGGGGCTGAAGCCCCTGAATTTGCTGAGTTTTCGCAGGACTAAAGCCCTGCGCTCCCACCGAAGAGCGCAAAGTCCGTGTGTTTTTCGCAGCATGTAAAACCGTATGGAGATGGCAGCACTTGCGGAACGGCTGAGGCCGTGCCCGTAAGCAAGGCAGCGATGCCTCCGAGTTCTCCTGTGGTCTCTGAGGGAGTCTGCTTATGCAAATTGCTGCTTCGGCGACGTCTCATCCAAACGCACTCCGGCGAGCAGCCTGGCCGTCAGCAGCACCGACCACCCCGTCCGCACCACGGTGGCCATCTTTTCGAGCAGCCCGGCTGGGCCGCCAAGATGGTTGGCAAACCCGAACGCGGTCAGGAACAGCATCATCAGCAAAGCCGTCACGATGGAATACGCCGTCCAGCCCTTCCAGCGCACGTCGCCGCGAAAGCGCCACACGAAGAGGAAGAGCACCACAAGCGTGGCGTTGAACGCGATCAGGTCGCATACGAGATGAAGCGGCATGTGGATGAACAGCGCGTCGCCGATGACGCCAACGCCGGAGACGAACTGAAACAGCGGAATCAGCCGCCCGACGCGGCCGCCGTTCAACTCTCTCTTCAGCGCGACGGCGAAGGCGATGAGCAGGAGCCCAAAGACGAAAAAGTTGATGCGCTGTCCCAGGCCCAACGCCGTGAGCTCAATCTCGCTGATCGTCTGGCGTATGGAGTTGTAGTCAGGAGCAAGCGCACCGAGCACAACAAACGCGGCGATAAACAGGACTCCGCCAAATCCGGTTGCGAGCAAGGCTTTTCTGAGCATGGCAGTCATCCTAAACCACACGTGCCGGAATCAGGGTTTCATCTCCGGCGCAGTCCGATCGCATCGGAGCGTTGGAATCGATGTGCCGTCCCAGACGCTTGAGTATTCAGACGCTTGAGTGTTTTTTGCAGAGGCGCTGGATCTCCGCGATTGTCTGCGAGACACCCAAGGGGTCCGTATCTTCGCCCTCGTAGGACATGAAGCCCTTGAAACCGGCGTCGCTGAACATCTTCCAGACGCGGTCCATGTCGATCGAGACGCCGTCGTCGAATTTTGTGCGGATGTGAGTGTTGGTGGCGTAGGGGATGCAGGCGGCGATCTGCGCGTAGGGGTCGCCTGCTTTGGGGTCGAAGTGGGTGATGTCGAGATTGATGCCCGCGTAGGGCGAGTTGACGCGATGCATGATCTCAAGGCACACATCGGCGCTCTGCGAGACACCGTAGTGGTCTTCAAGGCCCACCATGATGCCCTTGCTCGCCGAGTAGTCAGCGGCGGCCTTCATGGTTTCGACAACCCAGGTAACGGCATCGGGCAGGGAGACGCCTTTGGGCAGCGGGCCGGCGAAGATGCGGAGGTGCGGCGCGCCGAGGCGGTCGGTGACGTCAATCCACTTCTTAATCTGAACCAGCGCGTCAGCGCGCTTTGCCGGATCGGCCTGGACCATGCTGACGCCGCAGGCTGCGCCAGAGAAAGCAACCGCATTTTTGTAGGCGAGCCAGCGAAGGTTTTCGATATACCCGGCGTCGGTTGACATCATGTAGTAGACCGTCATATCGACGGCATCGAGACGAAGTTCCACAGCCTTCTCGATGAATTTTTCAAGCGTGAAGCCCTGTTTGAACGCATTGCGATAGGTGAAGGCACAGCAGCCGGAAAAGAGTCGTGCCGTCTTCGCCGAGGATGCCGGTTGTGCTGCGAGAGCAGGCGCGCCGAGAACATCCGCTCCCGCTGCTGCCGCCGCTCCCGCGCCAATGGTTTTGAGAAAACTCCGTCGATTGATCTGATTCCGCATAGGCCCTCTTCGCTCCGGTTCGTGAATTTCGACGTGACGATGTCGATAAGGACTTTACATCCCAAGCAGGGGGAAGGGTATCATGCACCAAAGCGCTTCAAGACATGTCTATGAACCTCGCTGCTATCCAATCTGCCCTCAGGGGCGCAAATCTCGACGGCTGGCTCTTCTACGACCACCACAACCGCGACCTGCTCGCGTATGCCATTCTCGGCATCCCCGGCGGGCACGTCACGCGCCGCTGGTACTACTTCATTCCCGCGCACGGCGAGCCGCAGAAGCTCGTCCACCGCATCGAGTCCGGCAGGCTGGACGCGCTCCCCGGCTCGAAGGCTGAGTACTCCTCCTGGCAGGAGCTGGAGCAGAAGCTCGAAGCGATGCTGGCCGACGCCACCCGCATCGCCATGCAGTACAGCCCGCGCAATGCCATCATGTACATCTCGATGGTCGATGCGGGGACCATTGAACTTGTCCGCAGCTTCAAGAAACAGATCGTCTCCTCGGCTGATCTCGTCAGCCAGTTCGAGGCCGTTCTGAGCGAAGCCCAGATCGCCACGCACTACGAAGCGCAGCGCAAACTCGATCGTATCCTCGAAGCAGGATGGAAGGAGATCGGCCAGCGCGTCCGCGCCAACTCTTCCGCCTCGCACGAACACGGCATCGTCCAGTTTCTCCAGGCGGCTATCGAGCGCGAAGGCCTCATCACCGAGTTCGGCCCCAATGTCTCGGTCGGCCCCAACTCCGCGGACTCGCACTACGAACCCACGGCCGCTTCGTCAAAGCCGATTCGGCGCGGCGACTTCGTGCTGATCGACATCTGGGCCAAGCTGGCCAATGACCCCGCTGCCGTCTGGTACGACATTACCTGGACCGGCGTCGTGGACCGCACACCGACCCCGCGTGAGCAGGATCTCTTCGTCACGGTCCGCAACGCACGCGACGCCGCCATCGCCGCCATCGAAAAAGCCTTTGCTGCCAGCACGCCGATTACCGGCTATCAGGCCGACGACGCCTCACGTTCGGTCATCCGCGCCGCGGGTTTTGCCCACTGGTTCACGCACCGCACCGGCCACAACATCGGCGTCTCGCTGCACGGCAACGGCGCAAACCTCGACAACCTCGAAACGCACGACACGCGCCTCATTCTGCCCAACACGTGCTTCTCCGTCGAACCGGGTATCTACTTTCCCGGCGAGTTCGGTGTGCGCAGCGAGGTCAACATGATCGCCCGTGCGGGCAAGGCCGAAGTCACCGGTCCGCGTCAGGCGGAACTGGTCCGTATATAGCTGCTATCATCGAAATCAAGATGCCCACCAATGCTCAGGCCCCGGCCCGCACCGCCGGACAATCCTCTTCCCTGCCGGTCATAGTCCTCATCGCGGGCTGGCTCGTCCCGGGCGCAGGACACTTTCTGCTGAAGAAATGGATTCGCGGCACACTGCTGTTTATCTCCATCGTGGCCATGTTCTGCATCGGGATCGCGCTGAAGGGCAAGGTCTACACACCGAACACCAGCGAGCTGCTCGACGTGCTGAACTTCGTCGGCGATCTGGGCAACGGCCTGCTCTACCTGATCGCCCGCGTCCTCGGCCTCGGCACTGCACCGGTCGAGCTGGCCACCGCCGACTACGGCACCAAGTTCATGGTGGTCGCCGGACTGCTCAACATCATCTCGGCTGTGGATGCCCACTCGCTGGCTACCGGGAGGAAGAACTCGTGACCCTGACGCACTTCAGCGCCGTGCTGATCTTCTCCTTCTTTACCGCAGTGGTCTTCGGCATCACGCAGCGTTCGGAGCCGCGCATGATGGTCCGCTTCGCTGCGTTTACGTTCGTCATCTTCGTCGGCGGAACGATTGCGGCGAGCTGGCTGATGTGGCTCATCAAGCACTGACGCGGAAGAAGCCTCCTGGAATCGAAGCAAATTGCAGCGCGGGCCAGAGTTTACTGAAAACGTGCTTTGGCGGCGAGCAGCAGAATTCGGGGGCTGAAGCCCCCCCGAATTTACTGCCTTTTTCGCAGGGCTAAAGCCCTGCGCTCCCACCGAAAGCACGTCGGTCGAGTCTTTCCGCAGCCACGCGAGCGTGAAGTTTCACGAAGGATTGGCGTGATTCTGCTGATCGATACGGGCTAATTCTTGTGAATCGAAGGGGTTGCAGGGCGGCTGGCAGCGGTTTTCTGGCTGAGGAGCTGAGATGCCTGTATGACGCTTTGGAGAACTGCTCGCCGGTTACTCTCGTAATCTGATGCAAATCCTTGTAGCTTCGCCACTTCGCTCATCGTATCCTGCACATAATTCGACGGTGGCAGGATGATTGTACGGCGAACTGAGACAGAGACCGCTAGTGCAAGGGCCATTTGGACACGAGAATTGCTTAGCTCCGATCCGGAGCTTGAGTGCCGGGAACTGACAACCCTGGCATCTGTGATCTGTGGAACTCCCTTGGGTCTGGTTACGCTTCTTGACGAGAGAAGCCAATGGTCTCGCACGTCCGAAATGCTGAGACTCGGCGATACTCCGCGCGAGGCGGCGTTTTGCGCCCATGCTATCCGGCAGGACGGCTTGTTTGTCGTCAAAGATTCGCTGATGGATGCGCTCTTCTCGACGAACCCGCTGGTCGTGGTCGAGCCCACGATCCGCTTCTACGCCGGAGTTGCGCTGGAGACGCCGGACGGCCACCGGTTCGGCACGCTGTCGGTCATCGACACAGTGCCCCGCATTCTGACTGCCGAGCAGGACATGACGCTCCAGGTGCTGGGGCGGCAGGCAAGTGCCCGGCTGGAGCTGCTGATGCAGCGGAAGACGCTGGATCAGGCGCTGGTGGAACGGGAGTCGGCGCAGGCAGGGTTACGCGCGAGCGAAGAGCTGTTTCGCGCATTTATGAATGCCAGCCCGTTTCTGAGCTACATCAAGGACGCGGCAGGACGGCTGCTCTTCTACAACAAGAGCTTTGCGCAGCGATTCGGCATCAGCGAATATGCGTGGCTGGGGCGCTCGGACGAGCAACTCTGGTCGCGCAAGCTGACCAAATCGGTTCGCGCGCATGACCTTGAGGTGATGGCCAGCGGGCGGATTGTGGAGTCGGAGGAACATATCCGCGATGCAGACGGAACGGTGAGTTCGCTGCGCTCGTTCAAGTTTCCCTGTCATGACTCGGCCGGCAACATGCTGTTGGCGGGCGTGGCTGTGGACATTACCGATGCGGTTGCGCACAAAGAAGAGCTGGAGCGGTATCAGCGCGAACTGGAAGAGGCGAACGACCAACTGCGCCGTCTGGCCGTGACCGATGAGCTGACCGGGCTGAAGAACCGTCGGGCGTTTGAGGAGCGGCTGGTGATGGAGTTCTCGATGGCGCGGCGGCGCAAGCGCGACCTGGCCGTGCTGCTGCTGGACGTGGACGACTTCAAGGCGATCAACGATCGCTTCGGTCACGCGGCGGGCGATGAGGTGCTGCGGCGGCTGGGAATGATTCTGCGGACGACGGTGCGGCTGCCTGATCTGCCCTCGCGCTACGGCGGCGAGGAGTTTGCCATACTACTGCCTGAGTGCGGCGAAGAGGGCGCGATGGGGCTTTCGCGGCGCATCATGCAGCGGGTGGCTACTGAGGACTGGGAGAATGAGCCGCTGACGATCAGCATCGGCATGGCGGCGATGAATGAGTCGCTTGAGAACGGGTTCCAACTGGTGGACCTAGCCGATGAGGCTCTTTACGCGGCCAAGCGCGCGGGGAAGAATCGCGTGATGGCGCATAGCGGATAGCGGTGGTAGCTGGCGAATCGTGGGCCGCTGGAGTGTGTGCGTACCCGCCCTTCGCATGAAGCCGCGAAGGATGGGGTGCCCGAGGTCTGAATCACCGCACAGGCAACAGTCCCTCGATCGTCCGTGCAACCTGGGCGGCCTGGACCGCACTCCCCGCCCTGGTGTAATGAACATCGCCATTGTGCAAGTCATCGTGGGTCGCCATGAGAGCGTGCTGGTCATCGATGGGAATATGGAACCGGCGCACCACCGCGAGTGCCTTCGCGTTTCGCTCATCGATGCGCGCGTTCGTTGCGCCGCTCGCGTCGCTCGCATGAACGGGAGTCGTCGTAGCCCACAGCAACTTCGCGCCATCCGACTTCGCCTTGAGCGTAGCAACAAGTCGAGGAAGCCCATTCCCGTAGGCAGTGTCCGTGTATCCCCAGCCGTGCATTCCGTTGTTGAAGTGGACCACGGCAAAATGAAGCGGCATCATGCGAAAGTAGCCGTCCACCTGCGAGATCAGGCGCGGATCGCCCGACGCCGCAGACGTGGCAAACAGGTAGCAGTTCGCCCGCCCTGCCAGCAGCTTTGCCACCTCTGGATAGTAGCCGCGGGTAATCGAATCGCCGAGCAGGAGCACATTCGGCAATGACGGATCAAATGAGTCCGGCTGCGCCGCCCAGGTCCACTCAATCTTCTCCAGAATGCTTGTGTGCTCGACCGCCCTATGTGACTGCGTAATTCCCGGCGACGTCACCAGAAGAACGCAAAGGACCAATCCCGTGCCGAATACAAAACGTGACATCGTATCTCCATCTCCTGTGGACATCGTGCGGCTCAAGTTTATGAAAATTGCCAGCTAATGAATCTTTTCATTAACAAAATACTCCTCAATCAGCTACGATTGCACCCATGCCGCAAGCAGGCCGTCGAATCTCGCGCGTTTGATGCGAGACGACGCAAAACAACGAACGTCCGCTGGAAGCGGACGTTCGTTGAAGAAGGTGCTTATTCAACCAACTGCTTTTCAAATGGCTAGGACTCGGTGCTGGCGTCCGGGCCCTCGGCTGCCTTCTGCTCTTCGAGCTGCTTGGCGAGTTCTTCGCGCTTCTTGGTGCGGGCGTCGGCGCGCTTCTTCGCCTTCTCGTTGAGTTCCTTCTCGGCTCCGAGGAGTTCGATGAAGGCCATCTCGGCGGCGTCGCCCTGGCGGGCTCCGGTGCGGATGATGCGGAGATAGCCGCCGTTGCGGTCGCCGTAGCGCGGAGCTACCGTGGCGAAGAGGCGGTCCACTGACTCGGGAGTCATCAGATAGGATGCGGCCTGACGGCGGGCATGGACGGTGCCGCGCTTGCCGAGGGTGATCATCTTCTCGACGAGAGGACGGGCGGCCTTGCACTTGGTGATGGTGGTCTCGATCCGGTCCGTGAGGATGATGGAGGTGACGAGGTTGCGCAGAACTGCGCGACGGTGGCTGGTGTTGCGGCCTAGTTTATAGCCCGCATTACGGTGACGCATGGTGATCTCCTTCGATGTGGCCTTGTGGCCCATCGGAACTACAGGGTGTAGGGAATAGGGTGTAGGGTGTAGCGATCCAAAAACGATAAGGCACTCAGAGCTTCTTGAGGATTGCAGTTAGCATTTTGCCTACTTCAATCGATAACTCCTCAGCTTCTCTCAACGTCAGTGGATTCCCATAACCTAGTTCCCGTGCTATGACTAACTGCGTTTGTGCTTCCAAATTCGAGCCGCGCGCCATGCCGAGAAATTGCTTATATTCGCCATTGGACATGCGGCCGTAGCCTTCTTCGATGTTACTTGCAACAGATACGCCTGCGCGGCGAATCTGGCTGGTGAGACCGAACAATTCCTCTTTGGGGAAACCGGCGGTCAAGCGATAAATGGCCAAGGTCATCTGGACTGCACGTTGCCAGACTAATAGTTCTCGATACGACTCTGCCATTCCATTTCCTGATAGGAAGGACGGGGAGCAGGGTATTGCGTCTGCTACACCCTGCTCCCTATTCCCTACACCCTGCTCTTAGAAGTTCTCGGTCTCGCCGGGGAGGGTGAGGTCGTCGTCCTCGTCCTCGTCGTCCTCATCGTCGTCGAAGTGGCCGAAGCTGGCGGCGAGCGTGGCGGCGGGCAGCACGGAGGTGGGGCCGGGCTGCGGGTTGCCGTGCTCGTCGATCTTCATGCCGAGCGAGAGGCCCATCTGCGCGAGAATCTCCTTGATCTCGTTGAGCGACTTGCGGCCGAAGTTCTTGGTCTTGAGCATCTCGGCTTCGGTCTTCTGGATCAGCTCGCCGATGGTGGCGATGTTGGCGTTCTTCAGGCAGTTGTAGCTGCGGACCGAAAGCTCGAGCTCTTCGACCGAGCGGTTCAGGTTCTCGTTGTGGATGACCGCGCCGTCGTGGCTCTCGTGACCGGCTTCGATCTCTTCTTCAAAGTTGATGAAGATGGTCATGTGGTCTTTGAGCAGCTTGGCGGAGAGGCCGAGCGCGTCGGCGGGAAGCACGGTGCCGTTGGTCCAGATCTCGAGCGTGAGCTTGTCGTAGTCGGTGATCTGGCCGAGACGGGCTGCCTCGACGAGGTAGTTGACCTTGCGCACGGGCGAGTGGACGGAGTCGACCGGGATGAAGCCGAGTCCGAGGTCGGCATCGAAGTTCTTGTCCGCCGAGATATAGCCGCGTCCGCGCTTGAGGCGCATCTCCATGTCGATCTTGCCGCCTTCGGAGACGGTGCAGATGTAGATGTTCTTGTCGAGGATTTCGACATCGCCGTCGGCCTCGATCATGCCGGAGGTGACGACGCCGGCCTGGTCGGCGCGGAGATAGAGGGCCTTGGGGCCATCGCCGTTGAGCTTGAATGGGATCTGCTTGAGGTTCAGGATGATGTCGGTTGCGTCTTCAACGATGCCGGCGATGGACTGAAACTCGTGCAGCACGCCTTCGATGCGCACGGCGGTGACTGCGGCGCCTTCGATGGACGAGAGCAGGGTGCGGCGCAGGGCGTTGCCGATGGTGGTGCCGAAGCCGCGCTCGAAGGGCTGCGCGGAGAACTTGCCGTACTTGTCGGTGAGTGTTTCGCTATCGACTGCGAGACGCTTGGGCTTCTGGAATCCTCTCCAAAGCATGTGTTTCTCCTTTGTCCGTCCTGGCCGCGAGGCATTCTGCGGACCGGCGGGTGGTTCGGTTACGGGTTAGGTTGTGGGTGAAGCGAGCTACTAGCTTTTAGCCGTTAGTTTTTAGCTAGAAGCTAAGAGCTAACGACTAGTGGCTCGTTTTACTTGCTGTAAAGTTCGACGATCAACTGCTCGTTGACGGGCAGGTTGACGTCCTCGCGCTTGGGCAGGGCGAGCACCTTGCCGGAGAGGTTGTCGCGGTTGATGTCCAGCCAGGTGACGGCGCGCTGGCCGCTGGCGAAGTTCTTGCCCTCTTCGAGGATGGCAAGCGCCTTCGAGCCTTCGCGGATGGCGATCTCGTCGCCGACCTTGCACTGGAAGGACGGGATGTTGACCTTGCGGCCGTTGACCTGAACGTGGCCGTGGCGGACAAGCTGGCGCGCCTGACGGCGGCTCATCGCAAAACCGAGGCGATAGGCCACGTTGTCGAGCCGGGTCTCAAGCTGCTGGAGCAGCAGTTCGCCGGTGACGCCGGTCTTGTTCGATGCCTTCTGGTAGTAGGCGCGGAACTGGGTCTCGAGCGTGAAGTAGATGCGCTTGGCCTTCTGCTTCTCGCGGAGCTGGAGGCCGTAGCCGACGACCTTCTTCTGCTTCTTGGACTGGCCGTGCTGGCCTGGGGGGAAGTTGCGCTTCTCGACCGGGCATTTCTCGGAGAAGCATTTTGCGCCCTTGAGGAAAAGCTTGGTACCGTCGCGGCGGCAGAGGCGGCAGACGGCTCCTGTATAACGTGCCATTTTGTAACTCCTGACTTCGGGTGACGATCGGTTTACACGCTGGTCGCGCTTTTTAGACGCTGGTTGCGCTTCTGGTCCCGATCCGGTTGAAACAGCTTTTAGCCGCTAGCTCCTGGCCCTTAGCTAAAAGCTAGAGGCTAGAAGCTAATAGCTCGTACTTACACTCTGCGGCGCTTGGGCGGACGGCAGCCGTTGTGCGGCATCGGTGTAACGTCACGGATGCTGCGGACCTCGATGCCGGCGGTGGCGAGCGCGCGGATGGCGGACTCGCGGCCCGAGCCGGGACCGCTGACGCGCACATCGACCGAGCGGACGCCGTGGTCGCGGGCCGCATTGGCCGCGCCAACCGCAGCCTGCTGAGCCGCGAACGGAGTGCCTTTGCGCGATCCGCGGAAGCCGAGCGAACCCGAGCTCTTCCACGACAGCGTGTTGCCGGCCTGGTCGGTGATGGTGACGATGGTGTTGTTGAACGAGGCCTGGACGAAGACGAGGCCAAATGGAACGTTCTTGCGCTCGCGCTTCTTGAACTTCTTGTTCTTGCCGGTCTTGCCTGCGGCTTTGGTGTTCTGTGTCTTTGCCATTTATTTGGTCGCTTTCTTCTTACCGGCAACCGTGCCCTTGCGCGGGCCTTTGCGGGTACGAGCGTTGGTGTGGGTGCGCTGGCCACGGACCGGAAGCGAACGGCGATGGCGGAGACCGCGATAGGACTGGATTTCAATCAGCCGCTTGATGTTGAGGCTGACATCCTTGCGGAGGTCGCCCTCGATCTGTCCTTCGGCCTCGATGACGTGACGGATGCGGTTCAACTGGTCCTCGTCGAGGGTGGAAATCTTCGCGAAGGGATCGACGTCAGCCTGCGCGAGGATCTTCGCGGCGCGGGAGTTGCCGATCCCGAAGATGTACGTGAGTCCGATACGGACCTGCTTGTTGGCAGGAATATCGACTCCAGCAATACGTGCCATGGGAATCCTTTTCAGTTCGGCCCTGCGGCGTGGCCACAGGAGCGGGTGATGGGCTTTGGGCAGAGTCCGCAGGGTTCATCGCAAGCCTGAATTCGGCTAACTAGCCCCGCGGGGCCGGAATGCAGCTTTTAGCTCTTAGCCGTTAGCCTTTAGCTAGAGGCTAAAAGCTAGAAGCTAGTGGCTAAGCTTAACCTTGACGCTGCTTGTGCTTGGCGTTCTCACAAATGACACGCACCACGCCACGGCGGTGGATGACCTTGCACTTGTCACATATCTTCTTTACTGATGCACGAACCTTCATTGCTTCTCCTAAAACAGCTCTTGGCTTTTAGCTTCTAGCGTTTAGCTAAAAACTGCCGCGTCGAGCATGATTGCCCTGTGTTCTGATTTTTTCCAGCTAGAAGCTAAGAGCTAAAAGCTGGAGGCCACTTCTCGCCTACTTGTAACGGTAGACAATGCGGCCGCGGTTGAGGTCGTAGGGGCTCAGCTCAATCGCGACACGGTCGCCGGGAAGGATGCGGATGAAGTTCTTGCGCATACGCCCGGAGACGTGCGCAAGGGCTTGATGCTTGTTCTCAAGCTCAACCTTGAACATCGCATTGGGCAGGGTCTCGACGACCACTGCCATGACTTCGATTGCATCTTCCTTCGACAAACGCTCTCCCCTGAACGACAACCGACGTTAAGTTATTTTGTTTCTTGAGCCTGCTTCCGGGCTACCCCGTCAGACACACCACTGCGCTTTGCACGCACAGTATCTTTGATGATACCTCAAAACGGGCCTTAATTTCTAGCGCGTCAGCACTTCGGGGCCATCTTTTGTGATGGCGACGGTGTGCTCGAAGTGGGCGCTGTAGCTGCCGTCGTTGGTGACGGCGGTCCAGCCGTCCTTGAGGACGTGGACTTCGGCCCCGCCGGCGTTGATCATGGGTTCGATGGCGAGCACCATACCGGCCTTGAGCCGGGGGCCTTTGCCTGCGTCGCCGAAGTTGGGCACCTGGGGGTCCTCGTGCATACTGCGGCCGATGCCGTGGCCGACGAATTCGCGGACGACGCCGAAGCCCTGGGCTTCGCAGAGCTTTTGCACCGTGGCCGAGATGTCGCCGAGCCGCCCGCCGACCTTGCACTGCTGAATCGCGGCTTCGAGCGATTCCTGGGTGACGTCGAGCAGCTTGCGGGTGCGGTCGCTGACCTGGCCGATGGGGTAGGTGACGGCTGCGTCTGCGTAGAAGCCGTCGATGATGACACCGCAGTCAATGGAGAGGATGTCGCCTTCCTTGAGGACACGCTTGCGGTTGGGCATGCCGTGGACAACCTCTTCGTTGACCGAGGTACACAGCGCCGACGGGTAGCCGTGATAGCCCTTGAAGGCCGCCTTTGCCCCCAGTTCGGCGATTTTTGCGACTGCGATCTCTTCGAGATCCATGGTGGAGACGCCCGCGCCGACGTGCGGAGCAATGGCGTTGTGGACCTGGCGGAGGGCTTTGCCGGCGATGCGCATCTTGGCGATCTCGGCGGTTGTTTTGATCAGGATGGCCATGGCTAGGCGCTCTCTCCCGCGCGCAACTGGTGGAGCGTGCCGACGATTGCGGCGTTTACTTCTTCGACGGGGCGGCTGCCATCGACCTGCCGGAAGAGGTCCTTCTTGTCGCTGAAGTAGGCGACGACCGGCGCGGTCTTGGCGCGGTACTCGTCCATCCGCCGATGGAATGCCTGCTCGGTGTCGTCGCTGCGCTGCGTGAGCGCGAGACCATCGGCATCGCAGATGTTCTGGTGGCGCGGAGGGTTGGAGTAGATGTTGTAGATGTGCGTGCCGGATGAACAGATGCGCCGTCCGGTGATCCTGCGGAGCAGTTCGGCTTCTTCGACGAAGATGTTGATGGCGACGAAGGGGAGACGGATGGAGGCGGCGTTGCCCGTGCCGTTGGCACCGAGGCTGGAGTTGCGCAGATGCTCGATGTAGTTGGCCTGGTCCGTGGTTCTAGGGTAGCCGTCGAGGATGAAGCCGCGGGCGGTGTCGGGCGCTTTGAGGCGCTCGGCCACCATGCTGTTGACGATCTCGTCGTCTACGAGCTGGCCGTGGTCCATGCGCTGTTTGGCTTCGAGGCCGAGCGGGGTCTTGCGGGCGATGTTGTCGCGGAGGATGTCGCCGGTCGAGATCTGCGGGATGCCGAAGCGGGACATCAGGAGCTTGGCCTGGGTTCCCTTGCCGACACCGGGAGCGCCGAGAAGAATGATCGGCCCGGGCAGAAACTCCGTCTCTGCCGGGGCCGATTGCGTCATCGCTTCAGTATGGCTCAACGCTTGAGTTCCTACCAGCTCTTGCGGCCGCGAATCCGTCCGCTCTTGGGAGAGAAGCCTTCATAGTGGCGCATGACGAGCTGCGCTTCGACCTGCTGGATGGTGTCCATCGCTACGCCGACGACGATCAGCAGCGAAGTGCCGCCGAAGTAGAAGGTGACGCCGAGGCCGTTGGTGACCCAGGTGGGCAGGTTATCGAACCATCGCCCGACCAGCCAGAGGTGGTTGAAGTGGATACCGCTGATGAGCATCTGCGGGAGGAGCGAGATGATGATCAGGTAGATGCCGCCAACCAGCGTCAGACGTGTGAGCACATCGTTGACAAAGTCCGCTGTCCGCTTGCCGGGTCGAATGCCAGGGATGAACCCCCCGTACTTGCGCATGTTATCGGCGATGTCATCCGGACGGAAGACGATGGAGATGTAGAAGTAGGCGAAGAAGACGATGGAGACGCAGTAGAGGAACTCGTACAGCGGCTCGCCAGGCCCGAGCCAGCGGAACATCGGCCCGAAGATGGGCGAGTCGTGCATCGAGACTCCGAAGATGGTGGCGTTGGCAAAGAGCAGCGGCGCGGAGAGGATGGACGCGGCGAAGATGACGGGCATGACACCGCCCGAGTTGACCTTGAGCGGCAGGTGCGTGGACTGGCCGCCCATCATTTTGCGTCCGACGATGCGCTTGGCGTACTGGACCGGGATGCGGCGTTCGGACTTTTCGACGTAGACGATGAAGGCCACGACGGCAATCATCATCACGATCAGCATGATCAGCGCAATGGGAGTGAAGGCACCCCATGCATCGTCGCGGAACTTGGTGTAGAGGTCAGCAATGCCGGACGGCAAACCGACGACGATGCCGGCGAAGATCAACAGCGACATGCCGTTGCCGATGCCGCGGTCAGTGATCTGCTCGCCCAGCCACATGATGAAGGTGGTGCCGGCGGTGAGGGTAAGGACGCAGAGCGCGATGAAGGAGTACTTGGGAATTGTCACCATCGACGAGCCGGTGGAGGTGCCCGTCAGGGTCAGGGCGATGGCGAGCGACTGCACGACGCCGAGAAGGATGGTGACGTAGCGGGTCCACTGCGTGATCTTGCGGCGGCCGAGTTCGCCTTCTTTCTGGAGCTTGGCCAGCGGCTCGTAGATGACGGTGAGCAACTGGAAGATAATCGACGCGGTGATGTAGGGCATGATGCCCAGCGCGAAGACGGTCAGCTTGCGCAGGTTGCCGCCCGAGAACAAGTCAACCAGACCAAGGGCAGACCCGGCGTTCTGATTGAAGAACTCGGCGAGCTTGTCGGCGTTGATGCCCGGCGTGGGGATGTGGCCGCCAAGCCGGTAGATGGCCAGCATGCCCAGCGTGAACAGCACACGCCTGCGAAGATCGGGGATGCGGAAGATGTTTGCGAATTTCTCGAACATCGGTCTGGTATTCCTTCGGCGGGACTTGCTTTGAAGACCTGCCCCGGAGGCTTGCGCCCCCGTCCTGTAGAAGATGGCGACATGGCCTGAGCCGTGCCGTGGCTCAAGTTTAGCCGATCAGGACAGCCTTGCCGCCAGCCTTCTCGATAGCCTCTTGCGCGGTCTTCGAGAACTTGTGCGCGTGGACCGTGACCGGGACCTTAATCTCGCCGTTGTTCAACACCTTGACCAGGCCATTCTTTTTGCGCAGCAGGCCGAGGGAGACGATGGTGTCGAGGGTGAACTCGGTCACTTTTTGGGCGGCGGCGATCTCGGCCAGGCGGTCGAGGCCGAGGACCTGATACTCGACGCGGAAGATGTTCGTGAAGCCGCGCTTGGGCAGGCGGCGGTGCAGCGGCATCTGGCCGCCTTCAAAGCCGCGCATCAGCGACGAGCCGGAGCGGGAGCCCTGGCCCTTGTGGCCGCGGGTCGAGGTCTTGCCCATGCCGGAGCCCATACCGCGCCCGACACGCTTCTTATTTTCGTTCGCCTTTTTGGGGGCACGGAGATTGGAGAGATTGCGGATTGCCATGATTTCCTCGCTGTAACGCCGGGGAGGCAGCTTCTAGCTCCTGGCTCTTAGCTTCTAGCTAAAGAACTCTTCCACTGGAACTTCCCGACTCGCATTTAAGACCGGCTGCTGATGCCCGGTGTTGTAACTGTCCGAACTCTGCGCCGTCTAGCTAAAAGCTAGAAGCTGAGAGCTAGAAGCTGCTCTACTCGACGACGCGAACGAGATGGGGCACCTTTGCCACCATGCCGCGGATCGATGGGGTATCTTCGCGCTCGACGACCTGGTTCAGCCGGGTGAAGCCAAGGCCCTTGACAACGGACTTGTGCTTGACCGGCGTGCAGATCATGGAACGGAAGTACTGCAATTTGATGGTTGCCTTCTTGGTAGCCATGAGACTAGAGCTCCTCTACTGCTTTGCCGCGCAGGGCGGCGACTTCGGCCTTGTTGCGAAGCTGGGTGAGAGCATCGAAGGTGGCCTTGATAACGTTGTGCGGATTCGCCGAGCCGAGGCTCTTGGTCAGCACGTTCTGCACGCCTGCGGCGGTCATCACGGCGCGAACGGTCTTGCCTGCGATCACGCCGGTGCCTTCGGGCGCGGGCTTGAGCATCACCTGTCCGGCGCCGAAGCGGCCGAGGACCTGATGCGGGATGGTGCTCTCGGTCAGGTTGACCCGGTGCAGGTTCTTCTTGGCGGACTCGATCCCCTTGCGGATGGCCTGGGGAACTTCCTTCGCCTTGCCGGAGCCGTAGCCGACGACACCTTCGCCGGGGTCGCCGATGACGACCAGCGCGGCAAAGGACATGTTCTTGCCGCCCTTGACGACCTTGGTCACGCGATTGATGGAGACGACCTCGTCCTTGAGGTTGAGCCGGTTCGCGTCGATCTTCTTTTTGATTGCCATATATTCCTGATCCAGCTTTCTGGCGGCCACTCGGGGCGCCTTCGGGAAACGTTAGAACTCCAGCCCGGCTTCGCGGGCGGCGTCGGCCAGGGCCTTGACGCGGCCGTGATAGAGATAGCCGCCGCGGTCGAAGACCACCTTCTTGACGCCCTTCTCCTTCGCGCGCTCGGCGATGAGCTTGCCGACTTCGGCGGCAGCCGCGACATTGCCGCCGTAGTTCTTCTTTTCGCCCTTCTTGCCCTGCGTGGACGCCGACGCGATGGTGACGCCGTTCAAGTCGTCGATGAGCTGGGTGTAGATGTGGTTGAGCGAGCGGTAGACGTTGAGGCGCGGGCGCTCGGCTGTGCCGGAGAGCTTCTCGCGGATGCGCGTGTGGACGCGCTGGCGAATGACGTTGCGTGGGCGAGGATTAATCATGGTTCACTTTCCTTCCTAATGGCGGCGCCAGAGTACTGACGACGTTCGGTTTGGGTGATGCAGCCTTTAGCTGCTAGCTCTTAGCCTTTAGCTAAAACTGCATCCTTCGATTCTGTGTGTCGCAGTTAGCTTTCAGCTAGAAGCTAACAGCTAGAAGCTATCTCTACTTCGCTCCGGTCTTGCCGACCTTCTTCTTCAGCTTCTCGCCTGTGTAGCGGACGCCCTTGTTCTTGTACGGGTCGGGCTTGCGGAGCGAGCGCATGTCGGCGGCGACCTGTCCGACCTTCTGCCGGTCGATGCCGGAGATGGTGAGGTGCGTCTGCTTGGGGTCGATGGCGACTTCGATGCCGGCGGGCAGCGGGAACTCAATCGGGTGCGAATAGCCGAGGGTGAAGACGACCAGCCCCTTGCCCTTCAGCTCGGCACGGTAGCCGATGCCGACGATGTCGAGTTCCTTCGTCCAGCCCTTGGTGACGCCGGTGACGGCGTTGAAGACCAGCGCGCGGGCGAGGCCGTGGAAGGCCGCCTGGCTGTCGCTCTGGCGCTCCGCGACGATGGCTCCGTCCTTCTGGACGAGGGTGATTCCGCCGGGGAGCAGCGCGGTGACTTTGCCCTTGGGGCCTTCGACCAGCACCGTGTTGCCGTTGACGGTGTATTTGACACCGGTCGGCAGAGTAATCGGCTTTTTGCCAATGCGTGACATAATCTCTTCCTTTTGCGGCTTGCGAGTCGCAGGAGGTTGTCCTGTTCCACTGCAGCCAGGACGCTCAGCGCCCTTTCGTGCCGGGGTGTGTGCCCCTGATCATTGCGCGGGCAGGCCCGCACGGGATTACCAGACTTCGCAGAGAACCTCGCCGCCGACACCTTCGCGGCGGGCCTGGCGGCCGGTCATGACGCCCTTCGGGGTGGTCATGATGGAGATGCCGAGACCGCCCTGAACGCGGCGAATCTCGTCGCGGCCGAGATATACGCGGCAGCCGGGGCGCGAGACGCGCTGGAGGTCGCGGATGACCGCTTCGTTGTTCGGGCCGTACTTCAGGTAAACGCGCAGCACCTTCTGGCCGTTCTCCTCGGTGGGCTTGAAGTTGGCGATGTAGCCCTCCTCTTTGAGGATACGGGCGATCTCGCTCTTGAGTCGCGAGGCGGGGACGTCGAGCTTCTGGTGGCGCGCACGGATGGAATTGCGGATGCGGGTCAGAAAGTCTGCTACTGGATCGGTAAGATTCATTGATTCTCCTTCATTCCCCGTTCGCTCACGAGTCTGCTTCGCAAGAACCAGCGGAAATGTTGTTTCGGGTTGTACCTCCAGACTTCTGCATCAAAAGCTCGCGCCCTGATGGGGTCTCTGGCGGTAGCACACGATACAGGCTGTGTGCAGGGACAGATTTATTCTACCAGCTTGACTTCACGACGCCCGGAATCTCGCCCTTCAACGCGAGCGAGCGGAAGCAGAGACGGCATACGCCGAACTTCCGCAGGCAGGCGCGCGGCCGGCCGCAGAGCTGGCAGCGGTTGTGCTGGCGGGACTTGAACTTCGGCTTCTTTGCATCTTTGACACGTTTTGCTGTCGTTGCCATATGTACTCTCAATCTTTACTGCGAACTTGATACTGCTGGGAAAACTTATGCTCCAACACGGAACGGCATTCCAAAGCCCTTGAGCAGAGCGCGGGCGCCGTTGTCGTCCGCTGCGGTGGTCACGATGGTGACGTTCATGCCCTTGAGCTTGTCCACCTTCGCGTAGTCGATCTCGGCGAAGATGAGCTGGTCGCGGAGGCCGAGGGTATAGTTGCCGCGCCCGTCGAAGCTCTTCGACGAGACGCCGCGGAAGTCGCGGACGCGCGGAAGGGCGATCGAGATGAGCCGGTCGAGGAACTCATACATATTGTCGCCGCGCAGCGTGACCATCGCGCCGATGGGCATGCCTTCGCGCACCTTGAAGGCGGCGATGGACTTCTTCGCGCGCGTCGTCACCGGCTTCTGGCCGGTGATGGAGGCAAGATCGGCCACGAGCGGGTCCATAATCTTGACGTTCTGGGTCGCTTCACCCAGACCCATGTTGACGACAATCTTTTCGAGGCGCGGGATCGCCATCGGATTGGTGATGCTGAGCTCTTTGCTCAGCGCCGGACGGATTTCTTTTTCGTACTTCTCTTTCAGTCGTGTTGCCATGGTTCGTCTTCTCTTTCTCCACGGTCTCGGATTGGATATGCTCCGTTTACCGATGCGTGGGGTGCACCGTTGAAACAATAATTACGACTACTTCTTGCGGTCGGGGACCGCGTTGCCGCTCACCTTCGAGTAGCGGACGTTGCGGTCGCCCTCCACGCGGCGTCCAACGCGGGTGCGGTTGCCTTCGCCGTCGATCAGCATCACGTTGGAGATGTGGATGGGCGATTCCTGGTCGGCAATGCCGCCCTGGATGTTCCGCTGTGGGTTGGGACGGAGGTGCTTTTTGACCACCATGACGTGCTCGACGAGAATGCGGTCGCTGCCGGCGATGACGCGAAGCACGCGGCCCTGCTTGCCCTTGTCTTTACCGGAGATGACTTCGACCCGGTCGTTGCGCTTGATCTTGATCTTTCCTGCCATAAAACCTAGCTCCTAGCTTTTAGCTTCCAGCTGTTAGCTAGAAGCGGCGCGGTGCGTACCATGTAAATCTTATCAACCATCTTTCTAGCTAGAAGCTAAAGGCTAAAAGCTAGAGGCTATCCTTAGATGACCTCGGGGGCCAGCGAAACGATCTTGAGAAACTTCTTCTCGCGAAGCTCGCGGGCGACGGGGCCGAAGACGCGGGTGCCGACCGGCTCGTTGGTGTCGTTGATGACGACGGCCGCGTTCTGGTCGAAGCGGATGTAGGTGCCATCCTTGCGGCGGCACTCCTTGCGGGTGCGGACGATCACCGCCTTGACGACCTTGCCCTTCTTCACGGTTCCGTCGGGCGAGGCCTCTTTCACGGCAGCCGTGACCACGTCTCCCAGGCTGGCCTTCTTGCCGAGTCCGCCGCCAAGGGGCAGGATAACCTGCAGCTTGCGCGCGCCGGAGTTGTCGGCAACGTCAAGGATTGTTCTCATTTGTACTGACATCGTTCGGCTCCTGAACTTCTCACACCAGGGACTTGCGTCCCAGTCAATCTCTTACGGAGGGACGTGTGTCCCGCCCCGTGCTACTTCACTGCGGCGACTTCGACTGCTTTGTCGTCGGCCAGCGCCAGCGACGAGCGGCGCACGATCTCTTCAAGCGACCACCGCTTGAGCTTCGACAGTGGGCGTGCTTCGCGGATGCGGACGACATCGCCCACGCGCGCCGAGTTCTGCTCGTCGTGAGCGTAGAACTTCTTGTTCGACTTCATCACGCGCTTGTACTTGGGGTGCGCCTTGCGCATCTCGATCTCGACCACGATGGTCTTCTGCATCTTGGTCGAAACGACCAGTCCGACCTTCTCGTTGCGGCGTGAGGCCGGGGCTTCGGTTGCTGCGGTCTGGGTCTTGTCTGCCATGGTTAGTCCTTCTTCGCTTTCTTGCGGGCGGTGCGCGTGCTCTTCGCCGGGGCTGCGTTGGCCACGACGGGGTTGGCGGCCTTGGCGGCGGCCAGCTCGCGCTGCCGTTGGGCGGTCTTGATGCGCGCGACATCGAGCTTGAGCGCGCGGAGCTTCTTCAGGCCCTCGGTGTTGCCGAGCGTCTTCTGGAAGCGGATACGGAAGAGCTGCTCGGCGGCCTTGTTCTGCTCGACCTGAAGCTCTCCGTCACTAAGATTGCGAATCTTTTCAAAGTTCATTGTCTTTTCCTTCAAACTTTGCAATTACCCGGCACTCGCCTTACTTGGCGGCGACCGTCACTTTGACATCGTGGCGCTGGACGAAGCTGGTCTTGAGCGGGAGCTTGTGGGCCGCCAGACGCATCGCCTCTTTGGCAATATCGGGAGCGACGCCCTCCATCTCGAACAGAATGCGCCCGGGGCGAACCACGCAGACCCAGTGATCCGGAGCGCCTTTGCCCTTACCCATACGGGTTTCGGCCGGCTTCTTGGTGATCGGCTTGTCCGGAAACAGACGCAGCCAGACCTTGCCGCCGCGCTTGATGAAGCGCGTCATCGCGATACGGCTGGCCTCGATCTGACGGTCCGTGATGTAGCCGCACTCGAGCACCTTCAGGCCATAGTCGCCGTATGAGAGATCGGAGCCGCGCCACGCCTTGCCGGTCATACGGCCGCGCTGCTGCTTGCGATACTTGACCTTCTTTGGCATCAACATAATGAAACCCCTAGCTATTAGCTGCTAGCTTCTAGCTCTTAGCCAGATCTAGCCGATTCAAATTCTTTTCCAACGCACTAGCCAAAAGCTAAAAGCTAAAAGCTAGAAGCTGTATTCTTTACGACGCAAACGCCCCGGCGGTCAGGCCCTGGTCGCGCCGCTTCTTCTGCTCGTAGATGTCGCCGCGATAGACCCAGGTCTTGACGCCGATCACGCCGTAGGTCGTCCGCGCTTCTGCGAAACCGTAGTCGATGTCGGCGCGGAGCGTGTGCAGCGGCAGACGGCCCTGGAGATACCACTCCGAGCGCGCAATCTCGTTCCCGTTCAGGCGGCCCGACACGCGGACCTTGATCCCCTTGCAGCCGAAGCGCAGCGCCGAGTCCACCGATTTGCGCATGGCGCGGCGGAAGCTGACGCGCTTCTCAAGCTGGAGGGCAATATTCTCGGCGACAAGCTGAGCGTCCAGCTCGGGTTTGTTGACCTCGAGAATGTCGATGAAGACCTCGCGGTTCGAGCGCTTCTGGATGTCGGCCTTGAGCTTGTCGATCTCGGCGCCCTTGCGGCCGATGATGATGCCCGGGCGCGCGGTGCGGATGATCAGGCGCAGCTTGTTGCCGGGGCGCTCGACTTCGACCGAGCTGACGCCAGCGGCCTTGAGCTTGTCGCGCAGCTCGGCCTTGAGCTTGACGTCTTCGATCAGCAGCTTGTCATAGCCGCGCTCGACAAACCAGCGCGACTTCCACGGCTTGTTGACGCCGAGGCGAAACCCATACGGATGGACTTTCTGTCCCATAGCTTCCCTTTACTTTGTGCCCTGTCCGGTTGAGCCGGCGAGCGGTCGTGCAAAACTTTAAGTTTACAAGAACCTGCTTACTTCGCAGCCTTCTTCGTGCTCTTTGCCGGAGCCTTCTTCGCTGCGGCTTTCCTGGCTGGAGCTTTCTTGGCGGCAGCCTTCTTAGCTGGCTTCTTCTTCGCTGCTCCCACCGGCTCCGATTCGGTAACGGTGGTGGCTGCCGTCACCGGCTTCTTCTCCGCGACGGTGACAATAATGTGCGCGAGCCTGCGCTGGTAGCGGAAGGCGCGGCCCATCGGAGCGGGGCGGATCCGCTTCATGCGCGGGCCCTCGTTGGCGACAGCGGTGCGGACGTAGAGGTTATCGACATCCACATCGAGGTCGTGCTCATCGCTGGCGAACTTTGCATTCTGGATCGCCGAGCGCAGCACTTTTTCCACCACCGGAGCGATGCGCTTGCTGCTGAAGTGGACCGTGTTGAGCGCCTGCTCCACGCGCTGGCCCTTGATGAGGTCAAGCACGAGCTTCGCCTTTTGCGGGCTGGTGCGCTGGAACCTTGCCTCGGCGCGGAACTCTTGTATCTTTGCTGCTGCGTTCGCCATAACGTCTTCTTCCTATAGAAACAAAAAGCAAAAACTTGCTGAAAAGCCTTTATTTCGGCTTGGCCGTCGTCTCCGCAGCCTTCGCGGAGTGGCCCTTGAACGTGCGGGTGGCGGCAAACTCGCCGAGCTTGTGGCCGACCATGTTCTCGGTCACATAGACGGGGATAAACTTGCGGCCGTTGTGTACGGCGAGCGTGTGGCCGACGAAGTCCGGGTGGATCGTGGACCGGCGCGACCAGGTGCGCACGACCTTCTTGTCGTTGGTCTGGTTCATGACGTTGACCTTGGTCATCAGGTGGCCGTCGATGAAGGGCCCTTTTTTAGCTGAACGTGCCATGTGCTAAGCTCCGTGTTTCTGTGTTGCTATCTCAAAAATGTTGACAACTACTTGCTGCGGCGATTGACGATGAACACATCCGTCCGCTTTGACGCAAAGCGCGCTACTTGCTTCTGCGGTTGACGATAAATACATCGGTCCGCTTGTTGTTGCGCGTCTTGTATCCGCGCGTGGGCTGACCCCATGGTGTGACCGGGTGACGACCGCCCGAGGTCTTGCCTTCACCACCGCCATGCGGGTGGTCAACCGGGTTCATCGACACACCGCGGTTGGAGGGGCGGATACCCTTCCAGCGGTTGCGTCCAGCCTTGCCGATCGTGACATTCTCGTGATCGGTATTGCCGACCTGGCCGATGGTCGCCATGCATTCGACCAGCACCTTGCGGGTCTCGCCCGAGGGCAGCTTGAGCAGCGCATAGTCGCCTTCCTTGGCGACCAACTGAACCTGCGCGCCAGCCGAACGCGCCATCTGCGCGCCCTTGCCGGGACGAAGCTCGATGTTGTGGACCGTGGTACCTGCCGGAATGTTCTTGAGCGGAAGGGCGTTGCCAACGAGAATGTCGGCATCGGGGCCGCTCATAATCGACTGACCAACCTTCAGACCGACCGGCTGGATGATGTAACGCTTCTCGCCGTCGGCGTAGCTGACCAGGGCGATCCGCGAGCTGCGGTTTGGATCGTACTCGATCGTCGTCACCGTGGCCGGGATGCCGTATTTGTCGCGCTTGAAGTCCACAATACGCAGCTTCTGTTTGTGGCCGCCGCCGTGGTGACGCATCGAGAGCGCGCCCGTGTTCTTGCGGCCGCCAGTGCGCTGCTTGACGGCGAGCAGCGGCTTGTGCGGCTTGTCGGTGGTCAGGTCGTCGTTGACCAGCTTGGTCGCAAACCGGCGAGATGGGGTCGTTGGTCGAAATGTTTTGATCGGCATCGTCTTCTTAGCTCCTAGCTGCTAGCTTCTAGCTGTTAGCTAGTTCTCAATCTTTGGTACTGCTCTTCTGCATGGTCAGCTAGAAGCTAAAAGCTAGTAGCTAACGGCTGCCCTTAAAGGCTGTTGATGTACTCCGGCATCTTTTCGCCTTCTTTCAGGCGAACGTAAGCCTTCTTCCAGTCAGGACGATAGCCGGTATACCGGCCCCGGCGCCGTTCCTTACCCTCGACGGTCGAGGTGCGGACTGCGCTGACCTTGACCTTGAAGAGCGACTCGACGGCCTGCTTGACCTCGGTCTTGGTGGCCTTCACGGCAACCTCGAAGACCAGCGTGTTCTGGGTCTCTTTGAAGCCCAGGCCCTTCTCGGTGATGAGAGGGCGGCGAATAACGGTGTAGAGGGTTGGCATTACGCAGCCTCCTTCTTCGAAGCTGCTTTACGCTTCGATACGAACTTCTTGAGCGTCTCCTGCAGCGCCTCGATGGCGTCGCGCGAGATGACGGCGTGCTCATAGCGGAGCAGGTCGTAGGGGTGGACCTCGGAGCTGAGCACAAGCTCAACGCCATCGAGGTTGCGCGCGCCGAGATAGAGCTTCTCGTCGAGCTTGCGGCTCGTTTCGACCAGCAGCGTCGTCTTGCCCGCTTCGAGCTTGCTCAGCGCGGTGCGATAGAGCTTGGTCTTGGCTTCGGCAACGTCGAAGGAATCGACCACCGTGAGCTTGCCGTCGGCGAGCTTCGCATTGAGAGCCGAGCGCAGCGCGCCCATCAGCTTCTTCTGCGGAAAGGCATATTCGTAGCTGCGGGGCTGAGGTCCGTGGACCGTACCGCCTCCGCGCCAGAGCGGGGTGCGGATGGAGCCGACGCGCGCGCGGCCTGTTCCCTTCTGCTTCCAGAGCTTCTTGCCTGCGCCCGAGACCAGCTTGCGGTTCTTGGTCGCGGCTGTTCCCTGACGGAGCGCGGCGCGATAGTGCTTGACCGACTCCCAGAGGAGCGCATCGTTGATCTCGCCGTTGAAGACCTCGCCCGCGAGTTCGAACTCGCCGACCTTGGTCCCTCCGAGATTGACTACGTTGATGTTTGCCATCGTTCTTCGTTTCGCTTTCTGTGCGGCCATCGATGCGGCGCGCCCTGACTTTGTTTCCCTGCTTTACCGGTCTGTTTCCCGAGCGGGGGTCTTGCTGAAAATCCAAAACGTTCTGTCTAACTTTCTTTACTTCTTCTTCGGAGCAGCCTTCTTCGATGCCTTCAGAGGATCGAGTGTTCCGGCTCCGGCAAAGCCACGGCGTTCGCGCGGTGGAGCCTTTGCTTTCGAGATCAGCACATAGCCGTCACGCGGGCCGGGAACTGCACCCTCGACCATGAGCAGGTTGTCTTCGAGGTCGATGCCGCGAATCCGGAGATTGCGAACCGTTACCTGATCGTGTCCCATGTGGCCGGGCATCCGCTGGCCGGGGAAGACGCGCGACGGGAACGACGATGCGCCAATGGATCCCTGCACCTGGAACATGTGTCCGTGGGCCTTGGGGCCTCCGCCGAAGGCGTGGCGGCGGACGACACCTGCAAAGCCACGGCCTTTCGATGTTCCGATGACATCGACAAACTTTTCGTCAGAGAAGATGTCAACCAGCACGCGGTCACCGGCCTTGACGCCAGTCGTCTCCGCACCTTCCGCCGACTTCGCCGTCTCAAGCGCAACTTCCCTGATCTCGCGGACGGGAGGAACGTTCGACTTGGCGAAGTGGCCGGTCATGGCCTTGTTGACCTTCGATGCCTTGACGAAATCGACGTAACCGATCTGTGCGGCGTCGTATCCGTCCTTGGCCAGCGTCTTGAGCTGCGTGATGACGCAGGGGCCGGCCTTGAGCACTGTGACCGGGTGAACGTCGCCCTTCTCATCGAAGAGCTGCGTCATGCCGACTTTCTTGCCGAGAATTCCTGTGACTGACATTTCCGTTTCCTTTCCTCATCATGCTGGCCCTGCCAGCACTGCCGGGTTGATGCTGCTATTTTTGTACGGTCTTGATCTCGACATCGACGCCCGCGGGAAGGTCGAGCTTCATCAGCGCATCGACCGTCTGCTGCGTCGGCTCCAGGATGTCGATCAGCCGCTTGTGCGTGCGAATCTCGAAGGCCTCGCGCGACTTCTTATCGACGTGGGGCGAACGCAGGACGCAATACTTGTTCTTCATGGTCGGCAGGGGAATAGGCCCCGCAACCTGAGCGCCCGTGCGCTTGGCCGTCTCGACGATCTCGCCCGTGGACGTGTCAAGCACGCGGTAGTCATACGCCTTCAACCGAATTCTGATTCTCTGTCCAGCCATTTTTCTTCTCTTTTCTTCAAAGAACTGTTGGAGTAGCTGCCGGTCATTTCCCTCTCACATCTCAATGGGCCGGCAGCCCTCGTGAATCTGAACTACTTGATGATCTCCGAGATGGTTCCTGCGCCGACGGTCCTGCCGCCTTCGCGGATGGCGAAGCGCAGGCCCTTCTCCATCGCCACCGGCGTGTGCAGCGTGATCTCCAACTGGATGTTGTCGCCAGGCATCACCATCTCCGTGCCCTCCGGCA
>Ga0207640_10000021_pt1 | contig 168138 bp, 141 predicted proteins | sample KBSCornC42_FD_184300 | JGI IMG/M metagenome (GOLD analysis project Ga0207640, IMG submission 184300) | Corn rhizosphere microbial communities from Kellogg Biological Station, Michigan, USA - KBS Corn C4-2 (SPAdes) (version 2) | ecosystem: Host-associated > Plants > Roots > Rhizosphere > Soil ... | reverse complement strand
GAACGGAACGTGATAGTCGACGCCGGCGGTCGGCTGGTTGATCATCACCATGCCCGCGCGGACATTCTTCTTGAAGTGACGCGCATGCTTCTGGCTGGTCGTCACCACGCCCGCCGACAGGCCGAAATTGCCGCGGTTGGCGAGCTCGAGCGCCTCCTCGTAGCTCTTGGCGCGCACGGTCGAGACGACCGGGCCGAACACTTCCTCATTGTTGATCCGCATGTCCGGATCGGTGTCGGCGATGAGCGTCGGACTCATGAAGTAGCCAGGCGTTTCCAGCTTGAGCTGTTCGCCGCCGGTGACGAGGCGGCCGCCTTCCTCGGTCGCAATCTCGACATAGCGGAGATTCTGTTCGAACTGGCTGTCGGAGGACGCCGGGCCGACCTGGGTATTGGGATCGAGCGCCGGGCCAACCTTGAGCGCCTTGGCGCGCTCGGCGAGCGCGGCCACGAACCGGTCGTGGATGCCGTCCTGCACGATCACCTTGGACGAGGCGGTGCAGCGCTGGCCGGTCTGGAAGAAGCCGCCGTCGAGCGCGATCGCCACCGCCCGGTCGAGATCGGCATCGTCGAGCACGACCAGCGGGTTCTTGCCGCCCATTTCGAGCTGAACGCGCGCCTGGCGCGTGACCGCGGCTATGCCGACCTTGCCGCCGACCGACTGGCTGCCGGTGAAGGAGATGCCGTTGATCTCGGGATGCTCGACGATCGCCGAACCGACGCCGCCCTGACCCAGCACCATGTTGAAGATGCCCGCAGGTGCATTGAGCGAGGCGGCAACCTCATGGATGATCTTGGCGAGCGCATGCGCGATAGTCGGCGTCGGGTTGGCGGGCTTGAGCACGACGGTGTTGCCGAACGCCAGCGCCGGCGCGGCCTTCCAGGCGGGAATCGCGATCGGGAAATTCCACGGCGTGATCAGGCCATAGACGCCGACCGCCTCGCGCCATATTTCGACATCGAGACCGGGCCGGGTCGATTCCAACGTCTGGCCGTGACGACGCAAAGCCTCACCGCCAAAATATTTGAAGATGCGCGCGGCGCGCATCACCTCGCCCATGCCCTCGGGGCGGGTCTTGCCCTCCTCACGGCTGAGCAGTTCGCCGAGTTCGGCGGCGCGCGCCATGATCGTGTTGCCGACCTTGTCGAGCAGATCGGACCTGAGCTCGGGCGATGCCATCGACCAGGCCGGGAATGCCGCGCGCGCAGCCGCCGCGGCCGCGTCGACCTCCGCCTTGCCGCCGGCGGGATAGGACGACACCACCTCGTCCGTGTTGGACGGATTGATGCTGGTGAACGGCGTGTCGGCTTCGACTTCCTTGCCGCCGATGAAATGGGTGAGCTTCATAGGTCCTTACCTTGTTTGACGGTCAACCGAGCAGCCCGCGCTGCGCCAGATTCTGCATCAGCCCAGCGATGCCGAGCGTCCATGGCCGGGCATTCTTGGAATGAGTTACGCGGTTAACGAGTTTGCCGAGCTTGGGGGTCGAGATCGAGACGACATCGCCGACCTTGTGGGTGAAGCCGCGGCCGGGATCGTCGCGATCCTGCGTCGGCGCGAACAACGTGCCAAGGAACAATATATAGCCGTCGGGATAGTGATGCTCGCTCATCGCCTGCGCGACGAGATCGGTCGGATCACGGCTGATCTCCCGCATCGAGCTATGGCCCTTCAGCACGTAGCCGTCCTCACCCTCGATCAGCAGGTCGACCTCGGCCTGGCGCACATCGTCCATGGTGAAACTTGCGTCGAACAACCGCACGAACGGCCCGAGCGAGCAGGACGCATTATTGTCCTTGGCCTTGCCGAGCAGCAGCGCCGAGCGCCCCTCGAAATCGCGCAGGTTGACGTCGTTGCCGAGACTCGCGCCGACCGGCTCGCCGTGACTGTCGGCCAGGATCGCGATTTCAGGCTCGGGATTGTTCCAGGACGAATCCGAACGTACCCCGATCTCGGCGCCCCAGCCGACGGTCGACAGAACTGGCGACTTGGTGAAAATCTCCGCATCGGGGCCGATCGCGACCTCCAGATATTGCGACCACATGCCTTCGTCGATCAGCGCCTGCTTGAGCGCCATCGCTTCCGGCGAACCTGGCTTGAGACCGCGGATACCGCCGCCGATCCGGCCTTCCAGCATGGCACGCACCTCGGCAGCCTTGCCGGCATCGCCGCGCGCACGCTCCTCGATCACGCGCTCGACCGCCGAGACCGCGAAGGTCACACCCGCTGCCTTGACGCATTGCAGGTCCACCGGGCTCAGTAGGCGCGACGTGCCGTCCCCGGACAGATCGAGCTTTTCCAGATCGCCAAGCGCCTTGCCTTTCGACACGTCGAAGGCGCGATCGGACACCAGTTGCGCGGCGGTTGCCGCGACCCGGCTCATATCGTATAGGATACCGTCCTTGAGCAGCACGGGAGTCGGGCCATCGGCGGTTTCGATCCTACCGAGGAAGAGGCCCTCGCGCCAATCGTCAGCCAGCATCGTCGCCGGCACGAAAGCCGTCATCGTCGTTCCTTCTCCCGCCCCAAGGTTCTGTTAGCGCTACCAATGTTAGGTCGGCGGCGCGGAGTCAAGCGCCGGTAACAGGTTCGTTTTGAGGGGGCCAGCGATTGTCCGACAAACAGGCGCAGCGCTATCACGCCCTGCCTCTGTATCCGCCACACTATGTCGGGATCAACCGCGCCTGCGGGCAGGCTTGCAACGCGCACGGGTCGAAGCGATCTGGTCCGACGGGACCGGATTGGCTTCGACCCGCTTGCAGTCAGGATCGTGCGGAGTTGCGGGGCGGAGGTCAGTTCTTGGCCTTGTCGACGAGCTTGTTCTTCGAGATCCACGGCATCATCGCACGCAGTTCCGCGCCGACCTTCTCGATACCATGTTCCGCCTGGAGCTTGCGGCTCGCCTTCATCTCCGGATTGCCCATGCGGTTGTCCATCATGAAGCGCTGGACGAAGCGGCCACCCTGGATGTCGGCAAGCACGCGCTTCATCTCGGCCTTGGTCTCATCCGTGATGATGCGCGGGCCGGTATGATAATCGCCATATTCAGCGGTGTTGCTGATCGAATAGCGCATGTTTGCGATGCCCCCTTCGTACATCAGGTCCACGATCAGCTTCACCTCATGCAAACATTCGAAATAGGCCATTTCGGGCGCGTAGCCAGCCTCGACCAAAGTCTCGAATCCAGCCATGATCAGGTGGCTCAGGCCGCCGCACAAAACCGCCTGCTCGCCGAACAGATCGGTCTCGCACTCTTCCTTGAAGGTCGTCTCGATCACGCCCGAACGGCCGCCGCCGACGGCGGATGCGTAGGAAAGCGCCACGTCATGCGCATTGCCGCTCGCATCCTGATGGATTGCGATCAGGCACGGCACGCCGCCGCCCTTCACATATTCGCCGCGGACGGTGTGGCCCGGGCCCTTGGGCGCGATCATGAAGACGTCGATCCCCGCGGGCGGCTCGATCAGGCCGAAATGCACGTTGAGGCCGTGCGCGAAGGCGATCGCGGCGCCATCGCGGATATTGTCCTTGATGTCCTTGTCCCAGATGCCGGCCTGATGCTCGTCGGGGGCCAGGATCATGATGATGTCGGCCCATTTCGACGCATCGGCGACGGACATCACCTTGAAGCCGGCTTCCGCCGCCTTGGCCGCGCTGGCCGAACCCGGGCGAAGGCCGACCGCGACCTCTTTCACGCCCGAATCCCGCAGATTCTGGGCATGGGCATGGCCCTGGCTGCCATAGCCGACGATCGCGACCTTCTTGCCCTTGATCAGGCCGATATCAGCATCGGAATCATAATAAACGCGCATTTCAAAAAGCCCCTTCAATAGTATCGTCATCCCGGCGAAGGCCGGGATCTCAGGAGGCTGGGTGGAGCCTCCAAGGTTGCCAAAAATCTCCCGAGACCCCGGCTTCCGCCGGGGTGACGGGTTACGTCAGAAAGTCTGGTGCCCGCGGCTGATCGCGGCGACGCCGGTGCGCGCCACTTCGACCAGCCCGACCTCGCGCATCAGCTCGAGGAATTTGTCGATCTTGTCGGTGCCGCCGGTCACCTCGAACACGAAGCTCGAAATGGTCGCATCCACCACACGTGCGCGATAGACTTCGGCCAGGCGCAGCGCCTCGATCCGGTGATCGCCGGTGCCCCTGACCTTCACCAGCGCAAGCTCGCGCTCGACATGCGCGCCTTCGGCGGTGAGATCGTGGACACGATGGACCGGCGGCAACCGATCGAGCTGCGCGATGATCTGGTCGATCGTTTCCGGCGCACCCGACGTGACGATGGTGATGCGGCTGACGCTTTCGTCCTCGGTGACCTCGGCAACGGTCAGACTCTCGATATTGTAGCCGCGCCCCGCGAACATGCCCGCGATCCGCGCGAGGATGCCCGGTTCGTTGGCGACCGTAACGGAGAGCGTGTGCCGCTCGATAACTTCTGTGCGGATATGCATCATTTTCTTTCGTCATCCCCGCGAAGGCGGGGATCCATAGTCCTCTAATTACCTATCTGCCCCACCGTCCGCGGATATGGATTCCCGCCTTCGCGGGAATGACGGTAGTTGGCTACCGCTTAGACCAGCGCCTTGGCCTCGTCGTCCATTTCGCCCGAGACTTCGTTCGCCTGCAGGATCATCTCGGTATGCGCGGCACCCGACGGGATCATCGGGAAGCAATTGGCGAGCTTGGCGACGCGGCAATCGACCATCACCGGCCCCTTATAGGCCAGCATTTCGGCGATGCCGTCGTCCAGCGCGGCCGGATCCTCGATCCGCATCCCCTTCCAGCCATAAGCCTCGGCCAGCTTCACGAAATCGGGCAGCGCTTCCGAATAGCTGTGCGAATGGCGGCCCTGATAGGTCAGGTCCTGCCACTGGCGGACCATGCCCATATATTCGTTGTTGAGGATGAACACCTTGACCGGCAGATCATATTGCGTGGCAGTCGACATCTCCTGGATGTTCATCATGATCGATGCTTCGCCGGCGATGTCGATCACCAGCGCATCGGGATTGCCGATCTGCGCGCCGATCGCGGCCGGCAGGCCGTAGCCCATCGTCCCGAGCCCGCCCGACGTCAGCCACTTGTTCGGGCTTTCGAAGCCGAAATGCTGCGCGGCCCACATCTGGTGCTGGCCCACTTCGGTCGAGATGATCGGCGCCTTGTCCTTCGTCGCCTCCCACAGCCGGCGGATCGCGAGCTGCGGTATGATCTCCTTGGTCGATTTGGGGAAATCGAGGCTACGCTTGGCGCGCCATTGTTCGATCTGCGCGTACCATTTGGACAGATCCGCCGCCTGGTGGCCGCGCTTCTTCCAGGTCGCGATCATCGCCGCGATCGCGCGGTCGCAATCGGCGACGATCCCCCATTCCGCCGACACGATCTTGTTGATCGACGAGCGATCGATATCGACATGGATCTTGCGCGCATGCGGCGCGAACGCATCCAGCCGGCCCGTCACGCGATCGTCGAAGCGCGCGCCGAGGCAGATGATCAGATCGGCCTGATTCATCGCCAGATTGGCTTCGTAAGTGCCGTGCATGCCGAGCATGCCGAGCCATGAGGGCGACGACGCCGGAAGCGCGCCCAGACCCATCAGCGTCGAGGTCACCGGCGCGCCGGTCAGCTTCACCAGCTCGCGCAGGCCTTCGCTTGCCGCCGGACCGGCATTGATGATGCCGCCGCCGGTATAGAAGATCGGCCTTTCGGCGGCGGCAATCATCTCGACCGCGCTGTCGATCAGCTTGGGATCGGGCTCGGTCTGCGGCTGATAGCCGATGCTGGTGCGCGGCTTGTTCTCCGCGGTCGCGGCGACCTGCACGTCCTTGGGCAGATCGATCAGCACCGGGCCGGGGCGCCCGGTTGTGGCGATGCGGAACGCCTCGCGGATCACGCCTTCGAGCTCCGCCGGATCCTTCACCAGGTAATTCTGCTTGGTGCAGTGGCGGGTGATGCCGACCGTGTCGCATTCCTGGAAGGCATCCGAACCGATCAAGGCGGTCGGCACCTGGCCGGTGATCACCACCATCGGGATCGAATCCATCAGCGCATCGGTGATGCCGGTCACAGCGTTGGTCGCACCCGGACCCGAGGTCACCAGCACAACGCCCGGCTTGCCGGTCGAGCGGGCATAACCCTCGGCCGCATGCGCAGCACCGCCCTCCTGGCGCACGAGGATATGGCGGATGCGGTCCTGCTTGAAGATCGCGTCATAGATAGGGAGCACGGCCCCGCCCGGATAACCGAACACGACCTCGACACCGAGATCCGTCAGGGTCTCGATCAAGATATCCGCGCCGGTACGTTCCTGGGCCATTGTTCCTCATCCTTTCGGGAAGTGGCGCCGGTAGACGGCGGTCCCACCGCTGTCAACCGCCAATAGGTTTTTTATATCTCTAAAATGGACATTGGAAGAAATTTTGTTGCTTTAAAACATGTGAAATAGACAAAAAGAAAGCCGCCCGGAGGCGGCTTCCTAAAACATCGGGGCGGTCCGATCAGGCCGCGGCCAGACGCTCCTTGCGGCGCTGCCGGCGAATTAGCGACCCCGTGGCGCCAAAGCCGAGCAGCATCAACGCCCAGCTGGCGGGTTCCGGCACACCACCCGTGCCGCCGCCCGTCGTCGTTTCGAAGAAGCCGCCATAGCCGGCAAAAGTGCCGAGATGGACTTCGCCCTGCTGAAAGAAGGTTCGCGCGACGACCGAGCCGTCGATCGCATTCTTGTTGTTGAGTATCGTGGTCGGCGCCAGCACCGACCCGTAAAATTCGGTCTGCGTGGTCAGGCTGTTCGCGCTGGCGAAATTCCAGATCACATTCTGATCGAGCGCGGCGTTATTCACGTTGAGTGCGAAATTGTAATTGCCCGAGCCGATCACATTGACGATCGTCGTCAGCGGATTGCCCCCGCTCGACAGCAGGTTGAAGTTGAGCGTGCCCGAATAGCCCATGAGGTCGCTCGCGTTCACGTCGATCACGGCATAGCCGGTCGCGATCGCGGTGGGATCATAGGTGACGAAGATATTATTGTGATCGCTCGTGTTGAATGCAGCATTGGCGGTGAGCGACGAGAACATCGTCGACAGCTGGGTCAGATCGGCAGTGAGGGTGGCGGTCTGGCCGGCGATCGTTGCGGCAAGCCCGGTCTGAGCAGCGGCGAGGCCCGCGTCATGGACCACGAAAGGCGCGTCCTGCGCCTGAAGGTTGCTCGCGGTCGTGCCGTAGGTCGCGGTCCTGTCGGCGGCCGGATTGAAATTCTGGTTGTTGAACGATCCGCCGACGCGGATCGCGGCGGGCGAAACGTTCACGCCGACCGTCCCGGTGACGTTGCCGCCGACGTCGGCGACGCTGGCGAGGCCGGACGAGGTGCTGGTTCCGGTGCTGCCATTGAGACCGTTATTGATATGAATGTCGGCCCCAACATTGCCGCCGACGGTGAGCGTCGCGCGGCTGTTGACAGCAAAGCCTTGGCCCGGATGCGCAGAGCTGCCGATGCCGAAATTCTCGTTGCTGCCGGAAACGGAGCCCCCGACAAAGGCCTTGCCCTCGATCTCGGCTCCGCTGGTCAGATCCCCGAGCACGATCAAATTGAGCTCGCGCATCGCCTGCAACGCGGCGCTCGCTTGCAGAACCTGCGCCGGCGTGAAACTGGTTGCGGCGGCGGGCGCAGCAACAAGCAAGGCCATGCCGGCGGTCGCCGACAACAAGATCCCAAATCTCACGTTTAATTCCCCGGCACACATATAGTGAAACGCGGTCCCCACGATCCGCGATGGCATTCTCTATGGCGAAAGGCGCCGCGCGACAAGATTCCAAACGCCTCTTAACCATCTTTACGGGCTGGCTTTTCCGGCTCGGCCGCGCCGCCCCGCGGCAATTGGTGGCGCAACCAGGTGCGCTGGCGTTTGGCATAATTGCGCGTGGCCTGCTTGATGGCGGCAACCGCCGCATCGAGCGCCACTGTTCCGGCAAGATATTGAATCAGCGGGGTTACGCCAATTGCGCGCATGACCGGAAGCGCGGGATCGAGCTGGCGGTCCCGCAACGCCGCAACCTCTGCCAGCGCCCCGTTCGCGATCATCTGATCGACCCTGGCGTCGCAGCGCGCGTAAAGCTCCGCCACTGACGTTACGATTGTTTCCAATTCGATCGCATGGTCAGCCGCAATCCCACCGACGCGCGATTCGCGCCACGCGGCGATCGGCTTACCGGTCGATCGCACCACCTCCAGCGCGCGCTGGAGCCGGGCAGTGTCGTTGGGGTGCAATCGTCCGGCGGCATCGGGATCCTCCCCGGCAAGCGCGGCATGCGCCTCGGCGGCCGACAACCGCCGCACCGCGGCGCGAACGTCGGGGTCGATCTCAGGAACCGGCGCAATTCCATCGAGTAGGGTGCGGATATAAAGGCCGGTGCCGCCGACCAGGATAGGCAGCCGTCCCGCCGCCTGCGTCGCGGCGATCGCCGCCTTGGCATCCTCCGCCCATTCGGCCGCCGAGCAGGATTGCGCGCCGTCGCGATAGCCGAACAACAGATGCGGGACGCGTTGCTCTTCCTCCAGGCTTGGGCGCGCACTCAATATCCGCAGGTCGCGATAAACCTGGCTGGCATCGGCGTTGATCACAGTGCCATTCGCGGCTTCGGCCAAGGCAATCGCGCGCGCCGACTTGCCGCTGGCGGTCGGCCCTGCAATGAGCGCGATTCTGGGACGGTCTGAAGGACGATTGGTGGACATCGCGACTTTGATAGCATCGAACGGCGGCCTGTCCTCGGCCGATCTCGACGTCGCGCGCGACGCGTTGGCCGGGATCTGCGCCATGCCGGGTGCGCCCGCGTGGCTGGACGAAGGCATCGCGGCCGACCTTCCCTTCGGCCGCGCCGATCGTGCCGGCGCGCGCGCCGCGCTCGAGGGTCTGCTGCCCGGGGTCGACATTGTGGTTCAACCGCAGGCGGATCGCCGGAAGAAGCTGCTGGTCGCCGACATGGATTCCACCATGATCACGATCGAATGCATCGACGAGTTGGCCGATTATGCCGGGATCAAACCGCAGATCGCGGAAGTGACCGAGCGTGCGATGCGCGGCGAGCTCGATTTCGAATCCGCGCTCGATGCGCGCGTTGCGCTTCTCAAGGGGCTGGAGGAAAGCGCGATCGACCGTTGTCACGCAGAGCGCGTGGTATTGATGCCGGGCGCGCGAGCACTGATCCAGACGATGAAGGCGCAAGGTGCACGAACCATATTGGTTTCGGGTGGCTTCACTGTTTTTGCTGATAGGGTTGCAGCGGCGATCGGCTTCGACCGTGCCATCTCCAACCGCCTCGGTCTCGCGGACGGCATGCTCGACGGTACCGTTGCGCGTCCTATCGTCGGTTCGGCCACCAAGCGCGAAACGCTGATCGCCGAGCGCGACGCCAGTGGCCTGGCCGCCGAACAGACGCTCGCGGTCGGTGACGGGGCCAATGACATTCCGATGATCGAGGAAGCGGGGCTGGGCGTCGCCTACCATGCCAAGCCCAAGACCGCCGCGGCTGCCGACGCCCGGATCGAGCATGGCGATCTGACCGCGCTGCTCTACGCGCAGGGCTATCGGCGCGCCGACTGGAGCGCGTGACGATTGACAGGCCGCGCGGCGTGGATCACTTTCCCGTGCAGTGCGCTACTGGAGCGCCGCCTGTCCGCGGCAAGGGAGCCGGCTCCCGTCCAGCCTGAAACCTGACCTTACGAACCCTTCTTCCGGCCTTTCGTAAGCGGACGTCTGGCAATGGGAAGGAAGGTTTCCGATGCCGCGTATCCTCACGTCCAAAACCAAAATCGTATCCCTCCGCAAGGAAGCCAAGCGCTGGCTGAAGGCGCTTCGCGCGGATGACGCAGCCGCGATAGCGCGGTTGAAAGCCGCGTCTCCCAAGGCACCGCCCACCCCGGGCCTGCGCGACGTTCAGCATGCCCTCGCATTGGAATATGGCCTGCCCGGCTGGATCGCGCTCAAGGCCGCGCTCGCCGCGCCGCCAAGCGAGAGTGATGCCGACCGGATCGATACTCTGCTCCGCCACGGCTGGACCGGGGACACGGCTGCCGCCCGGCGAATCCTGGCGCGCCATCCCGCTCTTGCCCGCGACAGCCTGTTCACTGCCGCGACCTGCGGCCTAGTCGACGAGGTGGATCGGCAGCTTGCGCGCGATCCTGCCGCGGCGGCCCGCACCGGCGGGGCCCGCCAGTGGACCGCGCTTGCCTATGTCGCCTACGGCCGGCTCGATTCCGAAAATGCGGTGACCATCGCCCGCCGGCTGCTTGCCGCGGGTGCCGACCCCAGTTTCAGCTTCAACGATGGCTGGGACAATCCCTTTTCCCTGATCTGCGGCGTGATCGGGCTTGGCGAGCAGACGAAGGCGACACATCCCCAGGCGACCGAGCTGGTCGAGCTGCTGGTCGAAGCCGGCGCCGATCCGTACGACCGCCAGGCGCTCTACAATGTCTCGGTCGCAGGAAATGACGCCGACTGGTATGCGTGTCTTTGGCATTTGTGCGAACGCGCGAACTTGACCCACGCATGGCGTGCGGTGGAGCGGGGCTTTCTCGGCAAGAATATTCTCGATTATCTGCTGGGCAATGCGGTCGGCCAGAACCATCTCGACCGCGCGCAATGGCTGCTCGACCATGGCGCCGACGCCAACACGACGCACGCTTATACCAAGGAACCGCTCCACAAATTGGCGCAGCTCTCGGGCTTCCGGGACCTGACCGCGTTGCTGGAGGCGCATGGCGTCTCGCCCGTTCGGCTGACAGGTCTTGAGGCGCTGATCGCCGCCGCGCAGCGCCACGACGAAGCGGCGGTTCGCGCGCTGCTGGCGGAAAATCCGGACCTGGTCCGTGATTCCCACCCCTTGCTCGCCGCCGCCGCGCACAACAATATGGAGGCCGTAGCGCTACTGCTTCGCTGCGGCGCCGATCCGCGTGGCGTCGATCATGAGGGGATCAGCCCACTCCATCGCGCGGTCCAGGCGGATGCGGCGGAGATTGCCGACATGCTGATCGTGGAGGGCGCGGAGGTCGATCTGCGCGAGCGTAAATGGAAGGGGACGCCCCTCACCTGGGCGCTCGTACTCGGGCGGCCGGACATGGCGCGCAAACTTGCGCCGCTCAGCCGCGACGTGCGCGGACTGGCAGGGCTGGCGGATCTCGAACGGCTGGAACAGGTGTTGGCTGCCGAGCCTGAACGCGCCAACGAACGGCTCGACGTCGAGGATAGGATCACGCCCTTGTTCTGCCTGCCGGAAGATGAGGATGCGGCGATGGCGGTCGCGGAAATCCTGCTTCGTCACGGCGCCGACCCCACTTTGCGCAACCCGCAAGGCAGGACGCCCGCGGATGTCGCGCGTCAGCGCGGGCTGGACGACTCGGCCGACCTGATCGAGGCCGCGGGGGGCTAGGGCGCGATCACCAGGCAGTCGCCGCCGGCGGCGGTGACTTTCTTGCACAGCGCCTGCGCGTCCGCCCGGCTGGCGACGTTGGCCGCCTGCAGCCGCTGGACCGTACCCGCGCTGACGATATGCTGCTGGTAGGCGCCGAGATCGGCCACTTTGGCCCTCAGCGTCTTCCAGCGGTCGCGCGCCCGGTCTTCCGATCCGAACGCGCCGAGCTGCACCTTCCAATCGCCACCAGCCCTGGCGCCGCTCCTGGAGGGCTTATCGGCGGCGGCCCCGGCATCCGCGCTCTCAACAGGCGTTGGGGCGGATTTGCCCGCCTTGACGGACTTTGCCGGCTTGGCCGGGGCGGTCACGGTCTGAACCGGGGCGGGGGGAGCCTTTGCTATGGGCGTGGCGCCGTCCGGCGAGCCGGTCCGCACCACCGGGAGGGTCGCCAATATCTGGTCCGCCTTAGCTTTATCGGCAGGCAGCAGATAATGATCCATCACCTCCAGATTCTTTTGCGCGGCGGGAAGGCCGGCGGCGGCGGCGCGCTGGGTTTGGGCGTATGCCAACGGCCAATCGCGCGTCGTGTAATCGCCGTTGAAATGCGCGGTGCCCAGCAAATAGAAAGCGCGCGCTTCGCCCCGGGCGGCCGCCTTTTCAATATAAGGCATCGCCTCGCGCCGATCGCCATGCGCGAATAACGCGAAGCCCAATTCCTCGCTGGCGCGGATGTGGCCCTGCGCGGTCGCGCGGCGATACCACATGATCGCGGCCTCCTGATCGGCGGTAACGCCCTTCCCGACGCGATAGGCCTCGCCCATCTGGAACTGGGCGTCGGCATCGCCCGCTTGCGCCCTGGCCTGAAGCGCGGTGAGGTCGGGCGCGGCTCCAGCCGGCGTAACCACGCCCAAACTGGCGGCCAGCAACAACGCCACCATCAAACGCTTCATAGGATCGGCATACCTCCCTTGATCGTCCGCATCACCCGGCCCTGAACCGGCAATCCGTCGAACGGCGTATTGCCCGCCGCGGCCGCCATCTTATCCGATTCGATCCGCCAAGGCGCTTCGGAATCGACCACCAGCAGATCGGCCTCGCCACCCATGCTGAGCGCGCCGCCGGGCAGGCCGAACAGCCGCGCGGGTGCCGCGCTCAGCAGGTCGAACAGGCGCTCAAAGCCGATCCGGCCATCGCGCACCAATCCGAGGCTGAGCGCGAGCAGGGTTTCAGCACCTGCCATACCTGCTTCGGCATCGGTGAAGGGCAGCCGCTTGGCCTCGGCGCCCTGGGGGTCATGGCCTGAACAGATCAGATCGATCGTCCCGTCGGCGACCGCGTCGATACAGGCCTGACGGTCGCTCTCGTCGCGCAACGGCGGCGACAGGCGCGCGAAAGTACGGAAGCCCGTGACCGCGCTATCGGCGAGGAAGAGGTGCGCGGGCGTGATGCCGCAACTTACCGGCAGGCCCTTCGCCTTGGCGGCGCGCACCAGCGCGATCGAGCGGGCCGTGGTTATCTGGCGGAAATGGATCGGCGCGCCCGTCGCCTCGACCAGCAGCAGGTCGCGCGCGACTGCCAGGGCTTCGGCCTCGGCGGGTGCCGCCGCCAGGCCGAGCCGGGTCGCGGTTTCGCCGTCGGTCATCACCGCCTGCCCCGCCAGCCCGCCATCTTCGGGATGGCTGACCGTGCGCAGGCCGAGCGCACCCGCATAAGCAAGCAGGCGATACATCACGCCCGAATCCGCGATCCAGCCGCGTCCGGTCGCCACGCCACAGGCCCCATCGCGCGCCATCAGCCCGATCTCGGCCAGTTCCCGGCCCTCAAGCCCGCGCGTCGCGGCGGCGAGCGGATGGACCCAGACCTTGGGTTTGCCCGAAGCGGCGGCATGCTGGACGAGGGCCACGGTTTCGATCTGGCCCTGATCGGGCATCAATACCGCGCGGGTGATCCCGCCCGCAACGAAGGCCGGCCGGTCGATCGCGAACACGCCGACGTCGATCAGGCCGGGCGCGATCAGCTTGCCCCTGGCGTCGATCCTCTCCGCATCGGGCGGCGTCTCGAACATGCCGACAGCAGCGATGCGGCCGTCGCGCACCAGCACGCCGCCATCGATCAGCCCTTCGGGCGTGACAACCCGTCCGCCGGTAAGGGCAAGGCTGGTCACCATCCCGCGACTCCCCGGCGTGAGCGCGTCAGCACGTCGAGGCACGCCATGCGCACCGCAACGCCCATTTCGACCTGTTCGGTGATCGCCGATCGTTCGAGGTCGTCGGCAACATCGCTCGCAATCTCGACTCCCCGGTTCATCGGCCCGGGATGCATCACCAGCGCGTCGGGCGCGGCCCGTTTCAGCCGCTCGTGGGTGAGGCCGAACAGTGCGTGATATTCGCGGGGGCTCGGCACGAAACCGCCCGCCATCCGCTCGCGCTGCAGGCGCAGCATCATCACCACATCCGCACCGTCGAGGCCGGCATCGAAATCGGTGAAACGCGTGACCCCCATCCGCTCGATGGCGGGCGGCAGCAAGGTCGGCGGCCCGACCACGCGCACATCGGCACCCAGCGCAGTCAGCGCCAGGATGTTGGACCGCGCGACCCGGCTGTGCAGGACGTCGCCGCAGATCGCGACGATCAGTCCGTCGATCCGTCCCTTGCGGCGGCGGATGGTGAGCGCATCGAGCAACGCCTGGGTGGGATGCTCATGCCGCCCGTCGCCCGCATTGAGCACGGGGCAATCCACCTTGTCGGCGATAAGCTGCACCGCGCCCGAGGCTTCGTGGCGGATCACGATCATGTCCGCGCGCATCGCGTTCAACGTGATCGCGGTATCGATCAGCGTCTCGCCCTTCTTCACGCTCGATTGCGCGACCGCCATATTGACCACGTCTGCACCGAGGCGCTTGCCCGCAATCTCGAACGAGAGAAGCGTGCGCGTAGAATTTTCGAAGAAAGCGTTGATCAGCGTGAGACCGGCGAGCCTGTCGTCATGTTTGGCGGTGCCGCGATTGAGCTGGACCCATTGCTCCGCCTCGTCGAGCAGGAACGCGATTTCGTGCGGCTGCAATCCCGAAATGCCGGTCAGATGCCGATGCGGAAACGGGCTAGCCGAGCGACCATCGTTCGAACGTGTGGGCGGGCTGGACATTAAAGCCGTCCCCTACGCGTGACAGCCGCGAACCTCAAGGCCGCTCGGACGGGTCCGGGAGTTTCTGCAGCCATGCCGTCGATGCGCGCGACCACAGAAAGATGAGCGCCGCGCAATTCGCAAGGAGGTTGAGCACGCTGAGCGTTTCGACGCTTGGGCTCATCACATCGGTGCGATGCGCCACTACAAGGTAGGCCTGGCTCGCAAGTGACGCGCCGATACCGAAGACCAGCCAGGTCGTCAGCAGCAGACGTCCGGCCATGCCACGGCCCCTGACGACCCACAGCACCAATCCGAGGACGATGGCGACGCCGATCGCGGCCCCGGTCAAGCCCCGTGGGGTGAAATGCGTCAGCATCGACGTCGCGGCGAAATTCATCAGGCTCGCGGCGACCGCCAAAATCGCGAAACGACTTATCTGTTGCGGCTTCTCCATGACATCTCCCCCTCACTCCTCCCCGCGCGGTAGCGACGCGAGCGCGTCGATAGCCCCCTGGAGAATATAGGCCGCGGCCATCTTGTCTACGAGTTCGGCGCGGCGGGCGCGACTGGCGTCCGCATCGAGCAGGGTGCGCGTCACCGCCTGCGTCGACCAGCGTTCGTCCCACAGCAGGATCGGCAACTCCAGATCGGCGAGGTTGCGCGCGAAGGCGCGAACCGATTGGGTGCGCGGGCTGTCGGTCCCGTCGAGGCTGAGCGGCAGACCGATCACCAGGCCCTTCACCTGCTGCTTGGCGATGACCGCGCGCAACAAGGCGCGATCGACGCTGAACTTGGTGCGGCGGATCGTCTCGGCGGGGCTGGCGATGGTCCACATCGCATCGCAGATCGCGATCCCGATCGTCTTGGTGCCGACATCCAGCCCGGCGAGCCGCCCCCCCATCGGCAGCGTGGCGGCGAACGCGCTCTTGTCGGTACCGATCATCGCGCGCGAAAAACCTTGAGCCGCGTCGCCACATCGTCGCGGATGTTGGACCAGAAGAGCGCATAGTCGAATACGTGGTAATTATTGCCCGGAAGGACATAATTGCCGAACCCGGCAGGCTCGGGCCCGATCGACAGCAGCCCCTGTGCGGTGCAGCGCGCGGGAACCAGGCCGGCGGCAATGTCGACCCCGCTCAGATCGGCGTGCGGCGCGAGGGCGCCCTTGTTCGCCGTGGCCGGCGCGGCGCCGTCCTCGACACCCGTGAGCGGATTGACGCACAGCATCTTCGTGCCCTTGCGCGGGCGCCCGGCATAGCCCTGGCTCGCGTCGAAATAAGCCTTCACCAGACGCGGGTCGGAGGGCTCCGCATAGCTTTGCCATGACAATATGCAGCGTGCTTGCTGCGCCGTCCGGCACGCCGGGAAGCCGAGCGCTGGGAGGTCCGCCGTCAACGAGATCGGCCAGCCGACCGCATAGACAGCGACGATCCGCTTCGCGACCGGCCGATCCACCACTCTTTCGCGCAACAGCCGGAGCAGATGGAGCGAACCCTGGCTGTGCCCGGCAAGAATGATCGGCCGATCCGCCGGTGCTGCCGCGAGGAAGGCATCGAAAGCGCGCGCCACGTCGCGATAGGCGAAGTCGATCGCCTGCGCCGAACGCGGATCGGATGCGGCCAGGAAGGCGCCGAAGCTTGCCTGGCGATAGCGTGGCGCCCAGACCTCGCCCACGCCGTTGAACACGCTTGCCTGGCTGCGCGCGAACAGGATCAGGCGATCATTGGATGTCTTGTCGTCGATCGGCGCGTTCCAGCGGTCGCGATCGAGATAGGTGGTGGGCGGGATGTAGAAGACTTCCGCCTGGGGCGCGGGAATGGCCGGACTTCCGGGCGGCAGCCAACGCGACGGATCGTCAGGGAGGCCGGGACGCGCCAGCCAGGATGCGGCCTTGGAATAAGCGGGCGCGGTCGATGCCGGCATTGCAACGAAGGCGGCCGACGGCACGAACGCGATCCGCATCAACCTGTCCTGCATCAACGTCCAGATCATTCCCAGCGCCAGGAAAAGCACGATCAGCGCGGCGATTACGTAGAGGAAGCGACGGGCAAGCATTGTTTCCTGGGGGTGCACGGATAAAGCCGCTTGCGCAACATAAGGGCGCGGCGGATATCATTCAGCCGTAACGTCCCGGGCCTATTCCCGGCGCGAGGGAGGATGATCCATGTCTCTGAAAATAAATGACATCGCGCCGGATTTCACGCAAGACTCGACGATCGGGCCGCTTCACTTCCATGAATGGGCCGGGAATGACTGGGTGCTGTTCTTCTCACATCCCAAGGACTTCACGCCGGTTTGCACGACCGAGCTCGGCGAGGTGGCGCGTCTGAAGCCCGAATTCGACAAGCGCGGCGTGAAGGCGCTCGGCCTGTCGGTCGACCCGGCGGACAATCATGCACGCTGGGGCGCGGATATCGAGGAGACACAAGGCCATGCGCCCAACTTCCCGATGATCGCGGACACCGATCTCAGCGTATCGAAGCTCTATAACATGCTACCGGCGGATACCGAGGGGACGTCCGAGGGCCGCACCCCCGCCGACAATGCGACCGTGCGCAACGTCTTCATCATCGGGCCGGACAAGCGCATCAAGCTGATCCTGGTCTATCCGATGACGACCGGGCGCAACTTCGCCGAGATCCTGCGCGTGATCGATTCGATCCAGCTCACCGCGAAGCACAAGGTGGCGACGCCGGCCAATTGGGAAAATGGCGACGACGTGATCATCACGGGCGCGGTGTCGGACGCGGATGCGGCCACGCTCTTCCCCGGCTTCACCACGCACAAGCCCTATCTGCGGACGACCAAGCAGCCGGGCTGAGCCCATGTTGTTCGAGCAAATCGCGACGGGCGGCTGCCAATCCTACCTGATCGGCTGCCCCGAGACGCGCGTCGCGGCGGTGATCGATCCGGAGCAACGCCAGATCGACTGCTATCGCGGGCTGGCGGCACGCGAAGGCGTGCGCATCCGTTACGTGATCGAGACGCACACCCATGCCGACCATTTCTCGGGCGCGAGTCAGCTCGCGTCCGAGACGGGCGCCACCATCGTCGCGCACCGGCTAAGCCCGGCACCGCACACGAAGCTCCGTCTCGACGACGGCGAATTGCTTTATGTCGGCGGGCTCGCGCTCCAGGCGCTGCACACGCCCGGCCACACGCGCGATTCGATCTGCCTGCTGGCGGGCGACCGGATCTTCACCGGCGACACTTTGCTGATCGGCGGCACCGGGCGGACCGATCTGCCCACCGGTGATCCGGACCAGCTTTACGACAGCCTGTTCAACCGGCTCCTAAAGCTCGATCCCGCGCTGATCGTTTATCCGGCGCACGATTATAAAGGCCAGGGCAGCTCCACCCTCGGCGCCGAAATCGCCAACAATCCGCGCCTGCAGAAAAATGACCGCGCCGAATTTGTGGCGATGATGCGCGAATTGAACCTTGCCGCACCGACCCATCTTACCGAGGCGCTGCGCACCAACATGAGCGGCGGCAAGACCATCGCCCAATTGCTGGCCGAAGCGGCGGCCACCGTGCCGTTCTTCGCGATGGACGATCTGGCACGACGCGTGGAGGCAGGCACGCTCGACCTGGTCCTGCTCGACGTGCGCGAACGCGATGCGTTCGATGCGGGCCACATTCCCGGCGCGACCCATTTGCCGCGCGGCCAGCTGGAGCTACGCGTCAACGAGATGCTGCCCGATCCGACGGCGCGCATCCTCACCTGCTGCGAATATGGCCGCATCTCCACCCTCGCCGCGGCGACGCTCCGCATGCTCGGCTTCCAGCGCGCGGTCGCGCTCGACGGGGGCATGAAGGCGTGGCGCGAAGCGGGCCTGCCTGTCGCGACGGCCGACTAACCCAACCAAATCGGATGTCGCAAAGCTTGCGAGGCCTTTCCGGACGGATCAAACCATAAGGGGGGAGGATACCGTTGGACGATCGTATCGCGTGGCCGTTGCGCGCGCCAATGCTGGCCGCGCTGGGGGCTCTCACCGGATTTTGCTATCAGGCGCTTGTTAAGACAGGCGCTTGGGAATGGACGCATAATCCGGCGCGGCTTGCGCTCGGGTCCTTCCTGCTCGGCCTTGCCGTGTCGTTCGCCTTTGTGGTGGAACTCCGCCGTATGCTGTGGGCGGCAGGGTTCGCCCTGGCGTCCGGGCTTGTAGTCGGGCTGGTCACCTGGTGGACCGGCGGTTTTGGAAGCGGCTACGATTCCGAGCCCTGGCACCTGGTCTACGCCCTGCTTGCGGTCGCCGTCGCGGCCCCTTTGTTCCAGGTTGCGCGCGACGAGGAGGCGTGGCGTTTTCCCTACCGATCCGTCCATGCTCATGCCTGGACCAACGTCGTCATCTGGTTTGCCGGCTGGGCGTTCGTGCTAATTGCCTATTTGCTGCTCTATCTGCTGGGCAGCCTGTTCGACCTGATCGGCATCAAGCTGCTGTCGACTTTGCTCAAAAAGAACTGGTTCTGGTATCTGGTGATGGGCGCATCCTTCGCGGGCGCAGTCGGGCTGTTGCGCGATCGCGAACGGGTGGTCGTCACGCTCCAGCGCGTGGCGACCGCGGTCTCCGGCGTGCTTGCGCCGGTGCTCGCAGCCGGGTTGATCCTGTTCCTGCTGGCAACACCGTTCAAGGGCATCGGCCTGCTCTGGCAGGCGACCAAATATACGACGCCCATCCTGCTTTCCTGCATCCTCTCTGGCCTGATCCTGGCCAATGCGGTGCTGGGCGATGACAAGGTCGATGAACCACGCTCGCCCATCCTCCGCTGGGCCGCGATGTGCCTAGGGGTCACGATGCTGCCGCTCGCGCTGATCGCCGCGGTCTCGACCGGCAAGCGCATCCATCAATATGGGCTGACGCCCGACCGGCTGTGGGCGGTGACCTTCGTCGCCATCGCGACCGCCTATGGCTTGGCCTATCTGGTAGCGCTGATCCGCCGGCGGCTGGATTGGGGCATGGATGTCCGCCCCGCCAATCTGAAGCTGGCCTTCGCGGTCTGCGCGGTCGCATTGGTCCTGGCGAGCCCGCTCGCCGCGTTCGGCTCCTTGTCCGCAAATGATCAGATGGCGCGTATTCGCGACGGCCGCACTCCAGCGGAGCGAATTGATTTCGAGGCTTTGGCCTTCGATATGGGCAAGCCCGGCCGCGAGGCGCTCAAGTCGCTCAGCGAAAGGGGCAAGGATGCGCAGGTCCGCAAGATCGCGAAAAAGGCGCTCGCCGCGCAGGGCCGGTGGGAAGTCGAGGATTTCAACAATCATCCCAACCCAAAGCTGTTGGCGGCGCGCGCGCAGATTTTCCCCGCAGGGACGACGATCCCGCCCCAATTATGGGATGCGGTGCCGGAATATAGCGGCTGCCACGGCAACAATCCCAAGCAGCGCTGCGTGATCCGGCTCTGGGCGGATCGCGGCATCGCCGCGCTGGTGACGGATTCGTGCTGCAATCCCGACAACCCTCCCCTGACGATGATTCTCTATCGCAATGCCGATGGCTCCTGGGGCAATACCCGCGCCGAGGCGTCGAACAATACTGCGCCGGATAAGGCCGAAATCGCGCGGCAATGGGCGGCGGCGCGCAAAGGCGATATCGACATCCGACCTGTTTCCCAGGATCAGCTTTTCCTGAACGGGCAGCCGACCGGAGACCGGATCGAGCCGCCGATTGCGAACGCCCCGGCCGCTAAGCACTGAACGCGCGGCTTGAAGGGCGGCAACCCGGCTGCTAGCCGCGCCTGCATGTCCGTAGATACAAACACCGTGCGCAAAATCGCGAGCCTTGCCCGCATCGCCGTCACCGACGGCGAGGTGGAGGCGATGACCGGCGAGTTGAACAATATCCTGACCTGGGTCGAGCAACTGAATGAGGTGAATACCGACGGGGTTGAGCCGCTCGCCGCGGTCATCCCCAATCAATTGCGGCTGCGCGACGACGTGATCACGGATGGCGACATCCGCGACAAGGTGCTCGCCAACGCGCCCCAGGCCGAACATGGCTTCTTCACGGTGCCGAAGGTGATCGAATGATGATCCGCGATCCGCATTCGATCATCCCGACGAAAGTCGGGATCTCCACCGGCTGGGCTTCGACGCCCGAGATGCCAGCTTTCGCTGGCATGACGGAGAATTTGGCATGACCGAGCTTACCGACCTGGGCATCGCCGGGATCCGCGACGGCTTCCGCGCCGGCGACTTCACCGCGCGCGAAGTGGCGGAGGAGTTCAACGCCGCGGTTTCGGCCGCGAAAATGCTCAACGCCTTCATCGTCGAGACGCCCGAGCATGCGATCGCGGCCGCCGACGCCGCCGATCAGGAGCGTGAATCCGGCAATGTGCGCCCGCTTTCGGGCGTGCCGCTCGGCATCAAGGACCTGTTCTGCACCGAAGGCGTGCAGACGACCGCCGCGAGCCATATCCTGAAAGGGTTCGTGCCGACCTACGAATCCACCGTGAGCGAACGCCTGTTCCTCGCGGGGGCAGGCATGCTCGGCAAACTCAACATGGACCAGTTCGCGATGGGCTCGTCCAACGAGACGAGCCATTTCGGCAATGTGATCAACCCCTGGCGGCGCAATGACGGCGGCAATGCATCGCTGACGCCGGGCGGCTCCTCGGGCGGCAGTTCGGCCGCGGTCGCCGCGCGGATCGCGCCCGGCGTGACCGGCACGGACACGGGCGGATCGATCCGCCAGCCGGCCGCCTTCACCGGCATTTCGGGCATCAAGCCGACTTATGGCCGCTGCTCGCGCTGGGGCGTGGTCGCCTTCGCGTCCAGCCTCGACCAGGCGGGCGCGATGGCGCGTGACGTCAGGGATTGCGCGATCATGCTCGAGGCCATGGCCGGCTTCGATCCGAAGGACGCGACCAGCCTGAACATCCCCGTGCCCGAGTGGGAGGCTAACCTGGCGTCCGACCTGAGGGGCAAGACGATCGGCATTCCGAAGGAATATCGCGTCGACACTATGCCGAAGGAGATCGACGCGCTGTGGGAACGCGGCATCCAGCTGGTCAAGGATGCCGGCGCCAACGTGATCGAGGTCTCGCTGCCGCAGACCAAATATGCGCTCCCGACCTATTACATCATCGCGCCCGCCGAGGCCTCGTCCAACCTCGCGCGCTATGACGGCGTGCGTTATGGCCTGCGCGACCTGCCCGACGGCGCGAACCTGCAGGACATGTATGCTGCGACCCGCGCCGATGGCTTCGGAGCCGAGGTCAAGCGCCGCATCCTGATCGGCACCTACGTGCTGTCGGCGGGCTTCTATGACGCTTATTACACCAAGGCGCAGAAGGTTCGCGCGCTGATCGTGCGTGACTTCGAGCAGGCGTTCGAGAAATGCGACCTGTTGCTGACCCCGACCGCGCCGTCCGCCGCATTCGCGCTCGGCGAGAAATCGGACGATCCGCTGGCCATGTATTTGAACGACGTCTTCACCGTGCCGAGCTCGCTTGCGGGCCTCCCCGCCATGTCGGTGCCGGGTGGGCTGGATCAGGCCGGCCTGCCGCTCGGCCTGCAGGTGATCGGCCGCCCGCTCGACGAGCAAGGCGTTCTCAATGCCTGCCTCGCGATCGAGGAGCGCGCGGGCTTTGTCGCCCGACCAAGCCAATGGTGGTAATGCGCCGAGCAGTGCCTGCCCTCGGGCGAGTGCCGGAAATAGCGTAAGCGTGCCAATGTCGGCGGGTTACAAGGGCCCCTCCAACCAAGGATGAGTCGTTCGTGTACGATTTTGGAAGCATCGCGCGCGCTTTGGGCCTTGGCACCAGCGATCTGGCTCTGCTCGGCGGAGGCATCGCGCTCGTATTTGCGGTTCTGTTCCTGGGCCTGAGCGGAAATAAGCGCGGTCGGCGGTGGCTTGCCGGCATCGGCTGGCTTGCCTTGATCTTGTCCGTCGGCGCGCTGGGCTACGGTGCCGTACACAGCACGTCCTCTTCCCGCGGTAGCCGTACGCACGCCTGATCGGGTCAGCTGCGTCGGCGACGATTGGGTCCGATAACCTGCGCGGGCACGCCCAGCACGATCGTGTTGGGCGGCACGTCACTTAATACGGTCGAATTCGGCCCCACGATCGAATTCTCCCCGATCGTGACATTGCCGATGATCACCACGCCCGCGCCCAGATCGACCCCGTCGCCAATGATAGGCTTGGCATTCATGTCGTCGGGCGAGCTGATGCCAAAGGTGGTGTTCTGGCGGATAATCACGTCGTTACCGATCGAGCGGGCGCCCAGGATCATCCCCCCGAAATGCTCGAGCTTCACGCGCCGCCCGATGATGATCACATAGTCGACCTTCATGCCGAACCAGAATTGCGTCATCTTGTTGAAAAAGCGGTAGATCAACGTAAGCGGGGCGCGCAGCAGCTTGGTGCGCACGCTCATCCGCCAATTGCCGAAGCGATGGATGAACAGCATCCAGAAGCCCTGGCTGAAGAGGTCGGAATCATGGGTCCGATAATCCTCGCGCACCAGATCCCAGAAGCCGATGCCGGCCGGGTTCATATTGGTGCTGCCGTCGTTGATCGGCGGTGCCTTGCCCTTTTCGATGTGGGGAGCCGCTGCGGAATCTTCGGCTTTCTGGGCAGTGGATGAAGGCGTCGCGCCACCCTCGCTCGCCGCAATCTCGGCGATACTGCGGTTCAGGAAGAGTTGCTGGGTGAGCGGCTTGGGAAGGCCCGCTTTCTCCATCGCCAGCGTCGCACCGATCGCCGAGAGCGAATCCCCGCCGTGGTCGAAAAAGCCGCCATTGCGGCCGACCGCCGGTATGTGGAGGGCCTCGGCCCAGATGCGGGCAATTTCGCGCTCGCGATCGGTCTGCGGCGCGTCGCTCGCCGGCGGGGCGACGGTGGCGGGCGCCGGCGCGACCGCGGTTTCGCCCAGCGCAACACTCGCCCGATCCGCATGCCGTTCGACCAGCACGGCGCGCCGGACCTTGCCGGTTTCGGTCCTGGGAATCTCGTCGACCGCGACGAACGACAGGTCGGCATTGCCGAGCCCGAAGCCCGCAGCGACCGTGCGCGCATGCTCGATAATCCGTGCCGCGGAGAGGTTGGGCGGATAGGCGACCATCACCACTTCGCCGCGGAGGGGGTCGGGTCGCCCTGCGACCGCGATATGCAGGCCGTCGGCACCCAGCAATTTGCCCAGCTCACGTTCGAACAGCTCCCCCGGCACCTTGATGCCGCCGATATTCATCAGATCGTCGGCGCGGCCTTCGAAGGTCAGGAAGCTATCTTCGCCGATCGACCCCAGATCGCGCGTGCGCAGCCAGCCTTCCGCATCCACGATCGGCTCGAGACCGTTCGCCGTCAGGATTCCATCGGCGACATGCGGGCCGCGGATGCAAATGTGGCGATCCTGATCGATCCTGATCTCGGTCTTGCCGACCGCGCGCCCGACGGTGGCGAGCCGTGCGTCGCTCGCCTCCTGCAAGTCGAGGAAGGTCGTGCGCGAAGCTTCGGTCAGCCCGTAATGCTGGATGATGCGCGCGGCGGGGAACATACGGCGGATGGCCTGCTTCTCCTCGCCGCTCATCGGCTGGCTGCCTATCTCCAGCCAGCGCAGCCGCCGCGCGACCTTGCGCGGGACCAGATCGGGATTGGCGATCAGCACGCGCAGCAAAGTCGGCACGGCCGACAACGCATTGACCTCGTCCGCTTCCAGCATCGTCGCGAATTCGGACGGGTTGAAGCCGTTTTCCGGCACGAACAATTTTCCGCCGACGGCGGCAGTGACCCGCGCGCGCGCCAGGCCAAAGGAATAAGTGGTCGGTACGCCCAGATATTCGCTGATCTGGTTGTCGATCCCCATCGCCTCGATCAGGCGGTCGGTGACGTCGGCAAGCGCACGGTGCGACAGCAGAATTGCTTTGGGCTCGCCGGTCGTGCCCGAGGAAAAGCCGATCTGTGCGGGCCGGTCGTCACGGATCGGCGCCTGCTGCAAGGTGAACCAGCCGCCGCCGGGCCTGGGCGAAACCCGCTCGGCAAAGTCGTAGCCCGTCGGCGGCGATCCGCCGGCGTCGACCGGCACCGCGACGCGGCCATCGCGATAGCAGGCCATCACCGCGTTCAGATAGTCTACCGAGCTGATCTTCTCGATTCCGACAAGGTCTAGCTTGGGCCCGGGCATCGATCGTCCTTGGATGAGTCGGTTGGGTGTAGCGGGCGAGTCAGCCGAGCGCGGTGCGCTCGGGCAGGCTCTGCGCCCGTGCCATCGAAACGTGCAGCCGGCGCGCGCCTTTGAACGGCAAGCGGCCATGGGCGAAGCGCATATTGTCGAGGATCAATATGTCCCCGGGCTTCCATTTCATGCCGGTCAGCGCGACGTCGAATGCGTCGCGCACGGCCTGTACGTCCGCATCGGATATCGGTGAGCCATCGCCGTAGAAAGCCTGGCGCGGCAACCGGTCGCGGCCGAAAAGCTCAATGATCTTGTCGCGCGCGTCGGGATCGATCGCGCTTTCATGGAACAGGTGCGCCTGGCTGAAATAAAGCGGTTGCCCGTTCTCGCCCTTGACCGCGCCCTGCGCGCGATGCGTCGTGACGAGGGCGTCGCCGTCGAGCCATTCGATGCTCATGCCGTTGCGTTGCGCGACCTCTTCAACGTCGGCGCGATCGTCGGTCTGGAACGCCTTTTGCCAGGGAATGTCGACCCCCTGTTGAAAGGTGCGACGGTATAGCACGCCTTTCTCCGCGAACGGCAGGATGCGGTCGCCGAGTGCCTCGGTCACCTTGTCGACGCTGCAGATCGTGGTCTCGCCCCCCTCTTCCGCCACGACAAGCGAGTGGAAGGCGACGTAGCGCGGCCATGTCGACATATAGGCCATTTCGGAATGCGGCTGGATCGTGCGCGGGCTGGGATATTCGGTTGCGGTGAGCGTCTTGCCGCCCACCTTGCTGCGCGGCGTCGACCAGAAGGCATCGTCGAGCAATTCCTCGTCGATCACCTCAAGCGCGACCTCGACTCCGTCCTCGCGAAACACAGGGCCGCGTAACAAGACCGCGCCATGCGTGGACAAAGCCGCGCGCGCCTCGCTCTCCCAACGGCCTGCGCCCAAAGCGAGCCCGTCCTCGATCGCGATATGCGGAATGAAGTCGGCGAAATCCTGCAGCGCCATGTGAAACCCCTACGTCACGCCCGCGCCGTCAGGCGCCATCTTCCCTTCCACCGGAGGGGGTTTTTGCGCGTCGCACAAGCCCCCAGGCCAGTCAATGTTCCCTCGCGTGCCGACCTTTTGCGCGCTCCCGATACAGCACATGCAGCAAAGAATCAGACCCTGCGGCTGGGCAGGGAAAAACCGTGCTCGAACATGTCGCGCCATAGGAAAGGCGCGTCCTCGATCGGCTGCCGCCGCAATGTGCGATGGAAGCGGTACAGCAGATCCCCCGCCAGGAAGGCTATGTTCGCCAGCACGGCACGCGCCAAGCCATAGCGGTCGTGAAAGAATTTGAAGCGCGATTGGTACCAATAAGGAGGCACGCGCTTGACCGGCTCGTCCGATTTCACGCCGGTCGCCGAGCCCTGGAGATGCACCACGCGGCTCTCCGTCACATGCCAGATCTCGTAGCCCATCCGGCGCGCGCGCGACATCAGGTCCGTCTCTTCGAAATAGAGGAAATAAGCAGGATCCATCATCCCGACCCGGTCGATCACGTCGCGCGGCATCATGAAGCTCGCGCCCGTGACCCAGTCGACCGGGCGTGTTTCCAGCAGGTTTGGAATCTTGACCGCTGCGTCGGGGACGAGACGGTCGAGCATAGCGAGGCGCGCGCCGCGGAAGAATTCGCGCCAGGGCGCGGGGAAGCGGAAGCCGTAGGCGCGCAAGGACCCGTCCGGATTCTCCAGCCGGCTGCCCGCCACGCCCGCTTTGGGCTGCACCTTGAGCAGATCGACCAGCGCCAAGACCGCGCCGGGGCGTACGTAAGTGTCGGGATTGAGGAAATGGACGAAGTCGATCTCGGGATCGCCCAGCACCTTATGTTCGACGATATAATTGTTGCCATAGGCGAAACCGCCGTTCGCCCCGATCGCGAAGCATTCGCAGAAATCGAGGCCATTTTCTGCAATGTGCCGATTGACGATCTCGACCGATCCATCCTGCGAATCTGCATCGCCGACATAGACCTTAAGTCGCAGGTCCGAGCTCTGCTCGCCCACGAGTGAATCCAGGCAGGCCTTCACCAGTTCAGGCGTCTTGTAGTTGACGATAACGACCGCGACGCAGATCACTGAAACACAGCTCCCTCGGCGCGTGAAACGCGGTGTCCGCACCCTTGCCCGCACCATGCCGGATTGACAATGGGCCGCACCTGTTCGACCGATCGGCGATGACCGAGCAAGGGGGAATTTCGGCCAGCGTGCCCGATTGGTCGCGCGAGCGGAAACGGCCTGGCGAATGGAGCCCAGGCAAAAAGCTGCTCGCCAGCATCCGCGATTATCAGCGATATCGGGGTCTGAGGCGCAAGCTGGCCGTGCTCCGCCATCGTTTCTGGTCGGTGGTCTCCGGCGCGGATATACCGATCAACAGCGAGATCGGAGGAGGCCTGCGGATTCCGCATCCCAATGGCATCGTCATTCACCCCCGCGCGCGTATTGGCCCTAACTGCCTATTATTCCAGCAGGTAACGATTGGTGACGCGAACGGGCTTCCCACAATCGGGGGCCATGTGGACGTCGGCGCGGGCGCCAAGATTTTGGGCCCGATCCAAATCGGCGACCATGCGCGGATCGGCGCCAACGCGGTCGTGCTCGCCGACGTGCCTGCAGGGGTGACCGTGGTCGGCATCCCGGCACGCCCGGTCAAGCCCGGGCAACAGGCGGATTGACAAGAGCGTCCGGCTGATCGACCGGAAAACCATGACTGAAGCTTATATAATCGAGGGCGCGACCGGCCCGTGGGAAGTCGTGATCGGGCTGGAGGTCCATGCCCAGGTCACGTCCAACGCCAAGCTCTTCTCGGGCGCGGCGACGGCCTTTGGCGCGGAACCCAATACGCAGGTCAGCCTGATCGACGCGGCCATGCCCGGAATGCTGCCCGTACCGAACCGGGAGTGCATTCGCCAGGCGGTACGCACTGGAATGGCGATCGGCGCCAAGATCAATCGCTGGAGCCGCTTCGACCGGAAGAATTACTTCTACGCGGACCTGCCACAGGGCTACCAGATCAGTCAGCTCTACCATCCGCTGGTGGGCGAAGGCGCGATCGAAATCAGCCTCGACGAGAAGAATCCGGAAAGTCAGGTCAAGACGATCGGCATCGAGCGCATCCACGTCGAACAGGATGCCGGCAAATTGATGCACGACCAGCATCCGACGCGATCCTATGTCGACCTCAACCGTTCGGGCGTCGCGCTGATGGAGATCGTCTCCAAGCCCGACATGCGCTCACCCGCCGAGGCGGGCGCTTACCTGCGCAAGCTGCGCGCGATCCTGCGTTATGTAGGGTCTTGCGACGGCAATATGGATCAGGGCTCGATGCGTGCCGACGTGAACGTGTCGGTCCGCAAGGCAGGCGCCGAATTCGGGACGCGTACCGAGACCAAGAACGTGAACTCGGTCCGCTTCGTCATGGCGGCGATCGAGGGCGAAGCACGCCGCCAGGTCGATGTACTCGAGGCAGGCGGCAAGATCGTCCAGGAAACGCGCCTCTATGATCCCGACCGCAACGAGACGCGATCGATGCGATCCAAGGAGGATGCGCACGACTACCGCTATTTCCCGGATCCGGATCTGCTGCCGCTCGAGCTGGACGAGGCCTTTATCGCCGATTGCGAGGCCAGCCTGCCCGAGCTGCCCGACGCCAAGCGCCATCGTTACGAGAACGACCTCGGCATCTCCGCCTACAATGCGGGCGTGATCACGGCCGAGGTTGAGATTGCGCGCTGGTTCGAGGACGTACTCGCCCACGGCGCCAAGCCTGTCGCCGCGGCCAACTGGCTGACGTCGGAGCTGTTCGGAGCCCTGAACCGCCTCGGCAAGAACATCGAGGAGAGTCCGGTCTCTGCCAAACAGGCCGCCGAACTGCTGAGCCTGGTTGCGGACGGCACCCTGTCGGGCACGCTGTCCAAGCAGGTGTTCGAGATCATGCTCGAAACCGGCGAGGATCCGTCGAAGATCGTGGATGAGCGTGGGCTCAAGCAGACCAGCGACACGGGCGCAATCGAGACGGTGATCGCCGATATATTGGCGAAGAACGGGGCGCAGCTGGAGCAATATCGGGGCGGCAAGACCGCGCTCTTCGGCTTCTTCGTCGGTCAGACGATGAAGGCGATGGCGGGCAAGGCCAATCCCGCGGTCGTCAACGAGCTCCTGAAGAAGGCGCTCGACGGCTGAGGCCGGTCACTCGACCAGAACCTGATCGTTTCAGGCTGAAGCAGCCTGAAACAATCAAGGTTTAATGCTCCTGGCCAGCGGCCGCCGCGACTGCCTTGGCTCGGGCACGGTCAGCAGCAATCAATGCCACGATGTCAGACCGGACCGGAGACAGGCGCACGCTGGATCCCCTTTCGGCGGCTGCCGCCATGCCCCGCATCGCCCATAAGGCGGAGCCCACAGCGCACATCTGGTAGAAACCGCTCGACGTCCCACCACCGAAGCCGGTGAAAAAGCCATTGACCAGGCTAAGCGCAGCCACGGCAAATACGCAACCCGCGGCTTCAATCAGAATCCTATCTTGCCGTAGCTTCTGCCGGGCCGCGAACATTGCAAGACATAGGCTTATGAAAGCCACGGCAAACATAATCATTCCGGTATAACCCAGCGTCAGGCCGTAGTTGATATAGCCGTTTACGAGATCGATGATGCCTTCACCCTGCCGAAGATCCTGGAGATGATCCAGCGCCGTTCGCATATTTTGGCCCAGAAGCGGATGCTTGCGAATTTCCTCCATGCCTCGATGCCAAAGCTGCACACGATAATCTGAGGTCGATGAGGTGCCGCTATCGTGGCCCACCATTGCCGCAAAGAAAGCGGAGAATTGCGCAGCAAAGACGGCCATTCCATAGATTCCCGCTGCCGACGCCACCTTTATCACCAACGCGCCGTAGCGACGGCCATATAGATCCCATGCAACAAGACCGAGGGCGAGCGCTACGAACGCGCCGCGCGAATTGGCCGAGATCAATCCAAGCCCTAGCACCAGCAAAACCGCCCACCATTTGGTCTTCGACGTGAAACTATTCCGGGTAGCCAGCGCGGCCATTATCGAAAGCACCAAGAAGGTGGCGAGCGTGGTCGATTCCGGAAAGGAAGCCGGCGCACGAATCAAGCCCGCGCGGAGCTTGGAATAACTATTGACCCCAACTTGAACCTGAAGGAATCCCTCCATCTGCTTGTAGATCAGCCAATGCAGACGCGCTTCCACGGTTGCAACGACAGCCATTACGAAGCCGGATAACGTAAATGCCAGCAGGAACCGGCGAACATCCGCGCTGTCAGCGAGGGATCGGCTGATCAGGAAATAGGGCATTGGAATTGTCAGAAGAACAGGAATGCACTGTCGAATCGCAGCCGTGATACTTGGGTCGCGCTGCTGGGCGAGCTCAAGGATCACAATAAGCATGATAGGAAGACCGAAGTAAGACCGATGCAACTTTAGAGGCTTGGGATTGCGATTTATCAGGAAGACCAGCGCCAATCCCAAAGCGCAGAATAAATATTTGTTCGCTGCGGTTAGATACAGGCTTCCAATAACAATCTGCCCGCCGATCAGCGGCATGGACACAAGAAGGATACAGTATAGCGCCGCCCCATCGGCACGGCCTTTGGCCAGCAAAGGAAGGGCAAGCAACAAAGCCGCATAGGCCGTCCAGTAAATATGGCCCCACATTCCAATGAGGAACATGGCCAGGAAGATCGCCAATGGCGCTTTCCTGACCCAGGCCGCATCCTCCTTTCCAAGAAGAGAGGCGAATCCGTAAACGGCCGCCGCCAAGAGCAGCAGACCCTTCACCGTCATTGCAATCATCGAAAGAAGCATCGGCGGCCCTTACTGCTGCGCATGTCCGGCGCGTGCCGCCCGAGCGACGACGCCACGTCCTGCACCGCTACACGGCTCCTGCCGCATAATTTCATAACGGAGATCGCGGACCAGACGAAGCGGGTTCAATGTGCCAATTCCTTGGCCGCGGACAGCGGAAGTTGCTCGCGCACCGCGCGCATCTTGGGCGCTTCACTCAATGGCTGGCCTATATATTCAATTAAGCCCCACGCACCGTAGCGGCTGATCGAGCCGGAGGAATTGTACAGGATGAGCGTATCGCCGATCTTTGTGCGCCATGTCTCAAGATAGCGCTTGTAAGCGTCGTACATCCGCGCATCTCGCTGGACTTGCTCCTCGAGCGGCTGATTGCGATAGATCAGGGACTGGCCGGCCTCGTAGGCGATGTAGCGCTTTCCATATTGCGCGGCGACCGCCTTCGCCTCCAAGGCGTAGTTCGTCGCCCTGTCTATTTCAGCGCCCAGCCGCTCGAAGACCTGGTCGGGGGTGGTGAAAGGCTCTTTGTTCAACCCGTTGCCGAAATATGGCGCGGTCGCCAGCGCATCGACGTGACTCGCCGTATCTCGAAAGCCAAGCACCTGCTTGGCACAACCCGACCCGTTCTGGCACGCCGCTACGCGCACCAATTTACCTCGGCGATCGGCATAGACCTTCGCCCAGATATCCATCACGTGCGCTGTTTTTTCGGCATAGCGATAGCGACCGGCTAAAACGTCGTTCGAGGAAAGATTGGAGGATCGCCCTTCCTGGATCGCCTGCCGGCTGACCGGAAAGGCCAGATTCCAGACCTCATTGGCCAGTTCCACATAGACGGTCCGGTCGGCCGGCAACGTATCATGCACCATTCGCGCGAAACGCTCATAATAATCGTCGTCGGCATTCCAAGGCATATTGAACCAGGCATCGGTGCCCGCTTGCTTCGCCAACGCAATCATATCCTCGATCGCGATGCCGTCGGCGTTCGTGGTGTCGATTCCTTTCGGCAAATGGCGCGTCGCCCATGTGACCGGCGCGTTGTTGTTACTGCGCTGCCAATCCATGAATCGCAGAATTTTGAACCCGCGCAACGAGTCCAAAAATTGCGGGTCGAAACGCGCGCCGACGGGCATCTCGGCCTCGCGGCAGTCGATATCGCGGATGGGATCGGATGGATCCATCGATGAAATGCCCAGCATGACATTGCCGCCCTGGATAGCTGCGTGATCGTTGTTCAGTGTAAAGGTGAACGCGCCGGGCCGTTGGCTGACATTCTGCACCCTCCGCCCCCCCGGCTTAAAAACGCCGTTGCCTTTCCAGCTGCAGCGGATGGTGGCGGTATGCGCGCTGACATTGGGGAACGTCATCAGCCGATAGAGGGTCACACCATCAGGTATGCGCTTGAGATTGCCGTCTTTATCCACGTCGCTGGACGTTATCGGTCGATGGTCCGAAGCCCCCCAGCTGGCGCCCGCGGCCAGATTGGCCAGCGCCCGTGCCTTAACGTAATAAACAGGCGCGCTAAGGCTCACCCCGATCGTTGTCGGTGGTACCGCCATGGCGGGGCTGTCGCCGATCAGTATCGCCGTGGCCGCCGCGAAGGCGGCCCGAACGCCATGCCTGTTCGTCATTCCCAACTCCGCTTGCTTGTGCCGCCGCACAATCGGGATAGCTACCACAAGGGCAAGCGCGACCACGCAGGGGACGATTAGCAGTAATCGCGGCACGCCAACGCCCTCGCCCGGTTATGGTGCCAACCTAGTCACCGCTTGGGGGAGGGGCAAGCAAAGGATCAGGCGACTTCGGAATGCAGGCTCCTCCAGCTCGCCATCAGCCAGGCGGCGGTGGTGAGCAGCGCCGCCATACCGAGCATGGTCAACTGGATCCGATCGTGCGGCGCCGCCGCGACACCCGGAATATGCACCAGCAACACGAAGGACGACATCATCAAGGCCTCGATCGCGGCGGCAAAGCGCACGCGGATGCCGGCGAGCAGGCAGGCGCCGGTCAGCGCATGGATCGCGCCGGTCAGATAAGCGAGGCCGAGCCGGTCGGGCAGCCAGGCCGGCACCATCTGCGCGGTAAAGCCGGCATAGACGAAGTGCGAAACGCCAAAAATTACGAGGCACAGGCCGAATGCGATCCGCAACAGCCGCGCGCGCTGCCTGGTATCGAAGCAACCGCTGAGCGTGGCGATCCCCAGAGCATTGGCCGAAGCCTCGCCAAGCCCGAGCAGCGAGGCGGTGTCATGCGCGATCGCGACACGTGGCAAATGCAACAGCAACGCCCATGTTCCCACCCAGGCCGCGCCCAGCATCGCGCCACGGGCGCGCCATTGCGGCAGCAGGATGCCGATCCCGCTCACGATCATGATCAGCCCGGACAGATAGGCGAAGGGGATTTTCCAGGATGCGGTGTCGGGCGTTGGCTGCCAGCTAAGCAGGCTGTCGCGATATGCGAAATTGAGAATGCCCAGATAGATCAGCAATAACCCGGCGACGATCGTCGCTACCTGCCGCACCCTGTCCATGAATATCCTCCCCTTTTCGCTTCGCTGCGCTCAGTCATCGAGCCTGGGATACCCTCCGGCTTGCGCCCTTCTGGCGCCATGCAGGGCGGTTCTCGCGGCGAGATGGGCCCGCTCTCGTCAGGCAAAGCCAGGCGCCCTTCGCTACCACGTCCTTTGCGTTGTCCGGTCCGTCTGGTATCCTCTGCTCCCATGCAAAAGGCCGCCCGACCGGGACTAACCGATCGGATCGCCACTTCCGATACTTTCCGTATTGGCCCAGTTGGTCTGAACGCATCTGGCACAGTCGCCGGCCGGCTGCCGGCGGCCTCAGACAATCGATGCATCGTCCGACGGTAGCGGCCTCGCCGGACCGTTGAAGTGCCGTCGTGTCCGGCCGAGCGATCTGCGCAGCCGCCCTTCGACCGGGCCGTAGACGAATCACACCAGCAGCCACGCCATGCCGATCAGCACCGCCACCACCACAGCGCCGATCGGCAGCGGAATGACATTGGTGCGCCAATGCGCCAGCGCGCCACGTACTGAGAAGATGGCCATAATCACCGCGAAGTGGGTGGCGTAGAGCGGACAGGAGAACGGAATTTTGGCTCTGCACATTGCCGCCGTGCCCGCAGACCCGCGAGGTCCGGCATACCCTCACCCCTCGCGCTCTACGCCCTCCCCAGGTGGGTCTGTTTTGCCGAATCGCCTCCACTGGAAATATCGCGATGGGCTGCACATCCGGCCGGTTCGCGGCGCTTTTTCTCCCCGGCGGAAGGGACTGGCGAAGTGCGTCGCTGCGGGCTGCCTCTTCTCCTTGCCCTTCGGCCCCCGCTGCTATAAGCGCCCCGCTTCCGACGAGCGTGCCGCGGGCGTGGCGGAACTGGTAGACGCGCTGGATTTAGGTTCCAGTATCGCAAGATGTGGGGGTTCGAGTCCCTTCGCCCGCACCAGCCCGAACATGCCCAACCGCATCCATTTTTCGAAGGCTTTGAGTAAGCGACCATGCAGACTGTCGAGACGTTGAACGAGGGCCTCCGCCGCTCCTACAAGCTGACCATCGCCGCGAAGGATATCGCGGCCAAGGTCGATGCCGAAGTGAAGCGCGCGGCACCGACCATCAAGATGCCCGGGTTCCGCCCCGGCAAGGTTCCGCCGAACCTGATCAAGAAGATGCATGGTCCCGCGCTCGAGCAGGAAGCGCTCAACACGGCCGTCCAGGAAGGCGTGCAGTCGCTGATCGCCAAGGAAGGCCTGCGCCCGGCGATGCAGCCGCAGGTCGCGCTCGATGACGATTATTCCGCGGGCAAGGATGTCGAGGTCAAGGTCGATCTCGAAGTGCTGCCCGAGGTCCCGACCCCGTCGATCGAAGGCCTGAAGCTTGAGCGCCTGACGGTCGAGCCGACCGATGCCGAGGTCGGTGAGCAGATCGAGCGCTTCGCGGCGCAGCAGAAGAGCTTCTCGCCGGCCAAGAAGGGCCATCCGGCGGTCGAGGGCGATCAGGTCATCGTCGATTTCGTCGGCAAGACCGAGGACGGCGTCGCCTTCCCCGGCGGCACCGGCGAAGACATGGCGGTCGAGCTCGGCTCGGGCCGCCTGATCCCGGGCTTCGAGGCGCAGTTGGAAGGCGTGAAGGTCGGCGAGAGCAAGACGCTCCACGTCACCTTCCCCAAGGATTATGGCGAGAAGAGCCTGGCCGGCAAGCCCGCGACCTTCGACATCACCGTCAAGGAGATCAAGGTCCCGAGCGAAGCCAAGATCGACGACGAGTTCGCGAAGGGCCTGGGCCTTGAAAGCCTCGACAAGCTCAAGGAGCTGTTCAAGGGCCAGGTCGAGCAGGAATTGAACGGTCTCACCCGGACGTACATGAAGCGCAAGCTGCTCGATCAGCTCGCGCATGGCCACGATTTCCCCGTTCCGCCATCGATGGTGGAAGCCGAGTTCGAGCAGATCTGGCGCCAGCTGGAGCATGAGGCGAGCCACGAGGAAGATCCGGCCGCCGCGCTGGCCGAGATGGAGAAGGACAAGGACGATTATCGTTCGATCGCCGAGCGCCGCGTGCGCCTGGGCCTGCTGCTCTCCGAGATCGGCCGCCAGCACAATGTCGAGGTGAGCAGCCAGGAGATGCGCATGCTCGCCGCGCAGGCCGCGCAGCAATATGCCCCCAAGGACCGCGAGCGGTTCATGGAATATGTCATGAGCGATCCGGTCGCTGCGGCGCAGCTGCGCGCCCCGCTTTATGAGGACAAGGTCGTCGACTTCCTGTTCGACAAGGCGGAAGTCAGCGACCGCTCGGCCACGCGCGAGGAGCTGGAGGCCGCAATCGAATCCGAAGACGATTCGATCGGTGGCCACGTTCATGGGCCGGGCTGTGGCCACGACCACGATCATGGGCACGACCAGGAGCCCAAGCCGAAGAAGGCTGCCGCCAAGAAGTCAGCGTCCACCGCTGAGGTGAAGGAAGAAGCCCCGGCCAAGAAGCCCGCCGCGAAGAAGGCGGCTCCGGCCGCCGCGGCAGAGAAAGCCGAAAAAGCGCCGGCCAAGAAGGCTGCGCCCAAAAAGGCCAAGTAATCGTCTAATCTATTTAGCCCTCTCCCCTTGCGGGAGAGGGTAGGGAGAAGGGGTACGGACGAGTCCGTGCCCTTTTTCTATTTGAGCTCGTAGCCATCGAGGCTACTCGCTCAATCCCTTCTCCCTAACCCTCTCCCACAAGGGGAGAAGGAACAGTATGGCAGGCCTATGAACCCGCGCATCGCCGTGATCCTCCCCTGCTACAATGAGGAAGCGGCGATCGGCCTGACCGTCGCCGGATTCCGCGCGGCGCTGCCGAATGCGGACATCTATGTCTTCGACAATAATAGCGCCGACAGGACGGTGGAGATCGCCGTTGAGGCGGGCGCGATGGTTCGCCGCGAACAGATGCAGGGCAAGGGTCATGTCGTGCGCCGCATGTTCGCCGATATCGAGGCCGACATCTATGTGATGGCCGACGGCGACGCGACCTACGACCCCGCCGCGGCGCCCGCGATGATCCACCGGCTGATCGACGAGCATCTTGATATGGTGGTGGGCGCCCGTGCCAGCGAAGTGGACGCCGCGTACCGCCGCGGTCACAGGCTGGGGAACGCGGTATTGACCGGCATTCTGGCCCGATTGTTTGGCCGGACCTTCAGCGACGTCCTCTCCGGTTATCGCGTCTTCTCACGCCGCTTCGTCAAAAGCTTCCCCATCCTTTCGGCAGGCTTCGAGATCGAAACCGAGATCAGCGTTCACGCGCTGGAACTCCGTATGCCTGTGGCGGAGATCCTCACTCAGTACGGCGCACGCCCCGAAGGTTCTGCCTCTAAACTGTCGACCTATCGGGATGGCTGGCGCATTCTGCGCACCATCCTCACTCTCTTTAGGATCGAGCGGCCAGTGCTTTACTTTGGTTCGGTCGGCGCGCTGCTGGCGTTACTAGCCCTGTTCCTCGCGGCGCCGCTGATCGTCACCTACGCGCAGACTGGCCTGGTACCGCGTCAACCGACCGCGATCCTGGTGACCGGCCTCGCGGTCGTCGCCTGCCTCTGCCTGTTCGCCGGCCTTATCCTGGACACGGTGGTCCGTGGCCGGCGAGAAATGCGACGGTTAGCCTATCTTGCGCTCCCCGGAGTGTGATTCGGGCCCCGCGGATCTCGTTCGACAGTTGACGGCCTGCTGCTCTCTGTGGAAGTGCGCTGCTAGTGCTGTGCTTTGGGGGGTTGCGCTTAGATGATTACCCTCACGCGTAAGGCGCGCCCAAACCTGGCCAAGTATCTGCGTCATGTCGCCTGTGTGGTGGCGCTGATGTGGATGGCGCTGGTCAATGGCCAACCCTTCTTTTTCCCGGATACGACGTCCTATGTCCGCGCCGCGGATATCGCCGTTTATCTTGCCTCGGGGCATCGCATATCCACCGAATGGACGACGCGCTACTCCAACGATCTGAAACATCCGGCCACATCCGCCCCCTCCGCGACCAAGCCGAACCCCGCAGGGAACAGCATTGCGACCGGCCAGATAATGTCGGGACGGTCGCCCTATATCGGCATAGCCCTCTATGTCGCTTACCTGGTGAGCAACTTCTGGTTGTTCGTGCTGGGACAAGCGATCCTTGCCTATTGGCTGATACGGCTTGCGCTTCGCCAGTTCGGCATCACGAGCGAAAATGTGATTTCGGCGGTCGTCCTGCTGTTGGCGGCCACCAGCAGCCTGCCTTACTTCAACGGCTTGCTGCTTGCGGATGCCTTCGCCTCCTTCGGCATACTCGCTTTTCTGCTGGTAGCGACAGACGGCGGAACGTTGCGCCGTTCCGAGCGGATCGGCCTCCTGCTCGTCCTGCTGTTTTCCGTCATCTCGCATCTCACCCATATCGTCATGGTGTTGAGCATGGTCCTGACCCTCGCGCTGCTGCAACTTGCCCGCTTTGCAACACCGGACCGACGCCCGATGCTGATCGGAGCCCTGTGCGTGGGAGTGGGCTTTCTCTCGATCAGCCTTACCGATCATGTGGTAAGCCAGGTGTTTCACAAGCCGCCGCAACTCGTCCCGTTGATGACTGCGCGTTTTATCGGGGATGGGCCGGGCGCCGATTTCATCCGGGCGGGATGTAACGGGCAAGACTTTGCGGTCTGCCGCACGCGCGTCGACACCGGCTCCTCGGACGCGTTTTTGTGGTCCAAAAGCCCCTCCCCGCCGGGGTTCCTTACGGTCACCGCCGAACAGAGGGATCGCATGTCGGCGGAGGACACCGCGTTCGCGCTGGCAACATTGAAGGCCTATCCGATGCGCGAAACCGGAATGATCGTTTATAACAGCTTCGCACAAATGCTGACGTTCGGATTCGACGGATTGAACACCGGCTGCTGGAGCATCCCCAAATGCTGGTCGTCGCTGCCCAATCCGACGCGCGATGAGTTGCAGCGCAGCCTTAGCGGTCGCAATCTATGGCCAGCCCACGCCCTGACGGTGATCCTTTACGCGAGCGTTGCCCTCGCGGTGGTCATAATCGCGGTCGCGCTCCCCGGGCTTCGGCGCTCCTCGCCGTCGTTAGCGCGCAAGATGATGATCTGGCTGACATTGGGTTTCGTGGCGATGTTGGCGTGCGACGTCCTCGGGGGCGCCATTTCGGCACCTCAATATCGCTACCAGGGGCGGCTCGTCTGGCTTGTCATCCTTTTCGCTGCGATCGTCGTTGTCGCGAACAGACAGAATCGTCGCGCCGGCGCCCACCTTTCTCAATAGTGCCGCTTGGCACTTGAAGCCGTCGGCCGGAAGGCCGATGTTGAATCGGCCAATCCAGAGGATCTGAATTCAATGACCGACCACGCCGACATTACCGCTGGGCTCGTGCCGATCGTTATCGAGCAATCGAACCGCGGCGAGCGCAGCTTCGACATTTACAGCCGGCTCCTGCGCGAGCGGATCGTATTCGTCACCGGGCAGGTCGAAGACCATATGGCCAGCCTCATCACCGCCCAGCTGCTCTTCCTCGAGTCCGAGAACCCGAAGAAGGACATCTACATGTATATCAACTCGCCCGGCGGCGTGGTGACTGCGGGCCTCGCGATCCACGACACGATGCAATATATCCGTCCGCGCGTCGGCACGGTCTGCATCGGGCAGGCGGCATCGATGGGCAGCTTCCTGCTCGCGGCCGGCGAGCCCGGCATGCGCGTCGCGCTCACCAACAGCCGCATCATGGTGCACCAGCCATCCGGCGGCGCACAGGGCATGGCGGCGGATATCGAGATTCAGGCGCGCGAAATCCTGCGCATGCGCCACGCGCTGAACACGCTCTACGCGAAATATACCGGCAAATCGATCGAGGAGATCGAGCACGCGATGGATCGCGACAAGTTCCTTGAAGCGGAGGAGGCCAAGGCCTTCGGCATCATCGACGAAGTGTTCGACAAGCGCCCGGCGCCGAGCGAGGAAGCTCAGGCGGCCTGACCCCACACAAGCCGAAGAAAAGCCCGCGTCGTGGCAACGGCGCGGGCTTTTCTTTGCGGTTCCGCTTGCTCAGAAGGCCGCGGTCGGGTCCCGCGGCGTCACCTTTTCACTGTGATTGGGGTTAAGCACCCTACGCGACCACAAGCGGGCCGGCTTCTCGATGTAGCGGAAGCTCAGAACCGACAATCCGAGCACGATCGCCAGCGTCAGCAGGCTGAACAGGTCGCACGCGATCCAATTGCCGGCAACGATGGTGCGGCCGGTTGCAGTTGCGCGGATCGGCAGATGCCAGGATGCGCCATAGAACCAGACCAGGTCCACCATCCGATCGAGGAGGAAATGGTGGATCATGTAGATCGAGTAGGACAGTTCGCCGATCAGCAGCATCGGCGCGGTCACGAGAAAACGGCTAATCCAGCCACGCTCCAGGGAAAATATCGCGATCATGAAGGCGAAGGTCGGCGCGATCAGCATCGACAGCTTGCCGCCGAAATGATTGACCATCCAGAAACCGATCGCGAGTGCCACCAGCTCAAGCAGCGTGCCCGCAATTCCGCCCAGCCTGTCGGTCAGCCGCCAGACTGGCCAGCGACGCATGTCGCAGACGATCAGTCCCAAACCGAAGTTCATCATGCAGGCGAAGCTTTCGTCCCAGCCATTTCCCGCATAGACGCCGCTCAGATGGAAACCGAGCCACGGCAGAATCATCAGGATCGCCACCACCGTCAAGGCGCGCCGCAGCAGGATGAAGACCGCGAGGAGCGCGAAGACCAGGTAGGTCCACCACTCCACCCCGATACTCCAGCTCGGATCGTTCCAGCTTAGCGTTCCCGAGAATTTCTGGAGCAAAAGAAAATTATAGGGCAGCAGCCAGGGCGCGAACCGATCCGAAAAGGGCGGAATGTCGCGGGCAGACCCGATATCCAGCCACATCCGCAACGCCTGATAGGCAATCATCAGCAGGATCATGAACAGGTGTAAGGGGTAGATTCGGCCCAGGCGCAGGCCGAGGAACCGGCCGAGCGGGAAACCCTGTGCGAGCCTGTCGCCGTAGGTCGTGCCGATTACGAAACCGCTCAGCACGAAGAAAAAGGTGACCGCCAGAAACCCGTTCTGGACACATTTGAACGTCCATATCCAGCCGTCGGTCGGCAGGTGAAAGAAGACGATGATCGAGGCGAGCAACCCGCGAACGCTATCCAGTGCGAGAAAGCGCTCCCCCCCGGTCTTTGCTCGACTCTTGCCTTCCATGACACCCCTGATGCGCGCCGACGCTGCTTTGCAGCACAAGTTCGAGCCCTAACGCTGGCCCCGGTGACTGGCAAGGCAAGCGCCACCCCAAAAGGTTGGCGACCCGGGCCGCGGCCCAAGGGAACGCGATCATGCTTGTTTCGTCTTTCCGCCACCACATATAGGCTTTGTGGCATCCGGGCGGGCGGGCCGCTAACCTGCCGTCAATCCCCGGCGTAGTAAGGCTTGCCGCTCGCAGAGAGCGCGGTAGGATACCTACCGACTCGGGCGGACCGAGAGTGAAGGAATATATGACCAAGTTGAGCGGCGGCGATTCGAAGAGCACCCTCTACTGCTCGTTCTGCGGGAAATCGCAGCACGAGGTGCGCAAACTCATCGCGGGGCCGACCGTCTTCATCTGCGACGAGTGCGTGGAGCTGTGCAACGACATCATCCGCGAAGAGACGAAGGCGACCTTCGTCAATCGCAAGGATGGCGGCACACCCTCGCCGTCGGAGATCAACTCGCACCTGGACGATTATGTGATCGGCCAGAAGCAGGCGAAGCGCGTCCTCTCCGTCGCGGTGCACAACCACTACAAGCGGTTGAACCACGGCGCCAAGGGTGCGGAGGTCGAGCTCGCCAAGTCGAACATCCTGCTGGTCGGGCCGACGGGCTGCGGCAAGACCCTGCTCGCGCAGACGCTCGCCAAGACGTTCGACGTGCCCTTCACGATGGCGGACGCGACCACGCTTACCGAGGCCGGCTATGTCGGCGAGGACGTGGAGAACATCATCCTCAAGCTGCTCCAGGCCTCCGACTATAACGTCGAGCGGGCGCAGCGCGGGATCGTCTATATCGACGAAATCGACAAGATCAGCCGCAAGGCCGACAATCCCTCGATCACGCGCGACGTGTCGGGCGAGGGCGTGCAGCAGGCCCTGCTCAAGCTGATGGAAGGCACGACCGCGAGCGTTCCGCCGCAGGGCGGGCGCAAGCATCCGCAGCAGGAATTCCTGCAGGTGGACACGACCAACATCCTGTTCATCTGCGGCGGCGCGTTCAGCGGCCTCGAGAAGATCATTGGCGACCGCCTGCAAGGCAAGTCGATCGGCTTCGGCGCGTTCGTCGCCGCGCCCGACGAACGTCGCACCGGCGAAGTGCTGCGTCAGTGCGAGCCGGAGGATCTGCTGAAATTCGGCCTGATCCCCGAATTCGTCGGCCGCCTGCCGGTGATCGCGACGCTCGAGGACCTGGACGAACCCGCTCTGGTCAAGATCCTGGCCGAGCCGAAGAACGCGCTGGTCAAGCAATATCAGAAGCTGTTCGAGATGGAGGGCGTGAAACTCTCCTTCACCGACGAGGCGCTGAGCGCGATCGCCAAGAAGGCGATTGCACGCAAGACCGGTGCGCGCGGCCTGCGCTCGATCATGGAAGGCATGCTGCTCGACACGATGTTCGATCTGCCTTCGATGGACGGCGTCGACGAGATCGTGATCGACAAGGACGTGGTCGAGGGCCGCAAGGAGCCGGTCCGCGTCTTCGCCAAGAAGAAGGACAAGGCCGGCGGCGACGCCGCCTGAGCCGATTTCGGCATAACCACCGGTTGCCCAAACTACTGACCGTCGCCCCAGCGAAAGCTGGGGCCTCGGGAGGCTGGGCCGGTCAGCCCGCTACCTCCTGAGATGCCAGCTTTCGCTGGCATGACGAGGATGTCGGCGTATCCACCCGCTGACGAATGCTCCCGGCGCGCCTATATCGCGCGCCAAGGAGTGATTCATGTCTGATCCCACCGTTATTTGCAGTTACGCCCGCACCCCGATGGGGGGCTTTCAGGGCGCGCTTTCCGGCGTCTCTTCAACCGAGCTGGGTGCGGTCGCGGTCAAGGCCGCGGTCGAGCGCGCCGGCGTCGACCCGGATAAGATCGACCGCATCTACATGGGCTGCGTGCTGCCCGCAGGCCTCGGCCAGGCGCCCGCGCGCCAGGCCGCGCTCGGTGCGGGCCTGCCGCGGTCGGTCGAGGCGACCACGGTCAACAAGATGTGCGGATCGGGCATGCAGGCAGCGATCATGGCCGACGAGGCGTTGCGTGCGGGCAATGTCGATGTGGTGATCGCGGGCGGTATGGAGAGCATGACCAACGCGCCCTACCTCATGCCCAAGCACCGCGCCGGCGCGCGGATCGGACATGACCGGATCATGGATTCGATGATGCTCGACGGGCTCGAAGATGCCTATGAGCCGGGCAAGGCGATGGGCGTGTTCGCCGAGGAAACCGCGCGCGACTATCAGTTCACGCGTGAAGCGATGGATGCGTTCGCAATAGAGAGCCTGCGCCGCGCCAACGAAGCCATCAACGGCGGCGGATTTGCCGACGAGGTGGTGCCGGTTACGGTGAAGACTCGCGTGGGCGATACGGTCGTCGATAAGGACGAGCAGCCGGGCAAAGCCAGGCCTGAGAAGATCCCGACGCTCAGGCCGGCTTTTACCAAGGATGGCGCGATTACCGCGGCCAACGCGTCCTCCATCTCCGACGGTGCCGCCGCGCTGGTGATGGCGCGCGAGAGCACCGCCAACCAACTGGGCCTCAAGATGGAGGCACGCGTGGTCGCGACCGGGGCACATGCGCACGAGCCGGCCAAATTTACCACCGCCCCGGTTCCGGCCATTCAGAAGGTGCTCGAAAAGGCGGGCTGGGCGGTCGGCGACGTCGATCTGTTCGAGATCAATGAGGCCTTCGCGGCCGTAACCATGATCGCGATGCGCGACCTGGAGATCCCGCACGACAAGGTCAATGTGAACGGCGGCGCGACCGCGCTCGGCCACCCGATCGGCGCCTCGGGCGCGCGTATCGTCGCCACCCTGATCGCCGCCTTGAAGGCGCGCGGGCTCAAGCGTGGCGTAGCGGCGCTCTGCATCGGTGGCGGCGAGGCGACCGCAATGGCGATCGAACTGGTATGATCAAGGTCGAGGGCGGCTGCCATTGCGGGCTGGTTCGCTACGAAGTGGAACTGCCCTCAGCCCAGGTGCAGGTGGACGATTGCGACTGCTCGATCTGCAGCATGACCGGCCATCTGCACCTTATCGTGCCGGAGAAGGATTTCCGCCTGACCGAAGGACGGCGCGACACCACCACCTATCGCTTCGGCACGGGCGCGGCGCAGCACATTTTCTGCACGCAATGCGGCATCAAGAGCTTCTACCGACCGCGCTCCCACCCAGGCCATATCAGCGTGAACTACCGTTGCCTGGATGAGGATCATGGCCTTGAAGCCACGATCGTTCGGTTCGACGGACGGAACCATCCCGGAGCGGTAGCGTAACGACCCTTGCCTGATGCGATCATAAGGATACACCCGCGTCAGGAGAGGGACCGATTTGATGAAGCCAGCCGCCGTCGACGTGGGGGAACGCTCTCCACTGCGCCTCGTGATCCTCGCATCGACGCTCGGCACGGTGTTCGAATGGTACGACTTCTTCGTCTACGGCACGCTTGCGGGCGTGATCGGCCAGAACTTCTTCCCTGCCGGTAACAGCGCGGTTTCGTTGCTGATCACGCTCGCGACCTTTGGCGTGGGCTTCGGCATGCGCCCGGTCGGCGCGGTGCTGTTCGGCGTGCTCGGCGACAAGCTCGGCCGAAAATATACGTTCCTCGTGACGGTCGCCCTGATGGGTGGCGCCACTGCCGGGGTCGGGCTGCTGCCCACTTATGCCTCGATCGGCATCGCAGCGCCCTTGCTGCTCGTTCTGTTGCGGGTCGCGCAGGGCCTCGCGCTCGGCGGCGAATATGGCGGCGCGGCGATTTACGTCGCCGAGCATGCACCGCGGAAGAGGCGCGGTTTCTACACCAGCTTCATTCACGCCGGAGTGGCGGGTGGCTTCCTGCTGAGCATTGGGGTGGTCGTCGCGGCAAGCAATTTCGCCGCCAAAGAGGATTGGGTCAGCTGGGGCTGGCGCATCCCATTCCTGTTCAGCCTCGTCCTGCTCGCAATCTCGCTCTGGGTGCGGATGATGCTGCGCGAAAGCCCTGTGTTTCGCGCGATGCAGATCGAAGGCAAGATCGCCAAAAACCCGTTGAAGGAGAGCGTCGACAGCTGGCCCAAATGGCGCAAATTGCTGGTCGTGCTGTTCGGCATCACCGCCGGCCTGACGGTGATTTTCTACACCGCCCACTTCCAGTCGCTCTATTTCATCCAGAATGCGGTGCGGATCGACGATACGCCCGCGCGGCTGATCGTCGGTTTCTCCGCCTTCCTTTCGATCGGCTGGTATGTGCTGTTCGGCTGGCTGTCCGACAAGATCGGACGGCGGCCGCCGATCATCGCCGGCTATGTGCTGATGCTGCTGCTTGCCTTTCCGCTGTTCAAGATGATGCAAGCGAACGGCAACCCGGATCTGGTCGCGGCGATGGGACGCGCGCCGGTGGTCGTGCGTGGCAGTGACTGTACGTTCAACCCGCTCGCGACGCATGGCCAGGCAACCGCCTGCGGCCGTGTGCTCGACAGCCTGTCGAAGCGCGGCATCACTTACAAGAAGGTTCGGATCGAGGCGGGGGCGCCGATGGTCACGATCGGCAGCAATGTGCTGCCTGCCACAGACGATGCCGCAATCGAAAAGGCGCTGACGGACGCGGGCTACCCGACCGGCAAGGTCGCCCCGCCGTTGCACAATGCCCTGAAGGTGGCGTTCGCGATCATTGCGGTCGCCTTCATCTCGGGCATGACCTACGGACCGGTCGCTGCGCTGCTGGTCGAATTATTCCCGGCGCGGGTGCGCTACACGTCGCTTTCCATCCCCTATCATATCGGGTCGGGCTATTTCGGCGGCTTCCTCCCCTTCATCAATCAGTACATCGTCGCCAAGACCGGCGATCCGCTTGCCGGTCTTTGGTATACGGTCGCGGTGACCGCGATGGCCCTGCTGATCGTATCCTTGGCGGTGCCCGAGACATCCGGCAAAGAGCTGGAATGACCGAATCCGATTTGCTCCTGGCGGCGCGGCTAGCCGACGCGGCTGGAGCCGCCATACGGCCTTTCTTCCGCAAGCCGTTCGCAATGGAGGCGAAGGCCGATCTGTCGCCGGTGACAGAAGCGGACCGTGCGGCCGAGGCCGCGATGCGCGCGATCCTGGCGGAGGAGCGGCCGGACGACGGGGTGATCGGCGAGGAACATGGGCCTGACCGCCCCGATGCCGAGCGCGTATGGGTGCTGGATCCGATCGACGGTACGCGTTCGTTCGTCGCGGGCCGCCCGATCTTCGGCACGCTGGTCGCATTGCTCGACCAGGCGAAGCCGGTGCTGGGCATGATCGATCAGCCGATCTCGGGCGAACGCTGGCTGGGCGCGGCGGACCGGCCTTCGACGCTCAATGGCGCGCCGATCCGCACCCGCGCATGCGACGGCATTGCGCACGCGCATCTCGCCACAACCGGGCCAGGCTACTTCACCTCCGAAAGCTGGACAGCGTTCGAGCGCGTTCGCGCCGCCGCGCGTGACACGCTCTGGGGCGGGGATTGCTATAATTACGGACTGCTTGCGGCCGGCCATCTCGATCTGGTGATCGAGGATGGGCTGAAGCTCTACGATTTCGCCGCTCTGGTCCCGATCGTGGAGGGCGCGGGCGGGCTGATGCGCGACTGGACCGGCAAAGCGCTCGACATGCACAGCGACGGCAGGGTGATCGCGGCGGGCGATGCCCGACTGATCGATCTAACGGTAGCGGCTTTGGCTCAGGGTTGATTCACTTCGTTGAAGCGGCACCGGCCCACACGGTTCAGCTTGCTGAACCGACGTCAAGCGGCCTGACGCAATCGGGCGAAGCTGCGGAACAACGCCTGCATATTGGCATCGGCAACCTCTTCGGTCAGGCTGTCGACCAGCTCGGCAACCGTGTTACCGCTGGCAATACCGACGCGCTGCGAGGCCATCGACCAATCGCCGAACGAGCGCCCGATCACCTCGTGCGAGCTCAGCATAACGATCGCGCGGTGGCGCGGGTCGGCCTTGATACGCTCGAACGCGCGCTCCACGCGGTGCGGCTCGCCTTCCAGCGCCTGGAGGAAGCGATAGCCGTCGTAAAGCAACAAGCCGCTGATGCCATCGGCATGGTTGTTGCGGCGCGACGCCGCCAAAATCTGATCGATTGCTTCCGCCGGCAATTCGGGCCGCGCGGTGCTGATATAGGTGATCTGCAGCATTGAGGTTTTTCCTCTCAAGCCGCCGATCATCGCATAATCCGGTTAAGAAGCTTTCAACCGCAAAGCAGCTAGACCGGGGGGAAGCATCGCTCTATGGGCAAGCACGATATGCAGTCCGGCCGTGGCCTCCTTCTAACGCTTCGACTTACGCGCCCTTAGGCGCGTCGATCGTTTGCGGCCGCGATAGGCCGCCGCTCACCGCCTAAGGGACACGCCGCCGCGCCGAGGATGAAGGCGCTCCGACGCTCTCATATGCCGAGACCAAGATGACCATGCTTGCCGACCCTTCCGTCAAATATCGCGCCTTCCCGCAGGTCGACCTGCCCGACCGCCAATGGCCGAACCGCACCATCACCCAGCCGCCGCGCTGGCTGTCGACCGACATGCGCGACGGCAACCAGGCGCTGATCGACCCGATGGACGAGGAGAAGAAGACCCGCTTCTTCGATCTGCTCGTCAAGGTCGGCCTCAAGGAGATCGAGGTCGGTTTCCCCGCCGCGGGCGCGACCGAATTCGACTTCATTTCCGGTCTCGTCCGATCGGGCCGCATTCCCGACGACGTGATGGTCCAGGTGCTGACCCAGTCACGCCGCGACCTGATCGAGAAGAGCTTCGAAAGCCTGGAAGGCGCGCCCAAGGCGACCGTCCATCTCTACAACGCGGTCTCGCCCGCCTGGCGCCGGATCGTGTTCGGCATGAGCCGCGACGAGATCAAGCAGATCGCCGTCACCGGCGCCAAGATCCTGCGCGACGAAGCCGCCAAGCGCCCCGAAACCGACTGGCATTTCGAATATAGCCCGGAGACCTTCTCCACCGCCGAACTCGATTTCAGTCTGGAGGTTTGCGAGGCGGTAATGGACGTACTGCGTCCGACGCCCGACCATCCGATCGTCTTCAACCTGCCCGCAACGGTCGAGGCGGCGACCCCCAACATCTATGCCGATCAGATCGAATGGTTCGGCCGCCACATCAGCAAGCGCGACAGCGTGGTGATCTCGCTCCATCCGCATAACGACCGCGGCACCGGCGTCGCCGCGGCCGAACTGGGCCTGATGGCGGGTGCCGACCGGGTCGAAGGCTGCCTGTTCGGTAATGGCGAACGCACCGGCAATGTCGATCTGGTGACGTTGGGCCTCAATCTCTACACGCAGGGGGTCAATCCCGGCCTTGATTTCTCGGATATCGACGAGGTGATCAACACCGTCGTTTATTGCAACAATATCCCCGTCCACCCGCGCCATCCGTATGCGGGCGACCTGGTGTTCACGGCTTTCTCAGGCAGCCATCAGGACGCGATCAAGAAGGGTTTCGCGGCGCAGGAACAGCGCAACGATCAGATCTGGGACGTGCCCTACCTGCCGATCGACCCCAAGGATCTCGGCCGCGATTACGAGGCGGTGATCCGCGTCAATTCGCAATCGGGCAAAGGCGGCGTCGCGTGGGTGCTGGAACAGGACAAGGGCTTCAAACTGCCCAAAAGGATGCAGGCCGATTTCAGCCGCGCGGTCCAGGCCTTGGCCGACGAAACGAGCCGCGAGCTCAACGCCGCCGACATCTGGGGCCGCTTCCAGTCGCACTATAAGCTCGAAGGTCCCCAGGCCTACGAGCTTCTCGACTATAATGAGACGCATGCCGGCAGCGACCGCATCTTCACCGGACGCGTGCGCCACAACGGCGTCGAGACATCGGTCAGCGGACGCGGCAACGGACTGCTCTCAAGCGTGCTCGCCGCGCTCAAGGACGGGTTCGGCGTGCAGATGGATATCGCCGATTATTCCGAACACGCGATCGGCCATGGCGGCGACGTGCAGGCCGCAGCTTATGTCGAGGCGCGGACCGAGGACGGCCGCACCCTGTTCGGTGTCGGGATCGACACCGACGTTGCGACTGCCTCGGTCCGCGCTTTGCTAAGCGCGGCGAACGCGCTTTAGATTTTACCGTTCGGGCTGAGCCTGTCGAAGCCCTGCCCTTCATCTGCCACACGGCAAAGAAGCAGGACAGCGCTTCGACAAGCTCAGCGCGAATGGGACGAGCTAGGGACTTATCAGCCCCAGCGGTGCCAGGTGCAGCGCGTCACCCTGCGATGATGATACCAGTGCGTGCGGCACGTCTTGTGCCGCCGCATTTGGTGATGCCAGCCATTGTCGTGGCGGTCCGTGCTGGTGGTGACGGTGCGATGCACTTCGACTTTATGTTCCGAAACGCGATCCTGCGCCGCGACCGGGGCCGCCATTATGGCGCCGACCGCGATACCCGCGATGAGAGCGATGCCTGACAATTTCATCCTGCGCTCCTGTTCTTGTTGCGCAGGCCCAACGGGCCAATAGCGGTTCAGTTTCCTGATTTGTCGCTGGCCAGGCGCAGGCGGATGAAGAGCATGAAGCTCTTCACGCCCTGATGCCCATAAGCTGGTTTGAGGCGGTCGGGGAAAGCGTAAGCGCTGGCGAGCCCGCCGAACGCAACCCGCGCCGGCCCCTTCCCCATCGCCAGCTCGTAGGCATAGCCCGCGCTGAGCTTTGAGACCGGCACGATGTCGCCCGCGAGCGGCCCGGTCTCGAACAATTCGGCCTCCTGCACATGTTCAGCACGCGCGAACAGGATATGGCGATCCCTGACGCGGAGCGACGTCTCGCCCAGCCAACCCGTGAGCGCCGGACCGGGCCGTTCGTCCTTGCGCGACCAGGCGATCGTCGTCGCCCAATTGCCACCTTCGCCAAGCGGCCGATTATAGGAAACCGAAGCCGTCGTGCGCTGTTCGTCCCGGTTCGGATTAAGTTGCTCGGGCGAATGGATATGCCCGGTCGAGAGCTGGAAGGAGAGGGTGGCGCTCGGGTTCCAGAAACCGCGCACCGACCAGCTATCCAGCTTCGGGCTTTCCAGGTCCCAGCGGTGCTGATCGGGCTCGCGGCCCTTGAATGCGCTCGCCTCGATCTTCCACGGGCCTTGGGAATAACCCGCGGTAACGACGCCAAAGGTGATGTGGGTCGAATCGAACCAGTGGTGCGCGATCGGTGCCTCGGGATCGTCCATGCCGGATATGCGATGCATGAATGTCGGCGGCCCCAGCGCCGGCTCGCCGGGCAGGCCGCCATAGAGATAGAGGCTGCGCCCCTTCCCCAGATCGTAGGAATAGCTCGCCGACAATTCCATGAAGAGATCGTGTGGATGCTGGCGGTCGACCAGCTCGTCATGGCCGTTTGCGGTTTCGCCGGTGGCGAAGAGCAAGGGATAGCCGCTCTTCCCCATCAAGGGGTCGAGCGACAGCATCGCACGCAGGCCAAGCGTGCCATGATCGCCCACCGGCCGGCTCGCCATTCCCATCAGCATGGATTGGCTGAAGGTCTTCCTGTCGCCACGGGGGCCGCCCTGATCGTCATGGACCAGCGTGGCGTCGCCATGGACCATGACCATCCACTGCCCCGCCATCAGGTGAAGCCCGTCCATCGGCGCACTGTCGGGCTGCCACGACGTGCCCGACGCCTCGCGCGTCATCGCATAAGCGCCGAGCGCGCCGTGCATCGCCACCCCGCCTGCCTCATGATCCATCCCCGGCATCGCGGCATGATCCATCCCCGGCATGGCGGGATCCATCTGCGACATGTCGTGTGCGGGAGCGGCGGGCTGGGCCGGCGCGGATTGGGCCGGCACGGACATGCCCGGCATATCAGGCATCGACTGGGCGTGGAGCGGCGCCACGACCAGGGCGAGCAAGGAAACGGAGGCTTTGCGGATCATCCAGCAGCCACTAATGTCTGACATGATGTCAAGGTCAAGCCGCCAATGAAGATCGGGGAAGCAGCGGCGTCGAGCGGTGTGTCGCAGCGGATGATCCGCCATTATGAGGCGATCGGCCTGATCCCTGCACCCGCCCGACGCGACAGCAATTATCGCGATTATTCGACCGCCGACGTCCACCGCCTCCGCTTCATCGCCAACGCGCGCGACCTCGGTTTCGACACCGACGAAATGCGCGAGCTGCTCGCGCTGTGGAACGATGGCCAACGCGCCAGCGCCGAGGTGAAGAAGCTGGCCCTCGCCCGCGCCGATGCGCTCCACGCCAAGGCGCGCAAGCTGGAGGCGATGCGCGCGGTGCTGCTCGACCTGGCCGGGCGCTGCGCCGGGGGCGACCGCCCCGACTGCCCGATCATCGACGAACTGGCGCTGACAGCCGCCCACCGCTAACCCGAAGCGTGTCCGGACGCCCGCTCGCCTCATCCGCTCTCCTGATTTCCGGAACTATCGCAGCCGGGCTGGCGCTCAGATTGACGCATCTCGGGCTGCCGTTCGTGGTCGTTAAATATGGCGGCTCGATGCTGTGGGCGCTGATGATCTACTGGATCGTCTCGACGATTCGCCCGCGCTGGCCCATAACGAGGGCCGCGCTCGCGTCGAGCCTGATCGCGTCGGCGGTGGAGCTGTTCAAGCTCTACTATGTACCGTGGCTCGACGCCTTCCGGCTGACGTTGCCCGGGGCGCTCCTTCTAGGTCGCGTTTTCTCGATATGGGACCTGGCGGCCTACGTCTTCGCGATCATTGCGGGGGCATTCGGCGATCGTGCCATGCGATCCCACATATGAGCGCTCTGCTGGCTTATTCGAAGTCGGAGGGGCGGTGCGGGCGCTTGCGTCCGATCAGGCCCGCATTCGTATGAGGCAATCGGAGTTCGAACCGTCGCAGTTGGCGAGCTGCATCTTGATCGCCCAACCTGGCGCCCCGCGCCAGCCAGTAGCGGTAACCGCTTAGATCACCTCCGTTGAAGGCATTCATGGCAAGATGCTGTGCGCCATGTCGCTCGCCACGGCGGAACGCGCGATAAGCAAGACCTTCCTGGCTGAACGGGTTGGCGCGATGACCGGGTTGGTCGAACTTGCTGCCGAGCTCAAGCATCGCCCAAGGGTCGTGCCGAAGTGCAAGGTGCCAGATCACCGGCATAGCGAAGCCGTTCAGATGGTTATCGCGGATGCCCCAATATTTGGACCAGAGCCGATCATGCTTATCCATAACGAAACAATGCCGCGAGCAAACGGCCTGTGCAACCAAGCGGCCGGTGCCCTTTAAGCCGCGGGCCTAAGGCTCCACCTACAGAGACGGTCATTTCCGCCCGAACAATTTCTCGATATCGCCGTGGCCCAGTTTCACCCAGGTCGGGCGGCCATGGTTGCATTGGCCGGAATGGGGCGTGACCTCCATCTCGCGCAGCAGCGCGTTCATCTCGGCCACCGAAAGGATACGACCCGCGCGGACCGAGCCGTGGCAGGCCATGGTACCCGCGATCGCGTCCAGTTTCTCCTTGAGGCTGAGCGCCTCATCATAGGCGGCCAGTTCGTCGGCCAGATCGACCACCAGCTGCTTCGCATCGCTCGCGCCGAGCAAGGCCGGGGTGGCGCGGACCAGCATCGCCTTGGCGCCGAAGCGCTCCAGTTCGAGCCCCATTTCAGCCAGCTCGCCGCTGCGCGCCTCCAGCCGGTCGCAGGCCGGCTCATCCAGATCGACCACTTCGGGCAGCAGCAAAGCCTGCCGCGCCACCCCGCCATCCGCAATAGCCCGGCGCATCCGTTCGAGCACCAGCCGCTCGTGCGCGGCATGCTGATCGACCAGGATCAGCCCGTCTTTGGCTTCGGCGACGATATAGGTTGCCGCCACCTGCCCGCGCGCCACGCCAAGCGGATGCTCGACCGGCGCGGGCGGCGGCTGGAAGGCTACCTCGGCGCGCGCGGCGGGCGCCGGGTTATATTCGGGCAGATTGTCCCACACCGTCCCCTGGCTCGGCGGTAATGTGGGCGCCCATTGCGGTGCCATCGGTTCGGTCTGCCAACGCCCCAGCGCTGCGGCCGAGGGACGCTGCGCACTGCGATGGCCCGCGCTGTCGAGCGCGGCGCGTAAGCCCCCCACAATCATGCCCCGCACCAGCCCGGCCTCACGGAACCGCACTTCGGTCTTTGCCGGGTGGACATTCACATCCACCTCCTCGGACGGCACCTCCAGGAACAGCGCAAGCACGGGATGGCGGTCGCGCGCGAGCAGATCCTGGTAGGCCGCGCGGACGCTGCCGATCAGCAGCCGATCTTTCACCGGACGCCCGTTGACGAACAGATATTGGTGGTCGGCAACGCCGCGGCTGAAGGTCGGCAGGCCCGCGACGCCACCGAGCATGATCCCCTCGCGCACATGATCGACCGCAACCGAATTGCGCACCAGCTCGCGATCGATCAGGGCGGCGACGCGCTCTGGTCTCGTCTCGCCCGGCTGGACGGCGATCGCGCGCCGCCCGTCATGCTCTAGCGTGAAGCCGATTTCGGGCCGCGCCATCGCCAGCCGCCGTACCACATCGACGCAGGCCGCATATTCGGAGCGCGCCGATCGCAGGAACTTCGCCCGCGCCGGCACGCGCACGAACAGGCCTTCCACCTTGATCCGCGTGCCGGGTGGAAGCGCCGCCGGCCCCTCCTCCACAAGCTTGCCGTTATCGACCACGCGCCGCCAGCCCTCGCCGCCGCGCACGCGGCTTTCGAGGCTGAGCGTCGCCACGCTTGCGATCGAGGGCAGCGCCTCGCCCCGAAAACCCAACGTCGCGACGCGCTCGATATGATCGTCCGGCAGCTTGGACGTGGCATGCCTTTCCAACGCAAGTGCCATATCCTCGCGCGTCATCCCGCAGCCGTCGTCGATCACCTCGATGCCCGCGATTCCCCCGTCGCTCAGGCGCACGACGATGGTCCGCGCGCCCGCGTCGATCGCGTTTTCGACCAGTTCCTTGAGCGCGGAAGCGGGGCGTTCGACGACCTCGCCCGCGGCGATACGATTGACCAGATGCTCTGGAAGGCGCCGTATTGACATGGTCGAGGGTCTAGCCCAACCAGCGGGCTTCCGCGACCGGCCTTTCTATCATCGGTATGACGATTCTCCGCCGGGTCGCGCGTCGGACGGACAGTTGAGATATGGGTTTCATGCGCTGGTTCAAATTCATGTCGCACGACATGGCGATCGATCTGGGTACCGCCAATACTTTGGTTTACGTGCGCGGCCGGGGCATCGTGCTCGACGAGCCGTCCGTCGTCGCGATCGAGACGATCAACGGCGTCAAGAAGGTCCGCGCGGTCGGCGACGACGCGAAAGTGATGATGGGCAAGACGCCCGAGCATATGGAAGCCATCCGCCCGCTTCGCGACGGCGTGATCGCGGACATCGACATTGCCGAGCAGATGATCAAGCACTTCATCCACAAGGTGCACGGGCAACGGCGCTTTCCGCGCTGGCCCGAGATCATCATCTGCGTGCCGTCGGGCTCGACCAAGGTGGAGCGCCGTGCGATCCGTGATGCCGCGTCGAATGCCGGCGCCAGCCAAGTCTTCCTGATCGAGGAGCCGATGGCGGCTGCGATCGGCGCCGACATGCCCGTGACCGAACCGATCGGATCGATGGTGGTCGATATCGGTGGCGGCACGACCGAAGTCGCCGTCCTCTCGCTGCGCGGCCTCGCTTATACGACCAGCGTGCGCGTCGGTGGCGATAAGATGGACGAGGCGATCGCCTCCTACGTCCGCCGCAATCATAATCTGCTGATCGGCGAGGCAACCGCCGAGCGGATCAAGCAGCAGCATGGCACCGCCCAAATGCCGGCCGACGGCGTCGGCGAGCGGATCCCGATCAAGGGCCGCGACCTCGTCAATGGCGTGCCCAAGGAAATCGAGATCACGCAGGGCCAGATCGCCGAAGCGCTGTCGGAGCCCGTTTCCGCCATCGTCGAAGGCGTGCGCATGGCGCTCGAGAACACCGCGCCGGAGCTTGCCGCCGATATCGTCGATCAGGGTATCGTGCTCACCGGCGGCGGCGCGTTGCTCGACGGGATCGATGAAGTGCTGCGCCAGGCCACCGGACTACCGGTCACCGTTGCGGACAATCCGCTCACCTGCGTTGCGCTGGGTACCGGCCGCGCGCTGGAGGACCCGATGTTCCGCGGCGTGTTGCACACGGCCTAAGCCGGGACAGGGCCGGGACCCGCCATGGCCCCGCCGCGCCATCGCCATCGCGGATTCTCGCGGCGCATCCAATATGGGCTTTTTTTCGGCTATGTCGCCGCCGCGATGGGCGTGGTGGCGGGCATCGCGCTTGTCCTGATCGCGCGTTTCGACCCCGCCGCTTTCGAAGGGATCAAGGGCCTCGCGCTGGATATGACCACGCCGGTGACCAAGCTTACGCGCCCGATCGTGCGCGGCGGCGGATCGCTGGTGGACGATGTCGGCGGTTATTTCGGCGCGGTGAGCGAGAATAAGCGCCTCCATGCCGAACTTGCCGATGCACAGCGCGGGTTGATCCAGGCGCGCGTGCTGGCGTTCGAAAATGCGCGTTTGAAGCGCACGCTGAAACTGGTCGGCGAGCAAAGCGCGCCGATCGTCGCCGCCCGTGTCGTCGGGTCCGACCTCACCGGAACCCGCCGTTTCGTCACGCTCGCTGCCGGGAAGGCCGATGGCGTTTCCTCCGGCCAGCCGGTGCGCGCCGCCGACGGGCTGGTCGGCCGCATCACAGAGGTCGGCAGCCACGCGGCACGCGTCGTCCTGGTTTCGGACGGCGGCAGCGCTGTACCCCTGCGCGTCGTCCGGACCGGCGAGGCGGCGCTCGGCGAGGGTCGCGGCGACGGCGCGATGGAAATTCATTCGACAATGGTCGGCGGCCCCGGTTTCCGGCGTGGCGACCTGCTCGTCACCTCGGGCGTGGGCGGGGTCTATCCGCCCGATCTTCCGGTTGCGGTAGTGACGGGCACCAGCGGAGAGATCGCCACCGCGCGGCCGCTCGCCGAGCCTGCGAAGCTCGATTTCGCGATCGTCCTGTCCCAGGCCCCGGCCCCACCCCCGATCGCGCCGCCGCAGGGGCATCGTCGCTGATGGCGATCATCGAATCCGATCTGCTCGGCCAGCCCTCGGCATGGCGACTGCACGCGATTCCCGCCGCCTCGACCATGGTCGGGTCGGGGGTCACCTTGCTGCCCTTCGTCAGCACCGCGCCGGTGCTGCCGCCGCTGGGCCTGCTGATCGCGCTCGGCTGGCGCCTGCTGCGGCCCGAATTATGGGCGGCCTGGGTAGCCTTGCCCCTCGGCCTGGCCGACGACCTCATCACCGGCACCACGCCGGGCACGGCAATGACGCTCTGGACGATCACCTTTCTGGGTATTGACCTGATCGACGCGCGGCCAATGTGGCGCGACCATTGGCTCGACTGGTGGATAGCGAGCGGCGCGATCCTGTTCTGTGCGCTCGGCCAGGGGGCGATCGGCTATTTCGTCGCGGGCGGTGGCGCGCTGTGGACGATGATTCCGCCGACCCTCCTCGCTATCCTTTGCTTCCCGCCGATCGCGCGTCTGTGCGCGCTGATGGATCGCTGGCGGCTGGCGAAATGAAGCTGTTTGCCAAATGAAACTGTTTGAGCGCCGGGGCAGGGTCGTGACCGACCAGTCGCTGGCGTACAGCTTCACGCGCCGCGCGATCGTGCTGAGCGGCTTGCAGGCGAGCGTCGCTGCCCTGCTTGGCGGCCGGATGGCGTGGTTGTCGATCAGCCAGCGCGACAAATATGACCGGCTTGCCGAGAGCAATCGCGTCCAGAGCCAGATCATCCCGCCCCGGCGCGGCTGGATCGTGGACCGCAACGGGAAACCGATCGCGGTCAACAAGACCAGCTTTCGCGTCGATCTGATCCCCGACCGGCTGCAGGATCCCGATCGCGTGATCGACGAATTGCGGCAGATGCTCGATCTCTCCCACGACGATGTGGAACGGATCAAGGACGCGCTCGATAAATCGCCCGGTTATCAGCCGGTGCCGGTGATTGAGGGGCTGGATTACGAGCGCTTCGCCGCTGTCTCGCTCCGCCAGGCCGAGCTGCCCGGCGTCGCCCCCACCAGCGGCTTCACCCGATCCTATCCGGCGGGCGCTGCCGTCGGCCATCTGTGCGGCTATGTCGGGCCCGCCTCGGCCGCGGACTATCAGCGGACGCACGACCCGCTCTACATCACCCCCGGCTTCAAGGTCGGCAAAGAGAATCTCGAACGGGTGATGGAGCCCTGGCTGCGCGGCATGCCGGGCGCCAAGCGGACCGAGGTCACGGCGCATGGTCGGCTGGTCCAGGAGCTGACGACCAAGCCCGAGCAAATGGGGCATACTTTGCGCCTCACCATCGACGCGCCGCTCCAGGAATATACTGCGCGCCGGCTGGGGCCGAACAGCGGGTCGGTGGTGGTGGTCGATTGCGAGACCGGCGGCTTGCTCGCGATGGTCTCGATGCCGTCTTACGACCCCAACGCCTTCACCGACGGGATCAGCAAGCCTGAATGGGCGATGTTGTCGGCCAACGATCATCTGCCGCTGATGAACAAGACGCTGCTCGGCCTCTATCCGCCGGGATCGACGGTCAAGCCGATGAACGCGCTGGCGCTGCTGCGCTGGGGTGTCGATCCGCATGAGACGGTCAATTGCCCCGGCTTCTTCCGGCTCGGCAACGCGACCTTCCATTGCTGGCGGCCGCACGGCCATGGCGCGATCGATATGCACCGCGCGATCCAGCAGAGCTGCGACGTCTATTTCTACACGATGGTCCGCCGCCTTGGCATCGACAAGGTCGCGGGCATGGCGCGCGAATTGGGTTTGGGCGAGAAGTTCGACATCCCCGCCATCCAGCAACGCTACGGCACCTATCCCGACAGCGCGTGGATGGAGCGCCGCTACAAGAAAGCCTGGACCTCCGCCGACACGGTCAATGCCTCGATCGGCCAGGGCTATGTGCTGGTCAACCCGCTCCAATTGGGCGTGATGGCGGCGCGTATCGCGAGCGGCAAGGCGCTCGCGCCGCGCCTGATCGGCAACAAGCGCTACGGGCCCCAGGGACCGGCGCTCAACCTCACCGCCGAGCAATTGGGCGTGGTCCATGCGGGTATGCGCGACGTGATCAATACCGGTGGCGCCGGCACGGCGGGCGCGTCCAAGCTGCAGGTTCCCGGCGTGGAAATGGCAGGCAAGACGGGCAGTGCGCAGGTGCGCCGCATCAGCGCGGCCGATCGCGCCGCCGGCCGCGCCCATGCGCTCGGCACAGGCGGCGACTGGAAGCTGCGCGACCATGGCCATTTCATCGGCTTCGCGCCGGTCGAGCAGCCCAAATATGCGATCGGCGTGACGCTCGAACATGGCGGCCACGGCGCCGCCGCCGCGCAGATCGCGCGCGACGCGATGACCTTCCTGTTCGCGCCCGACCACGCCATGACCATGCTCGCCGCCTTCGAGCAGCAATGGGGCGGCGACATCGGCGCGCGCATGGCGGCAGATATCGCGCGCTGGCAGGCGGCGCAGGCAGGACAGGCGGTTGCGCCCCCCGACACGCCGCAGGAAGCGGCCGGTCAGGATCAGCCGGATTGAGCAATAACAGCCTCGTCCCCGCGCCCTTGGCGCGTATGCCCTGGGGGCTCATCCTGGTGGTGAGCGCGATCCTGGGTTTCGGCCTGGTCGTGCTCTATTCAGCCGCGGGCGGAAAGATGATGCCCTGGGCGCTACCACAGGGGCTGCGCTTTGCGTTGTTCCTGTTTGGCGCAATGGCGCTGTCCCGGCTCAACGAGCAGCAGCTCCAGGCGGTCGCCTGGCCGACCTATCTGATTCTCGTCATGCTCTTGTTCGGGGTGGAGGCGCTTGGGGCGGTCGGCGGCGGCAGCCGGCGCTGGCTCGACCTCAAGATCATCCGCCTCCAGCCGTCCGAGCTTATGAAGCCCGCCATCGTGCTGGTGCTGGCGCGCTTCTACGACGCGATGCCCGCGCCCGAAATGCGCCGCTTCGCGGCCATCTGGCCCGCCGCGCTGCTGATCGGGGTTCCGTTCCTGCTCGTGCTGGTCCAGCCCGATCTGGGCACCGCGCTGATGATCGCGTTCGGCGGCATCACCGCCATGTATCTGGCGGGGGTGCCCAAGCGCTGGTTCATCGGCGTGTTCGCCGCCGGCGCGGCGCTGATGCCGGTCGCCTTGCACATGATGCACGATTATCAGCGCAATCGGATCGAGATTTTCCTCAACCCCGAAAGCGACCCGCTCGGCACCGGCTATCATATCATCCAGTCGAAGATTGCGATCGGATCCGGCGGGATTACCGGCAAGGGCTTCCTTCAGGGCACGCAGAGCCACCTCGATTATCTTCCCGAAGGTCACACCGATTTCGTCTTTGCGACCATGGCCGAGGAATGGGGCCTGCTCGGCGGGCTCGGCATCATCCTGGCTTATTGCTTCGTGATCGGGTGGGGCATGCTCGTGTCGATGCGCGCGCGAACTCGGTTCGGCCGGATCGCCAGCGCGGGGCTGACCACTACCATCTTTTTCTACGTCGCGATCAACCTGCTGATGGTGATGGGCCTCGCGCCCGTGGTCGGCATCCCCCTGCCGCTGGTTTCCTTCGGCGGATCGGCGATGATGACCGTCCTGATCTGCCTCGGATTCCTGATGGCGATCCAGCGCCACAGCCGCGGGCGGAGCCGCTAGAGGCCCGATACCGGCCCAAGCCGCGCGTGAATCGGATTGGATGTTTACAACGGTGGTCCGCCTTGCTAACCGCGCGCCTCCAAGCGGCACGGCCGCTCCTGCCAAACAGGCATGGACGCATAGCTCAGTTGGTAGAGCAGCTGACTCTTAATCAGCGGGTCCTAGGTTCGAGCCCTAGTGCGTCCACCACCTTTTCAACGACTTACATCTGACCCCGCCACCAGGCGGCGGCGCGTCCGCAGGCAGGGCAAGAAAAGCAGCCGGTGCGGTAATCGCACCGGCCCCTACGCTTCCTTTCTGGCCTTCAGTGACGCATCGGGATTTGCGCCAGATCCTGGTCGATCTGCTTCAGCGTCGCCTCGGTGAGCATGGCGGGGACGTAGACCTGGAGCGCGGAGAGCGTGAGGCCCCGCGCCATGTTGATCTGGTCCATCTTCACGATCTGCGGAATATATTTCTCGAGGATCGCGTGCGCTGCCGGATCGTCCAACAGCTGCCCGATCGGGGTCGTAAGCGACGTATAATGCCCTGATTGTTTGGCGCGATCGAGCGCCTGCACGGCGGTGTCGATCTGGGCGCCCCACGGGTCGCGGCCCGCCACCGCTTTTCCATCCGCAGCGATATCGAGGATATCGTCGCCGGCGCGGCTGTACCGGGCCCATCGGGTCAGGCCGGCGCCGTTCGGGTCTCCTGCCTTCGCGAAATTCGCGACATAGGTGCTGGCGATCTTGCCGACGCTTACATCCTTCGGCGTGGTCTTCGCGCCATATTTGATGCTGACCGTATCGAAGAAGAAGGGAATGTCGGTCGCGTGCTGCGCACCCGGCTGGCCGACCGAATCCGCGACGTAGGAGAAACGATATTCCCATACAGGGACGCCCTTGTCCGAATAGCGGGCCGACGCATCGCGCCCGCCGGCGATCATGAAGCCGCTCTTGCCGCCCATGTCGGCGCTGGTGGCGCCGATCATCATCGGCACATGCGCGAAGCGATCCTCGGCGATTGCCTTGCCCGGCTCGACCACCACCGTGCCGTCGATGAACGGCCCGGCATAGGTTGGCGGGCCGCCGCGCCCACCCATCGACGCCATGTTGAGTCCGTCGGTCACGTCCTCGGCGGACAATGCGCGCAGCTTCTGGAGCGCGTCGGGTGCGCTGGGATCGATCCCCTTCGACCGGGCGAAATTGGCGCCGACCTGCTCGGTATCACTCAGTCCCTTGTCGCTCATACCGGTACGCGCATCGCCGCCGGACATGGAAATGGCCTTGTTGAACAGGCCGCGCGCTTCGGGCGAGGTCACCAGATAATGGACCGAGATGCCGCCGGCGCTCTCGCCGATGATGGTGACGTTGGCCGGATCGCCGCCGAATGCTGCGATGTTGCGCTTGATCCATTTCAGCGCCGCGATCTGGTCCATGATCCCGTAATTGCCGAGCCGGCCATTGTCGGGATTCTCCTTGGTCAGCTGCGGCAGCGCGAAGGTGCCGAACCGCCCCACGCGGTAGTTGAAGCTGACGAACATGATGCCCTGCTTGGCCAGGTTCGCACCCGAATAGGTTGGCGGGGACGCGCCACCATTCACAAACCCGCCACCGTAGATCCACACCAGAACGGGCAATTTGCCCTTCGCGGCGGCCGGCTTCCACACGTTCGCGTAGAGGCAATCCTCGGCCGGCTCGGTGCCCAATGGGGCCGCGTCACTCGGGAAGGGCTTCTGCATGCAATCATGCGCATATTGAACCGCATCGCGCGTGCCCGACCAATTCGACGCGGGCTGCGGCGCACGCCAGCGGAGCGGCCCAATCGGCGCGGCGGCGTAGGGAATCCCCTTCCAGCTTGCCACGCTTTCCTCGACCTGCCCGCGTACCGCGCCCGTGTCGATCTGCGCGACCGGTCCGGACGATTGGGCATGGGCTGCGACCGCGGCAGCCGCGCCCATCAGCGTCGCCAAAAACTTCGCTCTCGTCATAATCATCTCCTTAATTCGATCTCGTGCGGATGCGTGCGTCGCTCAACCAGCCGTGCCGCGCCGGCATAGACCTGCTGTCTTGCCGATTGCGGCCGGTGACAGGGCCAAAGTGGTGCTTTGCGTAAGGTTGGCAGAAGACTCGCCGAGCTGAAGACGCACCTGGCCCGGCATCAGGCGCCAGCAATGTGCGGAAGCGTCGAAGTCGGCAAGCAGGCGCGGGTCAATGCGCAGCGTTACCCGGCCGGCGCGACCCGGCGCGAGATCGACCTTGTCGAAGCCGACCAGCCGGCGCGGCGCCTCCCAGCCCGGAGCGGACGCATAAAGCTGCGCAACCGATTTTCCGGCGACACGGCCGGTATTGCGGACCGAGAATTGGACCGTGATCGCCCTCTTGGTGACATTCACGCCCAAACCGGAAAATTCGAAGTTCGTGTAGGACAGGCCGTGGCCGAAAGCGAAGGCCGGGGTCAAACTGCGGCTGTCATACCATTTGTAGCCGACCGCCGCGCCCTCATCATATTTGAACTCGCCTTTGCCGGGGGCTGGCGGATGCGGGAGCTGGTCGAGGCTCGCGGGGAAGCTGACAGGCAGATGCCCCGATGGGTTCACCCGGCCCGTCAGCACGTCGGCAATCGCCTCGCCGCCCGCGCTTCCTGGAAACCATGCCTCGACGATGCCGGCGACCTTGCCCGCCCAGGGCGTCAGAACGGGGCCCCCGGTCTCGAGCACGACCACGGTACGGGGATTGGCGGCGGCAACCGCGTCGATCAGGCCATCGCCGCCTGCCTCGAGCGTCAAAGGAACGTCGAAGCTTTCGCCCGCCCACTGCGTCCCGAAGACAATGGCGATATCGGCCGCGCGCGCCAGCTCGGCCGCCCGGGCGGGATCGGTGCCGTCGACATAGTCGATCCGCGCGCCGGGCAGACGCTGGCGCAAGGCGTCGAGCGGCGACGAGGGATAATATATTACGGGGCCGGGCCAGATGACCGGCTTCAGCCCGGGAACCGCATTGCCGCCCTTTGAATAGACGAGCGACGATCCACCGCCCGCGATCACGCCTTTGTCCGCATGCCCGCCGATCACGACGATCCGTTTGGCGTGCGCCGCCAACGGTAGAATGCCGCCGTCATTCTTCAGCAGCGTGATCGCCTCGGCCTCGTCCGCGCGGCTGACGACCGCATTCTGCGCGAGCATCGCATCGGGCAGATCGTCTGCGGCCGACATGATCGGGCGGTCGAACAGGCCATGTTTGAACATCGCGAACAGGATGCGCGAGGCCATCTGGTCGAGCTGGGCTTTCGCGACGCGGCCCTCGGCTAGCGCCTTGGCCAGGTTCGCGCCGAAATAGGGTGTCCGATCGAAGGGAAAACCCGATTGCTGGTCGAGCCCAGCCGAGATCGATGCTTCGGTCGAGTGCACCGCACCCCAATCGGACATGACATAGCCCTTGAAACCCCAATCCTTGCGCAGGACGTCGCTCAGCAGCCAGGGATTCTCGCACGCAAAGGGCCCGTTCACGCGATTGTAGGAGCACATCACCGAGCCGGGATTGCCCTTTTCCAGCGCGATCTCGAACGCCAGCAGGTCCGACAGGCGGGCCGCTTTCTCATCGATGATCGCATTGCCCTGGTTGCGGTCGGTTTCCTGATCGTTGATCGCGAAATGCTTGAGCGTGGAGATGATGCCGTTCGACTGAATGCCCGCAATCTGCGCGCCAACCATCTCGCCGGTCAGCAGCGGATCTTCACCGCCATATTCGAAGTTCCGCCCGTTACGCGGTTCCCGCACCAGGTTCGCGCCGCCGGCAAGCATGACGTTGAAGCCCGATGCCCGTGCTTCGGCCCCGATCATCGCGCCGCCACGGAATGCCAGCGCCCGGTTCCACGTCGCCGCGGTCGCCAGGCCTGACGGCAATGCCGTCCGTTCCCGCTTGCGCTCCGCGGCGCCCTGCGTGGCGACGCCGATGCCGGCGTCGGTCTGCCATTGCGGCGGAATGCCAAGCCGGGGAACGCCTGGAACATAGCCCGCCGACCCTTCGCGGGAGCCGGCGGGAGCGGCAAATTTCTGTGCGCGGAAGCTGGTCGCGAAATAGCCGACGACCAACATCTGCTTCTCGTCCTGCGTCATCCGCGACAGGAGACGAGCGACACGCGCTTCAGGCGCGAGCGAGACGTTCATCCATGGACGGACGGCAGCCGTCGCCGCGGAATGCGCGGGTTTTGCAGCCCCTGCCGGCCCCACCAGGGCTGACGCGCTAATGGCCGCCAATCCGACCCCGAGCAAAGTCGCGCTCTTCATTCCCCGCTCCCATTTCTTTGTCTGTCGTCCGGGCCTGTCAGAGGGTCGTTGCGCAAAGGTCCCTCCCGCTCCCCGTCCACAAATCGCGCAGTATCAGGGGCAAGAACATTAGCGGAAATAAAGAGTTGGCATCGATCTATCAGCTTTTTCGATAACATTCCTGCAATGCGGGCATATCGATGCTCCGCCTCAGGAGCAGAATGCTGGTCTATTGAGTTTTGTTATGGGTTCTTCCGCAGACTCTATTTCCGTGCCAGCGTGTCCCGCCCGATAAGCGCCCCCGAAGAGGAAGAAACAATGCCTGGGCGAACTGGGGGGAACAACAGGTGAGCCGCAGCCTGATCGAAAAGCCGATCGCTCGGTCGGGCGTGTGCAAGGCAGCCTACCATGCGGCTGCGTGAGATCGCGCACGCCCGTACCGGCGATAAGGGTGATACCTGCCAAATCTCCGTGATCGCGTTCGATCATGCGGATTTCGCGCTGTTGGCGAAAATCCTCACGCCCGAATGTATCGCGGCACATCTGCCTCGCCTGCCGCTGAGATCGATCCAGCGGTTCGAGCTCCCGCAGCTGGGAGCGTTGAACTTCATTCTGGAAGGCGCGCTGAGCGGAGGCGTAACCCGGTCGCTATCGCTCGATGCGCACGGCAAGACGCTCGGCGCGCAGATACTCGACATAGAAATCGATGCGAAGGAAGGGAGCGTCGGGGCATGAGCCGTCCCGCGCAGGCGATCGCGGCCATCTGTCTCGGGCTCCTTGCCACGACTGCGGAGGCCCGACTGACGCATCTGGTGGTCGAGCAGCGCGAGCGGGTACCGGCCGCGCGACCAGGCGCGCCCGATTATGAGATCCTGCGGGGTCATTATAACGGCAAGCTCGATCCGCGCGATCCCCACAACGCGATCATCACCGACCTGAAATTCGCGCCGCGCGACGGGAAGGGCTATGTCGACTATTCGGCCACGTTCGCGATCGCGCGTCCGCTCGCTAACGTGTCGGGCGCCTTATTTTACGACGTGCCCAATCGCGGCAATGGGACGGTCTCCGCCGACCCCGACGGCCACATTCGCGCGATCAGCGGCTGGCAATCGGACCTGCCCAAGAATGCCAATCTCGAGACGGCGAACGTGCCTGTCGCGCGCGGGCCGCATGGCCCGCTGACCGGGCCGGTCCTGCAGCGTTTCGTCGACATCAAAGCCGGATCGACGAGCATCCCGATCACAGGCAGCATCGGCCGCCCGACGGTGCGCCCGCGACCTGTCTCGCTAGACACACGTAAGGCGAAATTGTTCACGCAAGCCGCGGACGGCGCAGCGTATCAGGAGATCGCGGCGGGCGATTGGGCCTTCGCCGATTGCGGGGACAAGCCGTTTCCGGGCACGCCGGATCCGACCCGGTTATGCGTGCGTGACGGATTCGACCCGAAGCTCGCCTACACGTTGGTGTATGAGGGGCGCGACCCGCTGGTTCAGGGAATAGGCTTTGCGGCGGTTCGCGATTTCGCGGCATTCCTCCGCTACGCCAGGGCCGACGACAGGGGGACGCCCAACCCGGTGGCGGGCCAGGTGCGCTGGCCGATCATCACAGGCACATCGCAGTCGGGCAATTTCGTCAAAAGCTTCCTCAATCTCGGCTTCAACGCCGCCGAAAACGGGCGGCGCGTCTTCGATGGCGCGAACCCGAACATCGCCGCGCGCCAGGTTCCGCTCAACATCCGCTTCGGCGTGCCCGGTGGCGCGGCGACCTTGTTCGAGCCGGGTAGCGAGGGAACCTTATGGTGGGCGCGCTACGACGACCGCGCACGCGGTCGCGGCGTGTCCAGCCTGCTCGACCGATGCCATGCCTCCCACACATGCCCCCGCATCATGGAGACGTTCGGCGCGGCCGAGTTCTGGGGGCTACGGATGTCGCCCGGCCTGGTCGGAACCGATGCGCGGGCCGACCTGCCGCTGCCGGCCGAGGTGCGCCGCTATTATTTCCCGGGCGTGACGCATGGCGGTTCCTATAGCGGCGCCTTCTCCCTGACCGGAGATCCCGCCTTTCCGGGAGCGCCCAAATGCGCGCTCCCCTCAAATCCCAATCCGTCTTTCTACACGATGCGTGCGCTCATGAGGCAATTGCTCGCCTGGGTCGCCCAAGGCCGCGCGCCGCCCGCCAGCCATTATCCCCGGCTGGCGGACCACCGGTTGGTGGCGGCCAACGCCAAAGCCATGGGTTGGCCGGCGATCCCGGGAGCACCCTCTCCCGACGGAAAGCTCAACGCCTTCCTCGATTATGATTTCGGGCCGGGCTTCGCGTATCACGACGTCAGCGGCGTGCTGACGCGCCAACCTCCGCGCGTCCGAAGGACGATCCCCTCGCTCGTGCCGCGGGTCGACGCCGACGGCAACGAAGTGGGCGGCGTGCCATCGGTGCAATTCCTGGTGCCGATCGGCACCTATACCGGCTGGAACCAGCTGCAGGAGGGTTATGGCGCCGGCGGACCGTGCGGCTTCGTGGGCGGCTTCATACCCTTCGCCAGAAGCCGCGCGGACCGCGTCGTCGCCGGCGATCCCCGCCCCTCGCTCGAGGAACGCTATCACGACCATGAGGGCTTCGTGGCCCGGGTACGCGCGGTTGCCCAAGCGCAGGTGCGGGAGGGCTGGCTCCTCCCTGAAGATGCCGATCGGATCGTGCATCAAGCGGAGGCGAGCGATGTGCTTCGGTAAGACTTGCTTGGCCTGGCTCTACCCTGCGCGCCAAGAATTGATGCAAATTACGAATAGCCGGATAACCAAATAGAGCTTGTTGAATAGATTCCGCGCACCCTAAAAGTGCGCTACAAGGCAGAGCGCGAGGGGAGTGAGAATGCTTGCCATCATCGGCATGATCACGATCGTCGCGTTGCTCGGCTTGATCCTTTCGAACAAGATATCGCCGATCGCTGCCCTGATCCTGGTGCCGCTGCTGGGCGCGATCGCGGCGGGTTTGGGCGGGCAAGTTCCCGCTTATGTCGTCAGCGGCCTCGCCAAGATCGCGCCGGTTGCGGCGATGTTCGTTTTCGCGATCCTGTTCTTCGGCGTGATGACCGATGCGGGTCTGCTTGCTCCCATCGTCCGAGGCGTCTTGCGGATGGTCGGCGAGCGGCCCACCCGGATCACGATCGGCACAGCGATGCTGGCGCTCCTGATCCATCTCGACGGGTCGGGCGCGGTTTGTTTCCTCGTCACGATACCTGCGCTCAGGCCGCTTTATGATCGGCTGGGGATGGATCGGCGCGTGCTCGCCTGCACCGCTTCGCTCGCCGCGGGCGTGAATTTCCTGCCGTGGACGGGGCCGACGCTGCGCGCCTCCGCCGCGCTCAGGATTCCTGTCATGACGATCTTCCGCCCGATGATCGGCGTCCAGATCGTCGGCCTCGCCTTCGTGTTCGGTGCCGCCTGGTGGCTCGGGCGACGCGAGGAGATTCGATTGGGTGCGGCGGGCGCCGCTGTCGCCGGACATCCGATCGCCGCTCCCGACGTGGGGTGTGATGAGTTGCAGCGGCCGAAGCTCTATTGGTTCAATTTGCTGCTGACCTTAGCCGTGCTCGGCACGATGATTTCGGGCCTGGTCGAGCCGGTCCTCGTCTTCATGGTCGGGACGGCGGTGGCCTTGATGGTGAACTATCCGAACGCGGAGCAGCAGCGCGCCCGCATCGATGCCCATGCGCGCGCAGCGCTGCTTATGGCAGGAATATTGTTCGCGGCCGGCGCCTTCACCGGGATCATGAGCGGGTCGGGGATGATTTCCGCGCTCGCCAATGCGGCTGTCGGCGCGGTGCCGCCCGCGCTCGGGCCGCGCATACCGGTGTTGCTGGGGCTGACCTCGATGCCGCTCAGCCTGCTGTTCGATCCGGACAGTTTCTATTTCGGGGTGCTGCCGGTGATCGCGGACGTCTCGGCGCGTTTCGGCGTGCCGCAGGTGGAGGTCGCGCAGGCCGCCCTGCTGGGGCAAATGACGACGGGCTTCCCGGTCAGCCCGCTTACCCCCGCGACCTTCCTTGTCGCCGGCCTGAGCGGGATCGAGCTTGGCAGCCATCAGCGTTTCTCGATTCCCTGGCTCCTCGGGGCGAGCGTGGTGATGACGGTGGCAGCCGTGGTATTTGGCGTTCTAAGGGTCTGAGGCATAATGAAGACTATCAGGATCGGCGCGGGTGCCGGCTTTTCCGGCGACCGGATCGAGCCCGCGCTCGAACTCGTCGAGCATGGCCAGATCGATTATCTCGGATTTGAATGCCTCGCCGAACGCACGATCGCACTCGCGCAGGCGGCGCGGCAAAATGACCCGGATGCCGGCTACGACCCCTGGCTCGACGAAAGGATGAACGCGGTCCTCGCTCCGGCATATCGGCGGGGCGTCCGGATCGTGAGCAATATGGGCGCCGCAAATCCCGCCGCGGCGGCACGCGCGGTGACGAAGGTCGCGCGCCGGTTCGGGCTTTCGGGGCTGAAGACCGCGGCCATCACCGGTGACGACGTGCTGGACCTGATCAGGGACAAGGAGCTGCCGCTGATCGACCGGCCCGGCACCACCGCCGATCTGGGTGACAGGATATTGTCGGCCAATGCCTATCTCGGTGCCGCGCCGATCGCGCTGGCGCTGGCCGGTGGCGCGGATGTCGTCATCACCGGACGCGTCGGCGATCCGGCGCTGTTCCTCGGCCCGCTGATGCACGAATTCGGCTGGACCGAGGATGATTGGGTCAGGCTGGGGCGTGGCACGCTCGTCGGCCATCTGCTCGAATGTGCGGGCCAGCTCACCGGCGGATACTTTGCCGATCCCGGGCTCAAGGACGTGCCCGATCTCGCGCGTCTCGGCTTCCCCTTCGCCCAAGTCGATGAAGAGGGGAATGCGGTGCTGGGGAAGGTCGCAGGCAGCGGTGGTCGCATTTCGGTCGCCACCTGCACCGAACAATTGCTCTATGAGATCCTCGATCCCTCCTCTTACCTTCAGGCGGACGTCGTCGCCGATTTCAGCGCGGTTCGCTTCTCGCAAACCGGGACAGACCGGGTTGCCGTGACCGGCGCGTCCGGGCGCGCGCGGCCCGACATGCTCAAGGTATCGATCGGTTATAAGGACGGCTTCATCGGCGAAGGCCAAATTTCCTATGCGGGGCCGGGCGCGGTCGAGCGTGGGCGCCTCGCACTGGCGGTGGTGGAAGAAAGGCTGAAGATCGCGGGCATCGAGACGCGCGAATGGCGCGGCGACCTGATCGGCGTCGATGCGGTCGATCGGCGCGATGCGACCGGGCCTGAACCGCTTGAGGTGCGGCTGCGCATCGTCGCGCGGACCGAGACGGCGAGCGCGGCACGGCGCATCGGCGCCGAGGTCGAGGCTCTCTATACCAACGGGCCTGCCGGTGGCGGCGGGGTGAGCGTCAGCTCGCGCGAAGTGATCGCGGTCGCGTCGACCTTGCTGGCGCGCGAACAATGCCGCCCGACGATCACCTTCGAAACAGCCTGACATCCGCGGAGCTGGAAGCCGCGCCGTCGGGCAGCGCAGCCGTGGGCAAACGCTGCCAATCTATTCAAAAAGTAAATTGATCCATCTTAAAATTCTATTTCCGCTCTTGAACTCCGCACCGCATCATCACCGCAAGACGATGGTGGCCGTCCCTGCAGAGGACATCGGAGAGAAGATGAAGACCTGGACGTTCGCAGCTTTTCTGATGGCCGGCGTGGCAGCGAATGTCGCACCGCCTGCTATGGCGCAGCCGGCGGCGCGCCCGTGGCTGAACGCCGGCCTCAGCTCCGACCAGCGCACCAGGCTCCTCCTCTCGCAGATGACGTTCGATGAAAAGGTCGCATTGCTGCACGGCCCGATGGCGATGCCCTTCGGCCCCTTCAAATTGCCCGCCGGCGCGATCGGCTCCGCCGGCTTCATTCCGGGCAATGCACGGCTCGGAATTCCCGCCTTGCAGGAAAGCGACGCCAGCCTGGGCGTGACCAACCCGATGATGGTGCGCGGGCCCAAGGATATGTCGACCGCTCTGCCGTCCAGCATCGCGCTCGCGGCGACGTTCGACCCGGCCATCGCCTACGAGGGCGGTCGCGTCGTCGGCAACGAAGCGCGCGCCAAGACGATCAACGTCCAGCTCGCCGGCGGGGTCGATCTGGCGCGCGATCCGCGCAACGGGCGGAATTTCGAATATGCCGGCGAGGATCCGCTTCTTGCGGGACTGATCGCCGGGGAATCGATCCGCGGCATCCAGTCGACCGGAATCATCTCCACCGCCAAACATTATGCGCTCAACGACCAGGAGCATAACCGCAACACGGTCGATTCCGTCATCGGCGAAGCCGCGGCGCGCGAGAGCGACCTGCTCGCTTTCGAGATCGCGATCGAGCGGGGCCAGCCGGGCTCGATCATGTGCTCCTACAACCTCGTCAACGGCGTCTATGCCTGCCAGCACGACTGGCTGCTCAACCGCGTGCTGAAGGGCGATTGGGGCTATAAGGGCTTCGTCATGTCGGATTGGGGCGCGGTGCACAGCCTCGACGCCTTCATGGGCGGGCTCGACCAGCAATCCGGCGAGCAACTCGATGCGAAAGTCTGGTTCGACGCGCCGCTTAAGGAGGCAGTGAAGGCCGGCAAGATCCCGGCCGCGCGTGTCGACGATGCCGCCGGCCGCGTGCTGCGCGCAATGTTCGTCGCCGGCTTGTTCGATCGGACCGACAAGGCCGCCGACATCGACTTCGCCGCGCACGCCGACGTCGCGCAGCATGAGGCGGAGGAAGCCATCGTCCTCCTCCAGAACCGCAACAATATCCTGCCGCTGGCCACATCGGCGAAGAAGATCGTGGTGATTGGCGGCCACGCCGATGCCGGCGTTCCGTCGGGCACGGGCTCGTCGCAGGTGACGAACCCGTACCGGAAGGACGCGATCTTGCCCGTAGCCAGCGTTCCGATCGGCGGCGAAGGCATGATGGCGGCCTTCTCCAACGTCGTCTTCCATCCCTCGTCGCCGCTGGTCGCGCTCCGATCGCATCTGAAGGGCGCCCAGATCGCGTTCGATAATGGCCTTTATCCGGAGACCGCGGCGGTGGCGGCGCGCAATGCCGACGTCGCGATCGTCTTCGTCTATCAACCCAGCGGCGAAGGCGATGACGTGCCGAGCATCGATCTGCCGATGGGTCAGAATGCGCTGGTCGAGGCGGTAGCGGCCGCCAATCCGAACACGATTGTGGTGGTTCAGAGCGGCAATCCGGTGGCGCTCCCCTGGGCGGACAAGGTCGGCGGCATAATCGAGGCCTGGTATAGCGGATCGCGCGGCGGCGAGGCGATCGCGCGCGTCCTGACCGGCGAGGTCAATCCCTCCGGACGCCTGCCCGTCACCTGGCCGATGAATGAGAGCCAGTTGCCGCGCCCCGCAATCCCTGGGTGGACGGCGGGGCCTACCGACTTTGTCCCCGTCGATTACAATATCGATGGAAGCGATGTCGGCTATCGCTGGTATGCCCGGAAGGGTGCGGCGCCGCGTTACTGGTTCGGCCATGGCCTGAGCTACACCCGCTTCGCCTATGACGGACTGATCGTCCGCGGCGGCAAGACGCTCGAAGCCGAGGTCACCGTCACCAACAAGGGCGACAAGGCCGGCAAGGACGTCGTCCAACTCTATCTTACCGGACGCCCCGGCGGCGCGGCTCGGCGGCTCGTCGCCTTCCGGAAACTGTCGCTCGCACCAGGAGAGAGCCAGCGGGTGAAGCTTGCCGGCGATCTTCGGCTGGTTGCCGATTTCGACCCAAAAAAGGCCCGCTGGGTGGTGCCGGCAGGGGCCTATGCACTCGCGATCGGGCACGATGCGGGGTCGGTCGATCTCGATGCGACAACGAAGCTCGCGGCGGCGAGCTTGAAGCCTTAGGCTGGCGCTGGCCCGAACGTTCGAAGCGAAGCTCGCTGCGCCAGCGCAGCGGGCCTTCCTCTGTCGGCCCCATTAAAGAAATCATGTAATTCTATCCGTTTTCTGTCGCCGATCTCCTCATCGATAGCATAGTCAATCTATCCGACTTCGTTATCGATCGATCCATTATTTCTAATTCTCAATATAACACTTATCCTCTTACATTCCGCCCGAAAACAAGGCCGCCGTGGGCGGTCAATAACCTTGGGAGGATAGACATCATGAAAGGATCTTCGCGCGTCCGTGGCATGTCCACGAGCTTGATCGCGCTGATGAGCGCGATGGTACCGGCTTTCGCCGTCGGCTGTTCGACCGCCGCACTGGCGCAAACCTCCGCGCCGCAAACCGCGCCCGCCGGGGTGGTCGCCGACGCCGGAGACCAGATCGCCCAGCAGGGCGATATTTCGAACGACTCCAAGACCGGCGACGTGAGCGAGATCGTCGTCACCGGCACCAACATTTCAGGGGTACGGCCGGTCGGGAGCGAAGCGGTCACGCTGGATCGCGAGACGATCCTGGCGAGCGGCGTTAGCAGCGTCGCCGACGCGGTGCGCACGCTGCCTCAAGTCCGCAACCTCGGCGATTTCCGCGAAGGCGGCACGCAGGGCTCCTACAATTCTCAGCAGGGCAATGCGATCAACCTGCGCGGCCTCGGCCAGCAGGCGACGCTGACCCTGGTCGATGGCCATCGCGTCGTCGCGACGGGCGCGGCTTCGAATTTCACCGAAGCCAATCAGGTTCCGATCGCGGCCGTCGCGCGGATCGAGGTGATCGTCGACGGCGCGTCGGCGGTGTATGGCTCCGACGCGGTTGCGGGCGTGGTCAATTTCGTGCTCCGCAAGGATTATGACGGCCTTGAGGCGTCGACCCGCGTCACCAATCAGGTCGGCGGTCTCGAATATGCGCCGTCCGTGACGGCGGGCAAGACGTGGGACGAGCTTGGCGGGTTGGGCCGTGGCAACATCCTGGTCAGCTACGAATATGCGCACCGCAACCCATATCTGGCCGGCAAGAACCCGTTCCTCCGCCAGAACCGCTCACCATTTGGCGGCCCGGACACCCGGCTGAACGGCACCAGCGCCACCCTCGCCGGTCCGGCGAACATCTATGTGGCGAATGCGAACGGATCGGTGAATCCGGTTCTGCCGCTGGCGGGCGCGAACACATATTACGGGCTGCCTCAGGGCGCCAATGCCGGCCTCAGTGCATCGCAGCTGCTGGTCAATCAGCCCAATCTGGCCGACTCCGCCGACTATACCGATTATACCGGCCGCCAGAACCGGCATCAGTTCACATTGTTCATGAATCAGGAGTTCGGCCCGCGAGTCGAGGCTTTCCTGCAGGGCACGTTCAGCCGCCGTCACACCTTCTCGCGTTCGACCAACACGGAAATCAGGAACGTGACGCTGTCCCCCTTCCTGTTTAACGCTGCGGGCGGTGTCACGGCGACGCCAAACCCTTATTATATCAGCGGCATTCCGGGGGTGGCGTCAGGCGCGCCGTTGAACGTGCAGTACAGCGCGATCAAGGATATCGGGTCGAGCAACTTCGACAATACGTCACGCACCTACAGCGTCACGGGCGGGGTGCGCGTCAAGCTGCCGGCGACGTGGAAGGCGGAGGCCTATTACACCTATGGCCGCGACAAGGCCTGCAACTATTGCCAGAGCGGCCTCAACGTGAATCCGACCGCGCTGCAATATCAAATCAATCTTGGCGCGATCAATCCGCTCAGCAGCACGCCTCTGTCGGCCTCGCAGATCGCGACGTTCCTCGGCGACAATGTCCAGAAAAGCGGCAACGGCATCGACGATGCCGTGGTCAAGCTGGACGGCCCCTTATTCTCTTTGCCGGCCGGGCCAGTGAAGGCCGCGATCGGCGGCGAGCGCGACAAATCGTACAATTTCAATATCAACGGCGCCAATCGCAACAACGATAACGGCTTCATCCTCGATACGGACAAGCAGAAGAGCTACCTCAGCCGCACCGTCTGGTCCGCCTATGGGGAGCTTTATTTCCCGATCGTCAGCGAGGACATGAACGTCCCGCTGATGCAGAGCCTCACCTTCGACGGTGCGCTGCGCTACGATCATTATTCCGATGTCGGCAAGACGACCAATCCCAAGTTCGGCGGCACATGGAAGGTCAATGACGCGCTGAGCCTGCGCGGATCATGGGGCAAGTCGTTCCGCGCGCCCTCCCTGCCCGACGTGAACCTCTATTCCTACACATCGTCTTTCTCGTTCCCGGGCACCAACAAGGATCCGCGCGTCACCAACGGCTTCCTGAACCTGCCCGCCGCCGGGCTGACGCTTGCCAACGTCGCGCTCTTCCTTGGCTCCAATCCGGATCTGAAGCCCGAAAAGGCGACCACCTGGTCCTTCGGCGGCACCCTGAAGCTCGGCGATTTCACGGTCGAGAGCACCTATTATCAGATCAAATATAGCGACCGGATCTCATCGCCTAACGCGATCAATACCTACCTCGCCGGCCTTTATCCCGGTTATGCGGGCTACGCAGCCTACATCTTCCCGATCAATAATCCCGCCAGCTGCTCGAATTCGAACATCGCCTCGGCCGACCCGATCCTGGCAGCCTATCTCGCGCGGACCAATCTCTATGGCGGCATTCCGAATTTCTGTGCGGTCAACGTCCTCGTCGACCAGCGGAACACCAATCTGGCCGCCACCAAGCAGGATGGCCTCGACGGGACGATCAGCTACAATCACGTCTTCGGAGAAGTGGCGGTAAATGCCTCGGCCGCCGCCAGCTGGACCATCAGCGACAAGGAACAGGTGGCCAAGGGCCAGCCCTTCACCGACCGGCTCGGCTTCTACAACACGCCGATCGAATGGCGCGGCCGCGGCTCGTTCGGAATGCTCTGGCATGGCATCAGCGGCAATCTGTTCGTCAACTATACCGGCTCCTACACCAACGACCTCGCGGTGGATAACCGCAACAACACGATCGCGCCGCAGAAGGTTGGAAGCTGGACCACCTTCGACGTGACGCTCGGCTACGGGACACAGTTCAAGTCCCCGGCCATGGGTGTGTTGAAGGGGCTCAGGGTGTCGCTGACGCTGCAGAACCTGTTCGATCGCGACCCACCGATCGTGATCACGAGCCAGGGCACCTTCAACCCCGCTTATTCGAGCGCCTTCGGCCGGACCTACACCGCGCAATTGACGCTCAATTTCTGACGATGGGCTGATGCATTCGGTTGGGGGAGGCGGGCTGCTTCCCCGCCAACCGGATGCGGCCCCAATCTTAGCCGGGTGCGGCCAGGTTGTCGCGTAGCTCGGCCTCGAGATGCCGAACGAACGCATCGGCCGCGGGCGACAGCGTACGCCCCTCCAGCCGGGCCAGCCCGATCGTGCGTTCGATCTTGGGCTCGATCAGGAGGCGGGCGGTGAGCGCGCCCGCCTGGAGCATGCCTACCGTCGTCCGGGGGAGCGCGGTAATGCCGAGCCCGGCGGCGATCAGCGCGCCGACCGTCGCGAGTTGACTGCAATCGAATAGCAACCGGGCCTTGACGTCTGCCTTGGCCATCGCCTGATCGGTGAGATCGCGCACGCTGCTCCGCGGCGCCATCGCGATGAACTGCTCGCCTTCGAACTCCGACCATCGCGCGGGTCCGGGCTTGTCGAACTTGCTGCCCACCGGACACACCAGCATCCAGTCGTCGTCGAACAAAGGATCGAACCTGATGCCCTCCACGCCCGGGGGCGTGGTGATCGCCAGGTCGAGCTGGCGTTCGCTCAACTGCTGGTAGAGAGCGCCCGATATCTGATCGCGCAGGATCAAATCCACCTGCGGATAGCGCGGCTGGAAGCTCGCGATGACGCGCGGCAGAAGCGCCGCCGCGACTGAGGGCAACACACCGACCACGACGCGGCCGCGCGCGCCTGAGAAAGTCTCCGCCAATTCATGAAACGCGCCGTCGAAATCCGCCGTCAGGCGCTCGACGATCGGCAGCAGCGCCTCACCTGCGGTGGTGAGCGTCACGTTCCTGGAATTCCGGTCAAGCAGCCGGACGCCCAGCTCTTCTTCCAGAAGCTTGATCGTCCGGCTCAGCGCGGGTTGCGAGATATTGGCGACACGCCCCGCCTCGCTGAAGCTCCTATGATGGGCGACCTGCATGAACAGCCGCAAGCTCGTCAGGCTGGGAGGCCGCCGCATATCTGTCTCACCCTATTGCCGGTCGTCATCTATCGAATTGCGGCATAGCTGAACCTCGCGACCGATCCAACTCAACCCTGGGGTTCGGCAACTGCCGAAGGCGGTCGAGATGCCGTCGGCCTCCGCGCTACCGCGATCCTATCCAACGGGTTGTCATACCCTCGCGGCGGCCGCGCCTTCGGTGAGCATCGCTCTGGCTTCGGCGATGAAGGCATCGATGTCTGTCTCGGCGGACGGGATTGCGCGACGAAGACAGGCAAAGCCGTGAATAAGGCCTTCGGCTTCGATCAGGCGGACCTCGATCCCTTCCTGCTGCGCCTTCCGGGCATAAGCCCGCCCGTGATCGCGCAAAGGATCAAGGCCCGCCGTCTGGATCAATAGCGGTACGCCGGGCGCGGCGTGGCCGATCAGGCAATTGTAGCGCGGATCGCCGGCGGGCGCGTCATAGCCGCGGTCAAACCAGTCCATTGCCTCCTCGGTCAACATATAGCCGTCGCCGAAAAGAGCGAAGGACGGAAAGTCCTTGCCGCAGCCAAAGAAGGGATAGATCGCCCATTGGGCGATGACCGGCGCCGCGGCGGCATGACGGGCAAGTTGCCGTGCGACGACGACGGCGAGATTGCCGCCCGCGCTGTCGCCGCACGTAACGAGTCCGGAGACCTGACGGCCAAGCTCCGGCGGCGACCCGGCGGCCCACCGTGCCGCAGTTTCGGCATCGTCGGGTGCGGCGGGAAAAGGGTGCTCCGGCCCCAGCCGATAGTCGACCGCCAGCACCGGCAGATCGATCTGGTCGGCAAGATAGGTGCAGAACGGCTCATGCGTGTCGAGGTCGCCGAGCAGGAACCCGCCACCGTGATAGAAAAGGACAAGGGGGCCGGGAGGACGCGCGGCGCGACGGTCATAGAGCCGCGCCGGGATGACCTGGCCTTGCTGAGCAATAGCTATGTCGCGGACGACGGCGAGCGGCGTGGGATCTGCATCGCCGAGGATACGCATCCTGGCCAGCATGGCGCGCGCATCGGCGATGGGCAGCTGGTTGATCGGGGGCTGCCCGCTTTGGCGCCCGAAATCGAGGAAGGCCGCCACGTCCGGCCGAACGAAATGCTCGCTCAAATCTGCTGCCCTCGCATCGCCGATGGCATCACCAGCACGGGCTTTACCACCGAACCGTTTTTCGAAGCCTCGAACGCCTCCTCGATCGCCGAAAAGGGATAGGTTCGCACCAGCTTGTCGAGCAGGAGTTCGCCCGCGCGATAATATTCGATCAGGCGCGGGATGAAGCGCCGCGGCTCGATCCCGCCCTCGACCACGCCCACGATACGACGTCCGAGGCTCATGATGGCGCTGAGGTCGAGCGCCATGGGAGTGGGCGGATAGGCTCCCACGAGCGCCATCGTGCCGCGCGCCGCAAGCAGGGCGATCGCCTGCTCCACAACCTTGGGCACCCCGGTCGTATCGACCACGAAGTCGTAGGGCCCTGCCAGCCCGTCAAGGCTGGTGGCGGTTTCGGTGGCCCCGATCTCGCGAGCCAGATCGAGCCGGGCGGCATGGCGATCAAGCACCGCGATGCTCCCCGCGCCGAGGATGCGGGCCGCCATCACCGCCGCCAACCCGACCGCACCGGCGCCAAGCACCGCAATCGTCTGGCCGGGCCGGAGCCGCAGCGTTTCCATCACCGTACCGGCGCCCGTCTGAATTCCGCATCCCAGCGGAGAGAGGAGCGCGAGCGGCAGCTCCGGATCGATCGGCACGACATTGTCGGCATGCGCCAGCGCGTGGGTCGCGAAAGCGGACTGGCCGAAGATGTTGGAACCTATTGCCGTCCCGTCGCGGCTCACGCCGCCTTCCTCCGGCGCGAGCGCGCCGAGGAAATTGCGGGGAAAGAATTCGCGGCAATAGCCCGGCTGGTGATCGTCACAGGCGGGACAATGACCGCAGCTGTGAAAGCTCAGCAGGACGTGATCGCCGGGCCTGACCCCGTCCACGCCGGGGCCGACGGCCTCGACGATACCGGCCCCTTCATGACCGAATATGACGGGGAAAGGCACGGGCAGCGCGCCGTCCCGCATCACCATGTCGGTGTGGCAGACACCGCAGGCGTGGATCTCGACCCGAACCTGGCCGGGACCGGGAGGATCGATCTCCACGGTCGCGATCGTGAAAGGCGCGCCCGGCGCTTCCACGATCGCGGCTTGTGCTTTCAGTCGAGGCATCGGATCAGAACTTGACGCCAAGGCGCGCATACCATTCGCGCGGTCGATTATAGGTACCGAAGATAACGCCATCGGCGAGGTTGGATCCGCCGGATGTCAGATAGCGCTTGTCGGTCAGATTGGTCCCGCCGACCGTAACCGACCAGCGTCCGCCCGGCTCCTCATAACCGACGCTCGCATCGACCTGATCGGCCGGCTTACGCAGCAGCAAATAGGTACGCTGCGTGTCGTTCCAGGCGCTGGTGGTGTGCGTCCAATCGCCTAGGAAGATGAGCGACCCGCCATTGGCCAATCCAACCTGATAACGCGGACTGACGTTGACCTTCCAATGCGGAGTTTTCGGCAGATCCTGCCCGACCAAGGTTCCGGCCTGGAAGACATTCGCGCCGCCCACCGCGGCGGCGGCTGGCGAGACGAAGGTGTAATGCGCGTCCACATAGCCGACCGACCCATTGATCGTCAGACCGTGTATCGGTGCGGCGACCATCTCCACTTCAAAACCCTGGATATGCGCATCGCCTGCATTGGCGATGGTCGGGGACGTGCCGATCTGAATGTTGAGCTGAATGTCCTTATAGTCGGTCCGGAAAAGCGCCGCGTTCAGCTGCAGATGGTGATCCAGCCAGGAGGATTTGGCGCCTGCTTCCCAGGTGGTCGCTTTCTCCTCGTTGAAGTCGGGCGCCACATTTCCCTGCGGATTGGTCAGGCGGGTCGTCCAGCCTCCGGTCTTATACCCCTTCGACCAACTGCCGTAGAGCATGACATCCCGCGTGGGGTGGATTTGCAGGCCGACTTTAGGGGAGAAATTGCTGAACACCTTGTGGTTCACGCCAGGCACATAGACGCGCACCGGGTTTGCCGGATCGGGGTAAGAAAGGCCCTGCTGGCAGGTGATTACGGGTGCGAGCGGGAACGGCGCGTTCGGCGTGATATTACCGTTCGGGTCGGAGCAGCCGAACAGCTTGTAGTTGAAGCCGTTCAACTCCTGCTGGCCGCCTTCGAACGATTTTTTCTCATGCGTGTAGCGGCCGCCAAACGTGATGCCGATCAGGTCTATCGGCCGGTAATCGACCTGCCCGAAAAAGGCGTAATTCTCCGTTTCCAGCCGGTTGGGACCGTCGACCTGAATCTGCCCTTCGGCGAAGGTCACATAATCGTGCAGATTGCCGGCTTCCTTGAAATAATAAGCGCCGAGAACGTAGTTCAGCTTGTTGTCGAGCGCCTTGCCGAGCAACTGCAATTCCTGGCTGAATTGCCACTGTTTCATCGCGAAGCTGAGTTGCAGGAAATTGAGTGGCGAGCCGTCCGCATCCAGGCCGGAATTCCAGTTGAGCGCCCGATAGGCAGTGATGGATTTGAGCGCGACGGTGCTCGACAGATCGAAGTCGATAATGCCGCCCACGCCCCAATTTTGCAGCCGCGAATAGCTATTGCCAGTCGCATAACTCTTATCCGGATCGGCGATTACATAGCGGCTGTCCCAGGGCAGGCGGTCATTGGCCGGATTACCATCCGCATTGGCGCCGGCGTAGCTCGGTAGCTGAAATTGGGGGTTGAACTGCGTGCCGGCAACGCCGCACAGCGCCTGTGCATTGCGGGCGGCGATCTGCGCCGAGGAAGCACCGATGCAGAAATTGTAGAGGCCCGCGAACAGGAAACCGGTTTGCCCGGTCGGATCAAAAGCGGTGCCGGGAAGGTCGGCCGTTCCCGCGAAATTGCCCGGAAGAAATTCGGTCGTGCCCAGCAGCTTGTTGGCGGAGGTTCCCCGGTCACGGCTATAGTCGCCCGACAGCGTGATCCTGATCGGACCGCCCTGATCCCATTTCAATTTGCCGCGCAGGTTGATGTTGTTGTTCGCGCCTTCGCGGCTTGCGCTGTCATAGCCGGCGGCGGAGAAAGCCGTGAAAGACGGCGCGTTGCTTGCGCGCTGATCCGGAAAGGGAATGCGCTTGAGATAACCATCGCGCGACCGAACCCCGAACGTGAGCGAGGAATAGAGCCCGTCTGCGATCGGAAGGTCGACCGTGCCGCGCGCCTGCAGCAAACCGTAGCTTCCGCTCGTGAGGTCGCCGGTAAAGCGGAACGCCTTGCCGGGATCGTGCGTCACGATCGAGATCGCGCCGCCGATCGTGTTGCGTCCGAACAGCGTCCCCTGCGGGCCCTTGAGGATTTCGATCCGCTCCACGTCGGGCAAATCCTGGTTCGCGCCGACGGTCCGCGCCAGATAGACTCCGTCGAGGTAGATGCCGACGCCAGGGTCGATGTTGAAGGCGAAATCGTCCGATCCGATGCCACGAATATAGGCCGACAGGACGGCGGCGGAACCGGAGAACGGCGTCCCTGCATCCAGATTGACGTTAGGCGCGATCGCGGACAGTTGCGCGATATTGCCGACGGCGCGTTCGTGCAGCGCCTGCGATGTGAAGGCGGAGATCGCGATCGGCACCTTCTGGACATTTTCCGCGCGCTTTTGCGCGGTGACGACGATCTCGCCGACCCCGTCACCCGCCTGGGCGGATGGCGATGCCGAAGCGGCACCATTGCCGGCGGGAGCAGCAGCGTCCTGTGCGATCGCAGGGGCCGCCACGAGCGCACTGGACGCCAAAAGACCAGCTAAAGCTTTATACCTCATCAAACCCCTCCACATATTCCGCCGGTCGAAGTCGCCGGCATTTTGCGGAAGTTAAACAGGTCTGCGGGCTTCAGTCTTGTCGCTGCGCGAACCGGATATTTGAGAGGAAGCGAACTTTTCAAACTTTGTTGGAGCCATGATCCACGTCATCGGGGAGAGTGGTCTCGCCTCCCCCCGATGCCGATCCGCCTTAAGCGCGCTCGCCCCGCTGCGCCGCCCAGCGCGAGGGCATCACGTCATATCGACGGCGGAAACACCGGCTGAACGACGCGGAATCGTTGAAGCCTACGTCGAAGGCGATTTCGGTGACGCTGCGCCCATCGGCGCGCGCGAGCATCTCCGCCGCGCGCGCAAGACGATGATCGACGATGAACGCCATCGGGGTCTGGCCCACCTCGCGCAGGAAAGCTTTCTGCACGCCCCGGTCCGACATCCCGATGCCATCCGCGATCGCCGCCGTGTTGAGCCCCGGATCGCACAACCGGCGTAGCGCGAACGCGACCGGCGGACAGTTGGCCTCCGCAGCGGGCGTCGAAGAGCGACCGCACGCCACGCGCACCATCGAGAGGAGCACGGAATCGAAGCCGGCATCGATCATATCGTGACGATCGGCTTCCGCCCACAGGCCCTCCACCATGCGGCGGAAGAGCGCGACGTTCGCATCCTCGCCATCGAGCGTTGCCGCGCGCCAATCGCGGTGCCGATCCTCCTCGCCGAGCGCGCTGATCGGAATATGAAGCACGACGCATTCGTTGCGGTCGGAAATGTCGATAACATACGGCTCGGAATCGTCGGCAATGACGATGCTGCCGGCAGCGGCGACCGCCATCCGTCCGCGCTGGCTCAGGGCCAGCCGGCCGCGACGCTGAAAGTGCAGCACGATATGTCGCTCGGTGGACGCGCCGGGTGTGCGCTCCACGCGCGCACGCTCGCTGCGCGCGACCGCCATGCCGACGCGGCCAAGCGCCCAGCGGGAAAGGTCGGCGCGAATCCCTTCCTCGGCCTTGACCGTCATTCCCGGGAAAGTCTCCGCGACCAGATCGCGCCAATAACCGCGCCGCCGTTCTGCGGGCACAAACCGCGTCGAGAAATGCTCCATTCCTATCAACGCTGCCTCCCGTTCGATTTTAGTTGGTCCGATCAGGCGTCCGCGAGCGCCACCGCGTTGATGATATGCGGTTGGGTATATTCGTGGAAACCCGCCTCGCCCAGCTCGCCGCCAAGGCCCGATTCTTTCGAGCCGCGAAACGGGATGTTGGCATCGATCGCGAGATGCTGGTTGACCCAGACCGTGCCGCTGTCGATGCGGCGTGCGACATCCATCGCGCGCGACAAATCCTTACCCCACACTGTACCACCCAGGCCATATTCGGAATCATTGGCACGGGCGATGACGTCGTCAATGTCATTATATTTGAGCACCGGGAGCACGGGCCCGAACTGCTCCTCGCGCACTAGCGGAGCATTGTCGTCAAGGTCGCGCACGATGGTGGGCGGGATGAAATAGCCGGGCCGGTCGAGCGGCGCGCCGCCTGCCAGTACGGTCCCGCGCCGACCGGCATCTTCAAGCAATGCCCTGACCTTGTCGAACTGCATCCGATTCTGGATCGGTCCGATCTGGGTTCCCTGTTTCGAGCCATCGTCGACCACCGCCTCGCGGGCGAGCTTTGCCAACTCGTCGCAGAATTCGTCATAGATGGGCTCGGGTACGTAGGCGCGCTTGATTGCCACGCAGATCTGCCCGGCATTGGCCATGGCGCCATTATATACTTTTTGAGCGATCTGCCGCGTGTCCACATCGTCGAGCACGATCGCGGCATCGTTGCCGCCCAATTCCAGCGTCACCCGCTTCACCCCCTGGGCGGCTGCGGCCATCACTTTCTTGCCGGTCGCGGTCGAACCGGTGAAGGCCACCTTCGCCACGTCTGGATGCGTTGTCAGCATGGTACCCAAATCGTTCTGGTCGCAGACGATATTGACGACGCCGGCTGGCAGGATCTCGTGGCAGATTTCCCCGAACAACAGGCTGGTGAGCGGCGTCGTCGGCGCCGGCTTGGCGACCATCGTGTTGCCCGAGACAAGCGCCGGGCCCAGCTTGTTCATCAGCAGGATGATCGGGAAATTCCAGGGGGTGATCGCCGCGACCACGCCAAGTGGCGTACGATGCTCGACCACCTTGTTGCCCCCCTCATCCTTCAAGGTCCGCGGCTCAAGGCGCATCGTTGTGAAGGCGCGTAATGTGAAGACGCTGCCCATCACCTCGTACATGGCCTGGTCGAACGGCTTGCCTTGCTCGCTGGTGAGCAGGCTGGCGAATTCGCCGGCACGTGCCTCAAGGGCATCGGCAAGCTTGCCCACTAAGGCCGCGCGTTGCTCGATCGGCGTCGCGGACCATGCCGGAAAGGCGCGCCTGGCTGCGGCAATGGCCTGTTCCACCAGCGCCTCGTCGGCCTTGGGGCATCGGGCGAACGGCTGGGCGGTGGCCGGATTCACGACGTCGAAGAGGGTCGCGCCGCTCACCAGCCGGCCGTCGATCAGCATCCGATATTCCCGGTCCATTAGGCTCTCCTCGATTTTCCGGCGTGCGGCCGATAGCGTTGGTTGTCGCGCTGGTCGAAACGTGACAACACTCCAGCGATTGTGCGCCAGGGATACAATGTTGGCAAGATGGTAAGAATCGGATGAAGCACGGCACAGATCTCGACGGGTTGCTCGGCTATCAGCTCCAGCGCTCGCATATCCAAGTTACGGACGATGCGCGCAGGTCGCTTGCGGGGCACGGCATCACTCCGGCCAAGCTGACGGCTCTATTGTTGATTCGCGCCAATCCCGACTTTGACCAAACCGCGCTCGGCCGCGCGCTCAGCGTCAACCGTTCGAGCGCGATGAAGCTCGTCAACTTCCTGGTCGAACGCGGTCTGGTGGAGCGGCGTCCGGGGCGCGATCTGCGCTCCAATGCACTGCATCTGACGCCCGCCGCCGAGGAGAGTATTCCGGAAATGGTGAAGACGCTCGGCGATTCGGATGCGCGGATGAGCGCGCGCCTGACGACCGCCGAGCGAGCGCAATTGTTCGCGCTCCTGCGCAAGCTCGGACCGGCAAAAAGCCGACGCCCCAAGGAAGGCGAATAATCGTCGGCAAAGCTCGCGCCGCTTGGCCGAACGTTCAGCTCCCGGCGGCCGGTCGGAATTCGCGGCGGAAGGTGGCCGCCCGGATGCGCGTATAGTGCGCGCCTTCGAAATCGTAGAAGACGAAGCTGTTGAGATAATAGCGATCGCCTTTCGCCATCGGTCGCGGCGCGAAGTCGGGCACATCCGTGATCGCCAGGAACTCCGACTCGATCTCGGCCGCCAGCGTCTTCCCTTCGGCGAAACATTGCAGGATCTCGATCGTGCGTCGCGTCTGCAGCTTCACCTTGCTGTAGAAGCCCATGATGGCGTCGCGTCCCGTCAGCTCGGTGCCGTTACCGATCACGAGCCGCACGTCGGGAGCGTAATATTCGCGCAAGCCATCCCAGTCGCCGGTGTTGAAGGCGTCCAGATACGCGCGGAACCGTGCTTCGGGCGTCACGCCGCCGAATCCCGTGGCGGCGCGAAGCCCGCCGTGCGGATGCGTGTGAACCGGCCGTCGGCGATGTCATACATGGCGAAGCTCACGCGCAGCCGCGTATCGCCGGCGCGCATCGGCCCGGTCGGCATATCCGGCCAGTCGCGCAGCGCGATCAACGTGGTACGCAGTTCGGCCGCGATCCGCAGCCCGTCCGGTGCGCCGACGAAGCTGAGCAGCTCGACCCGCTCGATCAGATGGGACCGGACCATATGATAGAAATCCAGCACCGTGGCGCGGCCGGTCAGCTGCGCGGCCTGACCGTGGAAGATCACGTCATCGGCATAATAGTCACCGAATGCCGGAAAGTCGGCGCGGTTGAAGGCGGCAAGATAGGTTTCGAACCAGGGACGGAGGCCGGCCCCGGCGCTCACACCCGATCCTCTCCCGCGCGATAAAAGTCTTCGCGCAGGGTGCGCGACGCGATCAGGAAGCAGATCGAGGCAAGGAAGAACACGCAAACCGACGCCATGAGCGCCGACTTGATACCGTAGGTCGCCGCGACCGCGCAGGGATCGTCGATTGTCTTCGCGGCCGCCAGTGCTGCCTTGCCGCCCCGGCAGGCCGCCAGATAATCGCCACCGGCAAAGACTGATCCTGCGAAACGGTCGCTCATCCAGCCGACCGCGGTCGGGCCCAGCCCCGAACCGAAGATGGTGAAAAGGATCGCGAACAAGGCCGCCCCGGTCGCACGCATCCTGGGTTCCAGCATGTTCTGGATCATGCCGAAGGTGGGGCCATAATAGATGAGCAGCATCGCGCCGGATATGCACAGCATCACCGATCCCCACAGGATCGACGGCGCGTTGAAGGCCACCCAATAGAGGAAGGGCGCGATGGCGAGCGCGATTGCAGGTCCCCAGGCCGACCAGCGCCGGTCGCCGCGCCGCGACAGCCAATCGGTGCCGAACGATCCGATCAGCAGCCCGCAGCTGAGAGCGATTCCCGAAATGGTGCCGTAAAGCGCACCCGCCTGCTGCACCGGCAGTTGATAGATGCGCGCCAGATAGATGGCGAGGAATTGCGAGATGGCGGTCATGCCGAAGCCCGCAAGCGCGCCGCCAAGGATGACGAACATCAGCCCGGGCTTGCGCGCGACAACCTGCACGAACGCACCGAAATTGGGCAGTGGCGCGGGCTCGCGCGGCGCATTGTCGGCGAGCCCCCGCCGCGGTTCGCGCAGCAGGAGCAAGACCAGCAGGCCGACGATCATCCCGGGAATACCAAGCGCATAGAAGGCCGCGCGCCATCCCCAATGCGCCGCAACGGCACCCCCTATCGTGGCGCCGAGGAACGTCCCTACCGGGGTGCCAAGCAGGATCAGCGACATGGTCGATGCGCGCCGTTCGCGCGGGAAATGATCGCCGACCAGCGACGATGTGACAGGCTGAACCCCCGCTTCGCCCACGCCGACCCCCATGCGGCAGAGCAGGAGCTGCATGAAGTTTCCGACGAAGCCGCAAGCCGCGGTCATCAAGGACCAGAGCAGTATCGCGCCTGCGAGGATTTTCACGCGCGAATATCGCTCCGCGAACCGGCCGATCGGCAGGCCGAGCAGGGCGTAGAGGAATGCGAAAGCAACCCCCTGAAGGATGCCGAGCTGAAAATCGCTGAGCTCCAGGCTGTGCTTGATCGGCTGGGCGAGCACGGCAAGAACCGAACGATCGGCGAAATTGAAAACCCAGCCGAGAAACATCGTGCCCACGAAAAGACGCCGATAGCTTGGCGACAGCAGGCGCTCGTCATCGTCGTGCAACGGCTTGATCCTCTCCATCCGCCGCGGTTCGGCGCCAATCCCGGATGCCGGGATCACACCGCCGCACCTCTCCCTCAGCCGCCATTCGCGATCTTGAGAAATTGCTCGCCGGTTCTGCCTTAGAGTTGATGATTAATCAATATCTCGCTATCGCCGATCCTACACTGGACCACGCACCGTCGCGCGGACCAGCCTAAAAGACACTGGAGAGGAAATGACGGCCTACCCGGATTTGTATCTCCACATTGCCGGCGAGCGTGTCGAACGCGGTGGCCGCCGGAGTTTCCCGGTGCTGAATCCGGCGACGGGCGAAACGCTCGGCGAAGTGCCGCTTGCCGATGCCGCCGATCTCGATCGGGCATTGGGCGCGGCCGCACAGGGCTTCCGCCTCTGGCGCGAGTCGACCCCGCAGCAGCGCGCCGCGGTTCTGAACGGCGCATCGCGGCTGTTGCACGAGCGTGCCGATACGCTGGCGCAGGTGATGACGCTGGAGCAGGGCAAGACGCTGGCCGAAGCGCGGATCGAGGTGATGATGGTCGCCGGCCTGTTCGCCTTCTACGCAGGCGAGTGCCAGCGCCTCTATGGCCGCGCGCTGGTCCGCCCGACGGGGCAGCGATCGACCGTGACGCATGAACCGGTCGGCCCGGTCGCGGCCTTTGCGCCGTGGAATTTCCCCGCGGGCAATCCCGGCCGCAAGCTGGGCGCGCCGATCGCGGCGGGCTGTTCGGTGATCCTTAAGGCGGCGGAAGAGACGCCGGCCTCCGCGCTCGCCGTCCTGCAATGCCTGCTCGATGCCGGGCTCCCCCCGGGTGTGGCGCAGGCGGTGTTCGGCGTGCCGGACGAGGTGTCGCGTCACCTGCTCGGTTCACCGGTGATCCGCAAGCTGAGCTTCACCGGTTCGACGACCGTGGGCAGGCATTTGATCCGGCTGGCCGCGGAAGACATGAAGCGCACCACGATGGAATTGGGCGGGCATGGCCCGGTGCTGGTGTTCGACGACGCCGACATGGACCGAGCGCTCGATACGATGGCGACGTCGAAATGGCGCAATGCGGGGCAGGTCTGCGTGTCGCCGACCCGCTTCATCGTGCACCAAAGGCTATATCCCCGCTTTCGCGCGGGGTTCGTCGAGCGCGCGAAGGCGTTGCGTGTCGGCGACGGCCTCGATCCGCAGTCGCAGATGGGGCCGATGGCGAATGCGCGGCGGCCCGAAGCGATGGAGCGGCTGATCGCCGATGCAACCGCGCGCGGTGCCAGGCTCGATGCGGGCGGCGCGCGGATCGGAAACCGGGGATTCTTCTTCGCGCCGACCGTGTTGAGCGAGGCTCCGCCAGCGGCGCAGGTGATGAACGAAGAGCCGTTCGGCCCGATCGCGATCATCAATCCCTATCCCGACGAGGACGCGATGATCGCCGAGGCGAACCGCCTGCCTTACGGCCTCGCTGCCTACCTCTGGACCGAAGATTCACGGCGGCAAAAACGCGTCGCGCGCGAGATCGAGGCGGGGATGGTCGGTGTCAACACATCGATGATCGGCGGCGCGGATTCGCCGTTCGGCGGCGTCAAATGGTCCGGCCATGGCAGCGAGGACGGCCCCGAGGGCGTCCAGGCCTGCCTGATTACGAAGGCGATTCACGAAGCATGACTCACCCACTCGAAACCGGCGGCGGCCGCGGCTATCTGCGCGTCGCGACCGAGGAAGCCTTTGCGACCCGCGAGCAGATTGACGGCTTTTTGCGCCTGATCCGCGAAGGACGCGCGGACAAGGGCCTGACGTCGCTGTGGAGCTATTACGGCCAGTCGCCGTCCGAACGCGCGATGACGATCCTTGAACGATTGCTCCATCTCGATGAGCGCCGGATCGCGGACATGGATGCCACCGGAATCGATGTGGCCGTGCTCGCGCTTACCTCCCCCGGCGGCCAGCCATTCGAGGCGGAAGAGGCCAAGGGTATCGTCCGCCGCGCCAACGATCAGCTCGCCGCCGCGGTCGAACGCTACCCGACGCGCTACGTCGGGCTTACCAGCATCGTCCCGCAGGATCCGGATTGGTCGGTGGACGAAATCCGGCGCGGCGCGCGCGAGCTTGGTTTCAAGGGCGTGATGGTCAACAGCCACACGCAGGGCCGCTATCTCGACGAGCCCTTCTTCGACCCGATCTTCCGAGCGCTCGCGGAGGTCGGTCAGCCGCTTTATATTCATCCGCAAACGCCCCCCGACAATATGATCGATCCGTTGCTGGAGGCGGGCCTCGACGGCGCAATCTACGGCTTCGGGGTCGAGACCGGGATGCATCTGCTGCGGCTTATGACCACCGGCATTTTCGACCGCTATCCCGATCTCCAGATCATCGCCGGCCATGGCTGCGAGGCTTTGCCCTTCTGGCTGTACCGGCTCGATTACATGCACCAGGGGGCCGTCCGGTCGCAGCGTTACGAACGGATCAAGCCGCTCAAAAAGGGCCTGGTCGAATGCATGCGCGAGAACATTCTCGCCACCACCAGCGGCCTCCCTTCGCCACCTTCGATCAAGCTGTGCATTGAGGTAATGGGCGAAGATCGTGTGATGTACGCGATGGACTATCCGTACCAATATGTGGCGGACGAGGTGCGCACGCACGACAATCTCAACCTGCCACCGGCGACCTTGCGCAAGCTGATGCAGACCAATGCGGAGCGCGTTTTCGGGTTTAAGGCGGGGTAGCCCTGTCCCCCAATCCGTTCGCCCCGAGCAGCCATCGAGCTTGTCGAGATGGCGTATCGAGGGGTCCTGCGAGAGGTCTCGGGTTCTCGGCAAGCTCGAACCCTACTCGACACGAACGGCTCGGTATTCGATTGATCTAAAATCACACCCCGGCCGGCACCCAATTGCCGTGCAGGCCGAAGCGCATCCGCACCGGGATGCGCGCGCTCGCGATCGGCCCTTTGGCGATCTCGGTCGCGTCGAACAGCAGCAGATCGCTGGCACGTTCCTCCAGCCGGTTGCAGATCTGGACGATCCAGCCATCGCCTTCGGGCGCGTCCGGCGCGCGCGGGATGAAGCATGGCTCCTGAAGACTTGAGACGGGCCCGCACCACCAGCTTTGCTCGGTCCCGGTCTTGTGGTCGATCATGCCGAGCGTGTTCATCACCGCGCCACCCGCGCTGCCGCCCTTGAGCTCGACGGGCTTCGACATGTCAATCACCAGCAGCCAGCCATAGCGGTAAGGCCGCCCCTGATAGCGGTCGTCGATCCGCGGGAACTCGCCGGCCATATTGGTCAGCCGCGTCTTGCTTTCGAACGCGTCCGAATTGGACGCCATGTTCACAGTCCAGCGCGTCAGGAAGCTCGCCGCTTCCATCGGATTGAACGGCGCGCCGTGCACGTCCGGGAAGAAGGGGAACATGTTGTTCTTTGCCACCGGCGTGTCGAAATGGATGCGGTCACCGTCCTGGAAGGCGTTCATCACATGGCTGGCGAAGCAATTGTCGGCGGTGAACCAGCGTATGTCTGCGGCGGTCGCGCCCTCGCGACGGGGCAGCACGCCCAGATGAACGGGAAGCGTAGTGTCGAAGCCGAAATGCGGCTTGCCCTCCGCCATCCGTTCCCAGCTGCCGGTGATCGGCACGACGTGGAACAGCGCATAATCGCGCGTGATCGCGAAGTCGTGCATCATGCAATAATAGGGGTTTTCGAACCAGATCTCGCGCTTCAGCGTACCGTCGGGCGCGACTTCGTAATAGGTCATGTCGCGCGTGCAGATGCCTTTCGAAGCATAGCCGAAACCAATCATGTCGCCGGTCTCGGGATCGACCTTTGGATGGGCGGTGAAGGTCTCCCCCGTCATGCGGCCGCCGAAATCGGTATAGCCGATCGTCTCGAGCGTTTCTGGTTCCATCACCAGCGCCGGGCTATCCTCCTTGAGCGCATAAAGCCGCCCGCCATGATGGAATATATTGGTGTTGGCCGTGCCCCGGATCGTGCCCTTCGCAGCGGGATCGTCGGTCAAGGGATTGCGGTAGGCGCCGAATAGCGATCGGCCCGCCGCATGTTCAAGCTTCCATTTGTCGGTCCGCGCCCAGCGCTGGCGAAAGCCGACGCGCCCGTCCTCGAAGCTGAACATCGTGACCATCCCGTCGCCGTTGAACGGGATGTCGTTGCCCAGCAGCGGCGGAAATTGCGGGTCGGGTTGGACGCGATAGAAAGCGCCGCGAATCTCGGGCGGGATCGCGCCTTCGACCGCGAGATCGAAGGCGTCGCCCTCGATACGCGATGGCGTGTTGAATCCGGTGAAGGCGGGCGTGTCCGGGAAACGGCTCATCTCATCCTCTCTTCAGATTTCGCCTCACGCGCGACGGCGCGACCGAGATCTCGCTCAGATTGCCTAGCATTGATTGATAAATCAACTAAGCTGTGCCGTATGGAGACCGTTCGCGACATCACCATCGCGCTTCTGCGCAGTCTCGCCATGACCCGGGTTTTCGGCAATCCTGGCTCGACCGAGCTGCCCATGTTCCGCGATTTCCCCGCCGATTTCGATTATGTCCTTGGCCTGCAGGAAGCCACGGTGCTGGCAATGGCCGATGGCCATGCCCAGGCGACCCGCAATGCGGCTTTGGTCAACCTGCACAGTTCGGCGGGAGTAGGCCACGCGCTCGGCAATCTGTTCACCGCCTACAAGAATCAGGCGCCGCTTGTGGTCACTGCGGGACAGCAGGCGCGCTCGATCCTGCCGTTCGAGCCCTTCCTCTATGCGGATCGCCCGACCGAATTTCCGCGTCCATTCGTCAAATGGGCGTGCGAGCCGGCGCGCGCGGCCGACGTGCCGCGGGCGATTGCGCGCGCCTATCGCATCGCCATGACCCCGCCGTTCGGGCCCTGCTTCGTATCGGTGCCGGTCGACGATTGGGACCGGGCGGGCGAGCCTGTCGATGCGCGCATGCTGGCGACGAGCAACCCGGGCGACCGTGCCGCGCTCGATCAGCTGGCGGGGCAACTTCGCGCCGCGAAGAGCCCCGCTTTGGTGCTCGGCGCGGGCGTGGCGCGCGATCAGGGTTGGGACGCAGCGATCGCGCTCGCCGAGGCGCAGCATGCATGCGTCTATGTCGCGCCGTTCGCGGCGCGCAATGTCTTCCCGGAAGACCATCCGCTGTTCCACGGTTTCCTGAAGGCAAGCCGGGGCGAGATCGTTGCCCGACTCGCGCCGCATGATCTGGTGATCGTCGTCGGTGGACCGCTGAACCTCTACCATACCGAGGCGACGGGACCGCATCTGCCGGCGGATGCGGCGGTCTGGATCATCGACGACAATCCGGCGATGCTGAGCTGGCCTCCGTCGGGTAATGCAATCCTCGCCAACAGCGGGATGGCGCTCGCCTATCTCGCCGAAGCCGCGAGCGTCGCTGCGCGGCCAATGCCGCAAAGACCCGCGCGATCGGTGGTGCCACCGGTAGAGATGACCGATCGGCTGGCGATGGCACGGATCGCGGCGTTGCGGCCGCCCGGCGCGATCATCGTCGAGGAAGCGCCATCGAGCCGCAGCGCGATGCAGGACTTGCTGCCGATGCTCGCACCCGACAGCTTCTACTCGACCGCCAGCGGCGGGCTCGGCTATGCATTGCCAGCCGCGGTGGGGATCGCGCTGGCCCGCCCGGGAGAGCGCGTGATCGCGTTGGTGGGCGATGGATCGGCCATGTATTCGATCCAGGCGCTCTTCAGTGCCGCCCGCGCCCGCGTTCCGCTGAGCGTGCTCGTCATCAACAACCGCCGTTACGAGGCGCTCGAGAATTTCGGGCGGCATTTCGCGCTGGACCGGGTCGAGGGCACCGATTTGTCGGGAATCGATTTCTGCGCGATCGCGCAAGGGCACGGTGTTGCGGCACGTCGCGCGGAAACGCCCGACCAACTCGATGCGGCGCTGGCCTGGGCGTTCGGAGAGGCCGGGCCGACGCTTGTGGAAATTGTCGTACCTTGACGCCGGTATCGAAGGAGGCGTCGGACATTTCCGTCGCGGTGGTGGGTGCAGGAGCGATGGGCTGCCTGTTCGCTGCGCGCATGGCCGAGGCCGGCGCAAAGGTGACGGTGATCGACGTCGATCGGCACCGGCTCGACGCGATCCGCGACAAGGGGATTCTGCTCACCGACGATGATGGGACACGGGCCATTCGGGTACAGGCCGCGCTCGCGCAGGATTTTCCGGGCCCGATCGATCTTCTGCTGCTTTTCACCAAAGGGATGCACAGCGCGGCTGCCGTCGCTTCGGTCGCGCACCTGCGGCATAGCGAGCCTATCGCGCTGACATTGCAAAACGGCATCGGCAATGCCGAAACACTTGCGGCGACCTTCGGCTCCGATCGGGTGGTGATGGGAACGGCGCTGATCCCGGCCGATCTCACCGGCCGGGGCGCGGTCGAGACGCATGGCTTCGCGAGCCTCCAGCTCGGTGCATTTGCAAATGCGGATACGGAGACGGTCGACCGCGTCGGCGACCTGCTGGAACGTTCAGCCTTCGCGGTGCATCGGCACCCGGCGATCGCCGTGGCGGTGTGGGAGAAGCTTGCCTTCAACGCCGCACTAAACGCGATCGGCACGATCTGTCGGCTGCCGAACGCGGGTTTGGATAACCCCGCCGGGCGCCGGATCGCCGCCGCCGTGGTCGATGAGGCGGTGGCGGTCGCGGCATCCAAGGGCTTAGCTCTTGATCGCGATACTATCGTGCGGCACATCGATGCGGCGCTGCGCGAACATGGCGCGCACAAAGCCTCGATGCTTCAGGATCGTGAGGCCGGACGACCCAGCGAGATCGAAACGATCAATGGCGCGATTGCCGCTGAAGGGAAGCGGGCCGGCGTAGCAACGCCGGTGTGCGACACGCTCGCCGATCTTGTCCGCATTATCGAGGCCGCCGAACAGGCCTGACTAGACGTCAAACATCTGCGGCGCGCTCTCGACGAGGCGGCGGGTGACCTTCTCCAGCGACTCGTTGAGCGCCACTCGTTCGGCATCGCTCAGGTCCGTCAGCCATTGCCCATAGAATTTGCCGCGCTCGCCCCGGATCGCGGCGTGGATCGCCTTGCCCGCGTCCGTCAGCGAGACTAGGCTGCTCTTGCGATTACGAGGATTGGCTTCGCGCTGCACGAAGCCGCGCTTCTCGAGCGATCCGATCGCGCGGCTCACCTCCGCCCGGTCCGAATAAGCGACGCTCGCCACTTCCGCCGCACTGCATTTCCCCATCATCTCGACATGCGTGAGCACACGCCACTCCGCGAGCGAAAGCTGGGCCGTATCCCGGACATGCTGCGCCGTAACCCGATCGATCATCTTGCTGAGCAAAAGGATGCGATAGGGAATGTGCGAGGGGCCGAATTCGAACGAAGGCTTGCTGGACTTGGCCTCGGGCGGTTCGCCGCCACGGATATTCTTCTTCTGCATGACGATTTTGTAGCCGTAAGAATCGATATTGTCTTCCCATCCGGCACGAACCGATTCCGCGGGGCATGTTGACAAATCAACAAATCCCGCTTTATCCGCTCTTTATGAGCGGACACCATCCTTTCGCCCCGGGCCTCGAATATGCCTTCACGATCTCGATCACGCTGTCGAGGCCCTATTGGGTGAAGCCGGGTGCGCGCGGCGATACGCGGGCCGCCATCTATGCCACAGAAGGCGTGGTGGAGGGGCCACGGCTCAATGGCCGCGTGGTGCCGATGTCGGGAGGTGATTTTCCGTTGTCGCGCCCCAACGGCGTGATCGATTTCGATGCACGTTACCTGCTCGAAGCCGACGACGGCGCGATCATCTACCTTGAAAATCGTGGTTTCCGCTGGGCGCGCAGCCCCGAAATCGCGGAGAAGATGCGCCGCAATGAGCCGGTCTCGTTCGACGATTATTATATGCGCGTCACGCCGCGCTTCGATGCGCCGGCGGGTCCGCACGAATGGATGTCGCAGCACGTGTTCGTCGGCGTCGCGGAAAAGGTGCCGAACGCCAACCGGATCCATTATTTCGTCGTTCTATAAAGGAGAAGGCGTCGTGCGTTTTCAGCCGCTGATGCGCGCCGGGAGCGACCCTTTCAGCCACCCTACAAAGCCGCCATTGCCACCCGCGGATTATGCGGCCCGGACCGAACGCGGGCTGACGATCGAACGCAATGTCCGCATCCCGCTGCGCGACGGGGTCGAGATTTTCTCCGATCTTTATCGCCCCGAGGGCGCGACGTCGAACGTGCCCCTGCTGCTCGCCTGGGGACCTTACGGCAAGCACGCGCTCACGAACCGCGTGTTCTGGCCGCGCTCCGGGGTGGATCCCGACTGGCTGTCCGATCTGACCGCATTCGAAGCACCCGATCCGGTGTGGTGGGGCGCGCAAGGTTATGGGGTGGCGGTGGTCGATCCGCGCGGCGCATGGCTGTCGGGCGGAGACTTCCATCATAACGGTCTCCAGGAGGCCGAGGATTGCGCCGATGCGATCGAGTGGCTCGGCCGTTTGCCCTGGTCGAATGGGCGTGTCGGCATGACCGGCGTCTCTTACCTTGCGGGCATCCAATATCTGGTCGCGCCGCTGCGTCCCGGGCCGCTTGCCGCGCTCAATCCGTGGGAAGGCTTTTCGGACTGGTATCGCGAGTTCGCTTATCATGGCGGCATATTGGAAACGAGCTTCCTGCCGCGCGCGTGCGACAATATCATATGGTCGCTCAACCGCACCGAGGATAGCTGGGCCAACATCACCGCCCATCCGCTGATCGACGATTATTGGCGATCGAAGGCGCTCGATCTCGAGGCGATATGCCAACCCGCTTATGTCGTCGCGAGCTGGTCGGATCAGGGGCTGCACCTGCGCGGGACGATCGAGGCGTGGCGGCGGATGGGATCGGCCGAGAAATGGCTCGAAATCCACGGCCAGAAAAAATGGGCGCATTATTATCGGCCCGAGAGCCGCGCGCGCCAGCTCGCTTTCTTCGATCATTATATGCGTGACCGGCCAACCGCCCTCGCCGCCTGGCCGAAGGTGCGGATCGAGGTGCGCGAGCGTCATGGCGTGGCCGAGGAGCGCGCCGAAACCGAATGGCCGCTCGCGCGCACGCAGTATCGACGACTCGCACTCGATGCGGCTGACGGGACGATGGGCAACGACGTGCCCGCGGAAGAGGAAGAAGCGCGTTATCCGGCTTGCGACGGCGGCATATCCTTCGACCACCGTTTCTCGGAAGCGGCCGAAATCACGGGCTATGCCAGCCTGAAATTGTGGGTCGAAACGGAGGGCAGCGACGACATGGACTTGTTCGTCGCCCTGCAGAAGATCGATGCCACCGGCGCCCCCGTGGGTTTCACTTTCTACGCATTTTATGAAAACGGGCCGATCGCACTCGGCTGGCTGCGGGTCAGTCATCGGGCGCTCGACCCGGAGCGTTCGCGTCCCGAAAGGCCGGTCCATGCGCACATCAGCGAGGATCGGCTCGCGCCCGGAGAATGCGTTCCGGTGGAGATCGAGATCTGGCCCTTCTCCGCGCGGTTCGCCGCAGGCGAGACGCTTCGGCTGATCGTCGCCGGATCGGATATCTATCGCAAGGAGGAAGGTGCGATGCTGCCCTTCCCGTTGCACGAACGGACGCGGAACGCGGGCACACACATCATCCGCACCGGCGGCGATTTCGATTCCGCGATCCTGCTGCCGTTCGTCCCGCCAAAGGAGGCCTGACCATGACCGCCGCGGACTGCACGCTGGAGCATGTGTTCGATATCGAAGTGCTGTTCGGCGCGGACCGTCATATCTTCGGTCCGCTGCCCGGCGGCGGCAGCCAGGGCTATACGCCCGCCATCGGCGGCACGATCAGCGGCCCGCGCCTGTCCGGGCGGGTGGTTCCGCATAGCGGCGCCGATTATGCGCTGGTGCGCGACGACGGCACGATCGAGCTCAGCGCACATTATATGCTGGAAGCCGACGACGGCACCGCGATCTACATTCACAATCGCGGCTACCTCGTGCGCGCCGCCGCCGGCAGTTCTCAGCCCTCCTACTTTCGGCTTACGCCTTATTTCCGCGTGCCCGCCGGACCGCATGAGTGGCTTTCGCGCACGGTGATCGTGGGTGGGGGCGAGCGACGGACCGGCCCTGACCGATCCTTGTTCCGCTATTACGCGCTCGTCTGAACGAGCCCACCGCGAGCAGCGCAGCCACTATTTCGGGCGCGCGCGTCCTCGGCTTTGCGGTATCATCGGCCCATGAGCCCGAGTGGATCCCAGGTGCCCCGCGGCGCGGCCGACCGGCTTGCATATATGCTGAAACTGGTTGCCGCGGGCCCGTCTCAGTTCACGCTCGGCGAGCTGGCGGCCACTGCCGGCCTGCCGGCAAGTTCGGTGCACCGCCTGCTACAGGCGCTGGTGCGATCGGGGCTGGTCGAGCGCGGCCAGGGCCAGAGCTACCGGCCGGGACGCGAACTGCACCGCCTCGCGTCGCAGCTCGTGGCACGGTTCGATCTGATCCGTTGCGCGCGGCCGCTGCTGGAAGACCTCGTCGCGCAATGGCACGAGACGGCTGTCCTGTGCACCTACAGCCCGGCGATGCGGGTGGCGATCATCGCGGACGTGGTGATGACGCGGCATCCTCTGCGCTTCGCCGTCGAGCGAGGCGGCGAGATTCAGCTTCCCTGGGGTTCACTGGGCCATGCGATCCTGGCCTTCTTGCCGCAGGGCGATGCGGAAGCCGTGATGCGGGAAACGTCGGTCGGTCCGCTCAGCGGCCGGCCGCGTTCGTCGCGCAAGGAGATCGAGGCCGAGCTGCAGCTGATCCGCGAGCGCGGCTATGCGCGCTATTTCGATCCCCGCTACGATATTGCCGGAATTGCGGGGCCGGTTTTCGGCCCCTTCGGCGAGATCGTGGGATGCCTCGGCGTGACGATGCCGTCGAAGCGATATCAGCTCCATCTCGAAGACGATCTTGCGACCGCTGTGCGCGAGTCCGCCGCCTCACTCAGCGAAATGGCCGCGATTTCCCACAGTTGACCGTCCGGAGTCCCTAGGCCCCCGACCACCGAGACATTATGCCGAATTCCGTATTTCGGAATTGAACTTTCGAAATCTGGAATTGCCTTGACAGTTGATTGTTCAACATGTCCATTTCCCCTCTCGCGATGTCGCAAAGGCACGCGATCGAACCCTGGGGGGGACGCACTATGGCAATCCGATTCACTTCGCTCCATGCCGCCACTTCGGCCCTCGCGCTCGCCGCAGCCATGTCGATGGCCGCGCCCGCGACGGCGCAGGACAATGGCACGCCGCAGAACCAGCAAGATGCGAAAGCACAACCCGACCAGGAGGTCGTCGTCACGGCGCAGTTTCGCGCGCAGAGGCTGCAGGATACGCCGCTCGCGATCACGGCGGTGTCGGGGGACATGCTTGCCGCACGCGGCCAGACAAGCATTGCCGATATCGGCAATCAAGCGCCCAACGTTACCTTGCGCCAGGCGCCCGCGACCTATGGTCCCGCCGTGGTCGCTTATATCCGCGGCGTCGGACAGCGCGACACCAGCTTCGCACTGGAACCGGGCGTCGGCCTGTATATCGACGACGTATATCTGCCGACCATGCATGGCTCGCTGCTCGACCTGATCGATCTCGACCGGGTCGAAATCTTGCGCGGCCCACAGGGAACGCTTGCCGGCCAGAATTCGATCGGCGGCGCGATCAAGCTCTACTCGAAGAAGCCGGACGGCAATGGCGGGGGCTACCTCCAGGCGACCTACGGCAGCTATAATCGCGTCGAGCTGCGCGGTGCCGCGAATTTCACGGTGGTACCGGACCAGTTGTTCGCGCGCATCTCCGGGACCGCGGTCCACAAGGACGGCTATGTCACGCGATACGATTTCGCCTGCACCCACCCGGGCACGCCGATCGCCTCTTCGGTCACCAACAACAAGAGCTGCAAGCTCGGCACCGAAGGCGGCAAGGACTATGTCGCGGGACGTCTCGCGCTACGCTACCAGCCCAGCAGCAGCGTCACGCTCGACGTCGTCGGCGATATTACCCGCGACAATAGCGAGGCGGGTCCGACGACCCTGCTTTATGTTGGCCAGGCCGCCAACCCGGGTGTGGCGAACACGGGATCGGCGACGACAGGGCCGTCTGCCGCGGCATATACGATGAACGGCGTGCGCTATGGCACGGCCACCGGATCCCAGTTCGTCAGCTATTCGCCGTTCGGCAACTACGCACAGGATACGTATAGCCATAGCGCCTACAGCAGCTATGAAAACTATCTGGAAATCGCACCGCGCGACGGATCGGGGCCGTGGGCCGCGCCGATCAAGTCGGCGATCGACAGCTGGGGCGTTTCCGGCAATCTGAAGGTCGATCTATCAGAGGATTTCAGCCTCACCTCGATCACCGCCTATCGCAAGTTCAACGGCATCTATTCCTCGGCCGATGGATCGCCCTTCTCGCCGACGCTACAGGCGAACCGGATCTTCAACCACCAGTTCAGCCAGGAAGTTCGGCTGAACGGCAAGATCGGCCCGACCTTCAACTTCACCCTCGGCGGCTATTATCTGCATAAGAACAGCGAGAATATCTCGCGCGTGACGCTGCCGACGCTCAACTTCATCGAAGACAACCATATTCCGGCGACGACCAAGGCCGTGTACGCCAATGCCGATTGGGAGGCTATCCCGAAGCTTCATCTGGTCGGCGGCCTCCGCTACACCGATATGAGCAAGTCCTTCATCTACGGGCGCAAGGGCATTCCCGGATCGAGTACCGGCGGCGCGACACCGGCCGCGGTGGCCTCGCTTGACGGACTGGTGGGCAAGTTTTCCGGCAATCGCGTCGACTGGCGCGGTGTCGTCCAATACCGCTGGTCCGACGAGTTGATGACCTATGTCCAGGCCTCGACCGGATTCAAGGGCGGCGGCGTCAATCCGCGGCCCTTCTTCCCCGCCCAGGCATTGCCCTTCGGGCCGGAAAAGCTGACCGCCTATGAGGGCGGCTTCAAGGGCGACTTCTTCGATCACAAGGCACGGCTGAACGTCAGCGGCTTCGTCAACAAATATGACGACATTCTCGTGACCGTCTCGAGCTGCCCGCTGCCCGGCGTTCCCGCCGCGCCGTGCGCACTCCCGCTCAACGCCGGCAAAGCCGACGTGAAGGGCGGCGAGGCGGAGCTTACGCTGCGCCCGGTTCAGGGCTTGTCGTTCGATGCTTCGCTTGCCTACCTCCATTTCAAATATACCTCGATCTCGGCGGCGGCCGCGACCTCGGGCATCGGCCTGGAGGATAAGGGCCAATATATCTCGCCCTGGCAGTGGAGCATTGGCGGGCAATATGACTATCCACTTCCCGGCGGCGCGACGCTGACCGCGAGGGTCGACGTCAACCATCAGGACGCGTTCAATCGCAATGCGAACAATGTCGATGCAACGACGCACGCAAAGGACATTTTCGGTAACGTTGCGGGACGCACCCTAGTCAATGCGCGGCTGGCGCTCCGACTGCCGGGCGACAATTGGGAAATCGCGGTCGAAGGCCGCAACCTGACGGACAAGCTCTATTACACCGACATTTTCGATAATCGCGGATCGACCAACTCGGTCCAGGGATCGCCGGGCGAGCCGCGCACCTTCGCGGTATCGGTCAAGCGCCGTTTCTGAGGCCCCCTTGCCGGAGGCGGAGTTGGTCCCGCCTCCGGTTTTTTGCGGAACAGGATCGAAGGAGCGTTTCGTGACCAGTCAGGTGAGGCTCGACGCGGGTGCGGTGGGGGTGCCGATCGTGGCCGGCCTGCCAATGCCGCAATTCCGCCGGATCGGCGTGACGCCGATTTCCGGGGCGTGCGGATGCGAGATCAGCGGCGTCGACCTGCGCGCGCCGCTGGACGACGAGGTTCTCGCCGAGATCATGAAGGCGTTCGAGCATTTCCTGGTGATCCTGTTTCGCGGCCAGGATCTCACGCCGGAGCAGCACAAGGCCTTCTCGCGCTACTTCGGGCCGATCACCGAACTGCCGCAGGCGCCGAACTATGATGGGCATCGCGACATGCAGGAGGTGCGCCGCGAAGCACACGAGCCGGAAAATGTCGTGCCCTCGTTTGAGCATTTCCATACCGACAGCCCGTTCCTGCTGCAACCGCCCAAATGCATCGTGATGCGCGCGCTCGAGGTTCCGCAATGGGGCGGCGACACCGCATTTTCGAACGCCTATCTCGTCTATGAGCATATGTCGGACGGGCTTAAGGCGCTGCTCGACGGGCTCCAGGTCGTATATTCAGGCAAGGACATCTGGGCCAAGAATGAGAAATTGGCGCCCGAGAAGCGGCTGCGCCTGCGCGAGAGCCATGACTTCACCGACGACCAGCTCGAGAGCATTCATCCGGCGGTGCGCGTCCATCCCGAGACTGGCCGCAAGGCGCTGTTCGCGACGACCGCCTATTTCAAGCGCTTCGTCGGCTGGAGCGAGGAGGAAAGCCGGGCGCTGCTCGCTTATCTGCAAAGCCTCGCGCAACACCTCCATTATCATTGCCGCGTAAGTTGGCAGAAGGACACGCTGATCGTGTGGGACAATCGGTTCACGCTCCACCGCGGCATCCACGATTTCAAATATGAGCGGCGCCACCTGATCCGGACCACGGTGATGGGCGAGCGGCCGCTGGGTCCGTCGGACGCCACGAAATCATGAAGGTCGGCGCGGTGATCGCCGAAATCCTCGAACGAGAGGGTATCGACGTCATCTTCGGCTATCCGCGCAACGCCGTGCTGGAACAGGCTGCCGCCAGAGGCATACGCACCATCGTCGTTCGCCAGGAACGGACCGGATTGCACATGGCCGACGCGTTGTCGCGGCTGACGCGCGGACGGCGGATGGGCGTGTTCGCGATGCAGCACGGGCCCGGCACGGAAAATGCCTATGGCGGCGTCGCCCAGGCTTATTCGGAGAGCGTGCCGGTGCTCGTCCTGCCGCAGGGTTATGCGCGCCGGCTGGCGCACGTCCCCGACAATTACAATGCCACCGTCTCGATGCGCGACATCACCAAGACGTGCGAGCCAATCCTGCGCGCCGAGGATACGCCGGCGATCCTGCGTCGGGCGTTCAGCGCGCTCCGCAACGGACGGCTCCGCCCCGCGCTGGTGGAAATGCCGTGGGATGTCCTGGAAGAGGAACTCGCCGGGCCGGTCGACTATAGGCCGGTCGTAACCACGCGGTGCGCGCCCGATCCGGAAGCGGTCGCAAGGGTCGCGGATCGCCTGGTCGCCGCCAAGCGGCTGGTGCTGCATGCGGGACAGGGCGTTCACTGGGCCGAAGCCTATGTCGAATTGCGCACGCTGGCGGAGCTACTCGCCGCGCCCGTATCGACAAGCCTTGAAGGCAAAAGCGCGTTCGATGAGACGCACCCGCTCGCGCTCGGCTCGGGGGGCGCGGCGATCCCGGGTCAGCTTCGCCATTTCCTCGATCATGCCGATCTGATCTTCGGCATCGGCTGCAGCTTCTCCGAAACGGCGTTCGGTGTTTCGATGCCGACCGGTGTGGAGGTGGTTCACGCCACGCTCGACCCCGCCGATCTCAACAAGAGCGTGCCGTGCGTCGATGCGCTGATCGGTGACGCGAAATTGACGCTGGCGATGCTTGTCGAGGCCTGCCGCGAACGGCTCAACGCGCCGCGTGATCCCGGGCGGGCAGCGCGCGAGATCGCCGAGGTCGAGGCTCAATGGCTCGCCAAATGGCTGCCTCTGCTCGAGGCCGAGGATATACCGCTCAGCCCCTATCGCGTGCTTTGGGAATTGCAGCGCACCGTGGATGTCGCCAACACGATCATCACGCACGACGCCGGGTCCCCACGCGACCAACTCACGCCCTTCTGGAAGTCGATCTCGCCGCTCAGCTATATCGGCTGGGGAAAGACCACGCAGCTGGGCTATGGCCTGGGGCTGGCGATTGGGGCCAAGCTCGCCTGTCCCGACAAATTGTGCATCAATGTCTGGGGCGACGCGGCGATCGGCTTCACCGGCATGGATTTCGAGACGGCGGTACGCGAACGCCTGCCTATCCTTTCCATCCTCCTCAACAATTCGGCCATGGCGATCGAATTGCCGATCATGCCCGTCGCCACCGAGCGTTTCCGGGCGACGGACATCTCGGGCAATTATGCCGAATTCGCCCGCGCGCTGGGTGGACATGGGGAACGCGTCACCACGGCGGACCAGATCGTTCCCGCGATCCTGCGCGGGATTGCGGCGACCGAGGCCGGGCAGCCGGCCCTGATCGAGTTCATCACGGCCCAGGAAACGCGGGCGTCGCGCTTATGAGCAGGCCGGAACAAAACGAAGGTTCACGCTGGCCCTGGTCAGCCACCTGGCCGCTGCTCCTGCTCACCCTGGTTTCCGTATCCAATTATCTCGATCGTTCGCTACTTGGGCTGGCGCTTCCAGCGATAAAGCGCGAATTGGGTACGTCGGATACGGTGCTGGGCCTGGTATCGGGACTGGCATTCATCCTCTTTTATTCGCTGCTGGGCATTCCGATCGCCTGGCTAGCTGACCGCGCCAACCGCCGCAACATCATCGCCGCCGGGCTTGCCTTCTGGAGCCTGATGACGGCGTGCACCGGCCTCATCGGCAGTATCTGGCAATTGGCGGTGGTACGGCTGCTGATGGGTGCGGGCGAAGCCTGCGGCATGGCGCCATCCAATTCGATCATCGCCGATCGCTTCCCGCCCGAACGGCGCCCTCTGGCATTGGCGATTTTCGGCATTGCCGCTCCGCTTTCCTACATCCTGTTCTTCCCTCTCGGCGGGTGGATCACCCAGCATTATGGCTGGCGTGCGATGTTCGTAGCCCTGGGGTTGCCGGGATGCCTGCTGGCGCTGGTCCTGGTCGCCACGATGCGCGAGCCAGCGCGAACGACGCCTCCTCCGCAGCGGCTCCCGCTGGCGCGTTCGCTCTTCCACGATCTTGCTGGATTGTTTGCGAGCCGCTGCTTCGCCTGGATTTTCGCGGGCGTCACGCTGATGGGCGCCAATATCTGGGCGACGCCGGCATGGACGCCGACCTTCTTCGTCCGGGTCCATCATCTTACGATCGCGGAAGCCGCGAATATCATCGGGCCGACGCGGGGTATCATCGGCCTGGTCGGTATCCTGCTCGGCGGCGCGCTGATCGATCGGGTGCCGAAGGAACGCATCTTCTGGCGGATCGGCATTCCGGCAGTCGCCTGCTTGCTCGCGGGACCGGCGGAAGCGCTGTTCCTGCTCGGCAGTTCATATTCCGTCTGGGTCGCCGGTTTTGCGCTCAGCAGCTTCTTCACCCTGATCCACCAGGCGCCGATCTTTGCCGCCGTGGTGAACATTGTCGGCGAACGGCGCCGCGCGCTTGCGATTTCGGTCGTGCTGCTCGGCGCCAGCCTTATCGGCAATGCCGCGGGCCCGAGCACGGTGGGCGTGCTCAACGATCTGCTCACCCCTCGATTCGGTAACGAGGCGATCCGCTATTCGATGCTGATCATCGCCGCGACCCCGGTTCTCGCTGCTTTATGCTTCTGGCGGGCGGCAACGCTCTATGCGGCGGCTGGCGCCGGGCAGGCCGCGAAGGGCCTGCGGAGCGAGGCATGACGATCGATCCGGCGGGATTGATCGACGACCGGCCGGAAAAGGGTGTTTTTCGCGTCAACCGCGCAATCTTCCGTGAGCCCGGCATCTTCGATCTGGAGATGCGGCATATTTTCGAAGGCGGCTGGGTGTTCCTGGGCCTCGCGTCCCAGGCGCCCGCGCCGCATGATTTTTTCACCACTTATGCCGGCCGGGTTCCGATCCTGGTCACGCGTGACGGCGATGGCGAGTTGCGCGCCTTCGTCAATTCCTGTCCGCACAAGGGGGCGCAGGTCGCCCAGACGCGCGCCGGCAACGCACGCCTGCACGTCTGCCCTTATCATAGCTGGACCTTCGACAGCGCGGGCAAGAACCGCGGACTCAAGTGGCAGCGCGCAGGCTGCTATGCTGAAGCCTTCGACGAGAGCGATCATGGCCTGACGCCACTACCCCATTTCGACGAATATCGTGGGTTCCTGTTCGGCAGCCTCGTCGCCGGCGTGCCGACGCTTGCCGGGCATCTGGGCGGCGCCGCCCGCTTCCTCGACTTTGTCCTCGGCCAGCCGGACGAAGGGCTCGAACTCGTACCCGGCGCGGTGAACTTCACCTACGATGCGAACTGGAAACTCCAGCTCGAAAATTGCTCGGATGCCTATCACTTCACGTCGACCCACCCTTCCTACATCAAGATCATGGAGCGGCGGCAGAAGGGCGAAGGCGCGGCTGCGCTGCGATCGATATGGGAACAGGCGCCGTCATGGCGCGAAGAGGCCGAGGGGGTCCAGGGCGGCAGCTACAGTTTCGACCATGGCCACGTCCTCAATTGGGGACGGATCGCATCGGCGGATACGCATCCCCTGCATGAAAACGAGGAGGCGATTGCCGCGCGGCACGGAGAAGCAGGCCGCGACTGGATATTCAACATGCGCAATCTGACGATCTTCCCAAACCTCCAGATCGCGGAAAATGCGTCGAGCCAGCTGCGCGTGATTCAGCCGCTTGGCGTCGGGCGGACCTTGATGCGCACCTGGTGTATCGCGCCCAGGGGGGAGAGTGTTTCCGCGCGGCGCCAGCGGATCCGGCAATATGAGGATTTCTTCAATCCCTCAGGCATGGCGACGCCCGACGATACGGTGGCCTATGAAAGCTGCCAGCGCGGCCATGCCAGCCGCGTCGACCCATGGCTGCAGGGCTACGCCCGCGGCATCACCGCAAGCCGGAAGGGCGGCAACATATTATCCGAAGCAATCGGCGCCGCCCCGCTGCGAAGCGTGCTCGCGGATTCCCAACTTTGCGACGAGACGCTCTATCACAATTACTACCGCGAATGGGCGCGGCGCATGGCCGCCGCGGCATGACCACGATGCTTTCCCACTCCGATGCAGAGGACTTGCTCTACCGCGAGGCCGCCTTGCTGGATGAAGGCGCCTGGGACGAATGGCTGTCGCTTTATACCGAAGACGCGCTGTTCTGGATGCCCGCGTGGCGCGATGAGACAACGCCCACCTCGGACCCGCAGAGCGAACTTTCGCTCATCTATTATGAAGGACGCCGCGGTCTGGAGGATCGCGTATTCCGCGTGCGATCGGACCAGTCCGTCGCGTCGCGCCCGCGCCCGCGCTGCCTGCATTGCGTCAGCAACGTCCGGCTGGTCGAGTCAACGGATAGCAGCGCCGAAGCGGCATCGGCCTTCACCGTCTTCCTGCACGACGTGCGCGCCGACCGCACGCATCACTTCTTCGGCCGTTATCGCCACACGCTGCGCCACGAAGAAGGCATGTGGCGGATCGCACGCAAACATATCCTGCTGCTCAACGACACAATTCCGACCGTGGTCGATTTCTATTCGATCTGACGGCCCTGGGGTTGGCCTCGATAGCCGCCCGCTCGCCATCGCGCTTATCCGTGGATGCGCGTCAGCAGGGCGATCAGCTGCTTGATCTCGCGCTTGTTGAAGCGGCCCTTCAACCACGCCTCGTGCGCCAGGATCGCCTTGCGTGCCTCGACCAGCGCCGCCTGGCCCGCGGGCCGTAAGGTCAACGTCTGTCGCCGCTGATCGCCGCTGGACCGGCCGCGCTCCAGGAAATCGCGCGCCTGTAGCCGGTTGACGATCGCCATGACGGTCGCGCGGTCCATCTGCAGACGCCGCGCAAGATCGGTCTGCGCCATCCCGGGATGATCATCGATCAGCCACAGCACCGAGACCTGCTTCTGCGTCAGGCCGAGATGGTCGAAGGTTTCCGTGAAGTGGCGATAGACAGCGCCATGGGCCAGCCGGATATGAAAGCCCAATATGTCACCGATGGCGCCAACGCCCCCATCGTCCTCGACCGGCGGATCCGCCTCTTCGCCCAAAACAATTCCCTCTCACGCGTTCCGGTGAAGCAAGCGTCCTGCGCGATCATGCCCGTACAGTCCAGAGTGGGCGAGCCCGGTCACGGCCGCCGACGACGGAGCGTAGCACGAGCGCCGGCCATGCCGCCACGCAGCGCCCCGGGTTTCGAAACACGGACGTCGGCGCTCTGGACACCGACGTGGGCGACACATTTTTGGGCGAGGCGCATCGCATAGGTTTCGATCAGCGCCGTCCGTCCCTGCGCCAGCGCATGCGCGTGATCGGCGACGCTTTGATAGTCGATCGTTTCCTGCAAGGCGTCGTGAGCCGGGAGATCGATCTCCAGAACGATGTCCACCACCAATGGCTGCGCGCGGCCATGCTCGTGCGCGTAGACGCCGATGTCCGCGGCGACCTGCAGCCCCGATATAGTGACCTCGACAGTCATCTCGCCGGGCCCCGCTCCATCCTCGGCGCGGCCGGGAGCAGGTTGATCAGGCGCCATGACATTCCGCCGCGCGGACCGTGTTCGACAGCAGGCAGGCGATCGTCATCGGGCCGACTCCGCCGGGTACGGGCGTGATCGCCGCGGCATGATCCACCCCTTCGGCTACCACATCGCCGACTATCCGCGCCCCGCGATCGGCATCGTGAATGCGATTGATGCCGACATCGATCACTACCGCCCCAGGCTTGATCCAGTCGGGTTGCACCAGCCCCGGGCGTCCGGCGGCGGCGACCAGAATGTCGGCGGTCCGCGCTATGTCGGGAAGCCCGCGCGTCAGGATATGCGTGACCGTCACCGTGCATTCTCGCTCCAGCAGCAGCAACGCGACGGGCTTGCCGACGATGTTCGACTTGCCGATCACCACGGCCTTCAGCCCGCGGAAATCATCAATGACGGTTTCCAGCAGCAACATGCAGCCGAGCGGCGTGCACGGGATCAGTCCGCCCGTGCCAGTCGACAGGCGCCCGACATTGACCGGGTGAAAGCCGTCGACATCCTTTCGCGGATCGATCGCGTCAAGCACGCGGGCCGGGTCGATGTGCGGCGGCAGCGGCAACTGTACCAGAATACCGTGGACCGCATCGTCGGCGTTGCACTCCGCGATCAGCCCCAGCAGCGTCGCCTGATCGGTGTCCGGCGGCAGGCGATGCTCGAACGAACGGATCCCCGCTTTCTCCGCCTCGCGCAGCTTGCGATCGACATAGATGCGGCTTGCTGGATCGTTACCGACCAGAATCACCGCGATGCCGGGCGTGACCCCGCGATCCGAGAAGAGCCGCGCGACACGCGTCGCGGTTTCATGCGTCATTCGTTCGGCCAGCGCTTTGCCGTCGATAAGGCGCGCCACGTTCAGCTCGTAAAGACGACGGTCTTGCCGGCATTCAGCAGCACGCGATCCTCCAGCTGGTACGCCACTGCGCGGGCGAGCACGCGCCGTTCGATGTCGCGGCCCTTGCGCACCAGATCTTCAGGTGTGTCGGCATGCGATACCGCCTCGACATCCTGGACGATGATGGGGCCCTCATCAAGATCAGCGGTGACATAATGGGCGGTGGCGCCGATCATCTTCACGCCGCGCGCATGTGCCTGATGGTACGGCTTTGCCCCCTTGAAGCCCGGCAGGAAGCTGTGGTGGATGTTGATGCAGCGCCCCGACAGAAAGGTCGCAAGATCGTCGGACAATATCTGCATGTAGCGGGCGAGCACCACCAGCTCCGCCTCCGTTTCGTCCACCAATGCCTTGATCCGTGCCTCCTGCTGCGGCTTCGTATCCTTGGTGATCGGCAGATGGTGGAACGGGATGTCGCCGATCAGCGAGACGTTGAGCGACTCGCGGGGGTGGTTGGAGACGATCCCGACCACGTCCATCGGCAATTCGCCGATGCGGGCGCGGTACAACAGGTCGCCCAGGCAGTGGTCCATGCGGGAGACGAGCAGCAAGACGCGCGTGCGGCGGTCGCGGGGACGCAATTTCCAATCCATGTCGAAATGCGCCGCGGTCTGCGCGACCCGTTCGTGGACCGCCGCCTGATCGGTCTCTGGGCAATCGAAGACCACCCGCATGAAGAAGCGCCCGGTTTCAACATCGTCGAATTGCTGCGCCTCCAGGATGTTCGCGCCACCTTCGAACAGCTGCCCCGAGATCGTCGCGACCAGCCCTGGCCGATCGGTGCAAGACAGCGTCAGGACATACGCAATCCGGGTCATTTCGGTCTCTCCCTCTCTCCCCGCGCGCCGCGGCAGTTTGTATGTATTGCATACTAATATCGTACGCGATAGAAAGGAGCAAGCGCGACGGGCGCGGCGGCCTGGCCGCGAAGAATGGAGAGAGGAATCGCTAGATGACGGCAACCAACCTGGAGCAGGTGCTCAAAGCCGCGGGTAACCCGGTCGAGATGCTGCGCAACTCGCAGATCGGCGCGTATGTCTATCCGGTCGTGGCGCCCGAATTCCACAATTGGCGTTCGGAGCAATGGGCCTGGCAGCACTCTGCCGTACTGTTCGATCAATCGCACCATATGGTCGACCTGTTCATCAGCGGGCCCGACGCGCTGAAGCTGATCAGCGATACCGCGATCAATTCGATGAAGGGCTTCGCCGTCAACAAGGCGAAGCAATATGTGCCGACCACGCCTTATGGCCATGTGATCGGTGACGGAATCCTCTTCTGGCTGGCCGAGCAGGAGTTCGTTTACGTCGGGCGCGCCCCGGCTGCCAACTGGCTGATGTTCCATGCCGAGACCGGTGGCTACGACGTTCAGATCCAAAAGGACGATCGCAGCCCCTCGCGCCCGATGGGCAAGCCGGTGAAGCGCGTGAATTGGCGTTTCCAGATTCAGGGCCCGCGCGCCTGGGAGATCATCGAGAAGCTGCACGGCGGGCCGCTGGAGCAGCTCAAATTCTTCAACATGAGCGAGATGAATATCGCCGGCCGCAAGGTCCGCACGCTCCGCCACGGCATGTCGGGCGCACCCGGCCTGGAAATCTGGGGCCCTTATGACGAGCAGGAAGAGATCCGCGCAGCGATCCTCGCAGCGGGCAAGGAATTCGGGATCGTGCCGTGCGGCAGCCGGGCCTATCCGTCGAATACCCTGGAGAGCGGCTGGATCCCTTCGCCGCTTCCCGCAATCTACACCGGCGACAAGCTCAAGGCCTATCGCGAATGGCTGGGTGCCGACAGCTACGAGGCGACCGGCGCGATCGGCGGCAGCTTCGTATCCGACAACATCGAGGATTATTATCTGACGCCCTACGCGCTGGGTTATGGTCCGTTCGTCAAGTTCGACCATGATTTCCATGGGCGCGAGGCGCTGGAGGCGCTCAACCCGGATAGCCAGCGTCGCAAGGTGACGCTTGCGTGGAACAGCGACGACATGGCGAAGATCTTCGCCTCGCTGTTCGATGCCGATGGCGATCAGTACAAATTCTTCGACCTGCCGCTCGCCAATTACGCGTCGTCCAGTTACGACAAGGTGGTCGATGCGGGGGGCGCGACGGTCGGGCTCTCGATGTTCACTGGCTATAGCTACAACGAGAAGACCGCGCTCAGCCTGGCGACGATCGATCCCGAAATTCCGGTCGGGACGGAGCTCCGCGTGGTGTGGGGCGAACCGAATGGCGGCACGCGCAAGACGACGGTCGAACCGCACAAGCAGATCGAGGTGCGCGCGGTGGTGAGCTCCGTTCCCTATTCGCGCGTGGCCCGCGAAACCTATCATCAGGGCTGGCGCACCGGCCGGGCTGAAGCCTGAGCGGCAGGAGGGCGCGTCCGCACGGGCGCCGCCCTCCTCACCCTCGGACTGACTCTGATACTGCTCAAATAATTCCCGTTGCCCCGAGTAGCTGTCGAGCTTGTCGAGACCGCGTATCGAGGGGTTAAGCGAGATGTCCCGATACGGGTTCTCGACACGAACAGATTTGTGGGGCGCGCGCTATCGCCGCGCCTGAATCCACTCCGCGGTCTTCTCAAGTCCGCCGAACGGATAAAAATGGAGCCGCACGTCGCCATGCACGTCCGCGCTCAGCCGTTCGCCCAGTTCCTCGATCAGCGGGCCCGGTCCGGCACCGCCAAGCAACTGCGTGAGCGACAATCCATATTTCGCCATCACCTTGGCCGACACGCCGACCCCACAACGCGCGGCGAAGCGCAGGAGCGCCGTGATGCTCGCCGGTCCCGCAACGCCGACGCGCACCGGCACGGCGGTCCGGATGCGAAGGGCCGCAAGCCAGTCGAGCACCGGATCGGCGTCGAAGCTGAACTGGGTTGCGATCCAGCTCCCCTGGCCGGCCGCGTCAAGCGCTTCCAGCTTGTCGAACAGCGCGCGTTCCAGCATCGCGCTGGAGATGGCGGGATGGCCTTCGGGATAACCCGCTATCCCGACCTGCGCGATCCCGTGCCGCGCGAGCGAGCCTGACCGGATCACTGAAAGCGCGTCGGCAAACACCCCCGCAGGCTCGGCGATGTCGCCGCCCACGACGAAGACCCGATCGACGGACGCCCTGGCGGTGAGCGCCACTAGGAAGGAATCCAGTTCGGCCGCCGAATGCAGCCGTCGCGCCGAAATGTGCGGAACGGGCGTGAACCCGGCCTCGCGCACGCGACATGCCGCCAGCACGCGCGATTCGAAATCCTCCCCCGGCAGGAAGGTAATGGAGATCGGCGTCGCCTCGGGGAGCCGTCCGCGCAACAGACCGATCTTGTAATGGTCCTTCGCGGTGATCTCGATCGACAGATCGCGCAGCAGATCGGATGCGCAATCCGGGCATGCGGTCCGTAAGGTCGCGCTGTTCTGCATGGCTCGCCTCTCAAACGAATCTGTATGTACGACATACATATATTATGGAGGCAATAACACCAAAATATGACGAAGCATGCGCTTCTAACTCGTATGCAAGACATCCTTTTCCCGTTGCGTTCGCGGCCGTCTGGAATATGATCCGCGAAGGAGGCCGACACATGACCAAGGTGGAGCTCGTTGCCCGTGCGCTCGCGGTCAGCCGGACGGGCCAGGCGGAAGGGTGGGACGCATGCCGCGCCGACGCGCTTCTGGTTCTTGCCGCATGCGGACAGAATGACGCGCCCCTGCGCAGCTCCAATGCCGCTGATGCGAGCCCGCTGCCCGCGAACGACCGTTGACGGGTTCGCTGCCGCGGTTGACGGATCACGGCCAAGTGTGGCTTTGAAAGCCGAAATGGCTCGCAAAACCCTCCCGATCGGCAAGTTATCCAGGTTGGTGGGCTACCATCTGCGTCGCGCCTCGACCATTTTCGCGCTCGATTTCCGTGACGCCGTGCAGGGCACCGGGATGCGGCAGGTGCTGGTGGGTGTACTTGCGGTCGTGCAAGCCAATCCGAATATCAACCAGGGCATGGTCGGCACTTTGCTCGGCATCAAGCGCGCCAACATGGTGTCGCTGATCAACGAGCTCGTCGAGCTTGAATTGCTCGAACGCACCGTACCTCCGACGGACCGCCGCGCATTTTCGCTGACGCTCACCCCCGCCGGCGACGCGATGCTGGAGAAATGCATGCGCATGATCGCGCTGCACGAATCGCGGCTGCTCGCGCCGCTTTCTCCAACCGAACGGCAGACTTTGCTCGATCTGCTGGCGCGCATCGACGCCGGCGCGCATTGACGCGCAGCCGGGCGTGGCTCAGCTGGTCAGGATCAGCGCGTCGAGCGCAATCACGCCTTCGCCCCGCGGGTAAACGACCACCGGATTGAGATCGATTTCGCGGATCTCTGGGGTGCCTGCGAGGACTGCACCCAGCTTGCAGACCAATGCGGCGACGGCCTCGATGTCCAGCGGCGGCGATCCACGGAATCCGTCGAACAGCGCGGCACTCTTCAGCTGGCGCAGTTCCGCGATGACCGCGTCCGCCGACAGGTCGTGCGCGATCAGCCGCACATCCTTGAGCAATTCCGCGTGGACGCCGCCAAAGCCGGCGAGGATGACCGGCCCCCAATCGGGATCGTTACGCGCGCCTATGATGAGCTCGGTCCCCCGCTTCCCCATCGCCTCGACGAGCACGCCATCGAGCGCCAGGCCCGGGGCGTAGGCGCCGACATCGCGGTGAAGCCGGTCCCAGCCGCGCGCAACGGCATCGGCGTCCCCCAGGTTCAGCACCACGCCCCCCGCATCGCTCTTGTGCGACAGCGCCTGCGCCTGCGCCTTGAGCACGACCGGACAGCCGAGTTGCGCCGCGATCGCCTGCGCTTCCCCCATCGAATGGGCCATCCCGCCCCTGGGGAAGGGAATGCCTATCGGCGCCAGCAGCTCCTTGGCCCGATATTCCGGAATCACCCCCGGCATCAATGCGCCGAGCTCGAGCGGCGGCAGCGGACTTGCCGCGAAATCGCGCCGTGCGCGCCCCGCGAGCCTGCCAATCGCGCGCAGCGCACGATCGGCTGTGGGGAAATAAGGCGTGCCGCGCGCGCGTAATGCCTCGACATAATCGGAGGGTACGGCCGCCCCTTCATCGAGCGCGGCGAAGACAAGCGGCTTTTGCGGTGCCAGCGCGTCGATCGCCTCGAGGATCGGCGGGAATTTCAGGGCCGAGGTCCGTTCGTCGGTCTGAATGATCGCCAGCACGACTGCCCCGATCTCGGAATCGTCGAGCAGCGGCTCGAGCGTCCGCCGATAAAGGTCGGGATCGACCAGCGCCTGGGCGGTCAGATCCATCGGATTGGAGACGGGAATGAAATCGGGGATAGCCGCGCGCAGCCGCGCGCTCGTCTCCGCGCGCAGCGGCGGCAAGGGAAGCCCGATCGACTCGCACAGGTCGAGCGTCAGCGCCTTGAACGCACCGGATTCACCCAGCACCGCGGCGGCGCCGGCCGCGAAAGGTTTGGCGCGCTGTGCGATGTCGAGGACGTCGCCAAGTTCCTCCAGGCTGTCGGCCAGGATCACGCCGACGCGCTCGACCTTGACGCGCATCACGTCCCAGTCGCCCGCCATCGCACCGGTGTGCGTCGCCGCCGATTCCCGCGCAGCGCTCGATTTGCCGGGGTGAAGCAGCACAATCGCCTTCCCCGCTGTGCGCGCTTTTTCCGCGAGTGCGAGGAAGCGCGCCGGATCGCGGAACTGCTCGACGATCATGCCGATCACCTTCGTGTTCGGTTCGCCGATCAGATGCGCAACAAAATCCTCCACCCCGGTTGCCGCCTCGTTGCCGGTCGAAACCGAGATCGAGATATCGAGATTCTTGCCCATCAACATCGTGCCGAGCACCACCGCCATCGCGCCGGATTGCGAGACGATTCCGATGCCGGGCTTGCCGTCCAGCCGCCGCGCTGGCGCTCCTACGAACGTCAACGGAACGCCCTCGACATAATTGACCAGCCCGAGGCAGTTGGGGCCTTCGATGATCATGTCATGTTCGGCGGCGATGCGGCCCACCTCCGCCTGCGCGGCAAGCCCCTCCTCGCCCCCTTCGGCAAAGCCTGCCGCGAAGATGACCGCCGCGCCCACGCCCCGCGCGGCGAGCTCGCGCAACGCCCCGATCACCGCTGGCCCCGGAATCGCCAGCACCGCAGCATCAACACCGTGCGGAATATCGGCGATCGACCTGAAACATGGTCGGTCGCCGATCATGTCGCGTTTGGGATTGATCAGGTGAATAGGGCCGGCAAAGCCATGCCGCTCCAGATTGGCGAGCACTGAATTGCCGAGAGCGCCCGGGGTCGGCGAAGCGCCGACGATTGCGATCGAGCGCGGTGCGAGCAAGCGGGAGAGATCGGGCATTTGCGGCTTCCATTCGCCCGACGTCACGAGGGGCTTTGATTCTAATCCAGGATGAACGCGGAGGGCAGAGGCGGCGGCCCGCCCGAGCTCAGACCTCTGTTTTCGAGCGTTTTGTTGGAGCTTTCGACTTGTCGTAGGCGCCCAATCCGGGCTTGAACGACTTCTCGTCGATGAATTGGCGCGTCGCTTCCTTGCGGCCTTCGCCGTCGAAGCTGTTGGCGGCCTCCTGCGCGCGGATCAGGTAATCCTGCGCATTGTCATAGGTCATTTCGCGCACGCGGCGAACCGCATCCTTGGTCGCCTTGAGCGCCACCGCATTCTTGGCCAGAAGCACCCTGGCCACTTCGGTCACGCGGGTCTTGAGCTGATCCAACGGCAGCGCCTCATTGACCAGACCGGCTTCGACAGCCTGTTTGCCGGTAAGATTTTCGCCCATCATCGCGTGGTACATCGCCTTGCGGAAGGGCATCAGTTCGGCCGCGACCTTGGCAGCGCCGCCGCCGGGCAGGATGCCCCAGTTGATTTCGGAAAGGCCGAACTGCGCGTCCTCGGCTGCGAAAGCGAGATCGCACGCGAAAAGCGGGCCGTAACCCCCGCCGAAACACCAGCCATTGACCATCGCGATCGTCGGTTTCTGATACCAGCGCAGGCGTTCCCACCAGCCATAGGCCTCGCGCTGCGCCTTACGCGTCGCGCCCAGCCCCTTGGCCTCATTCTCGCGGAAATATTCCTTCAAATCCATGCCGGCGGACCAGGCGGTTCCCTCGCCGCTGAGCACCAGCACCCCGACATCGTCGCGAAACTCCAGCGCCTCCAGCACATCCTTCATATCGCGGTTGAGGGTCGGGCTCATGCAGTTGCGCTTGTCGGGGCGATTGAAGCGCACCCATGCAATGCCATCTTCGACGTCATAAGAGACGACGCCGTTAGTGCTCAACTCCGACATGTTAGCGAGATTCCTCTATCATGGTTGCTCGGGCCGATCCGCGACATGGCGGCCAAGCCCCGGGCGTCAGATTGGATAGTGACCCGGCTGGGTCTCGATGGTGACCCAGCGCAGCTCGGTGAAACTGTCGATCCCCGCTTTGCCGCCGAAGCGGCCATAGCCGGATGCCTTGACGCCGCCGAACGGCATCTGCGGCTCGTCATGCACGGTCGGCCCGTTGACGTGGCAGATGCCCGACTTGATCTGCTTGGCGATCCGCAGCCCGCGCGCGGTGTCGCGGGTGAATACCGACGCCGACAGCCCATATTCGGTATCGTTGGCGAGCTCGATCGCATGCGCCTCGTCGCGCGCACGAATGATGCCGACGACCGGGCCGAAGCTTTCGTCGCGGAACAGCTTCATATCGGTGGTGACCTTGTCGATCACGTGCGCGGGCATGAGCACGCCATCGCCATCGCCGCCGACGATCTGCTCGGCGCCCTTGGCGAGCGCATCGGCCACGAGCGAGCGGACGGTCTGCGTGGTCTTCAAGTCGACCACGGCACCGAGCGGGGCCTTTCCCTCGCGCGGATCGCCCACCGCCATCGATGCCGCCTTGGCCTTGAACTTCTCCGCAAAGGCGTCAGCGACGGCATCGACGACGATGATCCGCTCGGTCGACATGCAGATCTGCCCCTGGTTCATGAAAGCTCCGAACGCGGCGGCTTTCACGGCCTCGTCAAGGTCGGCATCCTCAAGCACGATCAACGGCGCCTTGCCGCCGAGCTCCAGCAATACGGGTTTCAGGTGCTGCGCAGCACGCACGGCAATGATCCGGCCGACATGCGTCGATCCGGTGAAGTTGATGCGGCGGACATGCGGGTTGTCGATCAGCGCGCCTACGATCTCGGCGGCGTCCTGCGGCGCATTGGTGACGATGCTGACCGCGCCCGCGGGCAGGCCGGCGTCGGCAAAGGCCTCCGCGATAAGCGCGTGCGTGCGGGGGCATTGCTCGCTGGCCTTGAGCACGACCGTATTGCCGCAGGCGAGCGGTACCGCGACCGCGCGCACGCCGAGGATGATTGGCGCATTCCATGGCGCGATACCCAACATCACGCCGATCGGCTCGCGCAGCGCCATCGCAATGCAGCCGGGCTTGTCGGAGGGAATGACTTCGCCGCCGATCTGGGTGGTAAGCGCCGCCGCCTCGCGCAGCATGCCCGCGGCCAGCATGAGGTTGAACCGCGCCCAGCCTTCGGTCGCGCCGATCTCGCCCATCATCGCCTCGATGAAGGCGTCGACGCGCGCCTCAAGTGCGTTTGCGGCCTTGTTGAGCAGCGCACGCCGGGCGTTGGGCCCCATCGCCGACCATGCCGGGAAAGCCGCGGCGGCCGCTTCGCATGCCGCGTCCGCGTCCGCTACGGTCGCCGCAGGCATGGTCGAGGCGACTTCGCCGGTTACGGGGTTGCGCCGGTCGAACGTCCTGGTGCCCGGCTTGTTTTCCATCAGGGTTGCCATACCTGCCTCTCCATAATTGCTATGCGTCATAACTTAATTTGCGGGTTGCGACAAGTAGTGCCGGGCATTCCGGGTCAATGTACCTGGACCCCCCGATCGCGCAGCGCGAACAATGCGGCGGCGGCGATCGCCGAGCCGAGACCCATCAGGAATGCCACCAGCGCCAACGAACAGCCTGACGCGAAAAGCAGCCCCGCGAGCGCCGGCGCCAGCGCCGAGCCGCCACGGCCGACGCCGATCACGAAACCTGTCGCGGTGGCGCGCGAGCCGGTCGGGAAACTCCGCGCGAGCAGCGCATAAAGACCGACGACCCCCGCATTGGTGGCGAATCCGGCCGCCGCCGCCAGCATCGAAAGCTGCGCCAAATTCGATCCGCCACGCCCGAACACCGAGACCAATATGACGGACGCGACCATCGCGACGATCGTCAGCGGAAGTAGCCGTACGCGTGCGGTAAGCAGGCCGAGCAGGAGCGAGCCCGCCGCGCCGCCGGCGCTGGCCGCGACCAGCACGCCCGCTGCCGCTGACGGCGCATAGCCCATGTCCACTACGATCTTCGGGATCCATTTCAGGATGAAATAAAAGGTCATGATATGCGCCAGGTAGGCGATCGTCAGCACGACGGTGGAGCGGACGTGCTCGGGCGAAAACAGATCGGCAATCGGCACCTTGCGCTGCCCAGCTGCCAGATCGGGAAGCGCTTCCGCCGGCGCGTGCTCCATGCGCACGAGCAGCCGATTGATCCTTTCCAGGGCATTCGACGGACGCTTGTGAAGCAGGAACGCGATCGACTCCGGCGCGACCAGCAGCACCAGCGGAATAAAGCTCGCCGTAACGATCGCCCCGAATATGAATACCGACTGCCACCCATAATGGCCAAGCAGCAGCGCCGCGATCGAACCGCCGACGATCGTGCCGAGCGGGTAGCCGGCCGCCATCAGCACGACGCACAGCGAACGACGTTTCGCGTTGGCCGCCTCGGCGACCGCAGCATTGGTCGCCGCCAGCATCCCGCCGATGCCGATGCCGGTCAACAGCCGCCAGATCGACAATATCTCGACATTCGGCGCGCTCGCTGCTCCGATCATTCCGCCCGTCATCACCACCAGGCACGCCAGGATGATCGCGCGACGGCCGATACGATCCGCCAGGCCCCCCAGCGTGAGGGACCCCAGCGCCATGCCGATCAGCTCCATCGACAATACCAGCCCCAGCGCCGCGCGCTCGATTCCCCAGGCCTTGGCGATGCCGGGCGAGGCGAAGCTGATCGAGAGGACGTCAAACCCGTCCAAAGCATTGAGCCCGACCATCACCGCGACCGTCGCCCACTGGGCGCGCGACATTGGCCCTGCCTCGAGAATCGCCTGCGGATCCCGCGCCATGCGTCCTTCTCCCTCCCCTTTTTCCCGACATTGCGCCAATTTGCTATGCGGCACAACAGATGGAGGGTGCTTCGGGAAAATCGCGGGCTTGCGTCCGCAAGGTCAAAATTGCATGTGCCACATACAATTCGAAGTCCGGGGACAATGCAATGCACAAGCCGCCGTTTCGCGCCGACCATGTTGGGAGCTTCCTCCGACCCGCGGCCCTGATCGAGGCGCGTGCAGCCTATCGCACGGGTGCGATCGATGCGACCGGATTACGCACCGCAGAGGATGCCGCCATCCGCGACGTCGTGGTGATGCAGGAAGGCCTGGGCTTCCAGGGGATCACGGACGGCGAGTTTCGCCGCACCTATTTTCACACCGATTTCCTGCTCCAGCTGGACGGGGTGAAGGAAGCCGGCGGCACCCAGGTGAAGTTCCACCAGCATGGGGGCAAGGAGCTGGAATACGCCCCGCCCGTGATGAAGATCGAGGGCAAGGTGGCGCATTGCCGCGATATCCAGCGCGCCGACTTCGAATATCTGGCATCGTGCACATCGCGCACGCCCAAGGTGACCATTCCGTCGCCGACGATGCTGCACTTTCGCGGCGGGCGCGATGCGATCGACGCAACCGTCTACCCCGATCTGGAAGCTTTCTACGAAGACCTTGCCGCCGCCTATCGCGCCGAAATCGCAAGCCTTGCCGATGCGGGATGCCGCTATCTCCAGCTCGACGACACCAACCTCGCATATCTTTGCGACGAGACCCAGCGCGCGAATGCCCGCGCACGCGGCATGGATCCGGACGAGTTGCCGCGTCTCTACGCGCGCATCATCAACGATTCGATCCGCGACAAGCCCGATGACATGATCGTCTGCGTCCACCTCTGCCGTGGCAATTTCCGGTCGTCATGGGCAGCCGAGGGCGGTTACGAGCCGGTTGCCGAAGTGCTGTTCAACCAGCTGAAGGTCGACGGCTATTTCCTCGAATATGACGATCCCCGCTCGGGCGATTTCGCACCGCTTCGCTACGTCCCCAAGGGCAAGACCGTGGTGCTGGGGCTGGTGACCACCAAGCTCGCCGAGCTTGAGAGTGCTGACGCGGTCAAACGGCGCATCGACGAAGCCGCGGCCTTCATGCCGCTCGACCAGATGGCGCTATCGCCGCAATGCGGATTTTCCTCGACCGTCCATGGCAATGATATCGCGATGGACCAGCAGGCGGCGAAGCTGCAACTGGTGCTTGATGTGGCGAAGGACGTCTGGGGTAGCCTGTAATCTTTCCCTGGGGCTTGCGCTCAGGTCAGGCGATCCGATCGGCCAGGGGCGCCAGCCTATAGCGGCAGGCCCACATAATTCTCGGCGATGGCGGTCTGCATCGCTTGCGAGCCGGCCACATAATCGAGCTCGGCGGCCTGCATCCGGTGTTCGAACGCGCCGTCCTCGGGGAAACGGTGCATCAGCTTGGTGAGATACCAGCTGAACCGCTCGGCCTTCCATATCCTCGACAGGGCCTTGGCCTGATAGTCCGTCAGCCGTGCCTCATCGCCGCTCTTGAAATACGCGATCAGCGCGTCCGATAGATAAGCCACGTCGGACGCCGCGAGGTTCAGCCCTTTGGCGCCGGTCGGCGGGACGATATGCGCGGCATCCCCCGCCAGGAACAGCCGTCCGTACCGCATCGTCGCGAACACATAGGAACGCAGCGGCGCAATCGACATTTCCAATGCCTTGCCGCGCGTCACGCCATGCCGGCAGAGCGGATCGAAACGAGCTTCCAATTCGTCCCACAATCTATCCTCGCTCCAATCCTCGACGCGATCGGTGCGCGGCACCTGGATATAATAGCGGCTGCGCGTGGCCGAGCGCATCGAGGCCAGTGCGAAGCCGTGGTCGCCATTGGCGTAAATCAATTCGGGATGGCAGGGGGGCACGTCGGCGAGGATGCCGAGCCAGCCGAACGGATATTCCCGCTCATATTCCTGTCCCGCACTCGCCGGGATCGCCCTTCGCGAAGGGCCATGATAGCCGTCGCAGCCGGCGATGAACGCGGCGTCGATCCGATGCGTCTGCCCCTCCTTCGCGTAGGTCAGATAAGGCGCGTCGCCGTCCACGCCGTGCAGCGCGACGTCCTTTGCCTCGAAGATGATCCGCAGGCCACGCTCGGGCGCCGCATCCATAAGGTCGCGCGTGAGCTCGGTCTGGCCATAGACCGTAACATGCCTGCCGGTCCGCGCGGTGATGTCGATCCGGATCAATCGACCATGGGACGCGAGGTTGAACCCCTCCTCGATCAGCCCCTCTGCATTGAGGCGCTCGTCAATTCCCAGCCTGGCCATCAACTCGGTCGTAACCGTCTCGAGCACGCCCGCGCGGATTCGTCCCAGCACATGCTCGCGGGACTGGCGCTCCACGATCATGCAATCGACACCCGCCTGCCTGAGCAAATGCCCGAGCAGCAACCCGGCAGGCCCCGCGCCGACGATCGCGACCTGCGTTTTCACCGTGCCGACACCAGTTGCTTCTCGAGCGCGTCGAGCACCCGATAGCAGGGCATCACCTGGGCGACGCTCGCATTGGGCTCGCGCCCCTCGCGGATCGCCGCAACGAATTCGCGGTCCTGCAATTCGATGCCGTTCATCGACACGTCGACCTTGCTGACGTCGACCGGTTCTTCCTTGCCCGTCACCAGATCGTCGTAGCGCGCGATCCAGGTGCCATTGTCGCAGATGTAGCGGAAGAAGGTGCCGAGCGGTCCGTCATTGTTGAACGACAGGCTGAGCGTGCAGATCGCGCCGCTTTCCGCTTTCAGCTGGATCGACATGTCCATCGCGATGCCGAGTTCGGGGTGATGCGGGCCCTCGATCGCGTTCGCCTGCACGATCGCGCCGGCCTGATAGGCGAACAGGTCCACGGTGTGCGCGGCATGGTGCCACAGCAGATGATCGGTCCAGCTGCGCGCTTCACCCTTGGCGTTCATGTTCTTGCGGCGGAAGAAATAGGTCTGGACGTCCATCTGCTGGACGTTGATCTCGCCCGCCACGATCTTCCGGTGGAGATATTGATGGCTCGGGTTGAAGCGGCGGGTATGGCCGACCATCGCGGTCAGGCCCGTCTCCTGTTGCTTGGCCAGCACCGCCTCGCCGTCCGCAAGGCCGTCGCATAGCGGGATTTCCACCTGCACATGCTTGCCCGCCTCCAGACACTGGATGGCCTGTTCGGCGTGCATCTGCGTCGGCGTGCACAGGATCACCGCGTCGAGGCCGGGCTGCTCCAGCGCCTCGGCCAGCTCGGTGCCGGCATGGGGGATACCATATTTCTCCGCCACGGCGCGCGTCGGCTCCAGCCGCCGCCCGATGACCGAGATCACTTCGACCCCATCGATATTCCTGAGGCCGTCGAGATGCTTTTCGCCGAATGCCCCGGCGCCGGCGAGTGCGATCTTCATATTGTTCTCCCGTCGAGCGGCGTTGGTTAGCCGGCGGGTTCGAGCACGATGTGCCCGATCGCCGTGTTGCTGCAGGGCACGTGATAGTGGCGGTGGAGCGCGCGCGTCGCCGTGCCGAGCGCGCCTCGCATGATGAGCCACATCACCATCTCGATGCCTTCGCTGCCGGTCTCCCGCAGATATTCGATATGCGGAACATGCCGCAGGCGATCGCTTTCGCCGATCAACCCATCGAGGAACATATTGTCCCATTCCCGATTGATCAGTCCCGCGCGTGGGCCCTGAAGCTGATGACTCATGCCCCCGGTGCCCCATATCTGCACGTTCAGATCCTCGGGGAAGCTTGCCACCGCCCGCGCGATCGCCTCTCCCAAAGCCCAGCAGCGGTTGCCCGAAGGCGGGGGATAAGTGACGACGTTGACCGCCAGCGGGATGACCTTGCACGGCCACGCGTCGACCGCGCCGAACATCATGGAAAGCGGCACCGTCAGGCCGTGATCGACGTCCATCTCGTTGATGATCGTCATGTCGAACTCGTCGAGGATCAGGCTTTGCGCAATGTGCCAGGCCAGATCGGGATGGCCGATCACGTCGGGCACCTTGCGCGGGCCCCAGCCCTCGTCGGCCGGCTTGTACCGCTCGCCGCAGCCGATCGCGAAGGTCGGTATGATCTTCATGTCGAACGCGCTGGCATGATCGTTATAGACGAGCAGCACCACGTCGGGCTTTTCGGCTTTCTCCCATTCGCGCGTCCATTCGTAGCCCGCGAAGATCGGGCCGAAATAATCGTCCTTGTCCTTGCCCAGGTCATGCGCGACCCCAAGCAGTGGAACATGGCTCGAACCGACACCGGCGGTGATCCTGGCCATGTCAGCGGCCCTCCTTCTTGGAACGAAGGCCCTTGGGAGAGCGGCCCCCGGCATTCATCATCGCCTGATAATCTTCGACCGAGACGCCGGTCATCGTGCTCACTGCCTGCACGAAGCTCAGCCCGTCGGTGGAGAAGACCTTGGAGAGGAAATAGATATTGCCCCCCAGGTCCAGCAGCCGGTTATAGTCGCGCGCCAGCACCGCGGCCTTCTGGTCGTCGGTCAGCGGCCATTCCTCCAGATAAGCCTTCTCGTCGGCCGTCCAGCGCGCCCGGTTCTCGGGCGCCATCAGGCTCATCGCGAACTGGTTGAGGTGATAGCCCTGGCGTGCACGCGCCGCCGTGAACACGCGCGTGCCCGGAATGTCCTCGAACTCGGCGAGGTAGGAATGGATGTCCTTCGGTCCCGTCATCATAGCCCCCGTGCCCTGAGCTTCGCGTCCAACCGCGGGAAAACGCGCCGTGCATTCCCCTCGAAAATCGCGTGCCGCTCCGCATCCGGCAGGCCGAGCGCGTCGACGTAACGTTTGGTGTCGTCGAAATAATGCCCCGTGGTCGGATCGATCCCGCGCACGGCGCCCACCATCTCGGAGCCGAACAGGATGTTCTTGTTCTCGATCACGTCGGCCAGCAGATCGACGCCCGGCTGGTGATAGACGCAGGTGTCGAAGAAGATGTTGTTCATCAGATGCGTGTCGAGCGACGGCTTCTTCAACATGTCCGCCAGCCCCCGATAGCGCCCCCAATGATAGGGCACCGCGCCGCCGCCGTGCGGGATGATGAAGCGGAGCGTGGGAAAATCGGCGAACAGGTCGCCTTCCAGCAACTGCATGAACGCGACCGTATCCGCGGCGATATAATAGCCCCCGGTCGCGTGCATCGCCGGGTTGCAGCTTCCGGAGACGTGGATCATCGCCGGCACGTCCAGCTCGACCATCTTCTCGTAAAACGGGTACCAATAAGGATCGGTGAGCGGCGGATGCGTGAAATGCCCTCCGCCCGGATCGGGATTAAGGTTGCAGCCGATGAAGCCGAGCTCGTTCACGCAGCGGTCGAGCTCGGCGATGCTCGCGCTCATATCCGCCTTGGGCGATTGCGGCAGCATGCAGACGCCCACGAACGTTTCGGGGAACAGGTCCACCACGCGCGCGATCAGATTATTGCAGCGGAACGCCCATTCCTTCGCGACGTCCTGATCGCCCACATGCGGCGCCATCGCCGATGCGCGCGGACTGAAAATCGTGAGGTCGGCGCCTCGCTCCTTGATCAGGCGCAGTTGGTTCGCCTCGATCGATTCGCGGATCTCCGCGTCGGAAATGTCGGGATAAGGCGGCGGCGCGGTCCCCGCCTTGAACGCGGCCTTCTGTGCCTCGCGCCAGGCGTCGTGCCCTTTGGGCAGCACGGTATAATGGCCGTGACAGTCGATGATCAGCGGCACGCTGCCTGCTCCTTGGTTTCTGCCTCGATCGCGGCCAGCTTCGCCTCCAGGCCGTCCGGGGGGACCAGCCCAAGCGCGCCGATTTCGCGTTGGCGGCGGATCGTGCCGCGCGTCATCGCCGGATCCACGCCCAATTCCTCCAGCGTTCTCGCGACCTCTTCCATCTCGGCCGCACGGCGTGATCCATGCGCGAGCATCCGGTCGAGATTGTAATCGATGCGCTCGCGCCAGCCCTGCGCTTTCCAGCTCGCGTCGAGCGAGGCGAGCACGGCGTCGGTCACGCCCGCCCGACCGGCGGCAAGCGCACATTCGGCAGTCAACGCCTCGACTCCCTTGATCATTACGGATCGGATCATCTTGATCGCCGCGGCGTCACCGATCCGCGCGCCCGCGATCTGCACATTCGCAAAGCCGATCGCCTCCAGCGCCGTTGCCGCATCCCGCGCGTGGGGTCCGGCCACGAGCAAAGGCACATTCCGCCGGGCCGGGAGCACCGGCGACATCACAGCGACATCGGTATAGCGTCCGCCCGCCGCCTCGATCGCTTCGGCCGCCGCGCGCTTCGTGCCGGGCGCGACGCTGTTCATGTCGAGCCATAGCGCGCCGGGCTCCAACAGCACGGCATCGGCCTCGGCCGCGGCGAGTGCGCGATCCGCGGTCACCAGCGAAAGAACGACCGTCGCACCTGCCAAGGCCTCGCGCGCGCTGGCGCAGCCGGCCACACCGCAGCGCGAATAGCTCGCCCATGTGGCGCCGGCAGTTTCGGGACTGTCGGTCTTGCTATCGAACGCCCGGTCGCCGGGACGCGCAAACGCCGCGCCCGCTTCGCCGAATCCGATGAACGTCGCGCAACCGGCGTCGCCGTCAGCGCTTTCGCGCAGCGAATTTTCGCTCGGCTCGATCCCCTGATCCATAGCGCATGCGTTAGGCGGGAGGCGGGGCCGCCCCAAATCCAATTGCGCAAACTGTCATTGAATTTCCAGAAGTCTTGTTTCGGCTGCCGCGCAGCGGAGAAGCTCTAGCAGCCGCCCTTGCCGTTCGGTTGGGCGCCAATTGACGCGGGTTGTGATGCCGATCGTGCGCACTGCATGGGTCAGTTCCGGGCCGATCCGCGCCAGCAGTCCGGCATCGACCTCAAGCGCCACCTGGTCGGACGAGAGCAGGGTCAGGAGGTTGCTTCGCGTCAACATGCCCCGGATCACCATCACCGATCCGCATTCAACCGGCACCGGGGGGAGCGCGCGTCCGGCGAACAGCTGTTCCCAATGGCGCCGTAACGGGGTGCCGACGGGGCCGACGATCCAGGACTCGCTGGCAAGCTGGTCGAGCGTTACCTCGCGCGCAGCAAGCGGGTGCCCGGCTCGGCCATATATGGCGAGCCGGTCGGTGAAGAGCGGGGTTTGCTGGAGCCCGGTCGGCGGCTCCTCCCGCAATGCGCCGATAGCAAGGTCGATCACGCCGTCGAGCAACGGCTCCACGAGCTCACGCCATGAGCCCTCGATCACCTCCGTCACCGTCTCCGGCGACTCGCGCAGAAAGGCGGCAAGCGCGTGGGGAAGCAACAGTGCGCGACAGAGCGGCATCGCCCCGATCGCGATTCGCCCGACATCGGCGCCGTCGCCCCGCGCCTCCGCGATACCGGCCGAAATCTCGCGCGCCGCGAGCCGCACGCCGCGGGCCATGGCTCGACCGGCGGTCGTCAGCGCAACGCCGCGTCCGCGCCGTTCGACCAGGCTGTTCGCGCAGATTTGCTCGAGATCGCGCACCGCACGATGGATTGCGGGTTGCGAGGTTCCGCTCGCGTCCGCCGCGCCAACGAAGCTTTGCGCCTCGCAGAAATGAAGAAAGGCGTCGAGCTGCGTTGCCGTCATCAGCCATTCCGGGCGCGTGAACCCGCGCGCACCACGTGCGGGCCGCGCCGCGGCGGCGAGATAGACGAACGCACGCTCGGCACGTTCGGCAAGTGCGGAGCCGGCGGGCGTTGGCGCCGCTCCATCGGGCCGGCGATCGAATAGCTCGAGCGCCAGCTGCCGCTCGAGCTTGCTTAGCCCTTGTGTGAGTGCGGGCTGCGAGAGCCCTACCGCTTCGGCCGCGCGGCTGAAGCTGCCACATTGCACGACTGCGAAAAGAGCGCGCAGATGCCGAAGATTGAGCTCGAAGGGTCGCATGTCACTACCCAATTATCCGGAAAACTTATGGGATGCCATCAATTCGATGTGGAGCGGGAGCATGCAGTGCTGCGATTAGGAGGCTGGCCATCCCGCACCCCGGAGCGAACATGTCTGCGCGCGTCGTTCAGAATATTGCCCGCACACCCTTGGATATCGTCGAGGGGCTTGAGCACGCAGGTGTGGCCACGGTTCACGAGGCGCAGGGCCGGATCGGGCTGCTCGCTCCTTATATGCGTCCGATCTATGCGGGCGCGCGGATCGCGGGCAACGCGGTCACCATCTCGTCACCGCCTGGCGACAATTGGATGGTGCATGTCGCGATCGAGCAACTGCAGGAGGGCGACATTCTCGTGCTCGCGCCCACCAGCCCATGCGTGGACGGCTATTTCGGCGATCTGCTCGCCACCAGCGCGATCGCACATGGCTGCCGCGGCCTGGTGATCGATGCGGGGGTCCGCGACGTGCGCGATCTCAGCCAGATGGGCTTTCCGGTGTGGTCGAAGGCCGTGTTCGCGCAGGGCACGGTCAAGAACACACTGGGATCGGTCAATGTGCCGATCGTGTGCGCGGGCGCCGCAATCGATCCTGGCGATGTGATCGTAGCCGACGACGATGGCGTGTGCGTGGTCAAACGAACGGAGGCGGCGGCGGTGCTCGAAAAGGCGCGCGCGCGTGAGGCGGCCGAGGAGGGCAAACGCAAGCGGCTCGCCGCGGGCGAATTGGGCCTCGATATCTATGACATGCGGCCGCGGTTGGAGGCGATGGGCCTTAAGTATGTCTGAAGCGGCGCAGCTTTCCGCACGCTGCATGTGGATGCGCGGTGGGACCTCAAAGGGCGGCTATTTCCTCCGCGATGATCTGCCTGCCGAATCCGCCGCACGTGACGCCTTCCTGCTACGCATCATGGGGTCGCCCGACGCGCGGCAGATTGACGGTATGGGCGGCGGCGACCCGCTGACGAGCAAGGTCGCGGTGGTGAACAAATCGGCCCGCGACGGCGTCGATGTCGATGTCGACTATCTCTTCCTTCAGGTTTTCGTCGACCAGGCGATCGTCACCGACGCGCAGAATTGCGGCAATATCCTCGCCGGCATCGGCCCGTTCGCGATCGAGCGCGGACTGGTCGACGCGAGGGATGGCGAGACGCGCGTCGCGATCTTCATGGAGAATACCGGCCAAATCGCCGTCGCGACGGTGCAGACCCCGGGCGGCAAAGTGCGCTACGACGGCGACGCCGCGATCAGCGGCGTTCCCGGCACCGCGGCGCCGATACCCCTCGCCTTCCGCGACACGGCCGGATCGTCCTGCGGCGCGCTGCTGCCGACCGGAAACGGCGTGGATGAGATTGACGGGGTGAAGGTAACGCTGATCGACAACGGCATGCCCTGCGTCGTCATCGCCGCGGCCGATATGGGTATCACCGGCTACGAGGATCGCGACACGCTCGACGCGGACGTCGCAATGAAGGCGAAGGTGGAAGCGATCCGCCTGAAGGCCGGACCGATGATGAACCTAGGCGACGTGACCGCGAAATCGGTGCCCAAGATGATGCTGGTTTCGCCCCCCCGTGACGGCGGCGCCATCGCCGTCCGCTCGCTGATTCCGCACCGCGTTCATGCCTCGATCGGCGTACTCGGGGCGGTCAGCGTCGCCACCGCCTGCCTGATTGAGGGGTCGCCCGCCGCGGCGCTCTCGCAGATCCCTGCCGGCAAGGTCCGGACGCTCGGTGTCGAACACCCCACCGGTGTAACCGAATGCGTGGTGCGCGTGGATGACGCCGGTATGCCAGTCGAGGCCGGCATGCTGCGCACCGCGCGCAAGCTGATGGATGGCGAGGTGTTCGCATGAAGGACGAGGAGGGCCGCATCCGGAGCTGGACGCTCTTGCCATCCTGCCCGCGCTACATTCCGCCGCCGGGCGCGGTCGACGCGCATTGCCATGTCTTCGGGCCGATGGCGCATTTCCCTTTCAGCCCCAAGGCGAAATATCTTCCGCAGGATGCCGGCCCGGACACATTGTTCGCGTTGCGCAGCAGAATGGGATTCAGCCGCAACGTCATCGTCCAGGCGAGTTGCCACGGCACCGATAACCGCGCGACCCTCAACGCTATCGCCGTGTCGGGGGGGACGTGCCGCGGCGTCGCGGTGGTCGACCCGGCGATTTCCGACGCAGATCTCGATGCGCTGCACCACGGCGGCATCCGCGGGGTGCGCTTCAACTTCCTGAAGCGCCTCGTGGATGATGCACCCAAGAACAAATTCCTCGATGTCGCTCGTCGTATCCAGCGTCTCGGCTGGCATGTCGTGGTCTATTTCGAGGCCGACATTCTCGACGAAATGCGCCCTTTCCTCGCCGCGATCCCGGTGCCGGTCGTGATCGATCATATGGGCCGCCCGGACGTGCGGCAGGGACCGGAGGGCGCCGACATGACGGCCTTCCGCGCGTTGCTGGACAGCCGCGACGATATCTGGACCAAGGTCACCTGCCCGGATCGGCTCGATCCCGCTGGGCCGCCTTATGCGGATTTTGTCAGATCGGTGCGGCCGCTGGTCGAAGCTTATCCCGATCGCGTATTATGGGGTACCGACTGGCCCCATCCCAACATGGAGAATGTGCTGCCCGACGACGGCGCGCTGGTCGATGTGATCCCGCGGATCGCGCCAACCGAGACGCTGCAACGCAAGCTGCTGGTCGACAATCCGATGCGCCTCTATTGGCCGGAAACCTGATATCGCGCTGTGCAGATTCCCGCCGCTTCAGCCGGCTTGCTTCACGGCGCGGCGGAAGCGGTGAAGCAAAGGCTCGGTATAGCCGTTGGGCTGTGCCGCTCCCTGGAAGATGAGCGCCCGGGCAGCTTGATAGGCCGCGCTCGCGTGGCCATCGCCCATCGGGAGATAGTTCGGGTCACCGGCGTTCTGGGCATCGACCTTTCTCGCCATGCGTGCGAGCGCGGCTTCGATCTCATCAGTCGTGCACACGCCGTGCCGGAGCCAGTTGGCAAGTGCCTGGCTCGATATCCGAAGCGTCGCGCGATCCTCCATCAGGCCGACATCGTGGATATCGGGCACCTTTGAGCAGCCAATGCCTTGATCGACCCAGCGCACCACATATCCCAATATGCCCTGGACATTGTTCTCCATCTCGTCGCGCACCTCATCGGGCGACCATGAGGCGCCGTGCGCAAGCGGGATGGTGAGCAGGCGGTCGAGCGGCACGACCGGCTCAACCTTCCGCTCTTCCTGCCGCGCGAACACGTTCACCTCGTGATAGTGCGTGGCGTGCAACGTGGCGGCGGTCGGTGACGGCACCCAGGCGGTGCTCGCCCCGGTCCGGGGATGGCCGATCTTCTGATCGAGCATCTCGGCCATGCGATCGGGCGCGGCCCACATGCCCTTGCCAATCTGCGCGCGGCCGGACAGCCCGCAGGCGAGCCCGATCTGGACGTTGCGGTCCTCATAGGCCCCGATCCATGCGCTCGACTTCATGTCGCCCTTGCGGAGCATCGCGCCGGCCTGCATCGACGTGTGTATCTCATCGCCGGTGCGGTCGAGGAAGCCGGTGTTGATGAACATCAGCCGGCGCCGCACCGCGGCGATACAGGCGGCCAGGTTGGCGGACGTGCGCCTCTCCTCATCCATCATGCCGACCTTGATCGTGTGGCGCGCGAGCCCGAGCATATCCTCGACCGCGTCGAACAGCCGGTCGGTGAAGGCCGCTTCGTCAGGCCCGTGCATCTTTGGCTTCACGATGTAGATCGACCCGGCGCGGCTGTTTACGTGATGACCGTTGCGGTGAAGGTCGTGCAACGCGATCAGGCTGGTAACGACCGCATCCAGGATGCCCTCGGGCGCCTCCGCGCCATCGGGCAGACGGATGGCGGGCGTGGTCATCAGATGACCCACATTGCGCACCAGCAGCAACGCACGGCCGGGCAGGACGATCGTCTCGCCTCGGCCGCCTTGGTAGACGCGGTCGGGCTCTAATGCGCGGCTGAGCGTGCGTCCGTCTTTGTCGAAAGTCGCCTTGAGGTCGCCCTTCATCAGGCCGAGCCAGTTGCGATAGGCCGCGACCTTGTCCTCGGCATCGACCGCGGCGACCGAATCTTCCATGTCGACGATCGTCGAAAGCGCCGCTTCCAGAATGATGTCGCTGATGCCGGCCGGATCATCACGGCCGATCGGATGGTCGCGATCGATCACAAGCTCGATATGCAGGCCGTTGTTGCGGAACAGCAGATTATCGTCCCGCCGACCGATCAACTGCGCGTGGTCCGCGAGCGGTGGAATCTCGGCGCCGATATCGGACCAGCTTCCCTGTGCGAGCGGGACAGCGCGATCCAGGAAATCGCGGCCCCAGGCGATGGCGCGCCCGCCGCGCGCCGCGTCGTACCCGCCCGCCGGGATCGGCCCACTCAACGCGTCCGTGCCGTAGAGCGCGTCATAGAGGCTGCCCCAACGGGCATTGGCGGCATTGAGCAGGAAGCGTGCGTTGAGCACGGGTACCACCAGCTGCGGGCCGGCGCGGGACGCGATCTCCTCATCGACATTGAGGGGGTCGATCTCGAACGGCGCGGGCTCCTCCACGAGATAGCCGATCCGCCGCAGGAAATCGCGGTATGCGACCAGATCCTGAGCTGTCCCCGCACGCGCGCTATGCCAGGCGTCGATCTGCGCCTGGATCTCGTCGCGCCGCCGCAGCAGCTGGCCATTCTCCGGCGCGAAGCGCGCATAGATGTCGGCAAGCCCGCTCCAGAAGGCTTCTGGGCCGATGTCCGTACCGGGCAGCACCTCACGCTCGATGAAGCTCGCAAATCCGGCAGCGACCTGGAGGCCCGCCTTGGGAAGCATGACGTTCATGATGATCCTCAGGCGCGCGCGCCGATGCAAAGTAGGGCAATGACCGGGAGCGGACCGCTGTCGGCGTCGCACAGCGCGATCTGCTGTCCGATCCCGAAATCCTCCGCTGTCGCTTCAAACACGGCAGGTGGCACCCTGCCCCGCGTCGGCGTCATGAATCATCTCGGAGTTGAGAGGTCGGGGGTTTGGTCGTGTCCGATCCGGTCGAGGGAGCCCGGCTCGAATTGTCCCGCGCGATCATCTCGCCGGCAAAGGCGATACGGAGCGCCTCCGACAAGGTCCGCACGCCCAATTTGGCCATAACGTTGGCGCGATAATATTCGACCGTGCGCGTGCTGAGATGCAGCTCATGCGCAATCACCTTGTTGGGCATGCCGTCGATCAACCGCGTCAGCACTTCGCGCTCGCGCGCGGAAAGCGATGACAGCCGCGCGCGGGCGATCTCCGCACCGGCCTGATCCTGCACCGCGCTTTCCAGCCGGACATAGGCCCGTTCTATGACCTGGACCAGCATGCGATGATCGCAGGGCTTTTCGAGGAAGTCGAATGCGCCGCTACGCATCGCCTCGACCGCCATGGCGATCTTGGCATGGCCGGTGATCATGATCACCTGGAAAGGCGTCGAATGGCGTACGATCTTACCGAGCGCCTCCATTCCCGTGACGCCCGGCATCTCCACATCGAGTAGAACCACGCCAGCCTCGAGCTCATCGATCGCCGACAGGAAGGCATTGGCGGTATTGAAGCTGCGGATCATCGTATCGGTACGCAGTTGGACGAGGCTCTGCAGCGACTTGCGCATTGATTCCTCGTCATCGACTATATAAAAATGCCTGATCACGTCGCGCTTTCGCTCTCGTCTCGATCGGCGGGCAAGGTGAAGACCACGACCGCGCCTCCACCAGGCGCATCGCGGGCGGCGAGCGCGCCGCCACGCGATTCCACAATCCTATGGTCGATCGACAAGCCTATCCCCTTTCCGTTCCTTGCTCGGCCCGAACGGCGGGTGGAGATTTCCAGACACCTCGCTTGGAAAACGGGAGCCCGTGCCCTCGACCCTTCAGGCGCATTAGCGCCCAGTCTGTGGTTTCGGCAACGATCCTGATGATGCCGTTCTCAGGAGGGAGATCCCGAACCGTCTGCGCAGCATTGCTCAGGACATTCACAAGCATCGGCTGGACCTGGATGCGATCGACGACGATCGTCGCCAGGGCGATGGCATCGCGGATGATCACCTCCAGACATTCAACCCGAAATTAACGTCGCGCCCGGCCGTTAAGTCGCGCAATCGGCGGATGATTTCGCCGGTTCGCAACAGCTCCGCATTGGCGCAATCGCGCGCCCCGATTGCCGCCGGCTTGCAACCCTATCTGTCGGCGATGCCCTGATAAATGCTGGGCCACCCCCGTAGAACTACGGTAGGCGCTCCTCATCTCAGCTTAAAATGGTTGATCTCATATCAAGCCTGATGGGAACGGCGGGGTGCCGGCACCCATGGCCGGCTTGCCGGCCTTCTGGAATTTGGGGGGCTGACGTGCGCGCCTAGCGGCGGCCCCGTATCGGCACAGGCGTGAGAGTCAGACATCACATGCGAAATCTGCGTATCGGCACAAAGCTGATGGTTTCCTTCGGGGCCATAACCTTGATCTTATTGTGTGTCGCTGGTTTTGCCGGCTTGTCCCTGTCGCAAATGAACGCGGGCACGCGCCTGATCGTCGAAGATCGCGTACCGAAAATGAACATGGCGAGCGAAATGACCACCGCCATGGCCGATTTCCGAATCGCCGAAGCCGAGCATGCGCTCGCCTCGGATCCCGCGCGCCTTGCGGAGACCAATGCGCTGATGCGGGATAGCAGGGCGCTCGTCGAAAAGGATTATGCGGCGCTCGAGCCGATCGTCCACTTTCCGATCCCGCGTGCGGCGCTCCTGAAGGCGAAGAGCACCTGGGACGCCTATATCAAGGCAGATGAGACTATGCTCGCCATCGAGCGGGCCGGACGCAAGGACGCGGCGATCACGGCGCTCATGGGGCCGATGCGCAAGGCATATGAGGCCACGTCTGACGCCGCGAAGGGTTTCGTGGCTGCCGAACTTGTCCTGGCCCGTGACACGTCGCAGCAAGCCCAGCACACTTTCTCGATCGGCAAGCTGCTGCTCGTCCTGGCGAGCCTGGCCGCCCTCGGGGGAACGATCTTCCTGGCGATCAGCCTGATCCGCCTTATCGCGAAGCCGTTGACAGGCATGACCCGCGTCATGGGCGAGCTCGCCGCCGGCAACATGCATGTCGACGTGCCGGTCGATGTGCGCGCGGACGAGGTCGGCGAACTCGCCAAGGCGCTGGCAGGCTTCCGCGATCAGCTGCGAGCCGCTGAGGAATCCAAGGCCGCGCAGACCGAATTGCTCGTCTCCAGCGTCGGCGCGGGGCTCGACAAGCTTGCCCAGGGCGACCTGACGGCCCGTATCGATGTCGAGCTGACCGGCCCGTTCGCCAAGCTCAAGACCGACTTCAACAACGCCATGGACGAAATGGCGCAAACGCTGACGACGGTGTCGCAGGCGACCGGCGGCGTTCATACCGGCGCGGGCGAAATCAACCAGGCGTCGAACGATCTGTCGCGCCGTACCGAACAGCAGGCCGCCAGCCTGGAAGAAACCGCGGCGGCGATGGACGAGATCACCACCACGGTGCGTGAGTCCGCTGAGAGCGCGGCCCGCGCCAACAAGATCGTCGCCCAGGCGCGCCAGGAAGCCGAGAATAGCGGCGAGATCGTCGGGCGTGCGATCGAGGCGATGAGCGGCATCGAGCGTGCCTCGACCGAAATCTCCGAGATCATCAGCGTGATCGACGGCATTGCCTTCCAGACCAACCTGCTGGCGCTGAATGCCGGCGTCGAAGCTGCCCGCGCGGGCGATGCGGGCAAGGGCTTCGCCGTCGTAGCTTCGGAGGTACGCGCGCTCGCGCAGCGTTCGGCCGATGCCGCCAAGGACGTGAAGGCGCGCGTCACCGCCAGCGCCGAGCAGGTCGACGCGGGCGTCGGGCTGGTCAGCGATACCGGTGCGGCTCTGAAGCGCATCATCGCCAGTATCTCCGAAATCAACAGCCTCGTCGCGGATATCGCCACCTCGGCCGAGCAGCAGGCGAGCGGCCTCCAGCAGGTCAATACCGCCGTCGCCGAGATGGATGGTGTCACGCAACAGAATGCCGCGATGGTCGAAGAAGCCACCGCTGCGTCGCGCAGCCTGGCCGCTGAAGCCGATCAGCTCGCAACGCAAATCGGCCGCTTCAAGCTGGGCGGAAACCATGGCGGCCGGACCGAGCATCAGCCGGCCAACACCGTTCGCGAGTTGCAGGCCCGTGCCGATCGCGCGCAGCGCGTGCGCCGTGCCGGCGGGGGCGGCAAAGCCGCCGCAGCGGTAGCTGTCGCCGATGACGACTGGTCGCAATTCTAAGCGAAGCGGAGGCACTTTCAATGCCCAATCCAGAACAGCTGCCGGCGGCATTGAACGCCGCCGCTGCCCAGCCGCTCCTCGACCTGCTCAAAGAGCGGCTGGCAGATAACGAGCCCATCATTCTGGATGGCTCTGCGGTCCTACAGCTCGGGCAAGCCTGCCTTCAGGTCCTGCTCGGCGCGCGGGCGGCAGCCGGCAGCCGCGAAATTGCCTTCACCATCAACAATCCGAGCGAGGCGCTGAGCACGATGGCCAATATGGCCGGCTGCGGTGAGCTGCTCGTCGCGGGCGAGGCATGACCATGGACCTAGACGCCATCCAGCAGATGTTCTTCCAGGAGAGCGAAGAGGGCCTGCAGGCTCTCGAAAGCTGCTTCGCACTGTGCCGCGAGGGTGCCGACGACGCGGAGACGATCAACACGATCTTCCGCGCCGTCCACTCGATCAAGGGGGGCGCCGGCGCCTTCGGGCACGAGCATCTGCAGGACTTCGCGCATCATTATGAAGGCGTGCTGGACCAACTGCGCAGCGGCACGCTGACGATGACGTCCGCCCTGCTGGATGTGTTGCTGGCCGCTTTCGACATTCTCACGGACCATGTTGCCGCCGCACGTGGCGAGCGCTCGACGCCCGACGATACGGCCGTGCTTGCGGCGCTTGCCAGCGTCGGGGGGGCGCTAGAGACGGCGCCGGCGGCAGAACCCGCCGCGAGCGTCGCCGCGACGGTTCCAGCCGCGCCCGCCGACGATTTCGATGCCCTGCTCGGCTTGCTCGAACCTTCACCCGCAGCATCGACGCCGCCGGACGATTTCGACGCGCTGTTGAGCCTGCTCGATCCGGCGGCGAAGCCCGATGCCGCGCCCCATTGGCAGATCAAGGTCCGCCCGAGCGGCGACGCCTTTGCGAATGGCGGCGAGCCGCTCCTCTTGCTGCGCGAGCTCACCCGTATGGGGGCGACCAACATCGCGCTCGATGGGCCCGGCCTGCCGCCGATCGAGGAGCTTGACGTACAGCGCTCCTATCTCGGTTGGTCGCTCGAAATGCCTGCCGAAATCAGCAAGGCCGATATCGAAGCCGTCTTTGAATTCGTCGACGGCTGGCAGCTCGAAATCCGGCACGATGGTGCCCCGGAGCCGGCTGAAACCGCGCCCGAAACGGTCGAAGTGCAAGCCGCGCCGTCCCACCCCTCGCCGGCGGTATCCGCGCCGGCCTCTGCCTCGGCGCCCGCGGGGAGCAAGCCCGCTGCGGCGCCCGCTCCCGGCGGCGATGGCGTCGCGCTTGGTGCTGCTGCATCGGCGACGATCCGGGTCGAGCTCGACAAGCTCGACCGCCTGGTCAATCTGGTCGGCGAGCTGGTTATCACCCAGGCGATGCTTGCGCAGCGCTTGACCGAGCATGGCCTTGGGGGAAGCTCCGAGCTCACCAGTCTCGAGAACCTGACGCGCGAGCTGCAGGAAAGCGCGATGTCGATCCGCGCACAGCCGATGAAGACGGTGTTCAACCGGGTCCCGCGGATCATTCGCGAACTCGAGGCCGACACCGGCAAGCGCGTCCGCCTCCAGCTCGACGGTGAAATGACCGAGGTCGACAAGACCGTGGTCGAGCGGATCGGCGAGCCGCTTACCCACCTCATCCGTAACGCGGTCGATCATGGCATCGAAGGCCCCGAGGAGCGGCTGGCTGCGGGCAAGTCCGAGGACGGCATGCTGCGCGTCGGCGCCGAGCAGCGTTCGGGCCGGATCGTGATCACCGTCGCCGACGACGGCCGCGGCATCGATCGCGCGCGCGTCCGCGCCAAGGCGGTCGAACGCGGGATCGTCGCGCCCGACGCGATGCTCAGCGACGAGGAGATCGACAATCTGATCTTCGCGCCAGGCTTCTCGACCGCCGAAAAAGTCTCCAACATCTCCGGACGCGGCGTCGGCATGGACGTCGTACGACGCAACGTGCAGGCGCTCGGCGGCCGTATCGGCGTGTCGTCGCGCTTTGGCAGCGGAGCGAGCTTCACGCTCAGCCTGCCGCTGACGCTGGCGGTACTCGACGGCATGATCGTGAAGGTCGGCGAACAGACGTTCGTTGTTCCGCTCGGCAATATTGTCGAGAGCCTGCGCGCTCAGCCCGGCCAGCTCAGCCATCTCGCGGACGATGCCGCGATCCTCGATGTGCGCGGCATGCAGCTGCCCGTTCTTCAAATCGGCGCACTGCTCGGCATTCCCGCCCAATCCGACCCCGACAATACGGTGATGATCGTCGTCGAGACGGACGCGGGGCAAGCGGTGATCATGGTCGATTCGATCGAGGATCAGCGCCAGGTCGTGGTGAAGAGCCTCGAAGCGAACTACCGCGCGATCCCCGGCGTCTCGGGGGCGACGATCCTGGGCGACGGACGGGTCGCGCTCATCCTCGACGTCGAGGGTGTTCTCACGCGGGCCCGCCGCCGGCAGGCAATCGCGGCATGAGCGCCGCTGTGGCATCCGCCTTCGAGCGGCCCGACCTCACCTCGCACGATTACGCCACCTTGTCGGCTCTCGTGCACCGGGAAACGGGCATCCTGCTGCCCGACAGCAAACGCGAGCTGGTCCGTTCGCGCCTGGCGAAGCGGCTGCGCACGCGCGGGCTCAACCGGTTCGAGGATTATCTCAGGATCATCGGCAGCGACCCGCGCGAGCGCGCCGCCGCGCTGGATGCGCTCACCACCAACCACACGAGCTTTTTCCGCGAGGCGCACCATTTCGATCATTTTGTGAAGGACGTGCGGCCGGCGCTGGTACAGCGCGCAGCGCGCGGGGAACGCATCCGCTTTTGGTCGTCGGCCTGCTCGAGCGGCGAAGAGCCTTATTCGATAGCGATGGCACTGCTCGGCACCGATCGCAAACAGGGTGTGACGATCGCCGGCTCGGACACGATCATCCTCGCGACCGATCTTTCGCCGACCGTCATCGAACATGCGCGCGGCGCGACTTATCCCGCGGCCGCGACGGCGGCGGTGCCACGGCCGCTCGCATCCGCCTGGCTCTCGACCCGCGACGGCCAGTCGCGGATCGATCCGCTTTGCGCCGGTCTCGTCCAGTATCGCGAGCTCAACCTGATGGGCGACTGGCCGATCCGCGGCATGTTCGAAGTGATCTTCTGCCGCAATGTCATGATCTATTTCGATGAGCCGACCAAGGCGCGGCTGCAGCAACGGCTGGTCGAGCGGCTCGTGCCGGGCGGCTATCTGTATATCGGCCATTCCGAACGACTGATCGGCGTCGCAGCCGAGCGCTGCCGTCCGATCGGCCAGACGATCTATCGCAAGGATCCCGCATGAGCATTCGCGTCCTCGTCGTCGACGACTCGCCGACCATGCGTGCGGTTCTGAGCATGCTCCTGGCGCGCGATCCGGAGATCGAAGTGATCGGCACAGCCGATTGCCCGGCAACCGCGCGCACGATGATCAAGGAACTCAATCCCGACGTGCTGACGCTCGACATCGAGATGCCCGGCATGGACGGACTGGACTTCCTCGAAAAGATCATGCGGCTGCGCCCCATGCCGGTCGTGATGGTGTCGACCCTTACGGAACGGGGTAGCGAGGCAAGCCTGCGCGCGCTCGAACTGGGTGCGTTCGAATGCTGTCCCAAGCCGAAATTCACCCAGGCGCGTGAAGGCGACGGCGGCGAGCTGGCGCGTATCGTCAAGGCCGCCGGTCGCTCCAAGATCAAGCCTGCCGAACCGGCGAGCGGCCCGCCGGCCAACTTCCGCCCGCGGCCCGACAGCCTGATCGCGATCGGCGCCTCGACCGGTGGGGTCGAAGCCTTGCTCAACGTCCTGCAAAGCTTTCCGGAAAATTGCCCGCCGGTGCTGGTCGTCCAGCATATGCCCAAGACCTTCACACGCAGCTTCGCCGCACGGCTCGATCGCAGCTGCCCGCCGCGCGTCGTGCTGGCCGAGGACGGGCTGTCCCTTGCACCGGGCCAGGTTGCGATCGCGCCGGGCGACGATACGCATCTGGTGCTTGCGAGTGGCCAGCAGCGGCGTTGCCGCCTGATCGTGGCACCTGCCGAATCCGGCCACCGGCCGTCGGTCGACACCTTGTTTCATTCGGTCGCGAATGCAGGTTTCAAAGTCGCGGCGGGCGCTATTCTGACCGGCATGGGCGCCGACGGCGCCAAGGGCCTCAAGGCGATGCGCGATGCAGGCGCGCGCACCTTCGGCCAGAATGAGGCGACCTGCGTCGTATATGGCATGCCCGCCGTGGCGCACCGCATCGGCGCGGTCGAAACGCAATTGCCGCTCGGGAAGATCGCCGCCGGCCTGCTCGCGGCGTGCGCCGCATGAGCGCGATGTCCCCGATCGCATCATCTCGCATGCGGCGCCTCACGGTGGCGCAGGGCGACAGCCTTGCCTCAAGCGATCCCGAGGTGGTGTTCACCACCGTCCTCGGCAGCTGCGTCGCGGTATGTTTGCATGACGGCCAGGCGGGGGTCGGCGGGATGAACCATTTCCTGCTCGCCGAGCCGCCACCGCTCACGAACGAAGATGCCCGTTTGCTGAATCGCTATGGCGTTCACTCGATGGAATTGCTGATCAATGCGATGCTGAAGCGCGGCGCATCGCGGCAGAACCTGAAGGCGCGCATCTATGGCGGGGCCACGATGCGGGAGGGGCTGGGCGAGATCGGCAACACCAACATTCGGTTCGCGCGCCGCTTTCTGGACAGCGAAAACATTTCAATTCTGGGCGAAAACGTCGCCGGCGTCGTCGCACGACGCGTGGAGTTTCGCCCGGTAGCCGGCCTAAGCCGGTGCAAAGCCGTCTCGACGCAACCAGTCGAGCAGATAAATAAAATAGCACCGCCTACAAGCGGGGATGTAGAACTTTTTTAACTATATCGAATTTACGATATATCTTGGATATTTTGACGGGTAGCCACTATGTCAAGACGAATACTTACAGTCGACGACTCGCCGAGCATGCGTATGCTGTTACGGGCCGCCCTAACAGATCAGGGATTCACCGTATTCGAAGCGGAGGACGGCGTTGACGCGCTGGAAAAATTCGAAGCGGCGACGCCCGACCTGGTCATCACCGACATCAATATGCCCCGCATGGATGGTTTCGGCCTGATCGAAGCGCTGCGCAGCGGGGATATTCAGGCCGGTCTGCCGATCCTCGTGCTCACCACCGAAGCCTCAGACGAAAAGAAGGCGCGCGCGCGCAGCGCCGGCGCGACCGGCTGGATCGTCAAGCCGTTCGACCGCGAAAAACTGGGTGCGGCAATCCGTCGCGTACTTCACTGAATCAAGAGGTTTCCATGTCCCGCCAGCTTATTACGTTCGAGATCGGCGACCGCCGCCTGGGAATCGACATCATGGCCGTGCGCGAGATCCGCGCCTGGTCGCCGGCCACGCCACTTCCCAACGTGCCGCCGCATGTGCGCGGGGTGGTCAATCTGCGCGGCGTCGTGCTACCGGTGCTCGACCTGCGGCTGCGGCTCGGCTGGGGAACGACCGATCCGAGCGCACGGCATGTCATCATCGTCGTGCGGATCGCCGAGCAGCTCCAGGGCATTATCGTCGATGCGGTCAGCGACATCGTGACTCTGGCACCCGACGACATCCAGCCCGTCCCCGAAGTCGGCGAGGTCACCGCGACCGCCTTCCTGGAAGGGATCGCCACTCTGGAGGACCGCCTCATCATGATCCTCGGGCTCGATCGCCTGGCCGATACGCGCGCGCCCCTGGCCGACGCCGCCTGATCCCGCCTCGAACGTAGAGAACCGAAGACAATGGCGACCAAAGTATTAGTAGTGGACGATTCCATCACCATGCGCGCGCTGATCAGCGGCGCGTTGGAAAAGATTGCCGGGATACAGGTGGTTGGCACGGCCGAGAGCGCGGCCGAGGCGCGGCAGGAAGTGGAGCGGCTGAACCCGGACGTGATGACGCTCGACGTCGAGATGCCCGGAATGAGCGGGATCGAATATCTTGAAGAGCTGATGGTGAAGCGGCCGATGCCGGTGATCATGTTCTCGGCGCGCACCGATGCGGGCGCCGAAGCATCGATCGAAGCGCTGCGCCTGGGCGCGATCGACTGCTTTCCCAAGCCCAAGGTCGCAACCCAGGACGAGTTCGGAAAACTGCTCGCCAGCATCGCCAAGCGGCTCAAGACCGCTAAGGATGTGCCGGTGCAGCGTGGCGCGGCGGGCGCGCCGGTCGTGGTCCAGAATTTCGAATGGAACGGGCGCCTGCTCGCGGTCGGGAGCGACGAGGCGGGCACGCAGGCCTTGTTCGATCTTCTCGGCAGCTTTCCCGCCAATTGCCCGCCGACAATCGTCGTGCAGCATCTACGCCCGGAATTGCTCGACAGCTTCGCCGCCAAGCTCAAGCAGCATGTGCAGCCGAACGTCGTAATCGCCGAAGACGGACTGAAAGCGGAGCAAGGCTGCATCTACCTCACGCGCTCGGACGAACATCATATCGTGATGGACAAGTGGCCGGAGGGTAGGCTGCGCGTGCTGCAGCGCGATCCCGTCGCCGGGCATCGGCCTTCCATATCTTTGCTGTTCGCATCCTTGTGCGCGGCCAAGAGCGAGGCGATCGGCATACTTTTGTCGCCCACGGGCGAGGACGGCCCACCGGGCCTCAAGGCGATGCTCGCGGCCGGCTGCTATGGCATGGCGCCTGCGGGCCTGCTCGAGGAAGGGTCCGTCGCCGAAGGGTTCAAGCTGCACAAGGGCGCTGCGTCCCAGCCGGTCGCACGCGATGCGCTGGTCGCGGGCATCATCAAGCTGTGCAGCAAATGACCGCCAGCCCGGACGATCCACTTATCCCGGCGATCACCGCCGAAATGGCGGACCTGGCGGATAGCCTCTGCCGCCTTGCCTGCATTCTCGCCAATGATCCGGCCGTGCTGACACCGCATTTCGATGAGCTGCAATCGATCGACCTGATGGTCCAGACGCAACGGGCGCTGGTCGATCTGTTGCGGCAATCGGGCCCGGTATCGGCACGCATTGCGCACATCCCCGTCGAGGCACTCGCGGCGCGGATCGAAGAACGGCTCGACGCGCGCCAAAACGCGGCCTGACGCTCCCGGACCTGCCCCTGCTGCCCCGGTGGCCCACGATCGGGTCCGGAGCCGGAACCACGATCCACGCGGCATGCAGGTCGGCTTGCAGGCTTCGCAGACCGGCCGAGCAGGCAAGTGAGCGCGGGCCCTGATTTATCGCGTCGCCGGCGAGGCCGGATTCGGGCGCAATAAGTCATATGATTCGTGCTACAAATCGGGCTTTGCACCATCCTGGAGCCTCCCTGTCCGGCTCGCATCTTCATGTTCCGGCTTGAAACAATTGCCGAACAGGGGCCCCGGATGACGCTATAGCCGCCTCAACAAGGAGCTCGGCAGGCGGCAAGCAGAGGCTGCGGCACGGGCGATTTCGGGGAGGAATATGAAGTCGTTTCGCCAATGTCCGGGCGCTGCCGTCAAATGCCGCGACATCGGGCGCGAGATGCGTGGACGCCGGTCGCCGACCCGATTTTCCTCAAGATGAAATTCTCGCCTCCCCCTGGGGCCGGGCGCTTTGTGCCCGGCCTCCTTTTGCGCGTGATTGCGCTCACGGCAGGTTTCGCGACGCCGGCCGCGGCCCTCTCGGGGCAGGCGCCACGCGTGGTGCAGATCAATCCAACGACGGCTTCGGCGCCGGTCGACCGCTTTTTCGATCTCTCGGTCGGATCGGACTATCCAGGGACGCTGATCCGCGACGACAGCATGGCCCAGCTCGGCACCGCCACGCGCGAGCTCGGCTTTCGCTACATTCGCTTCCACGCAATCTTCCACGATGTGCTCGGCACGGTGCAGAGCCGCAACGGCCACATCGTCTATGACTGGACCCGGATCGACGAGCTTTACGACAAATTGCTCGCCCGCAACATCAAGCCGTTCGTCGAGCTCGGTTTCACGCCCGAGGTACTCAAGACTTCGAACAACAGCCTCTTCTATTGGAAGGCCAACACGTCCCATCCACAGCTTGGTCCGTGGCGCGATCTTGTCGGCGCGTTCGTGCAGCATCTGCAGGCGCGCTACGGCGCTGCGGAAGTGCGCAGCTGGTATTTCGAAGTGTGGAACGAGCCCAATCTCAGCGGCTTTTGGGAGAAGGCCGATCAGGCGGCCTATTTCGAGCTTTACGACGCTACCGCACGCGCCATCAAGGCGATCGATCCGGCGCTGCGCGTCGGCGGTCCTTCCACCGCAGGCGCCGCCTGGGTCCCCGAATTTCTGGAACATGCATCCGCGCACGGAACTCCGGTCGATTTCGTGACGACCCATACATATGGCGTCGATGGCGGCTTCCTCGACGAAGATGGCAAGAGCGACACCAAGCTCTCGCCCTCGCCCGACGCGATCGTCGGCGACGTGCGCAGGGTGCGGGCAGAGATAGCAGCGTCCGAATTCCCCAACCTGCCGCTCTATTTCAGCGAATGGAGCAGCAGCTATACGCCGCGTGACCGCGTCCACGATTCCTATGTGAGCGCCGCCTACATCCTGACCAAGCTCAAGGCAGTGCAGGGCATGGTCCAGGGTATGAGCTACTGGACCTACAGCGATCTGTTCGAGGAACCGGGTCCGCCGAGCGCGCCGTTCGAGGGCGGGTTCGGCCTGATCAACCCCCAGGGCATCCGCAAGCCCGCATGGTTCGCGTACAAATATCTCCATGCGCTTTCGGGCCGCGAAGTGCCGACGCAGGATCCCTACAGCATCGCGTCGGTCGACGGAGCGAAGCTGGCCATAGTCCTGTGGGATTGGCACCAGCCCGATCAGCCCGTGAGCAATCGGAGCTTCTACGGACGCCTGACGGAATCGGCGCCCCAAGCACCCGCCAAACTTCACTTCACCCATATCGAGCCGGGCCACTACCGGCTGCGCGTGTTCCGCACGGGCTATCGGCACAATGACGCTTATTCGGCCTATATCGACATCAAGCTCCCCAACCGGCTTTCGGCGCCGCAGATCGACCAATTGCAGGCGCTGACACGGGATCTGCCCGAAACCGATCGGCCGGTCACAATATCCAGCGAGCGACCGTTCGACGTCGATCTGCCGCTCCGCACCAACGATATCCTGCTGGTCCTTCTCGATCGGATCGAGCGCTGATCATGCAGCCTGATTTAAAAGGGTCGCCTTCCCGATGAGGAGTAGTTCACGATGAAGTTCAGCAAGCGCGAGATCGTAAAGGCGCCGCTCGCCGCGCTGGGTTTGAGCACGGCAGCTCAGGCAAAAGGCGCGACCGCCAGCGGCTCCGGTGCGCCGGTGCCGACCGCCAGCCTCGACATTGCGCCGGGGCGCTTCAAGGCGACCACGGAATCGCTCAAAACCTATCAGACGCCCGACTGGTTTCGCGACGCGAAGTTCGGCATCTGGGCGCATTGGGGGCCGCAGGCGGTCGCCGGCCAGGGCGACTGGTATGCGCGCTTCATGTATGTTCCCGGTCACCCGCATTACGACCATCACCTAAAGACCTACGGCCACCCGTCGGAAAAAGGGTACAAGGACATCATCCCGCTGTGGAAAGCGGAGAAGTTCGATCCCGAAGCTTTGGCTGATCGCTACCAGGCGGCGGGCGCGCGCTACATCGTCTCGATGGGCGTGCATCACGACAATTTCGATCTCTGGCGCTCGCGCCACCATCGTTGGAACGCGACGATGATGGGGCCCAATCGCGACATCGTCGGCGAATGGAAATCCGCGGCCAAACGCCGCGGGCTTCGCTTCGGCGTGTCCGAGCATCTCGGCGCCAGCTATTGCTGGTGGTATCCCAACCATCTGTACGACCAGTTCTGGCCAAAGATGGGCATCAATTATGACGGGGCCGATCCGCGCTTCGCGGATCTCTACCACACCAACCGGGACGAGCCGTTCCTCAACAGGCCCGACACCTGGTACACGAAAAACCCCGAATATCAGCGGCATTGGTTCGATCGCATCAAGGATCTGGTCGACGCCTATCAGCCCGATCTTTTATATTCGGACGGCGGCCTGCCGTTCGGCGACATCGGCAAATCGTTGGTCGCGCATCTCTATAACAGCAGCATCGCGCGCAGCGGCAAGCTCGACGCTGTCTATAATTGCAAGGCATTGGGCTCGGGCGAATTCCACAAGGAATGGTCGGTGCAGGACGTCGAGCGCGGCGTGCTCAAGGGTATCAATCCGCTGCCCTGGCAGACCGACACGTCCAACGGCGACTGGTTTTTCAGCGAAAATGATCGGTACAAGACCAGCGCCGAGGTCATCACAATGCTCGCCGACATCGTCAGCAAGAACGGCAACCTCCTGCTGAACGTCGTGCTTCACGCCGATGGCAGCCTGCCCGCCGAATCCGATCGGCTCCTCAACGATCTGAAGCCATGGATGGCGGCCAATTCGGACGCGATCCATGGTACGCGCCCGTGGAAGATCTACGGCGAGGGGCCCACCGAGACCGCCGAAGGTGCGTTCGCGGAAAGCGCGGCCTACACCGCGCGCGATATCCGCTTCACCACCAAAGGCGAAACGCTTTACGCGATCACGCTCGGTGAACCGCAGGGACAGGTGGCGATCACCTCGCTCGCCAAGGGTAATCCGTCCGAACATCGCGCTGTTCGCAAGGTCCGCTTGCTCGGCCATCGTGGCTCGATCGCCTTCCGCCAGACCGGCCAGGCGCTGGTCATCGATCTGCCGTCGGCCCTGCCGACCCGCCACGCGAGCGCCTTCGCGATCACTTTCGCCTGAAGCCCGGAGAGACTGGTGACATCTCGCAAGACCAAAGCCAAACGGCTCGCTTTCCTCGCAGTTGCGGCGATCGGGGGCGCCATCGCGTCGGGATTCGGCGCGATCCCGGCCTATGCCCAGAGCGCCGCCGGTCATCCCGAATGGCCGGGCGCGGGGCAATTGTTCGTCGGCACCTGCTATCAGCCGGTCGACCGCTCGCCCGAGCAGATCCGCCAGGATATCGCGATCATGAAGAAAGCGGGCCTGCAAATGGTCCGCATGGGCGACCTGTCGTGGGACTCGTTCGAGCCGCAGGAGGGGCATTTCACCTTCGAATGGTTCGATCAGGTGCTCGACCAGATGCACGCCGCGGGCATCAAGGTCGTGCTCGACATTCCCGGGCAGCCCGCGCCAATCTGGATGCACAAACATTATCCCGGGGTCGACATCGTCAATCAAGACGGTGCCAGGATCCATCCGGCGTGGCGTTATTGGGACAATATCAGCGATCCCGATTACCGCCGCCTCGCGCGGCGCCTCGCCGAGCAGATGCTGAAACGGTACGCGCACCACCCGGCGGTGATCGCCGTCGGATATGATAATGAGATCGGCAATGGGCACATGTCCTATTCGGAAGCCGATCGGCAGCGTTTCGTAGGCTGGCTCAAGGCCAGATATGGCTCGGTCGAGGCGCTCAACAAGGCGTGGGCGACACAACGCTGGTCGCGCCGGATCGGCAATTGGGATGAGGTCGATCTGCCTTACGGCGACGGTCCGGGTCCCAACGAGCGCAACCTCGATCTCAGGCGATACTGGTCGGACGACACGATCGGCGCGCTCAAGGACCTTGAAGCGGTGCGCAAGCAATATGCGCCGAATCTGCCCTCCGTCTCGAACTTCTGGCCCAATGCCGGGACGAAGGGGTTCGATTATATGCGATCGTGGGATCAGATCTCGACCTACGGTGCGCAGGGCTTCTACCCGGGCGATCCGTTGAGCGCCGCCTTCGAGGTGGCGATGAACCGCGCGGGGCATGATACGCCATTCTGGTTCAATGAATTCACCGCCGGCGGTGGCGGTTATTATGGCACGCCCGGCCGGTCACGCATGTGGGCCTATTTCGGGCTGGTCAATCACGCCCAGACCTTTCTCGCCTGGACCTTCAACTCGCATATCGGGGGTGAGGAACAGGCATTGTTCGGCTTGGTCGATCACGACGGAAGGCCATCGTGGAAGGTCGACGAGTTCGGCCGGATCGCGAGCGAATTCCACAAGCTGCAGGCGTTGGGCTTCCCCAGAAACAACGTCCCGGAAATAGCGATCGCCCTTTCGTATCAGACCAACTGGCTGACCAGCCCGCCACCCGGCGGCAACACGATGAAGGAATATTTCAAGGTCAATTATTGGGATCAGGCCGTCACCGCGTTCAAGCCGCTGTTCGAGGACAATATCGACGCGGCGGTGATCGATGTCGGGCACGATCCGATCGGCCGCTACAAGCTCGTCGTCCTGCCGAGCGCTTATCTGATGGACCAGGAAACCGCCGATGCGGTCCGGCGCTACGTTGCCAATGGCGGCACGGTGATCATGACCGGCTATTCGGCCAAGGTGGACGAGACCGGCAAATGGTTCGAAACGCCGCTACCGGGTAGGCTGACCGACGTGTTCGGCGTGCGGACCAATGAATTCTACCGGTCAGATCAGCCGCTCAAGGTCGCGTTCGGCGGAGAAGAGCGGGTCGGCACCGACCCATATTACGAGGTGCTCGAGCCGAGCACGGCCAAGCCGCTCGCCATGTTCACGAACACCCCGAAGCCGAGCCCGGCGATCACCATCAACCATTATGGCAAGGGCAGGGCCATCTACCTTGCCACCGCGGCGCAGGGCGCCTTCATCGATCCGCTGATCCGGTCGCTCTATGGCGAGCTCGGGATCGAGCGCGGTCCTGTCACCCCGCCCGGCGTGGTGGCGCGTGTCGTCGAACGCCGCACCTTATACGTCAACACCAACAATGCGCCCGCGATGGTCGTCGTTGCGGGGGACAAGCGGGATGTGCTGACAGGTGCCGCTTATTCCAGGAAGATCGACCTTGCCCCCTTTGGTGTCGCCCTGGTGCAATAGCATCGGTCCGTCGACGCATCGCGCATCAGCGGAACGTCAATGGTCTGTCCCTGAGCGCTCGAGTGGCGCTCAAGGATGCATCGGTGGCTTGCTTCCTCGCGGGGGCACGGCTCCCGCGCCATTGCTCCCGGCGGATGGGGAGGGCGCACGCGGCTGAGCGCTGGGCGCCGCGTCGAGGTGCGCAAGCAGGTCCTTCGCCGCCGGCTTCTCGGGCGTGTCGTAGGCACCCGCCGCAACCGGCATGATCACCGGTCGCGCCACGTCATATTGTCCGCGTTGGGCCAAAGCGGTTGCGAGTGCGAGACGCGTCTCCGGTGCCGCGGGCACCTCTTCCATTGCCTTTTGCAGTCCATCGATCGCCGCCGCGTTCGGCGCCTCGCCGAGATCGGCGAAGCTCGCATAAAAGGCCATCAACGGGCCGATTGCGTCATGATCGATCCGGTTGGCGCGTACGATCACATCGCGCGCGGAGGCCAAGGTGGTGGCGCGTAGCGCAGGCGGCTGCGACACCGCCTGCCGCACCATCGCATAACCCTTCCACATCAGCGCGCGCGCATCGGCCGGCGCAATCGCCTCCGCGCGCGTGGCGGCCGCAAGGCATTCGTTGGGGTTGCCGCTGCGGCATTCCGCCTCGGCCAACAGCAACTGCGCCCCCAGCTCGTTCGGCCAGCGCGCGGCGTCGCGGCGCAATCCCGCCAGCCACTTGTCGCGCTGACGCAGCGCCTCCTCGCGTTTGCGGACCATATCGGCCGCTTCCTCGGGCGGAGTATCGGCGCGCGGCATCGGCGGCACTTCCACGCGCGCACCCAGCTCCAGCCGCCCCTTTACGAATGCCGCCTCGCTCTCACGCAGCCGCCGCACGATCGGCTGCTCGATCTTCGAACCGTCATAGGTGATCTGGAGGTAGGGTTTGCGGTTAAGGAAATAGCCGCCCAGCTCATGCGCGAGCTGCGTCTGGTCGCCGAAAATCTTGGCCGCGGTCGCCGGGTCCGCGCCGTCCGCCCGCGCCGCCAGATATTGGCGCAGCAGCGGCCGGTATTTGTCCGAAAAGAACAGGAAGTGCGTCAGCATCCAGGCATGGATCGGCGTCCAGCCGGTCTTGCGCGGCTTCTCGGTCAGATATTCGTCGTCCAGCACATCCCTGATCGGGTACGGGCCGAAATTGTGCATCACCGCGTTCGTGCCGTCGGGCGCGCGGCCGAATTCGAGCACATTGTCGCCCTTCACCGCCATCGTCGCGAAAATCTGACCGAAGCCGTCGAGATACCAGCGCGGATAAGCGGCGGGGAAATAGGTCAGCAGGAAATGCTGCGCATAGCCCGCATAGAGCAGGCTCTCCTGCGACATTGTCATCGTCTTTTCGCCGAAGGTGATGGCGGTATCGCCCCGGCTGCGCATGCCCTGGTTCGCCGCCATGCTGCCGATCGCGGCCATCATGTCTCCGCGCATCTGCGCCTGTTCGGCGGGTGACGCGCCGGCTTGCGGGCCCATCGCGATGGAGCTCAACACCGCCGCGACCGACTCCCGGTTTACGGGCGTATGCTCGACTACGACACGCTGGTCCGCGCCGATGCTCGCCATGACCGCGCCGTCGGTGCGCGGATCGTAATAGCGACCGATCGTGAAGAGGTCGTTGTACGGCCCCTGCTGCCAGCGTCTGTTGTGCAGGTCCATCTGGTCGAATTGCGCGGCGTCGCCGATCAGGGTGATCCGGAGCTTGACCGTGTCGTCCTCGTCCGCGCCGCGCCCCATCAGCGCCGAAATCAGGAAATGCAGCCGCTCGAGGTTGCGCGTGAGCCGCACCAGCTCCGCTTCGGATCCGTCGCTCAACATGATGACGTGGTTGGTTTCCGCCTGCCGCCAGTTGCTGAGCTTCGAGCGCCCGCCTGTCACCACGATCTCGGACGAGGCGGGCGACGCGCGATCAGCCAGCGCCGCCTGCGGCAGCAAGAGGGTTGGAAGTGCCGCCAACGCAATCGCACGAGCCCAAGCCTTGCCAGCCATATCGTCCTCCGTTTCGCCTCTTATAGTCCTGTGCGGGGGCCCGCAAAATACCGGCTGGCATCATCTATGTCCGGAATGGCCCCCTTCAGCCGCGCAACCCCGCGGCTGGCAGACAGGCGGCGACGTCCTATATTGCTCCCGACCCAGGACAGGAGCCGCCCGATGGCCGACTATTTCCGCGACGAAGATGCGATCGCGAAGCTGACCCCCGAACAATATCGCGTGACCCAGCAGAGCGGCACCGAACGCCCCGGCACGGGCGAGCTTCTGTATAACAAGAAGCCCGGAATCTATGTCGACATCGTCTCGGGCGAACCCCTGTTCGCATCGTCGGACAAGTTCGAATCCGGTTGCGGCTGGCCGAGCTTCACCAAGCCGATCGAGCCCGCCCACGTCGCCGAGTTGCGCGACGTCTCGCACGGCATGATCCGGACCGAGGTGCGCTCGGCGCATGGCGACAGCCATCTCGGCCATGTGTTCGAGGACGGGCCGATCGACCGTGGCGGCCTGCGCTACTGCATCAACAGCGCCTCGCTCCGCTTCGTCCCGCGCGAGGCGATGGAGGCCGAAGGCTATGGCGCCTATCTCGACCAGGTCGAGGATATCTAGGGCCTGATCGTTTTTGGTGGAAGCGCTTCGCGCTTCCGCGGAAAGCGTGAATCAGGCTCTATCAGATAGTGGGACCTTGATTCACGGTTCAGGCTGATTCAGCCTGAACCGATCAAGGTCTAGCGGGGGTTCAGCGGAGCCGGACCGGGGCGGAATCGGCCGATTTAATCCCGATTGACAGCCCTGTCGGTTCGGCGGAGGCTGCTCTTCAGCCGCGGCTACAGCGGCATTGAAGAGGGGACCAACATGAAGATACTCGCTCTGGCGTTCGCTGTCGCGGCCGCCCTGCCCGCCGTCGCCCAGACAGCCAATCCACTCGAATCCGCGACCTTGATGAACAAGGCGATCAACGACGTCGGCATCGCCTACACATTCTACGGTCAGGGCTTCACGCAGAAGGTGGTGAAGGACGCGCAGATACCCGGCGAACATTATATCCGGGTCGACGTGAGCCAGAAGGGTGCCCATCCCTGGGACATCGGCGCCCAATATGCCGTGGGCAAGCCGATCAAGGCCGGTGACGTCATCTTCTTCGCCGTCTATGCGCGCGCTCCCAATCTCAAGGATGGGGAAAGCATCACGATCTCCGGCGTCGGCGTGGGCCAGTCGGAAGCGCCTTATTCGTCGATCGCCATGACCGAAATGCACCTCACCAACCAGTGGAACGTTTATTATGCCTCGGCGAAGGCCACGACCGCCGCGCCGCGCGGACAGGCGCGCGCGAGCATTCAGCTGGCGGGGGACAAGCAGGTGGTCGATCTCGGCCCGCTGATCGTGCTCGATCTCGGCCCCGATTATGACGTGAGCACATTGCCGCACAATTGACGGCTGCAGGCGGAGACGGCGGCGCGATGCGCATCATTCTCAGAAATGGAATATGCGCATTCGCGCTTCTTTCGGGCGTGGCAGCTGCCGCCATGCCCGCCTCCTGGACTGCGGACCAGGATCGCGCCGATATGATGCGCCAACTGGGCATTACCGCGCTCGTGCCGGGGCCGAGCGGCGACGAACAGGCACCCAATCATGCCAATATCGACGAGAGCAAGGGCGGCCCGGTCGGCCCGTTGCCCGACCCGCTGACACTGACGAACGGGCATCGGGTTACCGACGCCAAAAGCTGGTTCGAACAGCGCCGGCCCCAGATCCTCGAAGATTATGCGCGCGAGGTCTATGGCCGCGTGCCCGCCAACTTGCCGCCGGTGCAATGGCGCGTGATCGCGACCGATCGCGAATTGGTCGGTTTCTCGACACCAATTGTCGCCCGGCGGCTGGTCGGCCATGTCCAGGATCCGGCCGACCCCGCCCGGAGCGTCGATATCCGCGCGATGGAGGTGCTGCCCGCCAACGCCAAAGGTCCGGTGCCCGTGCTGATCATGTTCGGCTTTGGCGCGGGTACGTGGCCCGATCCGTCCCAACCGACGCCGGCCGAATATGACCGCATCAACGATGCGATGAAGGCGCTCCTGATCAAGCAGGACCCCAGTCTCGCCGCGGTGTTCGATGCGCACCAGGCGTTCGTCTTCGCCGCGCCGCCGGGCGTCCATTTCCCGCAGCGCGACGCCAATGGCGATCTGCCGCCGGCCAATCAATTGCTCGCCGCCGGATGGGGGTATGTAGCGCTCGATCCGACCAGCGCGCAGGCGGACAATGGCGAAGGGCTGCGCAGCGGCATCATCGGTCTCGGCAATCACGGCCGACCCCGCAAACCCGAAGATTGGGGCGCGTTGCGCGCCTGGGCTTGGGCCGCGGGGCGGATGCTCGATTATCTCTCGACCGATCCGATGGTCGATGCGCGCAAGGTCGGGATCGAAGGCGTATCGCGCTACGGCAAGGCGGCACTCGTCACGATGGCGTTCGACCCCCGCTTCGCGGTCGGCCTGATCGGATCGTCAGGCAAGGGCGGCGGCACCTTGCTGCGCCGCAATTTCGGCGAGAGCGTCTCCAACCTCGGCACCGGCGAATATCATTGGTTCGCCGGCAACTTTCTCAAATACAATACCAAGGGCGTATCGAAGCCGAATCTCGACGCCTATGATCTGCCGGTGGATTCGAACGAATTGTTCGCGCTCGCCGCCCCGCGTCCGCTCTTCATCAGCCATGGCGTGCCCGAACAGGGCGACGCGCACTGGATCGACCAGAATGGCGCCTGGAAGGCGGCTTACGATGCGGGCCGCGTCTATAAATTGCTCGGCAAGATCGGCGTCGGCGTGACTGGCCCGGCCGACATGCCGCCGCCGACCACGATGATCGACGGCGCGCTTGCCTGGCGCCAGCATACCGGCGGCCACACCGACGTCCCCAATTTCCGCTACTTCATCCCCTGGGCGAACCGGGAGCTGGGGGTGGGGAAGTAAGCGCAACAGCCCCGCGCCGTTCGCGCTGAGCTTGTCGAAGCGCCGTCCTGCTTCTCCCGGAAAAAAGAAAAGGCAGGGCTTCGACAGGCTCAGCCCGAACGGAGATTACCTCTACCGCCCGAGCTTGCCCGCGCTCGCGCCCACCGATGTCTGCGCATAAGGCCCGATCAGCGTTCCCACGAACCCGCCAGCCGTCGCGGTCGAGAGGTTGGTCGCATCGACATCGTGCGCCACGGGCTGCCACTCGCCGGGCTTGACCGCATAGTCGAAATCGTACCGCCCACCGCGCGCGTGGATGCGCAATTGCAGCGCGGTCGCCGTCACCGGCTTGCTCGCGACAAGCTTGCCGCCCGCCGGATCGGCCGGGCCATCGCGGCGCAGCACCTGCACCGCCAGCTTGCCGTCCTTGCGGGTAAGCGCCACGCTCAGGAAATATTCGTCATTCTGAAGCGCGGCGAGGCCCGCTTCCTCGCCCTCGGCGGGCGCAAAGTGGACCGATGTCGTCACCACCGCCTCGGGGCTTTGCTGACGCCGCGCGATAAAGCTCGGCTGCTTGCCGTCGCCCAGCCGCTCGTTGCGCGCGGGAAGTACCAGCGCGCCTTGCTCGATCCGGTACCAGTTCGTGGTCGGCGATCGCATCATCATCCATTCGGGGCCGAGCGCCTTGCCCGTAAATTCCTCGCGTGCCTCGAAATTGCCGGTGGTCGGCGGCGCGTTGTCCTGCGGCAGATCGGGCGCCTTGGCGACCATCGGGATCGGGGTGGCGTGCGGCAGGATCGTCGGCCAGCCGTTCGCCCAGGTGACATGCGCGAGGAAGGTCTCGCGCCCGGTATTGTAGAAGCCGCCCTCATAAGGCCGCGTCGCCAGGAACACCGCCCACCAGTCGCCCGTCTCGGTCTTCACCAGATCGGCATGGCCGGACGAGGTGACCGGGTTAGGGCGCGCCGGGTCGAGGTCGCGCTGCGTCAGGATCGGATTCACCGATGCGGGCCCGGGCACATAGGGCCCCTCGACCTTGTCGGACCGGAAGATGACCTCGCTATGGCCCTCGCTGGTGCCGCCCTCGGCCGCCATGATGTAATAGACGCCGTCCTTCTTGAAGAGATGGGGCCCTTCGATCCAGATCGGGTTCGTGGACGGGTCGACGCCCGCGTCGATCACGACCTTCGCTTCGCCCACCGCCTGCAGCGTCTTGGGGTCGAACCGCGTCAGCCAGATCGCGGTATGGCCGTTATAGCGCGGCGTGCCCTTAGGGCCGGCATTGTGGACCAGCCACGCACTGCCATCCTCGTCAAAGAAGATCGAGGGATCGATCCCGTCGACATTCTTGAGCCACACCGGGTCCGACCAGGGCCCTTTCGGGTCGCGTGCGGTGATCACGAAATTGCCGCCGCAGCCGACGCATGTGTTGACGATGTAGAACAGGCCGTCGTGGTAGGAGATGTCGGGCGCGAACGTGCCGCGCGACATGCCGAGCCCAGTGAAATCCAATTGGCCCTTGCGATCGATCGCGTTGCCGATCTGGCGCCAGTGAACCAGGTCGCGGCTGCGCCAGACGGGCAGACCCGGGAACCACGAGAAGCTTGAATTGACCAGATAAAAGTCGGCGCCGACGCGAACAACGCTCGGATCCGGATAGTAACCGGCGACTATGGGATTGCGATATTCGTGCGCGCCGGGCGCCCGCCCTGCCTCGACATTGCGATAGTCGACCCAATCGAAGCGCGCGAAATCAGCTGCGAGAGACATCGATGTCAGAAAACTCGCACAACCCAGGAATGTAAGCGTTTTCAAGAAATTGTGCGTGCGCCGCCGTTGCATTTCGGTCCCCTTACCCATGGCTTTTGAGACAAGAATTGGTATGATCTTATCACCCGCAAGATAGCGGATTTGTCCGGGAGGGAAACATGATGCGCAATTTGAAACGCTTAGCGGCGTCTGCCTGCGTGCTGGCTCTGACCATTGCAGGGGCGGCACAGGCGGCTGCGGAGCCCGGCGTGGCGCATCCCGCCCTCTGGCCTGCGGCGAAAAGCGTCGGCCTGATCGATCCCAAAACCGAGGCTTTCGTAAGCCGGTTGATGGCGAAGATGACGCTTGAGGAAAAGGTCGGCCAGATGGTTCAGGCCGATATCTCCACGATCCGCCCGAACGATCTGCGCGAATATCCGCTCGGATCGATCCTCGCCGGCGGCAGCTCGCCCCCGCTCGACGCGCCCGATCGCTCGCCCGCGCAGGCCTGGCTCGCCACCGCGCGCGCCTTCAACGCGGTCGCGAACGAGCCGCATCCCGGCCGCACGCACATCCCGCTCATCTTCGGAATCGACGCGGTTCACGGCAACAGCAACATCGTCGGCGCGACCGTCTTCCCGCACAATATCGGCCTCGGCGCGATGCACGATCCCGCGCTGATGACACGAATCGGTCGTGCCACCGCCGAGGAAACCGCCGCCGCCGGGATCGACTGGGCGTTCGGCCCGACCTTGACCGTGCCACAGGACGAACGCTGGGGCCGGGCCTATGAAGGTTATTCGGAAGACCCCAAGGTGGTCGCCTCTTATGCCGGCGCGATGGTCGAGGGGCTGCAGGGCCCGCCCGGCAAGGGCACGATCCAGCAAGGCTATGTCATGGCCAGCGCCAAGCACTTCCTCGGCGATGGCGGCACGATCGGCGGCGTCGATCAGGGCGATGCCGATATTCCCGAAAGCGAATTGATCCGCGTCCACAATGCCGGTTACCCGCCCGCGATCCGCGCCGGCACGATGAGCGTGATGGCCAGCTTCAGCATGTGGCAGGGCATCAAGATGCACGGCAACAAGAGCCTGCTGACCGATGCGCTCAAGGGCCGGATGGGCTTTGACGGCTTCGTCGTCGGCGACTGGAACGCGCATGCGCAGGTGCCGGGCTGCACCAAAAACGATTGCCCGGCCACCTTCAATGCCGGCCTCGATATGGCGATGGCGCCCGACGGCTGGAAGGAATTGTTTCACAATACGGTCGCCGAGGTGAAAGCGGGCAAGATCCCGATGGCGCGCGTTGACGACGCGGTCCGCCGCATCCTGCGCACCAAGGTCAAGCTCGGCCTGTTCGATCCCGCCCGGCCTTATGCGGGCAAGCTCGATCTGGTCGGCAATCCGGCGCATCGCGCGATCGCGCGCCAGGCCGTTGCCGAGAGCCTCGTCCTCCTCAAGAACAATGGCGTCCTGCCGCTCAAGGCCAGTGCGCATATCCTCGTCGCGGGCGCGGATGCCGACGATATCGGCCAGGCGGCGGGCGGCTGGACCCTGTCATGGCAGGGCGACGGCAACACGAATGCCGATTTCCCGGGCGGCACCAGCATCTATGCCGGCATCGCGGCCGCGATGAAGGCAGCGGGCGGCACCGCGACCTTGAGCCCCGACGGCAGCTACACCGCCAAGCCCGATGTTGCGGTGGTCGTCTTCGGCGAACAGCCTTATGCCGAGATGCGCGGCGACATCCGCACGCTCGAATTCCAGGCCGGCGACAAGGAAGCGCTCGCCTTGCTCAGGAAGTTCAAGGCGGCGGGCATCCCCGTCGTCTCGGTCTTCCTCTCGGGCCGCCCGCTGTGGGTGAATCCGGAGCTCAATGCCTCCGATGCGTTCGTCGCCGCCTGGCTGCCCGGCACCGAGGGCGGCGGCGTCGCCGACGTGCTGGTCGGCGATGCGGCCGGCAAGCCGCGCACCGACTTCCACGGCACCTTGTCCTACAGCTGGCCTAAAACGGCGGGCCAGTTCACGCTCAACCCGGGCGAGAAGGATTATGATCCTTTGTTCGGGCTCGGCTACGGCCTGAGTTACGCGCATGGCGGCAGCGTTCCGACGCTGGGCGAAGTGTCGGGTGTAGATCCCAGCATCGCCAATATCAGCACGTTCTTCGCAAAGGGTCGCGTACCCGCACCCTTCGCCTACAACGGCGACAGCCATGTGGTGCTGAAACCCGTCGATAGCGCCACGCTGCAAGAGGGCGCGGCACAGCTCGCATGGGCCGACGGTCAGGCGGGTACAATCAGCGTCTCGAGCAAGACGAAGATCAACCTGCTGCGCGAGGTCAATGCCGACGTGCAATTGCAGATCACCTATCGCGTCGACCGTGCGCCGGCAGCACCGGTCAGGCTGATGCTCGGCACCGGCACCGTCGACGGCACCGGATTGTTCGCCAAGGCAGGGGCCGAGTGGCGCACGGTCAAAATTCCATTGGCCTGTTTCCAGAGTCACGGTGCTGATATGGCCAATGTCGTGACGCCGTTCGCGCTCAGCACGTCGGGTCCCTTCACCGTCTCGGTCGCGGACCTGCGCCTCGCGGCCGACCCCGCCGGCTCGGTCTGCCCGAAATGAGCGCACGCTTGCGGGTGGCGGCGACCGCGTTCGCCGCGATCCTGCTGATCGCCGCGGACGAGCCACCGCAGCCCGTGGTGCGGCTCAACCAGCTCGGCTTCCAGGCGGGCAGCACCAAGCAGGCGATCGCCGCCGATCCGTCGACGACAGCGCTGCCATGGTCGGTCGCCGATGCTTCCGGCGCTGTCGTCGCGCGTGGCACGACCCGGCTGTTCGGCAAGGACGCCGCCTCCGGCGACAATGTCCATCGGCTTGACCTTTCCAGCCTGGTCAAGCCGGGCGAGTATCGCCTGACCGTGGGCGGAAGCACCGGGCGGCCTTTCACGGTCTCGTCCGACATCTATGGTCCGGTTGCCCGCGCGGCGCTCAATTATTTCTACCAGACCCGCGCCGGCACTGCGATCGAGGCGCGCTTCGCCGGCGGCCCGACATGGGCGCGGCCGGCCGGGCATCCGCATGAGATTGCCTCCTGTTTCCAGGGCGCCGACGAAAACGGGACCGTCTGGCCCGGCTGTGGTACCTACAAACCCGATCTGACCGGCGGCTGGTATGATGCCGGCGACCAGGGGAAATATGTCGTCAACGGCGGCATCGCACTCTGGACGCTGCAGAATCTCTGGGAGACCGAACAGAAGCTGCCCGCCGGCAAGCGCTTCACCGCCGGTCGCGAGCTGGTGCCCAACCAGGGCAAGCTCGATCCGCTGCTGGTCGAGGCGCGGTGGGAGATGGATTTCCTGCTGGCGATGCAGGTGCCCGACGGCACGCATATGCAGCTTCCCGTCGGCCGTTTCGGCTGGAACGCCAGGATGACGCTCACCGACGTCGATGCATCGGGCATGGCCTTTCACAAGGTCGCCGACGCGCATTGGACCAAGCTGCCGACGCCGCCGCAAAACGATCCCGAACCGCGCCTTGTCTATCCGCCGACCACCGCCGCCACGCTCAATCTCGCTGCCACCGCCGCGCAATGCGCGCGCATCTGGAAGACGATCGACCCGGTCTATTCGGCCAAATGCCTCGACGCCGCCCGGCGAGCCTTCCAGGCGGCGGTACGCAACCCCGCTATCCATACCGGCAATTTCACCGGCAGCGGCGGCTATGGCGACGACAATTCCACCGACGAATTTTACTGGGCCTCGGCCGAGCTTTTCGCGACCACGCACGACCCGCTTTATGGGGATGTGGTCCACCGGCTGCATTTCTTCACCGACGCAGTCCACGAGCCCGGCTGGGGCAGCACCTCATCGCTGGGCACGATCACGCTCGCCCTCACCGACGGCGTGCTCGATCCCAAAGAGCAGGCCGCCCAGCGCGCACTGATCGTGACCGCGGCGGACGGCTTCCTCGGCGAGGAGGCGGGATCGGGCTACCGCCTGCCCTACGCCTCGACCAATTACACATGGGGTTCCAATTCAGGCCTGCTCAACCGCGCGCTGCTTCTTGGCCTTGCCGCACGCTTCACCGGCGACGCCAAATATCGCGACGGCATGGTCGACGTGATGGATTATCTGCTCGGCCGCAACCCGCTCGACCAGAGCTACATTTCGGGTTTCGGCGCGCGCCCGATGAAGAATCCACACCACCGCTTCTGGGCGCATATGCTCGACGCGAAACTGCCTCCGCCGCCACCGGGCGTGGTCTCGGGCGGGCCGAATAACGGCCGCCCCGCCGACGATATCGCGCGCACGATGGGGCCTTGCGCGCCGCAGCGCTGCTGGAAGGACCATATCTCCGCTTATTCGCTCAACGAGGTCGCGATCAACTGGAACGCCCCCCTCGTCTGGGTCGCGGCCTATCTCGACGCCACCCGATGAATTCGGCGCCCGAGGGTAAGCCTCCGGCCGAAGAGGTGTGCGGAACCGCGCCGGTCACACTCGCTTGCACCCAAGCCAGGCGAGAACGCTTTCACACAACCAACCGTCACCCCGGACTTGTTCCGGGTCCACCGGGAGGCAAGCGCCAAGCCGCTGCGTGGATGCCGGAACGAGTCCGGCATGACGGCTTTTGCTTACCCCGTCATTCCCGCCCTTCAACGCCGCCCGCGGCGTTGCTCAGGATAAACTTCGGCAAAGCCGAAGGCGGGAATCCATAAACCCCAAGCCCACCGGCTCCCGCCACCCCCTGCAGCGAAACACAACCTATCCCCGCCCGCTCAAGGTCATCAACAGATAATGCCGGATCTTTTCCGTCCGTTCACGGCTGGGCGGGCCCATGACACCCCGCGCATGGGCGGGCAGATGCGCCGCCGCCTGATCCGTATCTCCCTCGAATATCAGATAGTCGAACCAGGCCCGCCAGGCCCGCTTCTGTTCGGGCGGCAGATCGCGCACGCTCATCAGCGCGTGCATCAGCGCCACGAACGGCGTCGCTGAATTGTCATAGGCCCACCAATAATTGACCAGCACGTTCAGCCGATCGAACGCGCGCACATGATGCCACCAGATGGCGGGAATGAAGAGCGCGTCGCCCGGTTCCAATTCCGCCACCTGCGCCTCCGCCAGCGCATCGGCAAACCGCGGATAGCGTTCCGGATCGGGCGCATCGGGGTCGACCATCGAATTGGGCGGACCGGCCAGCGTGTTATCGAGGGGGCCGAGATAGAGGTTCGCCACCTGCTCGGGCGGGAAGAGGGTGAACCGCCGCCGCCCCGCCACGCATACCGCCAGATTGGGCGATGCGTCGAAATGCGTCGGGATCCGGGTCGCATTGCCAATCCATAAACGCGGCACCGCATCCGCCGGCGGCAGGTCGAGCGGGTTGGCCTCACGCCAGCCGGGCAAATGCTCCGCCGCAGCGGCGGCATCGGCGTAGATTGCCTGAGGCGCCTCGGTCTGCTCTTCGGCAAGCTTCAGCAATCCGCCCATCAGATGGGCCAAGGGCACCTGCTGGCGCTGGAAATTGAACCCTCGCATGTCGTCGCGATAGAAGAAGCGCCCATCGATCTCGGGCGGTCCGACTAGCACCTTGAGCGGCTTGCCCCCGCCGAACCCCGCCAGATATTCGGCAATCGCACGGTCGCCCACGCGGGCCCGCTCCACCGCTGTCCAGTCTTTCACCTGACCGCGCAACACCACTGGCGTAGAGCGCCCGGCCACCTCCGCGCGAAACGTCGCCGCATCGAGGGCGCCAAGCTCTGCTACGCGATTGGTACTGGCGGCGGGATGGTCGGCAAAGCCCATGAAACCCCCGCGGTCCGGAAGGCACAAAGATGCCTTCCGTGCCCGGAGCCTGAGCCGGCCAGCCTGAATTCCAGATTAACAGCAATAACTTAGCGGATCGTCGCCAGCTTCACGCGTAGCAACGTGGGGGTTGAAGCGAAGTTCAGGCCGTAATCGGTCGAATCGCCGTTCCACCTCCGGTCGAACACCCATTGGCCCTTATCGTCATAATGGCCTTCCTCGACATGGACGAGCTGCAGCAGATCGCCTGGCTTGGGATCGGCAAGATCGATCTGCACGCGGGCGTGGAGCGCGGTGAGGAGATATTCGTCGGGCGCGATCTGCGCGATCACCGCGCCGCCCGAGGGATAGTCATTGCCCTTGGGCGGATCGAAGGCGAATTGCGGACGGCCGAAACTGATCGTCGCCTTATATTTGCCGAGGTCGATCACCTGCTCATGCTTGGCCGCCGGGTCGGTCGGCTCGGCCACGCCCCAGGTCTTCCCGGTCAGGGCCAGCGTCGGCCAGACATGCACCAATTGCCCGAAGAGGCGGTAATTGAGCGCGAAGGCGTCGAGTGTGCCGTCGTCCAGCCGGGCGGCGCCCAGCGGGTAGTTCCAATAGCCCGTCTCATCCATCCCGAAGGGCGAGAAGCCGATCGCGCCTTTGCCCATCGCCGGGAAGAAGAAGCGCGCAAACTCCCTCTTGTTGCCCGTTTCGGGCACGAACAATGCATTATCCGGCCGGTCGTAGACATTCAGATAACCCAGATAATCATGATGGTCTGGATTATAGATATCGGGCGCCAATACATCGATGTGCGGCGCCGCCACCTTCCACACGTCCAGCACCTGCGGCAGCGGGCCGCCCGAGGAATAAGTGTTCGGATCCTGCCACTGGTTGAGGCCTGGCAGCGATGCGTTCACATACATCGGCAACGGCTTTACCGCCTTGCCGGCAGCCGCCACCTGATCGATGAAGCTCGCCACATACCAGGCGCTGAACGCGGCCTCGGCATCGCGCCCGAAGACTTGCGTCCAGGTCCCCTTCTTGCCGACCTTCGCCGCGAGCGGCGCCGGCACCGCGCCTGCGAACAATTTGTCGGCCTGCGGAGAATGATCGCGTGCAAGCCCGTAGCTGCCGCTTTCATTCTCGACCTGCACCATGATCACCGTATTCTGCGGGTCGGCCTCCTTCAGATGCTGCATCAAATGCGTGAAGGCATTGCGGTCCGCGGCAAGCGTATTCGCACCCAATGGGCTCAGCACATAATGCAGCTGCCCCTTGGTGTTGATCATGCGCGGGAAGCGCTTGGGGTCGAGCTTGACCCAGGCGGGCGTGTAATTGGCGTTGGTGTTCTTCCACGTTCCGAACCACAGGATGACGAGACGCTTGTCGTGCGCGCGCGCTTCCTTGAGCAGGACATCGAGGAAGGAGAAATCGAACTTGCCCTCGGTCGGCTCGATCTGCTCCCACGCGACCGGCACCTCGATCGTGTTGGCGCCGAGCTTGTCGACTGTCGGCCACACGTTCGGCAGCGCGGCAGGATAATTGGCCGAATTATTGACCTGCGCGCCAAGCATCAGGAACGGCTTGCCGTCGACGATCAGCGCGGAACGGCCATTCTGCGAAACCAGATGCGGCAGGTCGGGCGCCGCCAGCACCGGCGCTGCCGCCAATGCCGCCGCCATATATCCACCGATCGCCCAGCAATTGCGCCCCACAGTCCCTCTCCCTTTATGTGTTGGCGTGGGTGATAGGCTGCACGGCTGCAGGAATAAATATGATTTTCTGCCTCAGACGAGATTGATCCGATGATCCCGAAGCGCAAGGCCGATCGCCCGCGCCTGCTCCGCATCGTTCCAGACATTGAAAGACAGGCGCAGAATCCGCCCGCGCCGATCGAGCCGGCAGCCGAGCCCACGCAGCGCCGCCTCCGCCGCCTCGGGGTCTTCCCCCGTCAAGCAGAGCGTACCGCCCCGCCCCGTCATGTCGAAAGCGGTTTCGGCTGCTTCCCCCGCGGTTGCGATCAGCGCGCGATTGGCCGTCAGGATCGCGTCCTGCCCGATCCCCAACACCGTCTCGATCCCGCTTGCCGCGAACGTGCACGGCGCCGGCGCGGGCGTGCCACCCCAGAAGCGGCGCGCGTCGTTCGCATAACGGAAATCGCGGATATCGAATTCGAATGGGTTCTCATGGCTGAACCAGCCGGCGTTGACCGGTTCGAATTCGCCGATCAGTTCGCGGCGCACCCACAGAAAGCCCGCGCCCGGCCCGCCGCACAGCCATTTGACGCTCGACCCGATCAGCGCATCCACGCCCCATTCGCGCGGGGCCACGGGGATGATCCCCACCGCCTGGCACGCGTCGACAACCGACACCGCCCCCGCCGCGCGCGCCAGCGCCGCGATCTCCGCCATCGGCGAGACCAGACCGCTGTTGGAATGAACATGCATCGGCACGATCGCTGCGACATGGGGGCCAAGCGCGGCCGCCCACACCTGCGGATCGACCGGGTCTCGATCCTCGGGGATCAGTTCGAGCCGGAAGCCGAGTGCGCCCAATTGGCGCATCGCGAAACCGATCGAGGCGAAAGCATGCGCGGATGCCAGCAGGACATTGCGCCCAGGCTCGCGCTTCAGCCCTGACAGGATGTTGCCGAGCGCTGCCGATACGGAAGGCTGTGGGCAGATTTCGGCGACCTCGCCCCCGATCAAACGCGCGACCGCGCCACGAAACGCCTCGATCGCGGCCAGCCATGATCCCCAGCCGTCCGAGCCCTCGGTCGCCCAGGGGCCGATCAGGTCGCTCTCCAGCCGCGCGCGTGCGGCACGCGGCAGGCAGCCGACCGAATGGCTCAAAAGATAAGGCCCGGGCCCCGGCACCTCAAACAGGTCGCGCAGGCTCATGCGACCAGCCCTCGCAACCGTGCGAGATCGCCGTGACGGGTCGGGCTCTCGCCCTCAGGCTCCGCGCAGCGATAGTCGCGCAAAATCTTGAGCGCGCGCAGCAGCACCGGCAAAGGCGGCCCGCTTGCGGTCACCCCTTTCAGATGCGTTTCGTCGAGCCCCGTCGCGGGATGCGTGATGAAGCGATCGACCAGCAGATCGTGATGCTGGCGCGCATAGCCGCCGAACAGGTCGCAGACGCGGAGATATCCACGCACGTTGGTCCGGAACCAATCCTCGCATCCGCATTCGTCCGCGAGCAGCAGAAGCTCGTCGAGCAGGCTGCGATAGGTCATGCATTCGCGCAGGCGCGCCTGCTCCGACGGCAGCATGAAGGGCATTTTGTCGACCAGAAGCTGCGCATAATAAGGGTCGTTGGCGCGCGTCAGGCCGAGCAGAAGGTCTATCTCGTTAATGCCCGAAAAGTCGCCCGCATTGGCGCCTCGATATTCGGTCCGCCCGACCCGATAGGGTTTGTAATAAGGCCGCACGCAGAAGAAGAAGCGGTCGACATCCAGCTCGTCGGCGAGCCGCTGGTTGAAGCGCGCCACGTCCTCCAGCGCATCGGCCGCATCGCTGAAAAGCTGTTCGGCGATCGGGCTCGACACGCCCAGATGGACGATACGCCCCAGCGCATCCGCCGCGCGCTGCAGGCCGAGGATGCCGCGCGTATTCTCGTCGATGAACAGGAATTCGTCCTGCAGCGACGTGAAGCTCTTGCGCACGCCTTTCACCGCCAGATTATGCGTCGCAAGATGCGCGGTCGCGAAGCGCGGCGCCATGTCGATCGACGCGCCGACATGCATCGCGAGCGACGACGCCTCGGGGAACGGCGATTTCTCTTCGTGCGCCGGATTGGTCAGCTCGTGCCGCCGGAGCGCGCCCAGATACATGCCGACATTGCCGAGCACGCCGAACGCGCTGGAAAAGCCGTCGCCGGTATTGCCCTCCGCCAGAAGGCGGGAAACGAGGTCACGTCCCTCGTCGCGCAATTGCGCCTTGATCGCGTCGCCAATGCCTTCGGTATTGGCGCGGTTTTCCTGGGCGAAATAGAGCTGCTCGAGCTGGGTGTTCATCTGCACGAAGGCGGATCGGATCCAGCCATCGAAGGCCAGTGCGTTGGCGGACATGGTGCCATCATATCCCGCCGCGCCCGGTTAGGCGAGGCGCGCGATCAGGCGTCGAACAGCAGGTGGAGATGTTGCGGGAAGGGCGTGCCCGCATTGTCGACCTGACCCTCGGCACCCGCCGCCCGGCGCAGGTTCGGACGCGCGAGCAGCGGCTTCAGCATCGCCGGCAGCGCCGCGCGGTTGATGTGCGCGCCAAAGCAGGAATGCATGCCATAGCCCCACAAGATGTAGGTTTCCCACGGCCGGTCGGTGCGAAAGCTGGTCGCGTCAGGAATCGCGATCGGATCGAACATCGCCGATAGGTTGGACGCCATCACCATCGTCCCCTTGCGGATATGCCGCGCGCGCAGACGCCCGGTCGCTACCCATGCGTCGCGCATCGCCCGGCGGTATATGACCGGATTGAGCGGCCGGAAGCGCAACGCCTCGAAGATGTGCGCGGCAAGCGTGCCTTCGTCGTCGTTGCGCGCCGCCGCGCAGGCATCCGCGAAAGCCCTGGGCCGGCTCAGCAATTCGTCGAGCGCCAGGTTTGCCGCCGCCGAAAGCGTGGGCAACTCGCCGATCAGCAATCCGATCAGATTGTTGCGGATATCGATGTCGCTCATGCCGGGCATGCCGCCGGCCTGCATGATTAGGCAACGGCCCAGCACATCGTCCTTCGTCTCGCCGCTCGCCTTGCGTGCCGCGATATGGCCGTCCATCCACGCCCGGAAGGCGGCCGCATCCGCCACCGCGCGCGCATCGAGCGCCGGGTCGGCCTTGAGGTCGATGAAGAGGTACCAGAAGAGCGTGGTCGTCCATTCCGCGATCAGCGGCTCGCTCGGCCCCGGCGTACCGAAATAATCGGCGAGCAACCGTGCAGCCGCCGGCTGGGTCAATTGCTGCGGCACATCGATCCGCCCACGCGCCCCGTCCACCAGATCGAGCGAGACCGCATCCAGGGTCGGCTTCACCCGCTGCGCCACGTCGTCGCGCCGCACGGCCAGCCGCATATTGGAAACGTCGCGCGTGTAGCGGGCGGTATCCTGCATCCCGAGGAAGAAGTTTTCTCCGCTGGTGATCATCTCCATGCGCGGGCCATAGACCACGCCGAAATCCTCATCGCGCGACAGCACATCGGTTACGTCCTCACGCCGCGTCACGACGGCGGTGCCGATGTTCGCATAGGCCGTGACCAGCTTTCGCCCCAGCACCAGATTGGGCTGGACCAGCCGCAGCAAGGCGAAGGCCCGCCGCAGCGACCGGGGCGCGGTCAGCGCCGCACCGATCCGGCTGCCGGCCGTGCCGCCATGCCCGAAAAGAGCGGCGAAGGTGGTTCCGATCAGCAGCACCAATGCCGCCAGGCCCTGCCCGATCAGCAGAAGCCGGCGCCACGAAGCAACCGGCAGGTTGAGCAGCCATCCCATCATCCGGCTCCTTCAGGTCGGGTCGATGATGCCCATGCCGATCAGGCGGAGCGCGGTCATGCTGGGGATGAAGAAATAATCGCCGCCGCGCGGCTCGACCAATTGCGGAATCCGATCGCACAGGAAGGGCAGATCCTGGCCCGCCGGATCGGTCACGATCATCATCTTCGCGGGCGGGCAGCCCTCGATCGGCGGGTGGTTGCCGATAACCGGGCAGGTGTCGCTGCCCGCGTTGAAGTCGAGCCCATATTGCATCCACTGCTGCTGGACGAACTCGAACTGGCGGAACAGGCTTGAGCAGAGCGCCAGGAAGATGATGCCGCGCTCCTGCCCGTCGTCGAGCGACGCGTCATAATCCCAAGGCCCATAAGGCAAGCCGCGCCGCAATATCCGCCGCCGGTTGACCAGGGCCGAACCGTCCCAGCTCTTCTTGTCGGGCGAGGTATAATGCGGGTCGAGGGTATCGCGCGGATTGGCACGGCGCATGTGCGAGGTGATCGGGCAACGCGATCCCGCCGGATCGCTGCGATAGGTGAAGCCGGTGAAACGCAGCGCGAATTCGGCGAGCTTGGCCTTGTCCTTGGCCGCCGTCGCCGCCGCCAGCGCCGCATTGAATTCCTGCCATTTCTGGAAGGTCGGCGCCTCCATCAGCGGCACGCCGTCGCTCCAGCGCCCGACCAATTTGGCTTGTACGATCTCGTGCGCGACATCGGAGGGAACGCCCGCGAAGCGCGCGTAACGCGTCGCCTGATCGTCGATATAGTCGCGAAACGCGCCGACATTCTCGTCGAGCTTGCGATAGGCCATGAAGGTGCCGTTGCGGCTGAACTCGATCGGCATCGCGGCGCCGGGTATCTCCTGCGCTTCGTCGGGGTGGCCGAGCAGGAACTCGCCGGTGGCGAGCGGCGCCCAGCTCTGGTCAGGCTGCAACTTGCCGCCGCCGACCACGCGCAGCCGCTCCGCCTCGTCCGAAAACTGGCCCTCGAAGACGGGGTCGCCGAACCCGTCGGAGATGTGGAAATGCTCCTTGTTGGTCGGCCACAGCCCCGTCGGGTCGCGGCGCAGGATCGCCGACATGTCCTGATAATCGGCCTTGTCGGCGCCATGGCCCGGCAGCAGGACGACCCCGCCTTCCGATGCTTCACACAAGCTGCGTAGAGTCTTGGTGGTCTCCTCCAGCTCCGCGATCGGGCTGCCGTCGGGATTCATTTCGCCGTTGAGCGACACCAGAATGTGGACGCGATTTTCGCCGCTGGAATTGCGCCAGATCGCATCGCGGCTTTCGAGGAAACGGTCGTCGCCCAGGATCGCCGCGCGCTTCTCCATCCCGTCGATGAACTCGTCGGGCATGGCGCGCAGCGTGCGCGTCGGCACGCCCAGCGCGAACAGCCCGGTGAAGGTGAAACCGATATTGATCGCCACCCTGGGCTTCATCAGCTCCACCCGCCCCGGATAATCGGGCAGCCCCTCGGCGCGGACGACGTCCTTGACGCGCGGGTTGCGCGTGCGGAGCAAGGGCTCGCCGCGCTCCGGATTCTTCCAGCGTGCGGCGCTGGTGATGCGCGGGCGAAGCGCCTCGACGAAGGCACGCCCTTTGGCCGCGTCGCGCACCGTGAAGAAAAAATAGCGCGCCTTGGGAAAACCCTGACGCCCGTAGGCGCGCAGGATGCCGCCCTGAATATCGGCAAGGTCGAGCGCGGCGGTCATTGCACAGGCTCCTTCACGTCAGCGGATCACGCCGGGCGGCTGGGTCGGACCGGTCAGGTCTTCGGGCCTGTGGGTTTTGAGGAAGTCGCGAAAGGCAGCACCCCACAATGCGGGATCGCGATCCTGCTGATCGGACACGAACCCCGCGAAAGCGCGCTGCAGATACAGCCCCTTCAGAACATGAGGTAAAGTCGCGCGCGGATTGCCCGGGAAGGACCGCCCACCGCGCCACATTACGAGCAGATAATCCGCCGCCACGCCGACCAGCAGCGCCAGCAGGACGAGCAACAGCACCATCGGCCAGTGCCAGGGATGGTGGATGAGCTGGATCACGATCGGGACCGCGGCGAACCCGGCCAGGATCGCGGCAAGCCCCAACCCCGAAAGCGAGGGAAGCTTGGGCGGATCGATCCAGTAATCGTTGAACGGCATCGTCGTCTCAAGCTGGCAGGACAAGAGCCAGTCCGCGAAGCCGGTCGCGCCGGAAACGGCGGGGAAGCCGTAGCAATAACCGAACACCGCGCGTAATTCGGGCTCCATCAGCCCCCATAATTCCTCGAGATAGGCCCGCGGCTCGTCCTTACCGCCGTCGCGCGGATCGAAATCGATCATCACCAGCAGATAGGGACAGCTCAACCGGTCGTCGGCCTCGGCCGCCAGCAGATCGGTGCGGCGGATCGTGCCGACAATCGCGTCGCCATGCGCGCGGCCGTTGAAGAAGGGCTGGTCCAGCACCACGAAGCGCGCGAAATGCGTGCGCAGGCTGCGCGAGAAGGGGCTGGGAATGCCGATCTGCTCGGTCGCGTGCGATTGCAACGCGGTCGGCAGCGTCTCCAGCGCCTCACGCACCATATGGATCGGCGAGCTGCGGATAGGCTTCCCGTCCACGCCGGGATGCTCGATAATCCCTTCGTTGCAGACCGGGACGATCGCGGTGAAGAAATAATGGGCGGCATCGATATTAGGCACGGGGCGCCTCCGAGGCCTTGGCTTGCGGATCCTTCACGGCATCGCGCACCGCGCCGATCTGGCTGACGTCGACCTTGCTCGCCAGCACCACCGATTCCGGCGGTGGCACGACCGGAGTGGCCGGCGGCGGACCGGCACCCGCCGGCCCCCAGCGCCGGCGAACCGCGCCGCAGCGATCGAGATCGGCCGCAGCGGTGTCGCAGCTCGCAATGGGTGCATAACCTGCGGACCCCAGGCTCGCCTGCGCGGCGCGCAGCACGCGCTTGTACGCATCGGCCAGCGACGCATCGTCGAGATCGGGATTCACCTGCTCCAGATCGCGCGCCAGCCGCAGCGCCAGCTTGACGTCGCGCTGGCCGCTGCCGGGCGTCGCATTGTAATAATAATTGGTGTCGATCTGATTGGCGCGGATATAGTCCTTGAACGGCGTGACAGGGATCGAATTGGGATATTTGCTGCTGGCATACCAGAACAGGTCCAGCCCGTTCGGGATGCCGTCGGCGAACGCGTCGATATATTGATCCCAGGTGCCGTTGAAATTGCTGCAGAACAACATGTAGTCGTTGCAAAGTCGCTGCGGGGGCTGACCGAGCTGCGGCCACTGATCGCGCTTGATGATCACCCAGCGCGCGAAATGGATCAGCGACAGGCCGAGCAGACCGGACAAAGTGCCCGGCAGCGCACGCGATGCGCGGAAGATCAGGCGGTTGAGCCAGGTCTTCCACGGCCGCATCGGCGTGACGACGTTCATGCCATAAGCTTTTCCGGCTACGTTCGTCATCGGCTCCCCCTCGCAAGAACCGTTCACGAGCTTAGCCGTCGGCCGCGTGGAATCCTACGGATCTTTATTCCGTATCGGTACCTTTGTGCGAGGCAGCGGTTCAGGCCGGCCGCATCAGGCCAAAGCCTTCTCCAGCACGACCATATTGAGAGGTGGATCCAGCTCGACAGGGAAGGGGCGCCGCTCGCCCGTGCGAACGAACCCGCGCCGTTCGTAGTAAGCGATCAGTTCGACCCGTTTGTCGATCACCGTCATTTCGATCCGATCGGCATCAAGCTGGTCGCGCGCTGCCTTCTCGGCGGCGGCAATGATCGCCTTGCCGATCCCGCCCGCCTGGCTCGCCGGATCGACGCAGAGCAAGCCGAGATAGACCAGCCCATCGCCCCGCGCCGTCAACGACACGCAGCCGAGCGCAGCGCCGCCTTGTTCCGCGATCAGCAGGATGTGGCCGGGATCGTCGAACATCGCCTCGAGCGTCGCATCGTCGATCCGCTCGCCCGACAGGAGATCCGCCTCATGCGTCCAGCCCTGGCGCGCGCTGTCGCCGCGGTAGGCGCGCTCGATCACCGGATGCAGGCGCGGCAGGTCCGCGGGCGTTGCGATCCGGACGGTCAAAACTTCGGTCATTCGCGCCTCCCTTGGGGCGAAATAGTCGCCCAAGCCAGTCGCGGACAATAAAAAAGCCCCGACGGAGCGATGCTCTGCGGGGCTGATATGGGATTGGTT